>Ga0316229_1001869_pt1 | contig 19856 bp, 15 predicted proteins | sample TBH18023metaG_FD_206011 | JGI IMG/M metagenome (GOLD analysis project Ga0316229, IMG submission 206011) | Freshwater microbial communities from Trout Bog Lake, Wisconsin, USA - TBH18023 | ecosystem: Environmental > Aquatic > Freshwater > Lake > Hypolimnion/Profundal zone | place: USA: Wisconsin... | reverse complement strand
GGCGGCGGTGTCACCTTTGTCTATCACGTCGACCTCGCTACCAAGTGGAACCACAGGTACGAGCTATTCGGCCACCCTAACTGCCACAGGCGGAACTTCTCCGTATAAGTGGAATGTGGCGTCGGGTTCTCTGCCTGCAGGATTGTCCCTCTCCACTGCTGGCATAATCAGCGGCACCCCCACTGCTTCCGGTAGCTCCAGCTTCACCGTGAAGGCGACGGATTCAGCAGCAACACCCCAATCAGTCAGCGCCTCGGAAAACATCACCATTGGTGCGGCTGCAATCATTCCCATTAAACTGATGACCAGTTCGCTTCCTGGCGGCACGGTTAGTTCGGCGTACAGCGCAACCCTTTCGGCCAGTGGCGGGACATCGCCTTACATCTGGAGCGTGGTCTCCGGACAGTTGCCGGCAGGATTAAATCTCTCCGGCGCCGGAGTCATCAGCGGTATGCCCACTGCGTCTGGCACATCCACATTCTCCCTTCAGGTGAAAGACTCAGCCGCCTCACCGCAGGCCGCAACCCAGTCGGAGAGCATCGCGGTCGTGGCTGCTGCCAGTTCGTCCTGCTCCGGCACCTGCTACTACGTTTCTCCAACCGGCAACGATTCCAACTCCGGAACCAGCACCAGCTCTCCATGGCAGACCATTGCCAAGGTTCAAAACTTCCAGGCAAGTCTTAAGCCAGGATCCAGCGTCTTGTTTGAAAGAGGCGGGGTCTGGAGTGAAGAGCTGGATATTACAGACATGAACGGCAGCAGCGGTTCGCCCATCACGATTGGCAATTATGGAAGCGGCGCTCTGCCTGTGATCGACGGCGGCCAGACCGCCTCCAGCAACGGGCGTAACTACTGTATCGACGCCACGTCCGGTACATTTAAGTGGATTACCGTGGATGGCATCGAGTGCCGCAACGCTTACATGCAGGGAATCACCTTCAAGGCTTACGGCAGTCCCGGTACCAACGGAGTTGGCATTGTGGTGCAGAATTCCTACATTCACCACACGGGCGCCAAGGCTTGCACGACATGCGGCTCGACCCCGGCCTCTGATCCTGGTGGCTACCTCAATCAACTGGATGCGCAGCAGACCACCGGCGTGCAATTCCTGAACAACACGATTGATCATTGCGGCGGCCACAACTGCGTGCAGATTCACTACGACATCGGCAACGCGGTCGTGAGCGGAAACGTGGTGGGCACGAACGCTCCATGGTGCAACCACAACTGCATCGATGTGAAGGGTGGCAACACCACGGTCAGCAACAACACGGTCAACTGCTCAGGATGCGGCAGCACCGTGTCGGCGTTCTACACGGAATACAACGGCTTCAGTGGCGTTGCCGGCGGCAGCACCACGACCACTGAGCACATCAGCTACATCGGCAACATCAGCATTCTGTCGCCGGAAGGCTTCCACAGTGATTCGGGTGGAAGCTGCGCCACCAGTTCCTGCTCGCTGCAGGCCACCTACTTTAACAACACGGCGTATGCGGGATCGAACTCGAGCTTCCAGCAGTTCATTCACTCGACCTGTACATCTGGTACGTCGATCAACATCCAGAAGAACATTGTGGATGGTGGACAAAACGGATGGGACAGTGCCTGCGGTTCCAAGATCACGTGGAACTACAACGATGATGGCGGAGTCTATCCGACGAGTCTTGGCGGTTCGGCGGGTGCAAACGATCTGAAGAACGTCAATCCGCAGTATGTCGGTGCGAGCACGGGTAACTTCACGCCGCAGAACACGACCATTACAACTTGCGGCGCGGGCGACTCTGTAACCCCATACGCGTACATAGGCGCCAAGTAGACAGACCCTTGCAAGGAGAAGACAGGTAACAAAACATTGCGGCGGATTCCGAAAAGAATCCGCCGCAATGAGTTTGCATTTTCGCGCGCTACAAGCAAAACGCCAGTCAAGGTAGCCTTGACTGGCATTTTGCATCTCCCCCGATTATCTCAAAAGCAGCTTAAACATCGACCTGGATCAGCTTTGGTCCCTCAGTTTCCAACCCTCGCCGCAACTCGTCGGCGAACTCGTCCAGTGAATGAACACAAGTGCCAGGAACCCCCATGCTCTTCGCCATGGAAACCCAATCCAAATCTGGCCGTCCGATTTCGAACAAGTCGAGAGCTCTGGGGCCTGGGCTGCCGACCCCGAGTCCTGAGAACTCTCGCTTGAGAACGTTGTAGCCACGATTCGCGAAGACCACCGTTGTCACGTTGAGTGACTCGCGCGCCATCGTCCACAGGGCCTGTACCGTGTACATCGCGCTTCCATCGGCCGTCAGGCAGAGGACCCGGCGATCGGGGCAGGCAACTGCCGCGCCTACGGCCATCGGTAGTGCGATACCGATTGAACCGCCCGTGTTCCCTAACCAATCGTGCGGTGGAACTCCTTTTGTTGCGTCCATCAGACCGCGGCCTGACGTCATCGACTCATCGACAACGATCGCATGTTCTGGCAATAGCGCCCCAACCACGGCCGCAAGGCCCTGTAGGGTGATCTCGCCGCTTGGCAGAGGCGGACGCTGTGCGCCTGCAGCGATCGCTCTCGTTTCACGCGGCATCAGTGCGTCGGACAACGCATCTAGTGCGGCGAAAGAGTCTTCACCGGGACGGGAGAGCGTGTAAATCTCGCACTCGGGCTGAGTCATTACGCTGTTCTTGCCGGGGTATGCAAAATACGCGACCGGAGCGGCTGATCCAACGAGAATGAGCTGACTAAAATCCTTCAGTTGCTCTACCGCCATTTCAAGAATGTAGTTAACACGTTCAACCGGGACAATTCCGGCACCACGTTCGAGTCGTGCGAAGGGATACGGACAAAAGAGCTTCGCATTCGCTGCCGCAGCGACGCGCCCGGCGGCCACCAGGCCCTTGCCGTAAAGTGCAGCGCCGGAGAGCAGTATCCCAGTCCGTAAACCGGACCGTAGCATGGCTGCAGCGCGTTCGATTGTGTCTGTGGCTGGAACCGGGGCCTTGGGTAATGCTCGGCTTGCGACAACGTGGCCGCCATCGCTCCAGGCGACGTCGGCGGGGAGGATGAGCGTGGCTATCTGCCCAGGTTCTGTGCGAGCAGCGATGATCGCCTCTGCAACGTCAGTTCCAACTTCAGATGCAGCGCAAGAAGTTCGCAGCCACTTGGAGTAGGGACGCGCGATGGCCTCGATGTCCGAAGTAAGAGGCGCGTCATGGCGAAGATGATAGGTTGCGTGCTGGCCGATGATGTTGATTATTGGCACTTGCGCTCGCATGGCATTGTGCAGATTAGCGAGACCGTTGGAAAACCCTGGTCCCAAGTGCAGCAACGTGCAGGATGGCTTCCCGGCCATACGCGCGTAGCCGTCAGCGGCGCCAGTTACGACACCCTCGAATAGACCAAGCGCGCAACGCATGTCCGGCACCTGATCAAGTGCCGCGACGATATGAATTTCCGAAGTCCCGGGATTGGTGAAACAGGTGTCGACTCCGCCAGCAACCAGCGAACGCACCAGGGCTTCAGCGCCAGTCACGGGCTTGCAGCCTTCGTCGTTCGCGGGCAGAGGGCGGATTGTGTTCTCACATTCGATGAGCGGATCTATGGCTGACACGGGACCTCTCTGAGATAGCGGGAAAGCACAGCCGCCAGATTCTCATAGTGAGTGTGGAGCATTCCGTTGTGATCGCCCGGAACGGTTTCGACTTGGAAATGATGGGCCAAATGCCTCCAGACAGCTATGGGATCGGCAGGGAAGCGAGAGAGGATCGCGGCTCTCACAAACTTGATATCACCACGGTAGAAGCGCGGTTGATAGCTTGACAAAGCCAACTGGGCGCTGGCTCGCACGCGCCGGGTAGCTGGAGTCAACGACAGGCCCACCGATCGCTGCTGAGACGCCCTGCCCCCGGAGTGAAGTAACTTATCGACTCGGGAAACTGCAGCGTGTTTCACCCTGCGGGTAAGCAAACGAACGCACTGGCCAGGGGGGAGATAACGTATGTGCGGGTAGCTATCCAACATAGCCAGCAGTGCGACCTCTTCCCCTGCGGACAGAACACGACGCGCCATCTCTAACGCGATGAGACCACCGAGCGAATGGCCGATAAAAATGTACGGTCCGTGCGGTTGCAACTGCTTCACAGCATCCAGATGAAATTGCGCCATGTCCTCGATCGTTTCGAGCGGAGCTTCAATCCCATCAGTGCCTTTCGCCTGAAGTCCATAGACCGGATAGGGAAGATGGACGTGTTTCAAAAGGTCAAAGAACTCCATCACACTGCCACCCATGCCATGAGCGATGAAGATCGGCGGCCATGCGGTACCAGCCTTCATCGGTAGTAATGAAGACAGTCGTGGTGGCTCTTCTTGTTCAAGCTGGGAAGCCAAGGCCGCAATCGTGGGTGCCTGGTAGATCATCAGCGGCGAGAGCTCACGTCCGCAGGCCCGTGCTATTTCGCCGAATAACTGAACAGCTATTGCGGGATTGCCGCCAAGTGTAAAGAAGTCCTCTTGCATTCCAATGCATGGTCGTTGCAAGACGCGCTGCCATAACAGGGTGAGCGTTTCGACCGATGAGGAAGAGACCGAATTGTTCATGCCGCATTCCGTAGCCGATTTAAGTCCTGAGCAGTGGCCTCTGAGTGTGCGAAGTCCCAATAGAGTTTACGGGCCTTGGTGTAAATAGGGCCAAACCCAAGAGCCCGTTCGTCAATGCGTGTTACCGGAGTTACTTTGGAGTAGTTTCCGGTGGAGAAAATCTCGTCGGCAGTCTCAAAATCCTTGTAAGCGAGGGTTTGCTCGACTACCTTGACGCCAGCTTCACGCAGCAGTCCAATAACACGGCGGCGAGTAATGCCAGCTAGAAAAGTTCCATTTGGAGCGGGTGTAAACACTACTCCATCTTTCGCCATGAACACGTTAGAGGTGGTCAACTCAGTGACATTGCCGAGCATGTCGCGGACAATTGCATTGTCGAAGCCACGAGCATTGGCTTCAAAGATGGCACGCGCGTTGTTGGGATAAAGGCACCCAGCTTTGGCGTCGACGGGCATGGTCTCAAGGGTTGGCCTGCGAAACGGAGAGAGCGTAATGGAGATCCCTTTGGGCTCACGCATGGGGGCTTCGTAAATACTCATGCACCAGCGCGTTGACTCGGGATCGTGACCTTGAACCGATGGTCCTTCGTTCTCCGCCCAATACATTGGCCGAATGTAGAGCGCAGTCTTCTGGTCAAACCGCCGTATGCCCTGGCGCGCAAGCTCGACCCATTGTTCGACTGGAACCATTGGCTTCAAGAAGAGCTTCTTTGCGGACTCGTTGACGCGAGCGCAGTGTAGTTCGATATCCGGCGTAACACCTTCGAATGCTCTGGCACCGTCGAACACAAGTGAACACAGCCAAGCGGCATGGGTACGCGGTCCCATGATCGGCACGTTTCCTTCATGCCATGCGCCATCGAAAAATGTCCAGGTCTTCGAGCAATTGTTTCCTATTGCCATTGAGTACCTCCAGCGCGGTTTGCTGACTTAATTCTTTCGAGATGGATTGAGCCGGTAGAAAGTCTACAGACGATAGTTGCTTGGGCGCGATGGTTGCTTGCCGATCAAGCCGCAGAGCGCTTTTGTCGAGCACGGCCGGAATCGGGCATGACGACCAATGATGACGCCGCAGCCTTTCGCGAAAGAACGTACTGCAGCCAGTTGCGATATACGCGCGTTGCCGATGGCTGCCAGGTGTTCTGGAGGCTGCTGGCAAGAACGTCATCGGGAAAAGAGGATAAAAACTCCTCGTTTCGGCGCGAAGAGGCGACTTGCTGAAATTCTTCTGCAAGTCTGCAGCCGTCGAAATCGAAATACCCGTGAGGCATTGAGGGGTAGGTGTCTCTTTCCTGCCTGAGAAACCTTCCGATGTCTCTTCGGTACTCCCTTAACAGGGTCCGTGCGCTGTACTCTGGATGACCTTGGAAGTGTACAAACAGGCTCTGCTTACACTCCTTCACAAACATGTCTACGCCTGCTTCCGCCGACTTGGCGAGGACGGCGTAACCACACGAAACGAGGTCTTCCTCGCGCACCTCGTTCCACCGGGAATGAGGAATTCGAATGGTCTCCGCGGTTCGCTGCGTAAGTGCGTGGTCACGAGTTCGCTCGAATCCAAAAACTCCGAACCGTTTGTCGCTCAGCCGATTTCGTTCAACGCCATCGTTGTAGAGAACGGCTGCATGCGCCGCCAGGCACGACACCACTGTCGAAAGTGTGTTGCTTCCGGCCCAGTCGAAGACGTCAGTCAGCACTGGCCAGTATTCTTCTTCTCGCAGATTCGTGTGACGCGGCTCTGTTCCGGTAATGATGAGAGCGTCACATTGGTTGTTCCAAAGCTCGTCAATCTTGAAGTAGAACTTGTTCAGATGCTGTTGTGCAGATTCACTGCGCGGAATGTTGGGCAGCGAATAAAGCACAAGACGAACTGGAATATCTCCGGCAGCGCTGCCGATCAGTGTGGAGAATTGCGCCTCTGTGGCTTCCAGAGCCGCATCCGGCATGTTGTTTATCAGCCCGATTGTGAGGCTGGGGACATTTGCGTCGTAAGCTACGCCCCATGGAGTAGGGCACGGACCCTTCTCCTGCGCACACGCTTCGTCTAGGCTACCTCTCTGCATCATCACTGGCATAGAATGCCTCCGCGATATCTTCTGGGTAAGTCAGGCTCGTGCTTTGTCCAGTGCCTGCTCCAGGTCATCAACAATGTCATCGATGTGTTCGATGCCAACGCTGAGCCGGATCATTTCGGGAGTGACCCCGGCCTTGCTTTGTTCCTCTGGAGTCAACTGCCGATGGGTGGTTGAGGCGGGATGGCAGACAAGTGACTTAGCATCACCCATGTTGACCATGCGTGTGAATAAGTTCAGGGCGTCAAAACACTTTCTGCCGCCCTCGAACCCGCCCTTCACGCCAAAAGTGAGTAGAGAACAGCGCCGCGATCCCAGGTACTTTTGTGCGAGCGGATACAGTGGGTTGTCAGGGAAGCCCGCGTAATTCACCCATTCCACCATGTTATGGCCGCGCAGAAACTCCGCGACCATTCGTGCGTTCTTCACGTGCTGTTCGACACGGAGAGCAAGCGTCTCAATTCCCTGGAGCAGAAGGAACCCGTTGAAGGGTGACAACGTCGAACCCGTGTTTCGCTGACAAACAGTTCGACATCTTGCAACATACGCCGCCGCACCATAATGATCAACGTAGACCACGCCGTGGTAGGCAGGTTCGGGGCGGTTCATCATGTAATAGCGTTCGGGATGGTCACGCCATGGGAACTTGCCGCTATCCACAATCAATCCACCCAGCGTAGTGCCGTGGCCTCCAATGAATTTTGTAGCTGAATGCACAACAACGTCGGCGCCGTAATCAATTGGCTTCAGCAAAATCGGCGTGGCGACGGTATTGTCGACGATCAAGGGCACGCCATGTTTGTGCGCGACCTTTGCCAGTTCCTCGACGTCCGCGACGTTTCCCGCAGGGTTGCCAACACTTTCGCAGTAGACAGCCCGGGTGTTGTCGTCGATCAACTCTTCTACGCACGATGGATGGTCGCACTTCGCAAAGCGCACTTCGATGCCCTGCTTGGGCAGGATATGTGCGAACAAGGTATAGGTGGCGCCATACAACTGGGGCAGGGAAACAATGTTGTTTCCCATCTCTGTGATGGCAGCAATTGAATAGTGGATTGCGGCCATTCCAGAACTTACGCTTAGCGCATCTACCCCACCTTCGAGCGCGGCAATGCGTTTCTCCAGCGTGGTATTCGTTGGGTTGCCGATTCGAGTATAGATATTACCCTGGACTTCGAGATTGAATAAGGCGGCACCATGGTCTGCACTGTCAAACTCAAACCCGACTGTCTGATAGATCGGCACAGCTACAGCTTTCGTCGTCGGATCGCCTTCGTAGCCTGCGTGAATTGCAAGCGTCTCTGCCCTCATTCGTCCACCAGCCTCGACTTGAAATGTTTGAATGTTCCGGCTTACCGGCCCATTGTGGTAGTTTGACGCGACTCTTCCAAGTCGAGCCAAATGCAGGGTTGATTAGGCGACTCCGTGTAGTTAGCGTTTATCGGAGCCGAGCGCGGGCCTTTCCGTTGGCTCCCACGTTTTCTGCTCTGTGATATTTACGTGGCCCAGAGCTGGAACGGAAACCGAACCTCTTGCGAGGGCCCTGGGCATGACTCGCGTCAGATTGCGGGCCGCAAAACCGGCCCCGAATGCGAAGCGCATGACTGGCCCAAAGTTGTTGGCTGCCGCTAGACCTGCGAAGTAAAGTCCCGGTACAGAAGACTCAAACCCTGTTGAGAGCACGGGCATGCCGCCGACAGTATCGAGCCTAGAGCAGATCTCTGGACTGAGGAATGTCAATCGTCGCATATTTACTCTGTAGCCCGTGGCTGCAATAATGTGCTCGGCAAACTCTTCGCGTTGACTACCGTCGGCGGTGCGAAGAAGAAGACGCACACCCCCATCTTTAACTTCAGCGCGCTCAGGTGTGTGTTCAAGCATAAGAGGCACACGCCCTACTACCATGTCTTTGGCAAACCATCCTCCGGAGGGGCCGAGGGTCTTTCGCACGTACTCGAGGCGCAAGTGCTCAGGTAGGAAGTGGAATAACATCGGCGCGTCGGAGAAGAAGCGGGTTTTCAACCCAGGTCCAAGCCCCGACTTCGGGTGACGAATTCGCTGCCACAAGGAGCGCTGCTGCCCCATGGTCTTGGTGTGAAAGACCAGTGAGCTTCTTCGGGCAACGAGTTTCACATCTGCACCAGCCTCATTGAGCAACCCTGCTATGTCAATTGCTGAAGAACCGCCACCGACTACAACTACCTTGCGACCCTTGAATGGCTGGAGGTCGTGATGCCGGAAACTGTGCGTCAGCACTTCTGGCGGCAAGTGAGCCAGATTATCGGGTACGTATTCGAAATGGCTGATTCCGATTGCAAGGACGACCCGGCTGGCGGTGACGGTTTCTCCAGTGGCGATGCGAAGAATAAAGCCCTCCGGCGAGCGGTTGATGCTGAGCACGGTTGTGTCTTCGAGTTCCGGCACCATGCGCGCACGGAAGGCAAGCCCGTACCCGACGAAAGTATCAAGCTTCACCGGAATACCCGCATCAGCGTACTCGATACCCTTCTCAGAGCAAAACTGTTTTAGCGTAAAGGCGCTCTCGGGGTCGTAGATGTTGGACGCGAAGCCATCCGACTTAAGGCACATACCCTTTGGCATGTGTGCCTGCCAACTGTCCATGGGACGGCCAAAAATGCGAAATGGAATACCCCGGCGCCGGAAATGGGCCGCGATGGAGAGCCCATATGGGCCCGCACCAATAATCACAGTATCTAGCATGGAATCTCTCTTAGATGGTTTTGCGTTCTGTGAAACGAGGTCATGTGAGAGGTACCATGAAATGTTGATTTTCAAGTACCTCGTGTCGTACGAACAATTAGTTTCGGATTGGATGAGTCAGGAGCCAGCGCATCACTTCGCTGGCGCTTTCGTCAGGGGGAAACACAGGATAGAAGACATGCTCAATTCGTCCGCTACGGATGATCAAGGTGAGGCGCTTTAGTAGGCGCATATTGTTTACTTCGAATGTCGGCAGATGCAACGCAGCGCATAATTTGAATTCAGCGTCGCTCAGACATTCAAACGGCAGGTGTAACCTCTTGACCATCTCACGCTGGTATTCACTTGTCTGAGTGCTCAGACCAAACAAGCCCACATTGAGTTCGGCAAGCTCCCGATGGTGTTTTCGGAAACTGCACGCCTGCGGGGTGCAACCGCGTGCGCCAGGAATCATGTCCCACCCTTCAGGCAGCGCTTGTCCCGGCACTCCTGTCATTGGGTAGCAGTAGAGCACGGTTCGCTGCCCAGCCAGATTGAATAGATCGACTATTGTGTCCGACGTCGAACGAAGGGATACCTGCGGCATAGGCATGCCCGTAAGATGGTTTGCGCCGCCGTCGTCTGCGGGGCGAGGCAGATTTGTTGGCAGCGGAAAATCTGTAAGTTCCTGCATTGTCTGAATTTCAGGTCGATAGACGAAATCTACCGATGTGCGTTGGGCTGATCAATGCCTGGGTGATGAACCTGCAGTTGGAACTTGCCGTTCAGTCTTAGCCGCCGTACGGGGGGCCAAAGGTTTCAAACGCAGCGAGAATTCATTCACCGAGACTTCTTCTTTCGCTAACGGCACACCGCACATTGCGACTGGGGTTGCAGGATTGCCTTGGACGACGGTCATTGGGGCAACGGAGTGCGTCACCACGCTTCCCGCAGTCACTACGGCTCCGCGGCCAATGACAACTCTCGGGAGGATAATGGCGCCGGGCCCGATGAAGGCATCTTGTTCTATTCTGACTCCCTCGGACTCCTTGAAATGAGCGATAACTGTCACACGCATGCCTATAAAACAACCATCCTCGATAGATACAAGGCTCGGACGAGAGGTGTCGAGGATCGTATCGTAGCCGATCATTACGTTCTTCCCGATCTGTACACCGCGAGCGCGGTTCAGCCAAACCCGGACGGTCGTCGCTCCAGGCATGATACGGGCCAGGTGCTGTAGTATCCGGTTCATGATCCCCCGCAGCACTGGCTCCGGCTTTTCAAAGGGATTGTGGCTGCGAATGCTCATGCGTTAACTCCTGCTATGTTATTTGGGTGACTGGCTAACAGTCGTGCAGTTCCGGCTGCTATCACGTGACTCATTAGAGTGTCTTCCGATTACAGGCGAACCTTGCCATTTTGGATTTCGTCATAGAGCGCTTCAATGAGCGGTACGTACGCGTGCTGACCCGGGTGGTTGAAATAAATGAGATCGCCGGTTGCACGAGGGTCGAACCCTTGGCGCACAAGATTAGCCTTGGTGTATTTGAAAGTTGCAGTCATTTCCATCTCATGTTGGATGCGTAGAAACAACGGACAGGCATACTTCGGAAGACGCTCATTCAGGTACGTGTGGAAGGTTGGCAAGTCCAGTTCACCATCGAGGACAAGTGCCGCCATGCCTGCCTTACCCTCTGCGAATGGAACCGTGACACCATATACGTTGACCTGCTTGATTCCTTGAAATGCACTGATTGTCTCCGCAACCTCAGAGGTGGAAACATTCTCACCCTTCCAACGAAATGTGTCGCCAACACGATCCACAAAATAGAAGAAACCTCTCTCGTCCTTGCGCATCAGGTCGCCGCTACGAAACCAGGCATCACCTGGTTTCAAGACGTCCCGCATAATTCTTTTCTCCGAGGACTCGCTATCGACGTAGCCCTCGAAGCGGCTGCCGACATGGGACGGGCCTTGCAGGAGGGGGGTAATCGCCTCACCTGCTTCGTTCGCGACACAAGGGACGCAGAAACCCTGCTCATTCCTGATGGGCTCATCTCTTTCGATGTCGTACTTGACCAAGGTCGTCGGAAACCTTTGCGCAAGATACGACGGTATACGCCCGACAGAGCCGGTCTCACCCTCCACATTGAACAATGAAACGCTACCTTCGGTTGCGGCATAGAATTCGAAGATCCTGGGGATGCGAAACCGTTTCTGGAAGGGCACCCAAACATCTGGCCGCAATCCATTACCACAAGCCATCTGGACCCTGTGTCTGGTCTCATAAGTAGATGGAGTTGCCTGGAGCAAATAGCGGCAAAACTCGCCAATATACTGAAACAGCGTACAGTCCCAATGGACGACGTCACTCCAAAAGTGATTTGGCGAAAACCGCTCTCGTATTACTACTGAACCTTTACCAACCAGGGTTGCGCCAGTGGCGACCAGACCTCCGCCGCTGTGATACATAGGCAGGCAGACGTACATCCGGTCCGTCGATCGCGTGTCCATCATGCCGGCAAACCAGTGGCTCCATTGCATAAGTCGTCCATGGCTGATGTTGACGGCGTTAGGCCAACCAGTGGTGCCTGACGTGTATACGCAGAGAGCTCTATCCTCAATTGTTACCTGCCGACGCTCCCCTTCGTTGAGTGATCCACTTGCATGCCGTGCGACTTCCTTATCGATGCGGCGCCAGCGTGGGTCATCGGCCCCGTGAACCAAGACGGTCGGTGGAGAAGGGAAGTCCGGAAGCACGGCGACGCATCGTTCCATCAACTCCGAAGCGACGATGATGTGTTTCGGCGCGACGATTTTGATGCAATGCGCCAGGGAAGGACCGCCAAGATTGGTGTTGAGCAGCGCGACCACACAGCCGATCTTCGTAAGGCCAAGCCACACCGCCATGTATTCGGGCCGGTTCGGCATTAAGAGACATACGGTTTCGCCCTGGGAGAGATTCTGCTCCAGCGCCCAGCGGGCATATTGGTTCGATCTCCGGTCAAGATCCCGGTATGAGAAGCATTCGCGGTCTGACAACAGAGCTGGTGCATTACCGAGTTCCGCGGCGCGTTCTTCGATCACGTTCGGAAGAATCCGGGTTTGATGACGGGCGATCGGCGCGGTCAACTCGAGCGCACGAACCCACGCAGCGGTAACAGCGCTCCGGCTTCGGATTGAAAGTTCTGCGAGAGGCTCACTCATGCTGTACTGCCTGCATCCACAGTTAGCACTGTTCCGGTTATGTTGTTTGCTTTGCTGCTGAGCAGAAACTCGACTGCGTCTGCCACATCGTCGGGAGTCGCCGTGCGACGCAGCGCACTCCGTCGCATAATCTGCTGCCGTTGCTGCTCGCTAAGTCCCTGGGTCATTTCCGTACCTACATAACCCGGCGCGACCGAATTCACATTCACACCCATGCGCCCGACCTCCCGCGCCAGCGAGCGGGTAAAGCCCATCATCGACGCCTTGGTTGCGCCGTAAACGGATAGACCGCTGTATCCGGTGAACCCGATGATCGAACCAACGTTAACAATTCGCCCGCCGCCATTGGCAACCATAGAGCGCACAACATACTTGGTGAGAACCATCGGAGACAGCGTATTCAAGCGCACTAATTGCTCGATCTGTGTGTTGGGCATGAGAGCGAGGACGCTCTCAGAAGACATGGCGGCATTGTTGACAAGCCCGTAGATCGAACCGAACTGCTTCCGCAGGCAACGGACTAAGTTAGGGATCTTTTCAATCTCAGCCAGGTCAAAAGGGATGAAATGCAACGATCCGGCATGCTGCCGTTCAGCGTCTTCGATTGCCGACCGCAGTTGACTTGTCTCTCTGCGGGCAATCGCGATGGCATGATATCCGGCAGCGGCAAGCTTTTGGGCGATGCTCAATCCCAAGCCTCGGCTACCGCCCGTAACTATGACATTATGCACAGCGCCTCGCAATCTTTCCGGTCAAAGCTACCGGCAATTCCGTAACAATGTTGACCGAGACTGGAACTTTATGCGCGGGAAGCAGGTCGCGGCAAAGTCGCAGTATCTCCTGCTGGACTTGGAGTCTGTCAGCGGAGGAGCCAGGCTCTCTCTCAAGCACAACGTCAGCAGCAACCAAAGCGCCAGTTATGGCACTCTTTTTCGTGCGGACGAGTGCCATTCGAACTCGGGGATGTTGATGGATCACCGCTTCAACTTCTTCCGGATGAACCTTATTCCCTCCAACGTTGATGGTTCCATCCCGCCGTCCAACAAAGAAATAACGATCATCACGCAACTCCACCATGTCGCCCGTATCAACATAGCCGTCGGCACCTCGAACGCTCTCGGAATGCTTCCCGATATAGCGGACTGCATTTCGCCTTGAACGGAGTCGCAGGGAACCGTCTTCGACTTTCACGTCGACCTCTATGTGCCGCTTGCCTGCCCATGCTGACGGAAAGCCCGCAAGACCGTCGTTTACCACGAAGCCGACGCCTGCTTCGGTCGAGGCAAAAGCGTGGGAGATGTTGGCCTGATAGAAGGAGCGAACGCGATCCAGGGTGGACTGGTCGGCGACCTCGCCTGACATGCGGACGTAGGGAGGGGCAATCATGTGTGCTGATGGGCTCATGATTGCGCGACGCCAGTGCGAAGGGGTGCCGGCCATGTGAGTCACTCCGTGTGCGCCTGCACGCGCCAGAAAACTCGCAACTGGTTCCCCGACACTTGATAAGACCATTGAATCTCCGCCTAACATCGCGCGTAAGAAGATCGAAAGCCCACCATAACGGCGTATGTCATAGAAGGTGCTCCACACAGGACGGCGCACTAATGAAACATCGGATTCGATGGTTCCTCCCAAGGTGCCTAAGGTGTGCACCACCATCTTCGGTGCTCCCGTGGTACCCGAGGTCAACAGAATCCATTCCGTGGCTTGCCCCATACCCCGGTCGTAGCTAGCCGGAACAATCGCTGTGCCGCACGGGATCACAAGTCCGAATCCGGAGAGATCTTCGGAGTCAGTCAAGTCGGAGACGATTGCGTCTGCCCCCGAAGAAACAGCTACCGAACGAAGATCTTCTGCCTGCAGGTCAGGAGGGCAAATCACCATGCGGCGTACGATGCCGTCCAACTCAATAATCGCTAACGCCGCGGCGAGTTGGTCCTTCGTTCGTACCAGCACCGAGCGCCCGCGAAGTTCCTCGGCCCGTCCCTGCAGGCTTGAGCCATGAACAAGCTCACTAAAATTGATGACTGCTTCCGCCCCGCAGAGAAATCGCCCGGAGAAATTCCCCGTTTCGTTGATCGTGTTCCAAACCGAAAGCCGTTCAATTGGCTGCATGGCAATCTTCTCGCATTCGAGATTCGGTCACGCCGTTGTCTGCGCAGCAATTGCGTGTTCGTATAGGTGAATGAAATCGCCGACAGTAACAGGGAATTGTGCTCCCTCGATGGCAGCACTGAACGGGTCAACACCTAGTTCGTCCTCGAGGCGCGAAACAACAACTGCTAGACATAGCGAATCGAGACCAGAATCCAGCAGCGCCAGATCATCGGTCAGCGGAGCCAGTGACATGTTTTGTTGTTTGGCTACCTGGTCGAACTCATTCATTACTACTGATCGAACAGACATACTTTCCTCCATGGACAAGAGTATTTCGGGTAGGATCAGATCGATTGTTGGACGGGGTTGAAACCGAAAATGGACTTCAGTTCGAGGAATTCCTGAAGACCAGCCTCTCCCCATTCACGGCCATTTCCCGATTGCTTGTAACCACCAAAGCACCCAGCAAAGTCAATGCGCGCGCCGTTGATATGAACGTTTCCGGAACGGATTCGCTTCGCAACCCGTCGGGCCCGATCGATATTGTTGGAGCTGACATAGCCGGATAACCCATAGGGTGTATCGTTCGCGATCCTGATCGCGTCCTCTTCGCCATCGTAGGCAATCATGCAGAGAACGGGGCCAAAGATCTCCTCACGTGCAATCGTCATGTCGTTACGAACGTGTGTGAAGACAGTCGGCTTCACGAAATACCCGCAGGTGAATCCGTCCGGACGTCCTGGCCCTCCAACGATCAGGGTCGCGCCCTCGTCTATTCCTTTGTTTATTAGTCGCTGCACCTTTTCGAATCCCGCCTTGGTTGCGAGTGGGCCGATATTGGTGTCTTCCGACAACGGATCTCCAACCTTGACTGACTCGGCAACCTGCCTGGCTACAATGGCGGCGGTGTCCATGAGGCTTCGAGGCACGAGCATGCGCGTCGGTGCGTTGCAGGACTGTCCGGTATTGCGGAAACATGCCGATACACCATCGCTTACGGAACTCTCAAGATCAGCGTCATCCAGAATGATATGAGCCGATTTGCCGCCGAGTTCCTGCGTGACCCGCTTTACGGCAGGAGCAGCGGCCACGGCCACAGCAGTGCCCACACGCGTAGACCCCGTAAAGGAAATCATGTCCACATCCGGATGCGACGCGATTGCGGCACCAACCGTCCCGTCTCCATTCACCAGGTTGAAAACTCCGGGCGGAACTCCAGCATCATCCAGAATTTGCGTGAATAGATACGCGGACAGGGGCGCCATCTCGCTCGGCTTGAGAACGATGGCACAGCCTGCGGCAAGAGCAGGGGCAATCTTGCACACGATCTGGTTTATGGGCCAGTTCCAAGGAGTGATAAAGCCGGCCACTCCGATCGGCTCTTTTCGCATCAGGGTCGAACCTTTAAGTTCGTCAAACTGGAAGTGCTCGAGTACTCTTACCATCTCTGACAGATGATGCAGTCCGACCGGGGCCTGCGCTTTTCGTGACAAGCTTATAGGTGCGCCCATCTCGAGCGAAATGGTTTGGGCCATCTGCTCAATCTTCGATTTGTATACTTCGATGACGCATCGCAAGAGCGCCAGTCGCGAGTCAACTGTTGTCTCGGAGTAGGTCTCGAAAGCTTTCCTCGCCGCGACAACAGCTTTATCCAAGTCGGTGGATGAGCCGAGGGAAATCGTGGCGATTGGAGCTTCAGTGGCAGGGTTGATGACCACGCAGTCTTTGGGTTCTGTTGGATCAACCCATTTTCCGTTTATGTAAAAGCGGCGACAGTCCTTCACTCATTTGCTCCATGCATGGCAGCTCCTGTGGAAACCTATGCCACGTCCTCTACAAAATACCGTTGGTTGGAGGTGGTTGCGAAATCCTCGCGCCCCAATCGGAATTCCTGGTGCATAGTCCGAAGCACTGCTTGTAAGTCTCTCTTCTCGATAACGAAAGAGATGTTGTACTCTGACTTACCCTTCACGTATGCAATCATGTTTAAGCGCTCCCTGACCAGCGCCGCGAACACACGCTCAAGTGTTCCATTGAGTGCAAGCAAGTTCCTGCCGACTGCCGTAACAATCGCAACTGTCTGACCTACCTCGATGGGGTCCAAGCTTTCCCTTTCGATTTCATTGGCAAATTCTTGCTGCAAGGCCTCTACGATCGGTTTTGCTATTGAGGGTGCAACCGCTAAATTGATTTCGCCTTGAGTGCTTGAACTGAATGCGAGCAGTACATCAAGCCGTACCGAAGCAGTCGCAGTCAGCGCACGCCCAATTACCTCGTGCGCACGTAAAATAGCAGGACCGCGAAGAGCAATTGTGGAAGCCTCGCTAATAGCGCTGAGTGCCGTGACTTCGCCGCAATCCGCGAAACCAGTTGAAGTGATTTTCGTTCCAGGTAGCTCCGGTGCAAACGAGTTACGGATCCAAAGAGGAATACCGGATTGCATTACCGGACAAAGCGTTTTTGGGTGAAGGACCTTCGCGCCGAAATAGGCAAGCGTGGTTGCCTCCTGATAGGAAATCTCGGTGATTGTACGCGCCTCCGCCACCAGTCGCGGGTCGGCTGTCAGCATCCCATCCACGTCCGTCCAGATCACGACCTCATTCGCGTTTAGAGCCGCGCCCAGGATCGTAGCGGAATAGTCTGACCCGCCGCGGCCCAGCGTAGTGAGTACGCCCTCTGACGTTGCCCCAATGAACCCGGTAACCACAGGGATGATTCCTTGCTGCAAAAGTGGGAGGAGATGGGCCTCACAACGCTCGCGAGTCTTGCTGGCGACTGGATCGGCGTTTCCGGGGTGTGCGTCGGTCACTATAAGTTCAGTGGCTTCAATCGCCTTGCTCGCAATTCCAGACTGCTTGAGTGCAGCGGCGAGAAGAGGAGCACAGAGTCTTTCGCCGAGCGCCGAAATATAATCGCGTGCCACTGAAGTGAACTCCCGCGACAGAGTAGCCTGGCACCAACGTTCTCCATCCTCGAACACGGACTCCAACTTACGACTAATCGTGGTCCGGTCGACATCCGACTTTATCAACTTTCCGACTACCGCATTGTGCCTGGCGCGCAGTTCAGAGAAGATAGCGGCCACTGCCCTGGAATTACCTGCCTCGCACTGCGCGATTACATCTATCAAGCTGTTCGTCACGCCGCACATGGCAGAGACGACCACCACGACATAACTTTCGCGCGTGGCTGCGCGGATGATCTCGATCACATTCTTGATGCAGGATGCGCTTCCAACGGAGGTGCCGCCGAATTTGATGACCTGTAGCGGTTTGTTCATAAGGGCGGCCGAAGAAATTCTGGCCGGGACGTGCGAGCCTTCGAAGGCATATTGAACCACTTGCATTGAAGCTGCCCGAGACCTTTTTTCAGGCTACTACGAATGCAGGCTCGGACGAGCTCGGGCTCCTCCCACGGAACGTCGTGATAGCTCGACGTTAGATATGAACTTGTTGGATCAGTGATCCACTCATGAGGGAAGAGGGTTATGGTGTCATGTTCCGTAAGCTTGGGAGCTGGCCGAACCGGTTCGCCGGAAACTGCCGCATACAAAGCAGCCGGCAGATCGCGGTCCGGCCCAAGCGTCAAATGACCGACCTGGGTAGCGCGAGGATTAATTTCGATAAGGTATGCTTTTTGGGTACTCGTCTCCAGCATGAAGTCGAATCCGTGAAGTCCCGAAAGCTTGAGCCTGGTCGCCATTCGTTTAGCCGCATAGGTCATTTCAGCATTCTCGATTAGGCGAACGACGGTGGCAGGTGCGGATGGAGCCCTTTTCTTAAGCACCTCAAATTGGAGGCTGGCGAGCACTTCGCCTTCCCAACAAGCGACCATGCTGGTTGCTTCATGGCCAGCCACATACATTTGCCCATTTACAACATTCTGTCGGCGCAGGAGCGATGGCCAGAGCAAGGTCCGGTCTGAGTCCATCAGGGCCCGCTTAATAGCCCTTGTCAGAAGTGGAGGGCTTTGTAGCTGCCGATACGCATGTTTGGCCTCCTCAACTGTGGTGGCAATCCTTACGCCAACACCACCCGTAGTGCCGTTTGCTTTCAGCACGGTGGGGAAGCCTGACCGGGCAAGCCAGCCACTGAGATCATTTTCATTCGGAATGACCTCTGTTTCAGGAACGCGAAGGCCCTCTTGCATCGCGGTTTCAATGAGTGAGGCTCTTGCGCGGACAATAGGGAACCCAGCCGGTGTTCCGAGCGAACGCTCGATCAATATGCAAACGGACTGTCCCTCATGGCCTTCGAGACGCTTGCGATCATATAAGTCGTGGAGGTGCTGAGTGGCAAGGTCATCGCCTGGAAGAATGAGCTGAGGTCTTGACGCGGAGATCGCGTTGGCGAGCGACATCAATGGCATCACGCCGCTGTAAGCATAAGTTCGCCGCACGGCGCTTGTCTTTGTAAGGGGATGGCTAGAAGAGCACAAAGCTTCGACACTGTACCCGGCTTTTGCCAATGCCATGGCTAATCGGGCAGTTGAGAACCAACGGGTTGTAGTGATAAGCAGTACAGTTGGCTTCATCTTGGGTAAGGATTCTGTCCGCGCAGTTTCGATCCGCGCGGCAACGCCCACATTTGGAGAAGACTGCGGGATTGGAGGAATATCTTCGGATTGCGGATCGCGTACTGGAAAGACAGTTTTCAAATGGCCTCTACTTGGTCCCACTCTGCTGCCGATACTCTAGTGCGATTGGGTTTGAAAGAGGCTATGACCCCTAGCCTCTGGATTAAGACAAGCTGATGGCAGAGAATGAGAATCACAGTGTGACTGAGCGTAACTGTCTTTGCGCGACACTAAAACCGTCTCCGCAACCATGGCTGATCCTCTAAATCTTGCTTGACTTGATCAATGTATTTTTGAGCACCGCTGTCATACCAGTTACCTGAATACCAAGCGCCAACGCAGCCCCAGATGTCCCCTGCCGTGTATGGCCGGGTACTGTGAGGTTGACTGCTCAACCATGTATCGTAGCCATCAAAGCAGCCGCGCAACCATGCCAGTGAGTAATCTACGTTGAATGGCGTCGAATTCTTCGAGTAGGGATAGGTATCAGGGTATCCAGGTCCGGTTGACGCCTTGATCTGCAATATGCCGTAACTTTGATAACAGGGTGCGGTCATTCCAAAGCTGCTGCAGAGTTTCTTATCGTCGGTACTATCGCTCACCTGCGACTGATTCCAA
>Ga0316229_1001863_pt1 | contig 19891 bp, 14 predicted proteins | sample TBH18023metaG_FD_206011 | JGI IMG/M metagenome (GOLD analysis project Ga0316229, IMG submission 206011) | Freshwater microbial communities from Trout Bog Lake, Wisconsin, USA - TBH18023 | ecosystem: Environmental > Aquatic > Freshwater > Lake > Hypolimnion/Profundal zone | place: USA: Wisconsin... | reverse complement strand
TGGGCGTCGGAGCGGCCGATGGCGCCCAGAGCCATGGCCCCCATGGCGCGCTGACGGGGATCGGAACTCTTAACTCCCTGCTGAGCCACAGCGTAGCCTTCATCGGAACCCAACTGGCCCAGGGCCCGGGCCGCCACCAGGGCAACTTCGAGATATTCGGCGGTAAGGCCGCCGCGAATGTGCTGGCAAACTTTCGGGTTGCCCGGCCCGGCCATGGCAGTCAAAGCCAATATCTGGTCATCGGGATACCCGCTCATACTGGCGGCGGCCAGCGTCTTGAAGGCCTTCTCGTCCCCCAGGCGCCACAAGGCTTCGGCGACCTGTATGCGCACGCTGACGCTGGCATCGTGCTGCATCGGTTCCAGGATGCGGACGGCGGTGGGCTCCTTCAGACGACCGAGCACCATGGCGGTGTTGGCCCGGACCGACACGCTGGGATCGCGCGAGGTCTTCTCGAGATCGTGGCTCAGCCGCTTATCCCCCAGGCGATGCAAGGCATAGCGGATGCCGACGCGAACGCCGGTATCGCCATCGTCAGCGAGATTCAGCAGGTTGTCCCGGGCATCGCGGTACTGATTCTGGCCGATGGCCATAGCGGCGGCAAAACGAACCACGGGTTGGGGGTCCGACAGGGCATTGATGATTTTGGCCCTGGCGGCTTCAGGAAACAGTTGGCCGGCGGCTTCGATGGCGTGCGCACGCACATACTGGTCCCTGGCGTCCAGAGCGGAAAATATTTCCTGTTGGGCCGCGTCGCGAAGATCGACCTCAAGGGGCACTATTCTGGCCGGCGGAACCGGAGGCGGAGGCTTGCCGGCCGGTATCTTGGGATCGCGGTCGGCGGCCGCCATGGGCACGGCCGCCAGAAAGGACAACGCCGCCCAGATAGCCATGGCATACGGGAGTCCATATCTCATCGATGACCTCTCTTACCGGGACACGCCAGGTTTGTTCACGAGCCGGCGCCGGGGTTTGGGATCTTGAAAAACCACCGCCGTAACAGTGCACCGGCGCTGATGATCGCCGTGGCCAGGGTGGCCATGATAGCAAAGACATCGCCCCAACGCGTGTAGAACGTCAGCCGTGAATCAAAATGGACCTGGGCGATGGCGGCACCTTCGGTTCCGGCTCGGATCAGGCCGAAGGCATGGCCGTTGGAATCGACAAATCCGCTGATGCCGGTGTTGACACTGCGGGCGGTGGGAACGCGGTTCTCGATGCTGCGGAAAATCGCGGCCTGGAGGTGCTGGGGCATCTCGTTGAAACGGAACCAGCCGTCGTTGGTGAGGTTCACCAGCAGGTCGGCGCGTTTCCTGTCGTCCTGGTCCGGGCGGAACATGCGGGCCACCAGGGTTGCATCGAGGTCCTCGAAACAGATCGGGGTGACGATGCGGGCAGACTGGACCGACGGATTGCCGGCGGGAATGGTAAACACGGTCAGAGCCTCGCCGGGCGTACAGTTATAGTCATGGTCGTAGGGGCTCAAGGCCAGCAGGACATGGTAGAGCCAGGGCAGCGTATCCTTAAAAGGAAGGAACTCGCCGAAGGGTACGAGGTGAATTTTGTCGTAGCGGATAGCCGACAGTTGTCCATCGGAAGTAAAAAGATAAGCGCTGTTGCGGCGGTCGACAAGGTCGAATTTGTCGGCGGCGACTTGCACGGCCTGCCCGGCGTAGGAACCACCGACCAGCACAGATACACCGTTGCGCCGGGCCAGGCTGGTCAAGGCGGCACAGGCCAGTTTGGCATCGCCAGACCGATAATTGACAATCTCCGATCCCCCTCCGTCCGAGGGCAGACGGATGACGCGCAAACGCTGGTTCAATACCGGCATCATGGTTTCCGACCAGGCCGCCAGGTCCACGTCCCGGCGGCTGTCCAGGGCCTGTTGGGTCAGGTCCACGTGCGTCTTGAGAATGACCGATGGTTCAGCGCCTTTCTGGCCGGTGTTATCCTGCGGAAAATTGGACTGGACGACGCAGACGGTAATGCCGGGGCTGGTAGTGTGCTGGGCCAGGCGGAAACGGCCGTATCCCAGCACGACCAGGCAGAGCATGGCAACGACGCCGGCGGCGGAAACCGCCGCACGCCGGTTGGCGTTGGTAGGGAGCAGGGAAAACACCAGGGCGTTTATGGCGACGACCCAGAACGACACGCCGTACACGCCGGTCAAATCGGCGATCTGGCACATGGCCAGGAAAGGCGTCTGGGTATGGCCCATGTAGAGCCAAGGCAATCCGGTGACGATGATGCCGCGCAACCATTCGACGCCAACCCAGACGGCGGGAACGGAAAGAACAAGAAACGCTGAACGGCGAACGGTGAACGATGAACGGTGCAGGCTGGAAGCTGATGGCGGCAGAAGTCGGCAGCCGCGGAGGATGAGTGCGGCCAGGCCCCAGTAGAGTCCGCAGTAGAGCATGAGGGCGAGCATGCCCAGCACCGTGACCGAGGCCATCCACCACATGTTGACGGTAAAGAAGACGGTTCCCGATGCCCAGCCCCAGAAGAAGGCACGCCGCGGGGAAGGGGCGGAGCGGATGACCCGGAACCAGGGAACCAGGCCGACCCAGGCCAGGTAAAACTGGCCAAAGGGGGCGAAGGCTAGCGTGAGCAGGACGATGCTCAGGAGCATCAGGAGGCCGGGGCCGCGGATGGCGTTGAGCGTGGCGAAGATCCTCGCCGCCATGGGCACCTTGGCCACGACCTCCGATTGCTTGTCGTTGAATCTGTTACGGTTCTTCCTGGCCATAAGTTGCGTCATGCTCAAGGTATGGCGGTCGCGCGTCAAGAGGGTAAAGGCCAGAGGGTGCTGAGAACCTGGTTGGGAGGCAGCCGGTTCAAAGGCCAACACGGCCAGGTTCAAAAATGTCACGATCGGCTTCAAAGCCGCAATGTCGGGCGCAAAGGCCAGAGTCTAACGCTGCCCTTACCTGGATGCCTTGAGGATTTCCTCGATGACCCGAGCCCGGGCAATTTCCAGGTTGGAAGCGTTCTTCATGCTCGCGCCAAAGTCCGACTGGCCGACTACGGTCTCATGCATCACGCTGATGTTGCCCACGCCATTGGCGCGGATGTCGGCCAGAAGTTTGCCGTCGGACTTGCCGGATTTTACCAGGCTTTCGAGAACCGCCATGTAACGCTGATCGTTGATCCCCTGGCGGAGGCCCTCCCAGCACGGAGTGGAAATGGGCTTGCCGCCGGTCCAGTTGGGGAAGAAGGTGGCCCAGTCGGTGACCCCCGCATCAAGGCCGTTGTAGGGATGGCCATTGTACCAGCGCAGAGCCCAGCCGTTCATGGCATAGGAGTTGTACTGGTACGCGAAAAACCCGTAGCGCAGGCGGTTGTCGCCGGCGCTGGCGGCGCAGAAGCAAACGGAACTGTAGATATTCAGAAGAACCTGCTTCTCCTGACACCACTTGGAGTCCTCGGCAACGCTGCCGTTGCAGGCAAGCATGTCGGTGACGCCTTCGTACTTGACAGTATTGGAATACTGATCCAGGGCGCAGCCCAGCACGCGCAGGGCTGGCGCGTCCTTTCTGCATTGGGCAAACAGATCCTTGTGATCGCCGAAGGCCAAACCGCTGCGAACGGACTCGTCGACGGATAAAAACCAGTTATGGGGATAGCCTCCGTCTTTAACGCGCTGATTGAGGCCGCTGATGATGTTCTGCCACTTGTCATTGCCCACCGATCGCTTCACGGCGTTGCCCGAAGTGGGATTGCCTAGATACCAGAAGAAACCATTGTTAAGGTGATGGGCCTTGAGAGTGGCGAAGTAGTTGTCCCAGAAAGTGAAATCCACATTGTTGTTGTCGCCGCTCACGGGACGGAAATCATCGAAGGTCGCCGTAGCATTCAGGCCGTGCTCAAACATATCCTCGAGTGTTGGCTCATCCTCGATGGGGCCGGAGTCGGTGACCAGGAAGAGCTTGTCCATGGCGGCGCTGGGGGGCAGACGGAACGGAAGGGCCTTGATGCCAAGCGTAAAAGTCAGTAGTTGCTTTCCGGCGTTCTTAACCGCGATTTTCAGCGAATACTGCCCGGGCTTGACGGTGTCGGCCGTCCTGATGATGGCGTACCAGGCCTGATTCTTTGCGGCTTTTGCGGAACAAGTGGGAAAAATATCTCTGGGCCAGAGGCGATTGGGCACGACCCGGACATTATTGGACCGGGAACCTCCAAACCGCAACGGGGCGCATTCCACCCAGCGGATATCGGCCTGGATGCCTTCCGGCAGCGTGCCTTCAATGTCGGCGCTGAGCTGATCGAAATCCTTCAGCGCGTGAATGGCGAACTGGAAGACGTCGTACTCGCCAGGCGGCATCGCAATCTGGCCGGCGACGGCGCGCTCAGCGGGCGCAGGAATATCCTCGGGATAGATGTACTCCACGTAGGAGCGAAGGAAAGGCATGGCGCCCAGGGACTGGTCCGCGGCGGTGGCATCGAGGGCAACGGCAGCGGGAGCGTAGGGCCGCTCGACAAATGGCTTGGCCCTGGCGGCCTCGAAAGCGTCATCGGTGCCCTTGCGCACCCAGGCCTTGAAGGCACTCAGGGCGTGTTCCGGAGTAGGCGCGATCAATTCGGCGCTGCTGAAAGTCGGGCCGGTGGGGCCGCCATCGGCAAAAATCAGGCTGACCGCTCCATCGATCAGGTAGTGATGGGCGACGGCGGCGGGAAATACCAGTTCTTCAGTCTGCCACCCTTGTGGGCGAGCCAAACCAGAAACCAACGGCGAGCCCCACATGCCGATGCCGGCGCTGATGGGTTTGCCAAAACTGTAGTAGTGGAGGCGAAGCATGACAATCCCCTGTTCAGGCAGCTTGCCGGCAAGCTTCATCCTGGCATATCCGGCGCCGCCGCCCAGACGTAGCGCTATCTGACCATCGTGGGTCTCCTCTTTCCACCTCTCGGCGGCCAGCCAGCCGGCGTGGTCAGGGGCGACAAACGAAGCCAAAACCGCTTCCTGGGAGTTGTCTGCGGATTTTGCGGCGCTTTGGGCATGAGCCGCAACCGCAATAGCGAACACGGCGGTTATAAACGTCGCAGCTACGAACCTGCATCGGATTGGTTGCATGTAAACACCTTTCTTTTTTCGTGGACTGATTATTGCCAATAAGAGCCGCCCTACCCGTTGCGCCCGCGTTGGAGATATGCGGACCCGAGCTCTTATCAGCATCGCCAGACTTACCAAACCTGCTAAATCAAAGCATAACAACTGCACCATTGGCCGCAACACCGGCCCATTCCCGCACGACTATGAGTCGTTTAGGTTCGGCCTATCGGCTGCTCTCCCTGCCGACATGCTGTCGCCATTACCCCGGAGGACCCGGCGGCTCGAATTGTTCGGGGGCTTCTGACAGCCCTGCGGAGTCCAACGGCGGCGGCCTTCCTCTTGAAGTCGCAGGGTCGGCGGCCGCGATGGTTGTTTCGGGGCCTGCTCGGCGTTCACGTCTGCCTTTATGGGCCTCATTACGGCCTGCCGGCTCGCTGAATCGCCAACTGGCGACCCTTCTTCATCGCAAGCTTCGACCGATTCGTTACCTCCTCAGCCGTTTCCACTGCTACCGGGCGGAACAATCAACTTCCCGGGCGGGACTTACACCCGCTGGAGAACAACACCTTCTTCACGGCGCACGACTCCCGACCCCTACGGGTCGTACCATGGAGAAGATGGAAGCGGCGATCAACGTCCAGCGTTCGTCGTTCCGCGTCTAGCGTTGGGGAACTTACCGTTGCCTGCGGCACGCCCAAGGGCGATAATGGATAAGGCAATGAAGCATCAGGTATAGTCGTTGGCGTCCTTTAAGGCAGACATATATGAGTATGAGTCTTCTGGACTATCCGTTGGTAACCATTTTTGTAGCGGTGCTGGCCACCTGGGCAGTGGTGACAATAATGCGCAAGACGGCAAAGAGGCGGCAGCGCCAATGCGGCGACTGTCGCGAGGTGTTGACGGATGATGCCCGGTTCTGTCCTCGTTGCGGAAGGAAGGTCGAGCTATGAATCCCGTGAATATCGCGGATCACCGGTCGAGCCAGGACGGCCACGCCATGCCGCCGCCGTTGCCGCCGTCATGGACGAGAGGGATGGGCGGATGGCTGTCGGGCGGATCATGGCAGCGCCGCCTCCTCACCGCGGCCCTGGCGCTGGTCGTGGGATATGGAATCTATTTCTGGGAGATCCGCCGGGTGGTGGTACCGCCTAACCACGTGATGATCCTGCTGAAAAAGGATGGATATCGCACGCTGGGCGGGGACAACGTGATCGTGCCGCGCCCACCCGATCCCAAGGATCCACAGTACGCCGGCAAACTGGCCCAGTGGCAGCGACAGTACGAAGGATGCAACGGAATCCTGGAACAGGTCTATCCCGAGGGCACCTATTTCGCCTACAGCCCCTTCGATTATGAACGCCAAATCATTTCGATTGAGGACGGCGCCCTGGTGCCGGCCGGCAAGGTGGGGATTGTGATCAAGCTTTTCGGCGAACGGATGCCCGCTGACGCCGAGGGGCAGGTGGCCCAGGTGCTGTCGGATGGCCAGCAGCGCGGGCCGCTCGGGTTGTTGCTTACGCCCGGGCGTTACAACCAGTACGCCAACACCTATGCCTACCAGATCAAGCACGTGAATCCGGTGCAGGTGGAACCGGGGCACCGCGGGGTGGTAACGATTTTGGCCGGGCCCCCGGCCAAAGACCCCAACCAGTACCTGGTGGCGAGCGGCGAACAGGGCATGCAGCCGCGAACGGAGATGGAGGGATTCCTCTACGTCAACCCCTACGAGAAGCGGGTCACGCCCATCAGCATCGTTTCGCATCGCTTTGAGATGAGCGGCAAGGACATCATCCAGTTCCCCTCCGCCGACAGCTTCGACATCAAGCTGGAAGGTTTTGTGGAGTGGACCGTGAACCCCGACCGCCTCCCGCTGACGTACGTGCAATACGCCAACGGCAGCGAACTGATCAGCTACCTGGAAGAGGGGGTCATTCTGCCGTACGCCCGGGCCTATTGCCGGCTGGTGGGCAGCGAGTACAAGGCCCGCGATTTCATCAGCGGCCAGACCAAGCAGAAGTTCCAGGACGAATTCGAGAAGAACCTGCGAGCCGAATGCTGGAAACAGGGCATCGAGATCAAACAGGCCCTGGTGCGCAACATCGTGCCACCGGACGCCATCAAACAGCCAATCAATGAGCGTGAGATCGCCAAGGAGCAGATCCTGCAGTACGAACAGCAGATCAAGGTGGCCGAAAGCCAGGCCATGCTGGCGACGCAGGAGGAGACGTCCACCCAGAACAAGGCGGTGGGCGAGGCCAACAAGGAAGTAGTGAAAGTAGTAAAGACGGCGGAGCAGAAGCGCGATGTGGCCCTGACGCTGGCGGCCCAGGATCTGTCCGTCGCCAAGCTGCACCTGGAGGCCGCCCAGAAACAGGCTGATGCCCTGATAGCCAAGGGAACCGCCGAGGCCAATGTTACGCTGCTGCAGAAGCAGGCCGAAGCCCAGCCGCTGCGCGAGCAGGTCACGGCGTTCGGGGACGGCGACGCCTACGCCCGGTTTTTCTTCTACCAGAAGGTGGCGCCGTCGATAAAGTCGATCCTGGCCAACACGGACGGTCCCTTCGGCGAACTGTTCCGGCAATTCGCGGTCCCGGCGACTCGACCATCTTCCAAGGGAGGCAACCCATGATCCGCCCAGGCAAAACCATCGTCATGGCCATCGTATGGGTGCTGTTGGCGCTGTACTTCGTTCCGTTGGGCTTCAAGTGGGGCGTGGAGCGGGTGTACGTCGCGCCCGGCAAGGGCTTGATCGTCATCAATAAGTTTGGCAAGGCCTTGCCGGCGGATTTGATCGTGGCGCCCCGGGACGACAATAGCTACAAAGGGGTACAGGAAGAAGTGCGCGGGCCGGGACGGTACTTCCTGAATCCGATTGAATACGACTGGAAGGAAGTGCCGCTGGTGGAGGTTTCGGCCGGTTCGCCGGAAAGCTGGGATTGGGATTCCAACGGGCGATTGAAAGACCCCTCCACGCTGCCGAAATTGGGGCTGGTGGCCGCCAAGGGCGGCAAGACTCCGCCGCCGGGAACAGAGGTCGTGGATGAAGGATTCAAGGGCCTGCAGAAGCGCATCCTCACCCCCGGAACGTACAAGATCAATCCCCAGCAGTACGAGGTGACACTGGTCGATGCGGTGGTGGTGCCGCCGGGATCAGTGGGCGTGGTCACGCGGCTTATTGGCGACACCGGCGAGATCGAAAGCCGGCCGTTTATCGCGACGCCGACCACGATGGGAACCGAGGCCAGCCGCCTGGTTGCCGGCCCCAGGCAGCGCGGCGTACTCCGCGACGTTTTGCAGCCGGGAATCTATTACATCAATCCCCGCATCGCCAAGGTGACTCCGGTCACCGTGGGCTATGACGCGGTCACGCTCAACCACGACTCGAACACGGGGATAATCTTCTACAGTTCCGACGGTTACCTGGTGGAAGCGGACTTTACGGTGGTGTGGGGCCGCACCCCCCAGGATGCGCCGCACATCGTGGCGACCATCGGCAATGTGGAAACGGTGCGGCAGAACATCATCGAGCCGGCAATGAAAGCGGCCTGCCAGAATATCGGGGCGGGCTACACGGCCAAGCAACTCATCCAGGGCACCAGCCGCGAGGAAGCTCAGGCGGCCTTGTCGGAGAACCTCAAGGCCCAGGTGCGCTCGCGGCACGTGGATGTGCTGCTGGCCCTGATACGCAACATTGCCATCCGCGATTCCAGCGGCAAGGATGCGACGATGGGGCTGCTGGCCACCATCCAGCAGGCCAACATCGAGGTGGAACGCGAATTGACCAACCAGCAGAAAACCCAGACCGCCATCGTGAAAGCCCGCCTGGAACAGGCGACCAAGCTGGTGGATGTGGCCCGGGAAACGGTGGCCTCGGAGACCCTGGTGAGAGTGGCGAACATCCAGGCCGACAGCCAGAAAAAGGCGGCGGAAATCGACGCCCAGCGCGAGCTGGATGTTTCGGCGATCCAACTCCAAGTGGCGCAACTGGACGCCCAGCGCACGACGATCATGGGCAAGGCCGCCGCCGAGGTATCGAGGCTGAAGAACGACGCCGAGGCCAAGGGCGCCAAGATGCTCATCGACGCCTTTGGATCGGCCCAGGCCTACAACCTCTTCACCTTCGCCAAGAACTTCGATCCCCAGGAACTGCGCCTGATCTTCGCCGGACCCGGCACCTTCTGGACCGACCTCAAAACTTTCGAGCAGGCCGGCGCCGCCCGGCTTCTCCAACCGTCGCCTGATGGACGGGAGAAGAAGTAGGCGTAAGAGCGATGACTCGCGACGTTCATCGTTTATCGTTCGGTGTTTCCGGGCAAACCATGGCTTTGACCACGTTATCCCGATAGTTGGCGACCATCGCAAACGCCGTCTGGGCTTCGGTCAGAGGGAAGCGGTGGGTCACCAGTTTCTCGACGGGCAGTTTCTCATTGATGACCAGTTCCAAGGCCCGGCGGAGAGTCAGGCGGCTGCGGCGAACAAGGCTGATGGTCAGACCCTTGCGGCGGGCGACGCCGTGGGTGAAAGAAAGACGGTCGTTGTCGTTGATGCCGATGACCACGCAACGCCCGCCGGGGGCGGCGACGTGGACCATCTGCTGACAGGTCTGGTCCGACCCGCAGGCCTCGAAAGCCACATCGACGCCCCGACCGCCGGTGATGCGGGCGATCTCGACGGCGGCATCCTGCTTGCCCGCGTCGATCACGTGGGTCGCACCCAATTCCATGGCCAGGGCCAGACGGTTGGCGCGCAAGTCCGTGCAGATGACCGGGCAGCAGCCCAGTCGGCGCAGGAGCATCGCCGTCAGGGAGCCCAGGACACCAGTGCCCAATACCGCCGCGGATTGACCCAGCTTGACCTTGCCCAGGTCCACCGCCCACACCGCCACCGCCAGCGGTTCGAGCATGACCGCCTGGGCGTTGGTCATGGCATCGGGAATTGGCTCCAGCAGCCGGGCCGGATGCAGCAGACATTGCTGCATGACCCCCGGATGCGGCGGCAGACCCACGAACTGATATTCGGTGCATAGATTGGGATCGCCGCGCAGACAGCACTCACAACGGCCACAGGACAGCGTCGGCTCGATGGCCACCCGTCGGCCAATCAGGACGCTATCAACATCGCCGGCCACGGCCTCGACGACCCCCATCGCCTCATGGCCGATGGTCATCGGCAGTTTGCCGAGCAGTTCGCCGATCCGTCCATGACGGAACATGTGTATATCGCTGCCGCAGACCCCGGCCATCTGAATGCGCACCAGGGCCGCTTCCGCCGGCAATGGCCTGGGAACCTGGGGAATATCGCGAACTTCTATACGACCGGGTTGTACAAGTTGAGCTGCAAACATAGTTTATCTCTCTCCGCATAATACCAGCATATGACCGCAGTGTCAGGAGGCGGTGGCGATCACGAATTGACTACTACGACCTTGCGGAGTACATGACGAGGGCGATGACCCCAACCACTCGCCCTTCATCCCCATGGTTCCTCAACCCCTACGCAATCCTTACCCTGGGAGCAGTTCTGGCGGCGGTGGCCGAGGTATTGCTCAAAAAAGGCGCCGCTACCACCACAACCGGCCAGCAGGCGATCCTTGGCATCGGGGCCCTGACGGCCTGGTGGACATGGCTGGGAATCGTCGCGTACATAATGAATTTCGCCTGCTGGCTCTATGTACTGAAACGACTGCCGGTGGGAATCGCCTTTGCCATAATAACCGGCGCGGCGCAGGTGCTGGTGCCCCTGGGAGCATGGATCGCTCTTGGCGAAAAAGTGGCGCCGACCCGCTGGGTTGGCATCGTCCTGGTGCTGGCGGGAATCGCCTTCATTGCCCAAACCGCCGCCAGGGTGGAGGAGAGCCTGTGAACACCCTGGCCATAAGTCTGTGCATTATCTGCCAACTCTTCCAGGTGACCGGACAGTTATTCCTCAAAAAGGCCATGGCCCCGCCCGGCACAGGTCCCGGGTCAGGGCGCGTCTTTGCCATCCGATTTGTGCCGGGGATCGTTTGCCTCAGCCTCTGGTTCTTCATCTGGCTGGGAGTTCTCCAGCAACAAGACCTCAGCCATGTCTATGTTTTCGAAGGACTGAATCCCGCCCTGCTGGCCATCGCCGCCTGGTTCCTGTTGGCCGAACATATGAACGCCAAAACATGGATAGGCATAGCGTTCATCTGCGCGGGAATCGCGGTGGTATCCGCCGGACAGTAGGAAATAGCGGCTAATGGACAGTGGAAAGTAGTGCGGGAGGCAAGAAGCGGCACTGTCACCCGACACCCGACCCGGCCCCGACTCTGATCGCCAGTTCTCGCTAATGCCATTCCTTGCCCGCCCGGTAGGTTTACGATAACCTTCAGTCAGATAAGGATAAAAAAGGTTAGCCCTCGTTGAGCCCGAAGATTGTGCCAAATATCAGTACCCCACACCACTCCAAAAGCCACGGCGAGGCCGTTGACACGGCGGTCGTCCAGGCGTTGGAACGCGCCAAGACACTGCTCCTGTCCAAGCAATACCCCGAAGGCTACTGGGTCGGCGAATTGCAGGGCGACAGCATCCTGGAATCGGAATACCTGCTCCTGAAATTTTTTCTCGGCCAGGAAAATGAACCCGAACTGCCGCGCATCGCCAATTATCTGCGCTCGCTCCAGCAGGAGTACGGGGGCTGGAACATGTACCCCGGCGGCGCAGCGGACTTGTCGGGAACGGTCAAGGCTTATTTCGCACTAAAGCTCATGGGCGACGACCCCGAGGCCGCGCATATGGTCCGGGCCCGGAACGTCGTACACGCGCTGGGCGGGGCGCAGAAGTGCAACAGCTTCAGCAATTTCTACCTGGCCGCCCTGGGCCAGATCAGCTATGACTCCTGCCCCAGCATCCCGCCGGAGATCGTCTATCTGCCGCGCTGGTTCTATTTCAACCTCTATGCGGTATCGGCCTGGACGCGCACCATGATCCTGCCGCTGGCCATCGTCAGCACCCTGCGCCCCATGCGCAAACTGCCGACAAGTAAGGGGATACCCGAATTGTTCACCGGCTCGGATACCACCTTCGGACGCATGGGCGGTTTGCCGGCGGGCTGGCGCGATCTGTTCCTGCTGGTGGATATCGCGATCAAGAAATTCGGCGGACTGGCTCCATCGATTACCCGCCGGGAAGCCATAAAAGCTGCCGAAGAATGGATTCTGGCCCACCTCAAGGGCTCCGACGGGCTGGGCGCCATCTTCCCGCCCATGGTTTATATCCTCATCGTGTTCCGAGCTCTGGGCTATCCCGACGATCATCCATTGGTCCTGGCGGCCCAGGAACAATTGCGTGATCTGTTCATCGCCGAGAAGGACACCATCCGCATTCAGCCGTGTCACTCGCCGGTGTGGGATACCGGCCTGGCGCTGCATTCCTTAGCCGAGGCGGGCATGACTCACCAAGTCCCGGCGGCCAAGCGGGCGGTGGCCTGGCTGCTGGAAAAGGAATGCCGCACCGCCTCCGATTGGGAAGTGAACTGCCCGCATATTGAGCCGTCCGGCTGGTATTTCGAGTTTGCCAATCCGCATTACCCGGATGTGGATGACACGGCGGTGGCGGTCATGGTCATGAGTCGCCTGGGCGGGGAAGTGGCAGCCGGGGCCATCGGGCGCGGATTACAGTGGCTGATGGCCATGCAGAATGACGATGGTGGCTGGGCGGCGTTCGACAAGACCCGGCAGCGCCCCATCCTGGAACACGTACCTTTTGCCGACCATAACGCCATGCAGGACCCATCCTGCCCCGACATCACCGGCCGGGTGCTGGAATCGCTGGGTCACAACGGCCTGACCGTCGAGCACCGCGGGGTGCGCCGCGCCGTGCATTTCATCCGCCGTCAACAGGAGAAGGAAGGCTGCTGGTGGGGCCGGTGGGGCGTGAACTACATCTACGGAACCTGGCAGGTGCTGACCGGACTGCGGGCGGTCGGCGAATCGATGGACCGCCATTACATCCGGCGGGCCGCGGACTGGCTGCGAAGCTGCCAAAAGCCTGATGGAAGTTGGGGCGAGTCGTGTGACAGCTACGAGAACCACGCCTTAAAGGGATCGGGCGAAACCACGCCGTCGCAAACGGCCTGGGGTGCCATGGGTCTGCTGGCGGCGGCGGGCCCCCGCGACCGGGCGGTGATCAAAGCCATGCGCTGGCTGGTGGAGCATCAGAACGCCGATGGCAACTGGGATGAGCTGTATTACACGGGCACGGGTTTCCCAAAGGTATTTTATCTGAAGTATCACTTGTACAGGCTGTATTTCCCGTTGACGGCGCTGGCACGGTATCACGCCCGAAGACAAGCGACAGGAGTCAAGAGGTAGAATGCGAACGGCGTCGCTTTGTCTCGTTGAACCCGCTTGGCCATCGAAGGCAAAACGTCGTCGTTGCCGCCATGCTGCAAATAATTACTCTCACTTGCGTTCCAGGGTCTTGGCCGGGCGGCTTTTCCCAGATTTGCCGCCGAAGAGGACGGCGCGGGCGGTGCGAATGAGGCCGGCGGGAGAGGAAAACGTATCGTTTACAGCGCTGGCCTCGTAACCGCAGTGGACCATGCAGTTGGCGCATTTGGGGTTGCCGCTGGCAGCGCCATATTTCTGCCAGGGCGTGGACTCCATCAATTCCGCAAATGTCCCGGCGTAGCCGTCCTGAAGCAGATAACACGGTTTCTGCCATCCGAAAATATTGTATGTCGGCATGCCCCAGGGCGTGCATTCATAGTCGCGCAGACCCATGAGGAATTCCAGAAACAGAGGGCTCTGGTTGAATTTCCAGATCTTCTTGCGATCACCCAGCATCGCCGCAAAAAGCCGCCTGGTTTTCTCCTTGGGAAGAAAATGCTCCTGGTCGGGGGCCTTTTCGTAACTGTAGCCCGGCGAGAGAGTCATTCCCTCAACGCCCAGTTCCATAACCTGGTCGAAGAACCCGCGCATGCTTTCCGCATCAGCGCCGTCGAATACGGTGGTGTTGGTGGTCACGCGAAAACCGCGTTTCAAAGCCTCACAGATGGCCTCGACCGCGATGTCATATCCGCCCTGGCGGCACACGGAAGCATCGTGGTGTTTTCGCTGGCCGTCGAGATGCACGCTGAAAGTCAAGTATTTACTGGGCTTGAAAAGATCGAGCTTGCGCTTCAGCAACAGGGCATTGGTGCATAGATAGACGTACTTGCGGCGCTGCACCAGACCTTCGATGATCCGGTCCATCTGGGGATGCAGCAGCGGCTCTCCGCCGGGAATACTCACCACCGGAGCGCCGCATTCATCGACGGCGGCAAAGCACTGTTCGGGCGTCAATTCCCGCTTGAGCACATCCTTGGGAAACTGGATCTTCCCACATCCGGCGCAGGCCAAGTTGCAGCGGAACAGCGGTTCAAGCATCAATACCAGTGGGTAGCGTTGGCGCCTAAGCAGTTTCTGCTTAAGCACATAGGTTGCCACGGTCCACATTTGCGCTACAGGTACACTCATGGGTGACGGTCTGTGTTGCCAGCCCAATTAGTCCTTTGGGCTGGCAACACGCAATCTACACAGGAACTCAGAATGGTTCCTCTACGCACTTTCCATCGGTGTCTTTTTTACCGATTTCCGGCTTCTATCTTCCAGGCTCTGCGTGTCCTCTCGCACCGCATTATAGCCGAGGAATGCCAAAATCGTTACTCATCTGTACAATTACCACATCGAACCGCCAAGGGTGCTCATCTTCGCCGCCATGCGCCTGGAAGCCAAGGCCCTCACGCGGGCATTGGACGCGGCGGCTTTGGCAGCACGGCCATCTCGGCCGTGCCCGGCGGCGCCGCCAGAGTCCGGCAGCCCTGCAAGCGAGCGCATCCGGGTCGAAGTGCATACCATCGGCCCCGGCGCCGTGCGCATGCCGGCGTTTCGCTCCAGCGACATTGCTGTAATTATGGCTGGGCTGGCCGGGGGGCTGGATCCCGCATTGCGGGTTGGAGACGTCGTTATCGACGCACCGGAGGATGTTTTGCCTTCGGCCGCGATCCCCGCGGGATGTCGACGAGGAACCATCCATACTTCTAAGGCGGTGGTCACAACTCCGCAGGGCAAGACGGAGCTTTTCGCCAAAACCGGCGCGCTGGCCGTAGATATGGAGAACGATATTGTCCGCCGGGCCGCCGAGGCCGCTGGTTTGCCATTTATCGGCATCCGGGCCATCAGTGATGAAGCCAACGAAACACTCGATGCGGACATGCTGGGCCTGATCGATAAGTTGGGACGGATTCGCCCGGTGGCTGTCGCAGCCCTGCTTATGCGCCGGCCAACGAGCGTGATGGTGTTGTGTCGGCTTGGCGGCAACACCCGCCTTGCCGTACGCAACGTGACGGACACTGTGGTCCAGGTTCATGGAAACCTGGCCATCAACCTGAAGCCACGTTGATTGAGCCGGCGTTTATTGACACTTCACCACCCTGATTCTACATTTCCTTCCATGCGCATCCCCTCCTACTGGCAGTTGCTCCTGCTTTGCCCGCTGGTTCTGGCGGTTTGGGGTTGTTCGTCACTGACGCAACCCACGGACCGCACCTCCGAAGAAACAACCATGTTCGGCCCGGCGCGCATGCGCATCCACCCCATCTTCACCCAGGTGAAGAATTTCTCCGGCGACAGCACCAAACCCGACGGCATCGAGGCAGAACTGGAATTCGAAGACCAGTTCGGCGATCCCACCAAGGCCGCCGGCACCGTCCGCTTCGAATTGTTCTCCCACGCCCACAATGATCCGGACCCTCGCGGCGACCGTCTCCATCAATGGAGCGGGGCGCTGCTCACACTGGAACAACAACAATTGCGCTGGAATCGCACCAGCCGCACCTACAGTTTCCAACTCGCTGCCCCAAGCATTTCGCTGTATCGCACCTACGTGCTGACCGCGATGTTCGAGAAAGAAGGCGGCGGACGTTTCTTCAGCCGGGTGATTCTGCAAGGCCTGCCAACCGAGAAGCCGCCCATCGGCATGCCGCCCACCAGGCCCGCCGTCGGTTCCGCTACCCAAGAATCTCCAGGCGGCGCCAGCGCCTCCAGGCCGGCCCATGGCGCGGCTACCCCCACCAGTCAGCCATGACCTGTCGGAGTCTTATCCCGCCGGAATCATCCTGGCTGGTCTTCCTTTCAACATGCGCAATCAATGCTGTCCCTGGCCTCTGACGGTCATGGCCATCGCTTCCCGCAGATCGACTTTCCCCTCATAAAGGCTCCTACCTACGACCACCCCCCAGGCCGGAGTCTGCGTAAGGCGACGTAGGTGTTCGATATCGCCCACCCCCCCACTGGCTATTACCGGCACGGCGCCCGCCTCGCAAAGCCGCGTGGTTGCCGAATAATTAGGGCCTTCCATCATTCCGTCCCTGGCCACGTCAGTGTACAGAATCGCCGCCAGCGGCCAATCGCTGACCTCCCTGGCCACATCGCTGGCGTGCCTGCCGGACGCCTCGGTCCATCCCCGCACGGCGACAATTCCGTCCCTGGCATCCAGGGCCAGTACAACCTTGCCCTGAAATTCATCCCGCTTCACAAGACCGCCGAACCACGCCCAGTCCTCCATGGCCCGCGTGCCGACCACCACCCTCCTCGCCCCGGCCGCCAGCAATCGCGTTATATCATTCTCGGTGCGGACTCCTCCGCCCACCTGCACCTGCATGGCGCTGGCGGAAATCATTCTTGCAATCAACGCCGTCTGCATCGGCTTGCCCTCTTTAGCCCCGTCCAAATCCACGATGTGCAGCCAGCGTGCCCCGGCGGCCTGATACGCCATGGCCGTCTCCACTGGATCCACGTCGTAATTGATCTGCTGTCCATAATCGCCCTGTTTCAGGCGCACCACCCTTCCGGCTCGAAGATCGACGCTGGGAATGATTTCCAATGGCATGAAAATACCTTATCCATCTGCCGGCGTTCTGGCCAGTACACGTGTTTACCGCTCTTTTTTTCAGCATTCGGCATTCAACATTCAGAATTAGGCCTTGCCAGCGTATATACTCCCCAGGTTTGAACCCCATGCCATCATGGACGACCGCTTGAGCAACCTCGCCGAAAAAGCCCGGGCCTTGCCCAAATCCCCGGGAGTCTATCTCATGAAGGACCAGGCCGGCCGGGTAATCTATATCGGCAAGTCCACCTGCCTGCGCGACCGGGTCTCCAGTTATTTCCTTCCTTCCACGCAACTGGAACCGCGTAAGGCGCCTCTGCGAGACCTGGTCGTCGATTTCGAGACGATCGAAACCGAAAGCGAGGTCGAGGCCCTGCTGGCCGAGAACCGGCTCATCAAGGACATCCAACCCCACTACAACGCCCTCCTTCTTGACGACAAGACCTACCCCTACCTGATGCTCACCACCAACGACGACTTCCCCGGCGTCTACATAACCCGCCAGCCCCGCAGCGACGGCGTCAAACTCTACGGGCCATTCACCGGCGCCTCTGCCCTTAAAGAAGCCGCCATCCACCTCCAGAAGGCCTTCAAGTTTCGCACCTGCCATCTGGAGATCCTCCAGGACGACCCCAAACGCCGCTTCTTCCGCCCCTGCCTGCTCTACCCCATCCACCGCTGCACCGCCCCCTGCGCCGACAGAATTTCCCTCCAGGAGTATCGCCAGGACATCACCCGGCTCATCCGCTTCCTCGATGGCCAGCGCAAGACCGTCCTCAAGCAACTGGAAAAGGAGATGCTCGACGCCTCGGCAAAAATGAATTTCGAAAAAGCCGCCGCCCTGCGCGACCAGATCAAGGCCCTCCACAGCCTGGGCCAGCGGGGCAAGAAAGGCGAGCAGGAATACTGGCAGCCGGAGGCCTTCGTCAGCAACCCCCAGGAGGGCGTGGCCAAACTTCAGGAGATCCTGGATCTGCCCGAACCACCGCGCATCCTGGAAGCCATAGACATCGCCCACCTCCAAGGCGGCGAAATGGTCGGCTCCAAAGTCACCTTCATCGATGGCGTCCCCTTCAAGGATTCTTACCGCCGGTACCGGATCAGACACGGCCAGGGCAACAATGACTATCTCTCGATCCAAGAAGTGGTCAGCCGTCGCTACCGGGAAGCGGGCGCCAACAACGAACTCTATCCCGATGTGATCCTCATCGACGGCGGTCCTGGCCAACTCCACGCGGCACTGGACGCATTCAAGACGATGGAGGTGAAGCCGCCGATGGTTATTTCCCTGGCCAAGAAAGAAGAAATAGTCTACACGCAGGCGCGAACCGAGCCCCTGCGGCTACCGCGCAATAACGCCGCCCTGCGACTGCTACAATACATCCGCGATGAGGCCCACCGCTTCGCCCAGCATTACCACCACATCCTCCGTCATAAAGCCCAACTGGAAGAAGATGTCAAAAAAGGCCGCCGTCCCCTCGAAACCCGAAAACGCCCAATCTCTCGCCCACCTACACATGTCACCAAGAAACCATCGTGTTCCGATGAAACCGATAAACCTTCGTAACCACAATGGAATGTGGTTTATAAAATATTCCTACCACCTATAGACAATTGACCAACCATGTGGTAGATTATCTTCTGACAATTCAGACCTCCAAAGCGCCCCGTTGCCCGCCCTCCAGCGACGGGGCGCTCTCCTTTTGAAGACGGTTTCACCCGCCGAAATTGGCCCTCAATATTATCAACCAGAGAACGATGGTCAGCGAGCTGAAGACTGTCGTCCAGAAGACGCAGTCGCCGGCCAGATCGGCATCGCCAGCCATTTCCAGAGTTAGCAGCAGCGTGGTGATGGCCGTGGGCACCCCGGCAGTGAGAATCAGTAGTTCCGCCGGCCAAGGCCAAAGGTCCATCACATGCACGCCCGAATAGTGCAGCATCCACAGCAAACCCGCCATCTGGAGCGGCCCCAACAAAAGCCGCAGCACCAGCACCAGAGAGACCGGTTTCCAGCGTGGCCAGCGCGGATTGGCGACCAGTTGCGCCCCCAGCGTCACCAGGGCCACCGGGACCATGGCGTCGGACAATAGTTTGGCGCTGTGTTCGATGGCGATGGGAAGCTTATGGCCAGGATCAATCCCCAGCCACCAGCGCGCCAGCAACGAAACGGCCAGCACGGGAAGCACGGGCATTTTGAACAGCTTGAATATCCCCACCCCCAGCCCGCCCGACCCCGCCCAAGCCGCGATCGACAGGCCGATGGTGTAAGTTAGCAGATTCTGGGCCATCATGACGAACGTCTGGGCGGCGCCGCCGTCTTTGGCCAGAGCTCCGGGCATCGCGTCGACGGTCGCGCTGGTTGAGGCGTTCTGGCGGTGGGGATATGCAAGCTGGGCCAGCGGCAGACCATAGTTCCCGCTATTATAGAACATCACCGCCATGGCGATGGCCGCCAGGGTGCGTCTTTGCACGCGCAACAGCCGTCCGATGCCCCAGACAATCAGTCCCAGCGTCGCCACTTGGAGCACGCTCATGGCGAAGATGCCGCCCATCTCGCCCCAACTCAGCGTACTGCTGGAAACGCTCCGGAAGACGAACGCCGGGATGAACAGATAGATGTTCAGCTTGCTGAGCGTGCCGACATCGAGCCGGAACTTCCAGCGCAACAGCGCTCCCAGCAACACCAAAACCAGGATCGGCCCCAGGACCGTGAAAAAGACGTTGATGGCCAGCGATCCGATGCCCATGGGGTGGATTCTGTGGACAAGGCATGGAATTTGCAAATAGCGCCGAAAGCACAAAAGAATATTAAGAATCTATCTCAGAACCCAATGACTCCGCGATGGGTCGGGAATGGCCCAGATGCGAGGCGGAGGATCGAAGCGTATCTGACAGTGGACGATACGTTGAGGTCCGACAACCAAGCCGATGGGCCATTCCCGGC
>Ga0316229_1001842_pt1 | contig 20020 bp, 21 predicted proteins | sample TBH18023metaG_FD_206011 | JGI IMG/M metagenome (GOLD analysis project Ga0316229, IMG submission 206011) | Freshwater microbial communities from Trout Bog Lake, Wisconsin, USA - TBH18023 | ecosystem: Environmental > Aquatic > Freshwater > Lake > Hypolimnion/Profundal zone | place: USA: Wisconsin... | reverse complement strand
CATCATGCGTTAAAGTCGATTTTACAGAAGACACTTCGTGTCACTGAGATGTGGAAAGGAACGCCTGCCGACATGGTTGAAACCGGTGGTGGCGCAGGTTCCAACACGGTGATTAGTCCTCAGATGTTCGAGGAATTCTGTCTTCCTTATGATCAATTACAACATGCCGCTCTGCGGGAAACCGGTGTGAAGATTGTCTATCACCTGTGCGGTGGGCTCATGCACATGCTCGATCTCGTAGTGAAGAACGGCGCTCACGGATTGGAAACCATGACTCCACCCTCAATGGGAGGCGACTGCGACCTTAGGGCAGCTTCCCGACGTGTTGGCGACCGGCTTTTCTTTATCGGTGGGTTTGACCAGAACGCTGGATTTGAGAATGGAACACCGGCAATGGCGCGGCAACTTGTCTTCGATTGTTTTGAGGCAACCAAAGATCATGCAGGCTACATCCTCGCACCCTCAGATCATTTTTTCGGTGGCGCACCTGAGAATATCCAAGCCTTTGTCGATGCTGCGCGTGAGTGCCGATACTAGACGGGTCAAAAGAGTGGAATAAGAACAATCTATTATGGGTCTCGGCACAAAAAATCGGCAGAAGCAGACGGCGGACCTCTGCAAGGAGCATCTGCGCATCACGTATCCTGAGCATTTGGTTCTGATCGATGATTTCATTCAGGAAATCGAGGGCGTGGGCAAAGAGCAGGATGTCTCCAGTTGGGGACAGTTCACTGATCTATCCAGAAACACGGACGCGATGCTCAAATGCTTGGATGAAGTATTCATGAAGTGGCTACTCGGGGGCGATGTTGTTTTTCGCGTGGCTTCTACCATCCATTCCTCCCACCCGCCGCTACGCGTTCCACGGTTTCCAGAGTAACCATAAAAAACATACCCTTGAATTAACTCTCCCTGTGGCTCGAAAAGGTGAACTCCATCATTGGATAAGAATTTTCTATGCAAAAACTGCTCCTCGCCTTGCTTTCGCTAAACCTCCTGTTCGTCAGTGCCCGTGCAGATCAAAACAGGTTTGATTTGAAGGAAACCAAAGGGCAATACCTCCACATCACCCACCAAGGCAAGCTCGTGGGACAGTATCTGATAAGCTGCAACTCGGCTCTGGCAAAGAGACACGAAATCTTGAAACCCTTCCTTGACCTCTACGATGCACAGGGAATCGACCCGATCACCGAAGGCCCGCCTCACCCCGGCATCTTCATCGGCTACGAGAAGTTGAGGGTCAATGGCAAAACCTACGATCTCTGGCACATGAAGGACGGTGACCAGATTCACCAGAATTTTTCGTCGATGAAGGCAACCTCGGAAAACGCCAGCTTTACCTCCCTCGTCAACTGGAACGATTCGAATAATACTTCTCTTCTGGCAGAATACCGCACCTTCACCTTCCTGACCCCACCCGCCTACGCTTACATCGAAGTCGATATGATTTCCAAATTGACGGCACTCGTCGGGGACACACAGCTTGATGGTCAGGTCAAAAAGGGCGGGATCCATTTTTATGCCGGCAATGGAATGCACATCACCCAGACGGTTTATGTCTTTCCCAAAAAACAGGCCGATCCGCACACGGATGTCGATTACCCTTGGGTGGGCGAGTCGTTCACCCTGAACGGCAAAGAATACAGCGTGGTCTATTTGAATGATCCGTCCAATCCCCGGAATACGCTTTTTCCCGACTACAGCGACAACGGTCGCGTTGGCTTTTTTTACAAGACGACCATAGCCAAGGGCCAGACTTTGACCTTGCATGTCCGGTTTTTGATTTGCGAGGGTGCAATGCCCTCTGCCGAGCTGATCCAGAAAGCCTACAACGACTTTGCCGGACGCTCCGACCCAGTTCCCGAAGTGACGATCCTGAAAGGGCAGAGGAATCCGCCCGCTGCCGCCCTGACCACGCCAACAGCACCTACCCCGACGACTTCCACCATTGACAGGACTCATTAATTCGAGCCGCAGGGAGAGTTAGTCACGGGGTTGCTGACATGCTCTCCAAACTATTACTTCACCAAGCCCGAAAAAACAAAGATCGCCATTGTCGCAAACTTTCTTGGCCTAATCATACGTAGTCGAGCATCCTATGAGCATTCTCAAACAACCCGATGAGATACAACCCATGACTCCTACTCGTCGATCTGACATGGAACTGTGGGCAAAGATTCGCCAGCGAGGCAAACTGCGACACATTCTCAAAGCAGGCGTTTTTGGTTGGGGATTGTTTATGGGCCTCGGTTTATCCATCTTTCACTTCTACGGTATTTTCAGAGCACCAGACCACTCCATTCCAAGTGCGGCGTTTACGATGGTGTTTTATATGCTGGCTGGGATTCCTTATGGGATGTGGCATTGGAAATATTCCGAGAATCGATATCAAGAATACCTAAAACAGCAGAGCACCAAGCCGTTGACACCGGATCCTGTTGGCTGGATCTGCCCCAATTGTGGAGAAGAGGTGCCGAAGAATTTTGCTCAGTGCTGGAACTGTGAAACCAACAAACCTAAAGTTTACTAACCTAAGCAGCATCGAACCCAATGTGGATACATCGCACGCCAACCGAAATTGCCTGTCAAGAGCGACAGCACCGGCTTTCATGGTTTGATTTAACTCTACCCATACTCGGGGCTTTCGCCTACACAGCCATTGATTATATCGCCCGATGAGAGTGGTCCAAGCATCCGCCTCACCAGCCTTCCTTGTTTCTCCCAGAAAATGAATACCAAACACCTCCTTCTTCCTACCTCGCCCCTGTGGCGCTTCCAAATATGGGGGATCATCGGTGTCGGGATTCTACTGCTTTGCGGTGCTGCGGTTGTGCATGGTGCCGACTGGCCGGAATGGGGCGGGCATCCGTCCCGCAACATGGTTTCCACAACGGAAAAAGGACTGCCGGACTCATGGGTTCTTGGAAAAGAGCAGTCGGATGCCGGACTTGATCTTTCTTTCGCGAAAAATGTCAAATGGATGGTCTCGGTGGGTTCCAACACTTGCAGCAGTCCCGTGGTGAGCCGTGGGAAAGTCTTTATCGGCACCAAATTGCTGTCCGTAAATTCATCTGCCAAGGACACATCGAATGCAGCATGCCTTCTCTGCGTCGATGAACAAACGGGAGTGGAATTGGGACGCTTCGTTTGTCCGAGGCCCCCAAAAGAAAATGGCGTGGTCCGTTGTGAGGAGAATTGGGGGATCTGCTCCACACCCACAGTCGATGAGGATTACCTCTACTTTGTGAGTCCTTATCAGGAAGTATATTGCCTGGACCTGAAAGCCTGGCTCGATTCGGCGCAAGCTACTACTGCACACAAACTGGCGTCGCCCGAATCGGAAAATCAACCCGCTTTTCTAACGGCGGACGATTCGGAAAAGTGCATCCTATGGAAGTATGATTTGGCCAAAGAACTCCATGCAGTCCAGCATCACACCGCTAGTTGCTCTCCTTTGGTTTATGGCAATTTTGTGTATGTCTGCACCGGGAATGGACGATGGCAGCAAGATTCACCCAATTATTTCCCATTGACCCCCAGTTTGGTAGTTTTTAACAAGAAAACTGGTCAATTAGTGGCGCGAGACGATGAACAAATTGGCGAACGTCTTTGGCGGGGACAATGGTCGTCGCCTTCGATGGGAGTGGTGAATGGAAAGGCGCAAATCTATTTTGGCGCGGGAGACGGGGTTTGCTATGCGTTTGAACCGGTTGATCCCAAAGTCCAGGTACCGCCAAACCGTTGGACGACCACGACATTACGTGGCCCGATTGTGCAGTTCATGGACGTTGATCCGGCAGAAACGAGTGGGACCGCCCTTGCTCAACCCGTCCCAGTAGTTTCTGGTTCGGTGGATACGCGCACTTCGATCCATTTGCCGGTCTGTACGCCCGTTGATTCCATCCCTTCGGCGCAGGTTCCGGATGTGCCAATCCTGAAGAAAATCTGGTCGTTTGATTGCATCCCTCTGGAATACAAAACAAACCCTTTTTATGCGCGGGATGCCAAAGGAGACGGGAAAGGCAGACCCTGCGAGATTATGGCCACCCCCGTATGCTATCGGAACCGGGTCTACATTGCCATTGGTGGAGACCCGCAGCACGGCGGGCGGGATAGCAAAGGAAACCTGGTTTGCATTGATGCGACCAGAACGGGCGACATCACGCGAACCGGCCGAGTCTGGAATTGTGAGCAACTCAACCAAAGCATATCGACGGTGGCGATTGCCGATGGTTTGGTGTTTGCGCCGGATGACGCCAACACGGTTCATTGTTTGAATGCCGATACCGGGTATTGCTATTGGACATACGCTGCTGGTCACAAAGGCAGCACGGGTTACAATTCGCCTCTGGTGGCCGACGGCAAACTCTTTGTTGGCAACGCCATCTTGTCGGCGGGCAGGGAATTGAAGGTACTGAATTCCAAAATGAGTTTCGGCACTTACAGCACACCGTGTGTCGCGAATAGAGTTTTGTTCTATGCCCAGGGACATTGGCTGACGGCCGTTTGTGATAAAGGTGGCAAACGATGAAAGTTAATGGTTCTGAATAAAACGTGAATCCTTTTTCCCATCCGCCATGTGTAAAGGGCGGTCGAACAGTGCGGCACCTTCAATCTAAAGATGGAGGATGTTCACAGATGTGGACCAATGGGCCGAAATACGCCGACGGGTAAAAGTGGAGAGGTAAGCAAAAGACGTCTCCTTGACCTGCACCACACTCCCATCAGCATATTATACCCAATTTTTTGGTATAATTCATTGAGAGGATCGCCTCGCTTCCAGACTTCGTCTTTCAGCGTTTCGATGCTCTTGAACACGTTCTTCAACGTGTAAACCTGCCACCCCAAAGCGGCTTCATCAAACAATTGGTGGTGCCGCACAGGGCGGAGCTTTGCCTTCATCCGGCGCACCACCTTTCCCAAGAAAGGAAAACCCAAATGAGTCCGCATGCAGGATTTGTTTTGATTGATCAGATTGTCCCCCGGCTACGTTCTGCAATCCCCCATTGCGTTCGTCCCGTAGGCGGAGAGGATGCAGAGGAGTTGGTGCAGGATGCAATCGTCGTCGCAGCTCAAATGCTGGACCGGCTTGAACAAACAGGAAAAAAGGTCACGCCAGGCAACATCGCCTACTACACGATTCTGCACATGAAGTCGGGTAGAAGGAGCACATCGGCAGGAAGAACGGATGTCATGTCCTCTGGTGGTCAACTTGATGGCAAGAGTTGTGTCCTGTCGTTGGAAATGGAAGTGGGCTTCGATGAGGAAATCAATGAGCCGGTGAGGTTGGGTGAATTCCTCTCCTGCTCTCAAGACGATCCATCGATGGCAGCAGGCAGAAATATGGATTGGGAAGAGTTCATCGACACCCATGATGAACGCTACCGCCACATCCTGCAGGACATTGGTGAAGGCAGGACAGTGAAGGACACGGCCAAGACATGCGGAGCCGGATATTCCCGCATCTATCAGCTCAAACAAAAGCTGGCAAAGGAAGTGAGGGAGTTTTTGGGAGAGGAAGCCATTGCTGATGCTGTTCATGTGCCGCAATGGAGAGGAAATATCCGGGCAGACTTCGAAAAGGCCGCTTGTCAGGCAGATAGAAGGAAGAATTAGCCACATCAACCGCTAGAGAGGCCAGTTCACGGTAAGCGGTGCGCCGAGCACCTCTATCCAAGCCGGATGAAGCCGGGCAGGATGGCGGGATGCAGAGCGAAGCGATTCGAGACGAGTTGTTGAAAGTGGATGCGCTGGGCCGGGTGCGGGTGTCCCCGGAGCGGCGGGAGGCGTTGTTGGATGTGTTTGAGAGTTGCGGGGTGAGCGTGATGGAGTTCGCGGCGCACGTGGGCGTGAAGTATCAGACATTTGCGACGTGGCGGCAGAAGCGAAATCGTCAGCGTCTGACGAGCGTTGCACCGGCTCTCAGTCCACCGTCTTCAGTGCCGTCATTGCCAAGCGGGGTGCAATGGCTGGAGGCCGTTGTTGAAAACTCCGATTCGCAGGCAACGGGCAAGACGAGCGACAGGGCCAAGGCCGATTGTGTGTTGAGCATTGCTTTGCCGGGCGGGGCGCGACTGGAGATCGGCAACGCCGCTCAGGCGAAGTTGGCCGCCATGTTGTTGCGGGAGTTGGACGGCAGGGAGCGCGAGGCATGCTGAGTTTCCCTGGCAGTTTGAAGGTGCTGGTGGCGTTGGAGCCGTGCGACATGCGCAAGGGCTTCAACGGTCTGCACGCGCTGGTGAGCGAGCGTCTGGGGGAAGATTTGCGAGCCGGGGCGCTTTTCGTGTTCAACCCACAGGTGTGTCAGATTGAAATGTATTATTTCTCCCACATTCTGTATCTTCGTTTTTTGATGTTTGAAGGCAAGCCCTAAAAAGGAGGGATGTTGAATCTTGGCAACAGGATAGACTCATCTGCCCAATCTGACATACATATTTTGCGCCGATCAGAGGTTGCGGTTGCCTGTAGTTATTCTATCCCGTTTTGCTTCAACGACAACCTGGATTTGTAACTACCTCAACCGGCACCCCGCACCCGACCCCGCTAAAATGCCCCACAAAAGGCGATCTCCTGGCCGGTGGCACTGGGAGAGGGGCAAAAGCAGCTGATTTCTTCGACTATGAGCTGGAATGAGGCTGAACCAGAATAATTACGAGGGTATCAGGCAGAATGGAGAGGCGGTTTTGGTGGTCGAAGGAGGTGTCAGCGATGAGGTGGACGCTTACTTGCAGCCTTACTCCGACCTAAACCAGTCGCCGCGGTCTCACTCTATTGCTCCAACCGACTGCCAATAACTGACAAAAGAATGGGGTTTTATTGGCCAAAACGCGATACAATGAGCAGGAATGGAAAAATCAGGCAAATCGAACGAATTGTCCGCTGAGCCTTTATCTATGGGCTTTACAGAGAAGAAAGGGATTACCGGCGATAGGGGTCGAACCTACACGTCTTTAAAGGACAACGGATTTTGAGTCCGTCGCGTCTGCCAATTCCGCCACGCCGGCGCGTTTTAGAGAGGGGAGAAAATAGAGAGGGATTCTGTGGATTGCAAGCCCTTTGGCACGCCTAAAATTTCTTTCAGCAAAACTGCCCGGCGCAGGGAGGCTGGATCCCGGAGTTGTTCCCGCAACACTCCCGCAATACCTACTGGCTCAGGCTTCTGGGACGCAGAGGTGGCGGGACGCGACTTCGGCGCGGAGGCAACGGCAGCTTGCGGGGCAAAGGTCATTTGCGGGATGGATGCCACTTCCATTGATGGAGCTGTCTCGGTCATGGAAGCCATCTTGGGAAGAACAGGAAGTGGTCCTCCTGTATCCAAGGGTGGCGCGATTTTGGGGCGAGCGGGCGACCGTGGCTTTGCTGTAAAAACAGGACGCTCGGAGGGAGGGGCAGCAGGGCGCTTCATCGTCGGGTTGGGGGCCGTTTTCCTTACAACAGGTGGGGCGCTTCCCTGGGGAAGCCCCAGTGCTTCCATGAACCGCCGCATCTTTTCTTCTTCGCTTTCGATCCGGGGATCTGATTCCGCCCCCGGACGCAAGGAACGTGGCGTATTCGGACGGGACGGCCTCGTGTCCGCAGCATCGTCTGATCCCCCGCCCTGCAAGACGTTGGTGTACTCGAAGAGCCATTTACCAATCGCCGCCACCACGATGACGATCCAGACAATGAGTTGGGTTTTGTCCATATGGAGAAATTCCCCAATAAAAATGTCTGCTGGCTTACTGCTGGACCGGGCGGCCTTCGTCGCCAGACCGTTCGCCTCCGGCGATGGCCGTGCGCATCTGGGTGTCGCTCTGGACGTTCTTCATGCGGATGTAATCCATGATGCCGAGATTTCCGGCGCGAAACGCCTCTGCCATCGCCTGCGGCACTTGCGCCTCGGCTTCGACGACCTTCGCGCGCATCTCCTGGGTGCGGGCGCGCATTTCCTGCTCGGACGCCACGGCGGCGGCGCGGCGGACTTCGGCACGCGCCTGGGCTACGCGCTTGTCGGCCTCGGCCTGCTCGGCCTGGAGTTTCGCGCCGATGTTGTCGCCCACGTCCACGTCGGCGATGTCGATGGAAAGAATTTCGAAGGCTGTGTTGCTGTCGAGTCCCTTAGCGAGAACCGCCTTGGAGATGCGATCCGGGTTTTCGAGCACTTCTTTATAGGAATCCGCCGAGCCGATGGCGCTCACGATCCCCTCACCCACGCGGGCGATGATCGTCTCTTCCGTCGCGCCGCCCACGAAGCGGTCGAGGTGGGAGCGGACCGTCACGCGCGCCTTGGCTTTCACGCCGATGCCGTCTTTGGCCACGCCGTCGATGCTGGTGCGCCCCATGGCGGCGTTGGGACAATCGATCACCTTCGGGTTGACGCTGGTCTGCACGGCTTCGAGCACCGTCTTGCCGGTTCCCTTGGTAGCGAGGTCAATGGCGCACGTCCGGTTGTAATCGAGCACGATTCCGGCGCGGTCGGCCATGATGAGCGCGAGAATCACCTGGGGGACGTTGCCGCCGGATTGGTAGTGAAGCTGCAGCGACTTGAGGTCGATCTCCATCCCGGCCTTGAGCGCCATGATGCGCGCATCCACAATGAGTGCCACCGGGATGCCTTGGAGTCGCATTCCCACCATATCGAGTATGCCAACATCGGCTCCGTTGGACCAGGCTCGAATCCAGATGCCAAAGAAGTTGAAGAGGACCGCCGCGAAGACGAGCAGAAGAATTCCGCCCACAGCCACCAAGAGAAACACGATGCTTGGATTCATAGATCCGAGAGTAGCCCGCGATTGGAAATGCACAAGCTTGGAAATCGGGATACCAATCGCGCACTGGCCATTAGCCTCCAACTTGCCGCACGTCCATGAAGCGGCACTCCAATGCTGAAGTTCGAGCTGTCAGACAAGCGTAAACACTTTGCAAACCTGCTGAAAGCGGGGTGCGCGATTTCGCTCCGTAAAGAACGACATCCGCAAAGTTCTTCGCCAGGTTGGCGTCGCCGCCGAAATGATTGCCCCCTGTGTCAAACGTCGTAACATCGCTACATGGCTCATAATGGCGGGTGAACTTCAGCCGCGACTGGCTCCAGTCAAATGCAACGGTTCCCAATCGCCCGCTGACCGTTGCTCCGCGTGCCGAAGCATCGCGCCGCGTGTAAAACACCTGGGTGTAGACGCCTTGTGCGCCGCTTGAAAACTCCAGCAACGCACTGGAGGAATCCTCATTCATTCCGGTTTCAACGCTGCCGATGCTGTCGTAAAAAAGAGCCGACTGGTCGTTCTGTCCTCTTTTTAAAGAACTATCCTTGTAGATGCGTCCGCGCGAAAGCATGGCTCCCACGCGCACAATCGTTGCCCCCGCCAGATAGCTGAGATAATCCAGATCGTGCGTCGCCTTCTGCAGGAACAAGCCCTGTGTGATTTGGTAATCGCGGTACCAAGAATTGAAATAGACGTCGCCATACGGCACGTAATTGACTCCCAAAAGATGATCGGGCTCACCCACCACCCCGTCCTCCAACAGCTTCCTCGCGTGCATACATATCGACGTCAAGCGCAACGGAAAGCTAACCACCGTTTCCGCACGCGCTTGCTCCATTGCCGTCTCCAATTCCAAGGCTTGTTCCATCGACGTTGCCACCGGCTTTTCCAAAAAAAGAGGAAGCCCTTCCCGCAAGACTTGCACCGCGTAGGTCGCGTGCAAGTTGCACCGCGTCCCAATGGCAACGGCATCCGGGCGCGTCTTTTTGATGAGCTCGGAGACGCTCTCGCAAAACGTCACATCCTGCTGCTCATCGGGTTCCAACACTTGGCGGGCCGCTTCTTCATTGGGATCAATCACGCCGACGATCGCCAATCCCGGGATCTCTTTGCGAAAGGAATTCTTTATAAGAGATCCCATTCGATTTCCTAGTCCGATAACAGCTAATCTCATAATTCTCCTTACACTAATTTCAAAAATAGAAACGAGTTAAGTTTCTAATCACCCTTGTCACGTTACGATAATATCACCTCTCTACGATCTTCAATAGAACGTATTTCCGCCAGGACGGTGCGCAGACTTTCCAGTGCCTGAGCTCCGGTGGCAATTGCTGGTTTCTTCTTCGCGTCCACGCATTCCATAAAATAGGACAGCTCATTATAGTAACCGCCCAAGCTGGAGATATTCCCTCCCGCATTGGCGCTACTCTTAAACTGTGGATTTTCATACGGCAGCGGTTCTTTGGGCTTGCCGCCTTCGGTCACGTAAAGCGACGAAGAATTCAGCGAATCGAATTCGACCACGGCCTTTTCGAAAACTGCCTGAAAGGCCATTTGGAATCCCCATTTTTCCGGCAGATCCCAGCCGCCCTCGGCCACAACCGCGACATCCGGATAAATATAATGCGTGAATATATGCGAGATTGATCCCTGTTCACTGCGCCCCACTGAATAAACGGCTTGCGGTTTGCCGAGCAGATGCAAAATAAAATCGGTATCGTGAATATGAAGATCGAGGGCGGCTCCTTTCGAGCGAGCACCATTCTGCAGCCAATTCTCGCGGCTATAGGCTGGACGGCTGGCGCGGCGTTGCAGCGACAGGCTCACAAGTTTGCCGCCGCAGCCGGACTTGATGAATTTTTCCAAGGCCTGATATTCCGGCCAGAATCGAATACATTGACCCACTTGGAATAGCACTCCGCTTTTCTCCACCGCAGCGAGGGCTGCCCCTGCTTCCTCCACCGTCAGCGCAAGCGGCTTCTCGCAAAAAATGTGCTTGCCGGCGTATGCCGCCTCAATGACGGCCGCCGCATGCAGATCCGTCGGAAGGCAGATATCCACGCAATCGACCGGCGTCGATCCCAATAAGGATTCAAGCGAAGAATGGATGGGTACGGCAAGGCCGAGCTTTTCCGCTTGGGCTTTAGCGTCAGGAAATGTCTCAACGATCCCGACAATCTTCACACCGGGAAGAGCTAGGTACACCTGCGCATGCATTTGACCCATGAAACCAAACCCTGCGATGGCAACGCGAATTTCCATGAATTGAAGTATCGCATTGGTAAGAATAATCAGCCATGGTCAAACCGATTTTAGTTTTAACACTTTCGGTTATGGCCATACCTATCCCCGCGAAAACCTTGGCAAGGCTCAAGTCAATCCGGCCTCCTGTGGACTATTTCGGCGACGTACGCCCCAGTAATAATCTATGGCCGCACGATCTCCTCTGCTTTACCCGAAATAGCCGCGCCGAAATATCCGCCGAACCGCTGGCGAGGCATCATCACCATCGTTATGTTTTGATCATTCCCTGCCATGGAAATGGAACGGTCTACGTCGACGACCTCCAATTCTCGCTCAAATGCTCCCAAGCCTTGCTGATCTTCCCGTTTCAATATCATCACGGCTTTCATTTTGACCACCCACGGGCATTGTGGCTGTTCATCACTTTTGAATTGTCAGGCAGCGATGCTCTCGAATCCTTGCGGCTCCAACCCAATCGGAAACTGAAGAAAGAAGATTTCTCGCTGGCGTGGAATTTCGTGGAAGCCTGGACAGCCAAGGAAAAGCAAGACGAACCAGCCTATTGGATCGGCCTTCTCCTAACCCGCATGCTGAAGCTTTCCACCAGCACCAGCGTGGGAAAAAGAACCAAAGACTCCGCCGATCAAACCTCGCCGCTACTAGTCCGTATTAATCATTATTGCATGCAGCATTTGCAGCGCGCTATCGGGCTCAAGGAATTGTCCATGCGGCTCGGGATTTCCGAAAGCTATTTGCGCGCCCGCTTTCGCGCTGAGACCAGAATCAGCCTAGGGCAACATCTCCGCAGACTGCGGTTACAAAAAGCGATGGGGCTGCTGCTGCAATCGGAGCTTTCCATCAGCCAAATCGCCGAACGCTGCGGATTTGGTTCCATCTACGCGTTCAGCAGGGCATTCCGGAAATTTACGGGCATGATGGCTACGGAATACCGTCGCCGATTCAGCAAAAAACTGCATCTTTAGTTTGCGGACAATGGTGAAGTCGAAACTGTTAAAACTATCACCGTTCTGGCCATTTAAATCACGCCAGGTTGCGATTACGCTTTTGCTCATCAACATTTTCTCAAAGGCATTATTCCTATGAAAAAATCCCTCAACATCTGGTCTTTCTACACCACGGGCGATTTGAATTCCAAACTGGCCTTGGCCAAAGAAGCCGGTTTTGAAGGCTTGGAACTGAATCTGGACGAAGAAGGTCCCGTAGATTTCAAGTGTACACCGGATGATCTCTCCGCCATTCGCAAACAAGCCGATTCGCTCGGCATCGCATTAACCGGCCTAAGCACCGGCCTCTATTGGGGAGCCAACGCCGCGAGCGCCAATAGAGAAACCCGGGAAAAAGCATCGGCTATTTTGAGTCGCCAGCTCCAATGTGCTCATCAATTGGGAATCGATACGGTTTTGGTTGTGCCAGGCACCGTTGGAGTCGATTTCATTCCAAGCGGCGAGATTGTCCCGTATGATCTCGCCTATGAACGGGCCACTAATTTCATCCAGAACGCCCTGCCCGAAGCGAAAAAGTTGAACGTGAAAATCGCCGTGGAAAACGTCTGGAACAAATTTCTCACCAGCCCGCTTGAAATGCGTGCCTTCATTGACCAATTCAACACCGAATACGTCGGCGCTTATTTGGACGTGGGCAACACCCTGTCCACCGGTTATCCCGAACATTGGATCCGCATTTTGGGAGAAAAAATTCTGCGCGTTCACTTCAAGGACTACCGCCGTGCCGTTGGATCGGTCGACGGCTTTTGCGACTTGCTATCGGGTGACGTCAATTGGAAGGAAGTCATGCAGGCATTTCACGACGTGAAGTATTCCGGGTGGATCGCCGCTGAAATGATTCCTCCCGTTCCTTTCTATAAGTATTGCCCCGAGGTTCTGATCCACAATACCAGCCGGGCTATGAGCGCCATTTTTTGTTTGTAACAAATTCACCGCAGGCAGATTCCTAGTCTCTCCCTTCTTCCGCTTCTTCTTGCACAAACGGCGCTTCTCGTTGAAACTCCACGGTTTAAGGCTTCTCATCCCGTGGGCGTTTCAACCAAACCATCCTTTTTTCATCTCCTCCGCAACGCGGCGCTTGTCGTTGTCAGTCTGCTGCTCATTGCCTTGCTGGAGCCGCACAGCTTCCATACCATCGTGAAGGAGGGGGTGCGATTCCAAGCGGCGCGCCACGGCATTCCACTGGAGATCGACACTTTGGAGGGCAACCTCTTTCAACCACTCGTTTTTCATGACGTCCGGTTCACCACGACGCGCGCCGGAGTGCTTTCCAAGGCCACAATCAACACCGCGCGAGTTGCCTTCTCCTGGCGGGCTCCGCTCCAGCAAAAAGGGCGCGGTTTTTTTGATCGCCTCACCCTCGATGGCATTAATGCCGAAGTCGATTTTCATCCCAACGCACCGCGTGTTGGTCCCTCCCCCACGCCAGCCCAGCAGCAGCTTGAATTCCAACCGTGGCTCCCGGCTCCGGCACAAGCCGAAGTGCTCAACTCCCACTTTGTATTTCGCTTGGGCCACCGCACTGTCACGTTCGAGAATGTTCGGTTCAACGTCAGTTCGCTTAAGCCTGGCATTATAGCCATCGAAAAACTGACTTTTGAACAAGGCCACTTTAGCCGCAGCTTCACCGCGCTGCGTGGTGCCACCGCACTCCAAGGGACGCGCTGGCGCGTGGCGGATCTTAATCTCAGCGACGGCGTGCTTTTGAAGAACCTCTCCTCCGATCTCGACGACATGGTGCGCGGGGAATTGCAGGTCAATTTCGACTTCGATGCCTTCGGCGGCTCCCTTCGTGGCGAACTTGTCAATACTGCCACCACCCGTCCGCCCACCTACGAAATCACCGGCAACTTCTCCAACATCTCGGTTGAATCTTTGGGCAAATTCTTGCGGGTGCGGGAAAAAACAGGCGGCACGATCAAGGAGGGTAAATTTACCTTCCGCGGCTCGCCCAGCGAACTGGAAAACGCCACGGTTTCCACACGCTTCGAGGCCACGGACTTCCTCTGGGGCAATCGGCAATGGAACTCGCTGGTGCTTGGTGCAACCATCGTCAACCGTCGCGTCCAGATTCCTGAGTTGGAGCTCCATCAGGCCCATAACACGCTGCGTCTGAAGGGTGAACTTTCCCTGCCCGGCGAGGAAACTCCCTGGTGGCTCTCGGACTTCAACTTTGACATCGCCGCACAGCTCAATAATTTGAGCGAACTTTCCGCGCTATTTGGACCGCAGTTCGCCTATGCCACTGGGAAAATGACCGTGGACGGCTCCGTGCGAGTCGAAAATAAATCGTATTCCGGCCAGGTTCTCATCGCCGGGTCCAAGCTCAGTTGGCGCGGCGTCCCGTTCGACCTCTTCAACGCCGGGATCAAGCTCGATGGCAATGAACTGCAAATCGTGAACTTGGAAGCCGCCCATGGAGCGGACTTCATGCGAGGCAAAGGGATGATCAGCATCTTGGGCGAGCGACGTTATCAGGGGGAACTCAACGCCTCCATCGAGGAACTTTCGGCCTACGGCCCGCTGCTGCAAAAACCGATCGTCCCCGCGCCTCCCGTCGGCGGACTCGTCGTAAGCTGGTCCGGCGATGGCACGCCCGACGCCCATTCCGGCGCGTTCACTGCGCATTTGCGCAAATTTCATACGCTCGGCACCAAGGAAGTCCCAGCCACGCTCCCCATTGACGCCGACTTGGAAGGCACCTACGCCCCCGGCGTTGTTTCTCTGAGCAAGTGTGTCCTCGCCAACGAAGACACCCGCTTGGAAGGGCGGCTCTCTGCCGACGATACGACCCTCAAACTCGAAGGGCTCAAGCTCACCCAAAAGAAAGTCCCATGGCTGGAAGGCGACGCCATCCTACCCTTCAACCTTTTCCAATGGTGGGTGGAACCCGGCCCCGCCGCGCTCGCCCCGGACGCCCCGTTTAAAGCGCAACTGACGGCCAAAGATGTCCAGCTTGAGGAGGTCGCCCACCTCACGGGGCACCCGATTCCCATTCGCGGTCTGCTCAACGGCACGCTGAAAACCGAAAGCACCTTGCGCAATCTCCACATGACCGGCTCTGTCAGACTCACCAAGGGACAGCTTCCCGCCAGCGAATGGATTCCCGCACTGGATAAATTGGAGGCCGAAGCGGACATTGACGGCAATGTCCTGCGCTTCACCAAACTCTCCGGGCATCATGCGTTGGGCGATTTTGCTGCCACTGGTTCGCTTGATTTTTCAAAATTCGATGCCCCCGCCTTCGATCTCCTCATCCATGGCGAAAAAGTCCGCTTCAACGCCGGGCCAGACTGGGAGGGCAACGCCAACCTCGACCTCGCCATCAGCGGCGTCCGCGACGCGGCCAGCGTGAACGGAACTGTCGACATCGTCGCGCTCAATGTCACACCGCGCCCCAACTTCGGTGCACTCATCACCACTGGCAATCCCGAAACGATTCGCGTCCCCTCACCCGCCATCACGTTATCCGTGCCGTTCGACCGGTGGACCTACCGCGTCACTGTTTTCACGCCTGACCTCGTCAAAATCAAAGACGGCACAGTGGATGCTGAGTTACGTTTTTCGGGGACGGGCTCGCCTCTCACCGCCACGGGCAGCATTACCTTCACAGGGCTCCCGGCAAGCACCACCTACGCCATCGGCCAACTGGAAAGCGGCACTTGGTATCTCGGTGGCGATCCCTATGTTGTGGCGCATCTCACGGGGAAATTCCTAGGTGAAAGCACGATCCAAAATTACGATGGTTATTATCTGGGGCCGCTCTATCGCCTTACGTCCACCTTCTCAGGCGACCACCCTGAGAATGCCGAATTGATAACTACTGCGTTCACCCCTGGATTGAAGCCTCTCCCCGCCGAAGTGGCGATCCTTCCCGTCGATGTGGGGCCGCTGGTCTATAATGCCCAACTCGCCGCTGAAATCGCCGCGAAACAGGAAGCCCAAGCCGCCGCTTCCCCCACTCCCGAGAGCCAGCCCCTGCCCTCCCCGTCACCGCAACCGACGCCATAAACCCGGACAATGCATGCCCCTAACTTCGCGGTGTTGGATTGTATATTTCCAGACAGCGGTGGGCAAAGGGACACTTTCTTTGCGGATTTTACGGGGAAACATATAAAGTCCTTAGAGTAAAATATCCTTAATCTAGGAATGGCACGCCGTCTGCTAATGGATGCGTCGTGAATCCGAGAGTTGGATTTTTATGCATAGTATTGGCTGTGTTCGGTTGCATCGGTCTGCGGGCAGACGAAACCGGAAGCTTCCCGTTCGATTACACGGATGGGCTGATCTGGGTCAAAGTTTCGGTGGCCGATTCGACTTTGAACTTTGTGCTCGATTCCGGAGCGGGCACCAGCGTCCTGAGCTTGCAAGCCACGCGCCGTCTCGCCATCAAACTGGGCTCTCCAGTGCAGGTGCAGGCTGTCGAAGGAATCACAACAGGACATCACGTCAAAAGCTTTGATGGAACCGTAGGTGGGATTCCGCTCAATAAGGGTATTCTTGCCATGGATCTACAGGTTCCTAGCAAGGCGTGCCATCGGTCCATTGACGGACTTATCGGCCAGGATTTCTTCCGTGGACGGGTGGTCCGTATCGACTTCAAAGCGCGTCGCGTGTGCTTGTTGGAAAGCGCTGATGCGTCGTGCTGCTGCGCCTCATTGCCGATGCGCTGCCGAAATAACGCTCTATGCATCCCTGTCGGATTGAACGGACAGAAGCCTCAATGGACTCGCTTGGATACGGGTTGCGATTCGGCTCTGGAGTGGGCTGTGGATATTGGGAAAAACAAACACAAGGGAAACGTATCGGTCGGACTTGCCGGGGCGTCGGCGAATGCGATCTCTGCGGAGGTGCAGCTTGGCGGGGAGCGTATCCGGAGTGTGCGAACTGGCGTCCATGAAAAGCAGATTTTTGCCGGTGAAGCCGGCCTGCTAGGGAGCGGTTTACTTTCAAAGTATTGCGTAACAATTGATGCGCGGAAGATGCGGCTTCTTCTGGAAAAATTCTGACGAAAGGAATTCGTAACCCGGCAAAAGATGTTTTTTGCCTCATCGGAAAAAATATCAGATTTTAAAAGGGTTTATGCCGTCTGCGGTGTTTTACCTGATGTGCGGGGAACATGCCCGCCACGTAAAACCAATAATCAGAAAGGCAACAATCCTATGAAATCCACAGTTCTCACCCTCCTCCTTGGAGTATCCTTGACACTCGGCGCTGCCTTCACCAGCCGTGCCGAAGAACAGACCATCCGTATCCCCCAAGGACGCGGCCAATATATTGAAGCTCGTGTCTCCCAACCTACCACCACCGTGGCCTTGTTTGTAAGCAGCGGGCGTCCGACCAAAATTGTAGCGGCACCCATCGTCACGGCACTCCGCCCTGTCACCGTCGCCAATCCGCACGGCTCCACCGTGCTCTTTGAAACCGTCCGTTAATTCTCCTCCGCAGCTTCGATTTCCTTATTCCAAGACCTAAACTCTTATGAAGACCTACATCATCCTGACACTCGCCATCGCCTTCGCTTTTGCGGTGATGCCCGCCATTGCTCAAAGCGGCAATGATGCCAAACCCGTACCCACCTCATCACCGGTGGCCCAGAAATACACCTGCCCGATGCACCCGGAAGTGATCTCCGATAAACCGGGGAAATGTCCGAAGTGCGGCATGAACCTCGTCCTTGTAAAGCCTTCTCCAACGCCTAAGAAGTAGCCTGATCTATTGGTTCGCCTTGTCTGTCGGGTGCGGTAACCTTCCATGGTTGCCGCACAGGAGAACATTTTGATTATGAGACGACTGCTGCTGCTTTTAACCCTCGGGACGATCCTACCAAACCAGGCGCTTCCGGCGGCTGAACTGCTCTCCAAAGACGAGGTGCTGCACACGGCACTGCGAGAAAACCAATCGCTCAAAGCCGCCCGCGCCCGTTGGAAAATGATGAAGCAGCGCATGCCTCAGGCAAAGGCATGGGACGATTTGATGGCCGGGGTGGACCTGCAACGCGCCGGAACGCTCAATCCGTCCAAGGTCTCGGATGTGGAGTGGATGGTTTCGCAGACGATTCCCATTTCAGGGAAAAACCTGAGCCGCGAACGCGCTTCGCTTGCGGAGGCGCTTGGAGCCTTTCAGGAACTCCGGCGCGTTCAACTCGATGTCGTGACGCGGGTTTCTGCGGCTTACTTCCGGCTCGCGGGCGCTTACGGGCAACTGGAAATCAACCAACGCAACCAGGAATTGCTCAAGCAAGTCGCCGAGATCAGCCGCAAAAAATATGAGGTTGGCACGGCAACGCAGTCCGACGTGTTGCTTGCGGAAACAGAGTTGGCGCGGCTCTCCGAAGGCAAGGCGATGATTGAGCGCGACATCTCGGATCAGCAGACGCAACTCAACGTCCTCACTAATCATCCTGCTCGCAACCCGTTGGCTGCGCCGAAACCATTGGCCTTCCTGGCGTCCACTTTGGCGGTCCAAAAGGCGGAAGACCTGGCATTGAGGTGCCGCCCCGAAGTGCTGATAGGGTGGCGAAAGATCGAGGCAGAGAAGGCCAAGCTGCAATTGGCGCGCCGCCAATGGATTCCCGATCCGGCATTTCAGATCAAGGCCCGCGAGTATCCAGGAACGTCGGGCATTCGGGAATACGACACGGGTATTGTTTTTAGCGTGCCGTGGACGAACGGTAAAAAATACTCCGCAGGAGTGGCAGAGGCAGAGGATAGCCTGGCGAGCGCCCAGCACGAATACGAGGCAGCGCGAACGGAGACGTCCGGGTTGGTGAGGGATCAGCTTAAAAAGATCGAGACCTTTGCGGCGAACTACCGGCTTTTTCATGATCAGATCACCCCGACAGCCAAAATGTCCGTGGAATCCACGCGCGCAGGCTACGAAACGGACAAGAGCAGTTTTCTAGAACTCATCACCGCGCGCAGGACTTTGCAAGACATCGAGTCCGCCAGCTTGAACCAACTGGTGGAACAGCAAGTCGCCATCGCGGAACTGGAAGCCATCGTCGGCGTCTCAAGCAGCCTTTCGCAATCACAGGATACCTCAAAATGAACTCTCTTTCTCGCATCCTTTCCATTCTTCTCGTGGCACTTCTCCCACTGGGAACGGTCTCGTGCTCCAAGCCCAAGGAGGCGCAGTCTGCCTCCAAGACGCTCTACACCTGTGGGATGCACCCGCAGATTGTTCAGGATCATCCCGGCGACTGCCCCATCTGCGGCATGCATCTGGAACCGATCCGCAAGCAGACGGCGAATCCGGCGGCTGCCGGTGAGCACAAAGTCAAGTTCTACAAATCAACCATGATGCCTGGCGAGATCAGCCCAAAGCCGGGCAAGGACAGCATGGGGATGGACATGGTTCCCGTTTATGAAGAGGGAGCAGGGACTGCGGACTCCTCCTTGATTGCGATTGATCCAGTGACGGTCCAAAATATGGGTATCCGCACGGCGGAAGTCACTCGTGGCCCGTTGCGGAAGATCATCCGAACGGTGGGCATCGTTGATTACGATGAAACCGCTTTGACGGATGTCACGGTGAAATACAAGGGGTGGATCGAACAGCTTTTCGTAGATGCCACCGGCAAAGAGGTCAAACAAGGGGAACCGCTGTTTGAAATTTACTCGCCAGACCTCGTGACCGCTCAAAACGAATATCTGAGTGCACTGGAAGCGGGTGCCGGTTCTGCAAATTTGAAAGCCAGCGCGTTGAGGAAGCTCCAAAATTTCGATATTTCAGCAGACCAGATTGCCACGCTCGAAAAGACGCACGAAATCAAAAGAACACTGCAGGTCAGCGCGCCCCGAAGCGGGATCGTCGTGGAGAAGATGGTCGTGCAAGGCCAGATGGTGGATGCCGGGATGAAGCTCTACCGGCTGGCAGACCTTTCTCTCGTTTGGGTGCAGTCGCAAATCTATGAGCAAGACCTGCCCTCGGTAAAGCTCGGTCAGGAAGCGGAAGTCACGCTGACTTACCTGCCAGATCGGAAGTTCGAGGGGCGTGTTACTTACATCT
>Ga0316229_1001841_pt1 | contig 20029 bp, 28 predicted proteins | sample TBH18023metaG_FD_206011 | JGI IMG/M metagenome (GOLD analysis project Ga0316229, IMG submission 206011) | Freshwater microbial communities from Trout Bog Lake, Wisconsin, USA - TBH18023 | ecosystem: Environmental > Aquatic > Freshwater > Lake > Hypolimnion/Profundal zone | place: USA: Wisconsin... | reverse complement strand
TGGTAAGCTGAGAATGCACACTATTAAAATTATCCTTGGTGATGAAGTTGACGTTGAAATGACACCATATGATCTTACTAAGGCTAGGATTACCTACAGAAAGTAAGTGTCCAGCACCAATTTACCTTTAAGCCACATTGGCTGTGCTGTGCAAAAACAAGGAAAGTTCACAACTAGGGGTCCTTGGTAGCCTTGTTGACGACTGGACAATAAATATTTATAAAGAGAATAACCATGTACAGATTTATCAAATACCTAAATGAAGCAGAAGCTAAACAGCCCAAAGATTTGGTGCAGACGCCCTTGCCTTATGCCCGAACTGCATTGGGCCGTAGCCTAAGCAAACAGGCTTTAGACTATCACTATGGACAGTTATACAAAGCCTATGTTGACCGTTATAATGCAGGCGAAGGTGATCCAGACTTCAATGAAGCAGGCGCTTTCTTGCATGACATCTACTTCACCCAGTTCCAAGCACCAAAAGGTTCGAATGCACCTGTTGGCAAATCACGAGAATTCATTGAAGAACACTTCAGCAGTTGGGACAAGTTTAAAAAAGATTTTGAGACCATAGCCATGAAGATACAGGGATCAGGTTGGGCTTATCTGGCTAGAAATGGTGAGATCAAAACTATCGTTAATCACCAAATCAAACAAGACATCATCTTGTTGATTGACTGGTGGGAGCATGCTTGGGTGTTGGACTATCAAAGTGACAAAGCTGGCTATCTGGCCAATCAATGGAAAATCATCAACTGGGACACTATCAATCAGAGGTTAATATAACATGGAACAACAATTAGAACAACCACAACTAGTAAAAATGGCACCTGGAGCAATCGCTAAGATCAAAGAACTAATCGCAGAGGAAAATAATCCTAACTTGAAATTACGTATGTTCGTTTCAGGTGGTGGTTGTAGTGGGCTAAGTTATGGATTTACATTTGAAGAAGAAAAGAACGAAGATGATTGGGAATTAGAATTTGACGGAATTTACTTACTAATTGATAGTATGAGTAGTCAATACTTACAAGGTGCCGAAGTAGATTATACTGAGAGTTTACAAGGAAGTCAATTTAGCATCAAAAACCCTAATGCTACTACTCAATGTGGATGTGGTAGTTCTTTTAGTGTTTAACACAATTATCAAAGTGATATCTAGACATATTTCCACCCTTACCTGATAATCCGCAACGCGGACAAGTCACTAATTTTAAAATTCTAGGTTTATTATTTTTAGCAATAGTATCTAATCTACTTTGTATTGCTTCTTTTGACATTGTTTTTCCAGTGTGAGTTTTACTCATCCGTTCTATACTTTCAACAGAATGTTTCTTACCATAAAATGTATTATTTTTTCCTACTCTTTTACCTTTGTTCTTTGTTGATACTTTAATAGCAATCTCAGGATTTTTCATAGGATTATTACTAGTCATTCTTTCTTTAACTAACTCAATGACTTTATCTGATTTAAAAGGATTATTTTTACTGAAAGCTATTCTAGCTAATTCAAAATTTCTACTGGTATATCTTTTTTGAAATTTATTTATTTGGCACATACGAAACCAAGCATTTGCCATTTTGCTTTTATTAGTGCTAGATACCATTTTATATAATAACCAATGGCATATAAAATGTTCGCGAGCAGTTAGTCTAACCAAATTATCAATAGAGTCACTCCCTCCTAATGATTTAGGTATAATATGATGTTTCTCCACATAAATTTCTTTTGGTAAAGTTCTTGCTTGGGCGTTGGTAATAATGTTATAATACCAATTAGTATATTTGTTCGTAATAAATATCATTGCTGACATAGTCCTTTTATGTTAGAGTAGTTGGGAACGCCAATTCCGCGAACTACATATTTATTTATCCATAAATACTCACGGCGGACCTGTAATCATATTCCGCCTCCGTTGACGCGAAAACAGGATGGGCTGCGCTCACGGGGTTCGTTAGGTTCCTGACACATAAATACCTAACACTAATTTTAATAGAGATTTTCAATGAGAATAGCACTTTGTTTCAGTGGGCAGAACCGCACAGGGCACGTCACAGCAGAAAATATCAAACGTTATGTAGGTGACTTACTGCCCAACTGTGATGTGTTTGCACACTTTTGGGACAGTGAAACACGTGGCACAGGTTACGCCAATAGAGAAGGTGCAACCAGCACTGGCAGTGATTGGCATGATGCTAAACTATCAAATCCAGAAAAGAACATAGAATTCTTCCGTCAATGGTCACCCCGTACTATTATGATTGAAGAATACGATCTACAACCTAGTAAAAAACTCTGGGGCGGTCGTCGTTGGGATCCTGTTGCAGGCAAATATCAAGTCAGCATGTGGCGTAGCTTGTATGAAGCTAACAAACTCAAACAAGATTACGCACAGAAAAATCAAATCGCCTATGACTATACTGTACGTTTACGCAGTGATCTAGTATTTGATGCCAGCAAAAGTCTAGCTGAAGATTTAAAAGAAATTCCTGATGATCAAACCATGCTACATGGGGATCATTATCATGTTTGGGATTTTGATGGACATACCAGGGTGGAAGATATCTATTGGTTGGGATCTAGCCAACTGATGGATCAAGTATCAACCTATTGTTTTGCCCATGCCAACACTATAGCTAATATAGATGATCCCGCACAGCCAGGTTATGAAGATTGGCAATGGCATAGCTGTGCGTGGATTACTCGTACACTAGGCTATAAAATCAATGCATTGACTAATAATATGATGCGTATCTACACAGAGCAAGATATCAATGATGGCGCTGATCCTTTAAATCCAGGTTGGGGACGAGCACCGCTTTACGGTGCTTACAACGATAAAAACATAGAAAAAGTACGTCGCTGGTAAACTAACAAAAACCCGCTGGCTGCGGGTTTTTTATTCTCTAAAGTTCGATAAATACTACAATATAGGATTCTTCTAGGTTACAATTATGACTATCAGCACAATAACATTTAATTCAGTTAACGTAGGCTCTGCTGCCAATGATGGCACAGGTGATGATTTACGTACCGCTTTTATCAAAGTTAACGCTAATTTTGGCTTTATGTCCAACACTGGTTTTAACGCAGGCAACATCTTGGTTTCAAATGAGCTAGATGCAGGTACTGCCAACGTTGGTAACGTGATTGTCAGTGGTGGATATGTTCCGGCTAGCAATACTGCACCAGGTACTCCTGGGCAAATAGTATGGAATAGTGGAAATATCTACGTTTGCGTAGCTACCAATACTTGGAAACGTGCTAGTCTAAGCACATTCTAATAGGATAACACATGGCATATCCAGTCTGGATAACACCCGCAGGTAATCTAGGTATAGTACCAGAACAAGAGTACTATCAACTGCCTTTAGACGCATTTGATGCCGCTGGTGGACAGTTGAAATTTTTCCAAGTATCAGGAATATTACCCCCTGGTATCCAAATAGTTTCAAATGTAGCTGCCAGTACGGGATACTTACAGGGCATACCTATCAGCACAGCAGGACCCGACCAAAATCAAGCATATTCATTTACTGTACGTGTACAAAATCTCAGCGATGGTGGCTTAGCTGATCGTAGTTTCACCTTGACTATCACCAATGTCGCTCCGCCAATGATCGTTCCGAGAAACGTTGATCTAGGCAAATACTTTGATGGCGATTATGTCAACATACAGTTAGAAGCTGCAGAATTCATCCTAGGTGCTATATTAACTTGGACGGTTAAATTAGGCTCACTACCTCCAGGATTAACACTTAGTTCAACAGGACTACTATCTGGCTATCTACAACCTATCCCAGCTAGCGGACTGTCTGGACACCCAGGTTGGGACGACACGCCGTGGGATGATCTGGGTTGGCAATTCCCTTTAGGTGCGACCAGCAAAAATTTCAACTTTACTATAGAAGTGTTTGATGGTGCTAACTATGATACCAGCACATATAAACTATTAGTAGAACCAAAAACATCACTAACTGCTGACGGTACTGTAATTACCGCTGATGCTACTACTGTTGATGATAAACGCCTAACTGTAGATACTGGACCAAGACACTTTCCAATTATTACCACGGTGCAATCTGATTTTGTTCCTGAACGCCAAGGCGGTTGGTTTAGTCAACAGATAACTGCTATTGATTTAGATGGTGATGTGCTACAATATGTTATTCCAGCACTGGACGCTGGTGCATTTGATGAGCAGGTCATAGTAGGCAATAGTGTACCTTATGTTGATGCTGTAGTAGTCAATGGTAATATTACCATTGGTACTACGTCGTTAATTACTCCTACTATTGTACCACTGACTAACGGAACTCAAATACAGGTATTAAAATCTTATACAGATCCTATCACAGAACAATCTAGTTTAATTTGGTATGATGCTACAGTTAACAATTATACGACAGTAGAGTTAACTGGTAATACTATCGTCACTGGCACTGCTGGACAGTATCTTACACAATCTGCCAGCGGCGCTAATGCTACCATTGCTAATATCAGCACAACCGTTGGTACTGTACAGTATGGTGGAGGCCCATTGGTAGGAACGATCATAGCATCAGCTACTATGTCTGCTAATCTAGGTGATTACATCACACAAACCATTGGTAGTAATGTTGCCAATGCCAAAGTAACAGCCAATCTGACCAGCGGACAAACCATTTCTGTACAATTTAATTCTGGTACGTTCATCATCGGATCAGGCAATTTAAAATTAAATGGTGCTAATCTTATTAGCCGTTCGTTTAGCAGTAACGGTAATGTTTGGTCTAATGTAGGAATATATCCTACATCAACGACAGCATCAATACAACCTACACAATTCATTGCCAACATTGGAGATATCATAACACAACCCAGCACAGGGGCTAATGCTACTGTAATTACAGCTCATGGTAGTTTTGATAGTAGTTTGTATACTACCACACAAAATCCATATACTCTTGCAGTAAAATTTAATTCAGGTACATTTACTACGGGTTTAGGTAATTTACGAATCAACGGTGCTAATGTTACTGCATATCCCGTTGGTGTAACTTGCGTCGCTACTGTATCAGCGCAGTATAATTCAATCAGTACATTTAAATTAAATACTCCTGGCGCTAATGTGCAGATCGCTGGTGCTAATGTTTCAGCTTATCCAACTGCCGTTACTAGTGTAGGGGTTGATGTCAATGGAAGTCCAAGCACACAAGGTGCAGGATTTGATGCTGGTAGGTTTGATCAAGGTAGTTTACAATTACCATCAACTCTAAGTATCAACTTAAATTCAGGTTGGATCACTGGTTACTTGCCTGTAGAAATAGCCAATGAAACACTGTACAACTTTTCAGTTGAAGTTTACAAACGAGATTATGCAGACTACATATCTACACAATTATATACACTGACTGTCTTAGGTGATTTGTACAACAACATTGAATGGTTGACTCCTAGTTACCTAGGCACCATTGAAAATGGTGCAGTCAGTGATTTATCAATAACAGCACTCAGCAGTGAAGGCAAATCAGTTTACTATACCTATACACCAGGTGCTTACATCAGCTTGCCACAGGGATTGGAATTACAACCCAATGGATTGATTTCAGGGCGTGTGAGTTTTGAACTGTTTAGCTTGGACAATGGCTACACTACATTTGATCAGACCGCAACTACCTTTGACCATACATTCACATTCAGCGTTGATGCTACCACTGTTGACCAAACAGCCAGTGCTACTCAGACATTTACTATAGTAGTCAGAGAAAGAAATATCAAACCATATGATAATTTATATCTCAAGGCTTACTTACCTCCTTATCAACGCAGAGAATTCCAAAACATCATGTTGGATTCCAGCGTGTTTCCACCTACAGCAATCTATAGACAAACTGATCCATGGTTTGGCCGTAGCACAGATATCAAGACATTATTCCTAGCTGGACTTAACCCTAGCACTGCCGCTGAATATGCATCCGCAGTCAGCACCAACCACTTTGGTAAACGATTACTGTTTGGTAGCGTAACAAGTGCAGTAGCTAGGACTGATGCTGTCTATGATGTTACAGATAATAACACAGGTGCGGTCATTGGTACCTATAATCAAACTACATTGGTATTTGTACCTACAGATTACAGCTTAGGCTATACCGTATCTAATCAGATACCCAATGGCACCAGCATAGGACAGCAGCACATCAAATATGAAGTCGTGTATGCAGAAGTCCTAGATGAAAACACTCCGCCCGTTGGACACAATGCTGATACTATAAATTTATCAGGTGTTATCGCTAATCCGTATTACGATTTAAGTGGTAACGCATTTGTCATAGCCACTCCTAATTCATTCACTAACTTGGATGACGCAGTGGTTAATAATATTGGATATTATAATAAAGGTGCGCTACCAGATTGGATGACCAGCGTCCAACCCAACGGAAAACAGTTGGGATTTGTTCGCGCAGTAGTATTAGCTTACGTCAATCCAGGTGAAGGTGATACCGTAGCATGGCGCTTCCAACAGCGGGGTTATGATTTAAACGATCTCAATTTTACTGTTGATCGTTACTTGCTTGATAACAGCTATACTGCCAACTACAACATCACTGCCAATGCATTTATAGCCAGCAGAGAAACTACATTTGATCGTTATCCTGCATTGGAAAATGTATTCACTGACATTGGTACCGTTGACTATGCTGTCAACAGTTCATTTGAAACTATCAATGAACGCAGTGCGATAGAAATCAACAGCATTGGTGGGCTAGATGGTATCACTAGCTATACCAATGGACAGACTTTGGTGTTCTATCAACAGGAATTCGCTAGCAGTGTTAATAATTCCTACAACCAAGGTTGGAGCGACAGTCTAGCTCCCTGGGATGGATTTGGTGGCAGCGAGTGGGATGAAAATGGCACAGAAGGGTGGGATGCCTCAACTTATGTACCAGGATATCGCGAATGGATTGATAATAGAATAACCACTGGCGTCATACACTATCCTACAGTAAACCAACGCATTGGTGTTTGGACTGTGAATGTTGATAGCAATGATTATGTGACCTTAACACCTACACTGTTCCCCAGCACGACCAGTGCCAGTATCACAGGCAATGTGTTAACCATCAATGGAACAGTGACAGCAACATTCTACCCAGGCATGGAAATATATGGCAATGCCACAGTAGGCGGGAACAGTGCCGTCACATCAGGCACATATATAACAGCACAACTGACATCTACTGAACCCAGCGGTGCACTAGGCAAGCGTGGTACTTATAGCGTCAGCCAAACTTATGCTAGTCCATTGAACAAGATAGCTATCTATCAGGACATGATTTATAACAACGCACTGTATGTGCGCCAAGGTTACACACACGGTGGTACGCATATCTACTATGACCCTGTGATTAAACAAGGACTAACAGTGCCAAATTACAGCGTGATTCCACAACAGATTAAAACTGTGGCCACTGAATTTGACGGAAATGGTACTAAATTCTATGACTATAGAGATAGCTATACTGTACCAGAAAAAGGTGACAGCCAGGTCATATTCCCGCATCAGAATGTTTTTAACTAGGTACAGAATGCTATAAATACACTTGTAGTCTGATAAATAAACACATAACGAGAGATTTTTAAATGAGTAATATTAATCCACAAAATATTGACGGAACATTTCCTATAGCTGGGCAAGACAACAACAGCCAAGGTTTCCGCGATAATTTTACCAATACTGTCAATAACTTTACTTTTGCGGCAGCAGAATTAACAGATTTACAAACTTATGCTGTGTTAAAAGGACCATTGGGTTCAGTAGGACAAACAGGTACACCTACCAACACGATGAACTATACCTATATCACACAACCACAATTATTACAAGCTGTTGAAACCAAATATGATTTTGGTACTATTTCAACAGGTGCTAGTTTCCAAGTAGATTGGACACAAGGGCATTTCCAAACGATCGCAGTCAGTGGTACAGCTAGCATGTCATTTGCGTCTACATGGCCTGCGACTAATTTATACACTCGATTAAGACTACAAGTTACCACAGCCAATACCACAGTATTGACACTGCCAAGTTCAATCACTAATGTTAATTCAATCCAAGGTTATACCAGTGGTACATCAGTTTCATTACCAACTGGCACATACGTATTTGAATTTGCTACATACAATGCTGGTAGCACTGTGACTATCAACGATCTATTACGCAACTACAACACAGAAGTTTCAGGTAATGTAGGTAACTTTATTACAGCTAATATCTCTGGTAACTTAGCAGTAGGTGGTAGCATTATCACTTATGCAGGCAGTGGCGCTAATTTGGTGATTGATCCAGATGGACTAGCAGATCTAGTATTAACTAACAATACCAGTTTATTTGTATTAGATGCAACAGCATCAACTTCAACAGGCACAGGCGCTGTACAGGTTCTAGGCGGTGTTGGTGTAGTAGGACAGGTAAATGCTGGTAGCTTTAATACAGCTGGTAATATCCTAAGTGCAGGCGCGATCCATAATGCTTTAACAGTTAACGGTGCACTGTCAACTGGTAATATTTCTACCAATGGTACACAAGTTGAAACAGGATACCAACAGGTTAAACCAGGTGCCAATGTTGCTGTTACAGTTAACTCAAACGTAAATCGTGTGTTATTACACCCAGCTAGTACTATCATCAGTTTTGGTGCTAACGTAACACTACCAAACACACAAGTCAATGGTACTATTATCAGCATTTCATCAAATGTAACTATTGCCCAACTAGCAGTAGTAACATCATGGCCTGTAACTACAGTTTCACCATATGGTAACGTAGGTCCTATAACACCTGGAACGGTGTCAAGATTCATGTACATTGCCGCAGATTTTACTTGGTATAAGATAGCATAATATCTACCAAAATCATTGACTCCTTATACTGTATTCAAGTACAATATAGTATAAGGAGTTTTCTTTTATGCATCCATTAAGTCCAGACTTGACAAAACTAACAGATGAAGAATTACACACCAAACGTGCTGAACTACAGACACGTCTGGGCTATGCTTATCGTATTGGTAATGGCGATATGGTGCATCAACTAACCTTGATTATCCAAGATTATGCCTTAGAAGTTGAAGCACGCAACAAGAAAATGCTAGATGATGCCCAAAAATCAGGACGCTTAGGCGGCGATGGACCTAAGGATATTACCTACTGATGAAATACGATCAATATGGACAAGCGTATACAGATAGTAACGAATTGTGCAACTTACTGTATAGAAATCCTCAGTTAGATATCAGTAGATTCCAAGTTGAGGACAGTATAGAATATAATCGTAGTGTAGCAGAACTACATGCTGAGTTAGACTTGTTAGACAGCTATCACAAGATTGACATGTCTGTAGAAGAATTTGATCGTGTGTTACAGAGTAATTGGCGCATGCCCAAAGAATATAAAAATTTGGACATAGCTGAATATATATTGAGTTTATGTCGAGAAGACTATGAATTACAACGTGTTGGCGAAGAATTATTATTGTATCAAGAACGTGACTTGTTTGATTTGTTGCGTTACTTGAAATATTTGGTAGACACTTTAAGAAAGAATAATGTAATATGGGGAGTTGGCAGAGGATCAAGTGTAGCCAGTTATGTGCTGTTTTTGCTAGGTGTACACAAGATTGACAGTCTATACTATAATTTAGACATTGAAGAATTCCTGAAATAAATACGCATATATTAGGAGAAATATAACATGGCAGCAAATCACAGAACAGCTAGAGGACTAGCGATTGACATGGATAGACTACGTTTAGCTAATGAAACAACTATCGCTGTTGGCAATATGAATGTCAATGCCCGCGGAGATCAATTAGGTCCAGGTGGCAAAATTATCAAAACTCGCGCACAGATCATGGCTGATGCAAATAAATTACACAATAGCCCATTAGCAGATGAAATGCCAATAAGTGAATCAATTGACGCAGATCCTGTTGTGCCAGATGTTCCACCACCAGCTGTGCTACAACCTACAGTAGAACACGATACGCCAGTGGCTGAATCAAGTAGTGTTCCTGCTTATGTTAAACCACGCGGTAGTTTTGCTGACAGTGTGGCCAGCCAAACAGAAGTTACACAAGAATTATTAGATCCCAGTGTTATTGGTCTTGGACCAAAAGCTGGACCAAGTGGACCACAAAGACTATAAGGAATAGCAATGAGCGTGTACGATCCAAAGAAAATTACCAAATTTACAGCATTGAAAAATTATGTTGTAGTAACTGATATGAATTTCAAAGAAAAACTCAGCTATGGTGGCATTATCATTCCACACAGTGATGGCAAACTAGAAGGTGTTTATGCTCGTTGGGGTAAGGTATATGCTGTTGGCCCTACACAACAAGATGTTCGTCCTGGACAATATGTACTAGTAAAACATGGTCGTTGGACACGCGGTGTAGAAATTGAAGACACTGAAGGTGAAAAAACTATTCGCCGTATTGATGACGCTGACATTCTCCTAGTCAGTGACGAACCCATGCAAGATGAAACCATAGGTGATGGTCTATAATTGGACGACCTACACTACGTTCCCCACGAAGTTGTAAGCGCAATCAGGAAGCTGGCCCGTATGGCTAGCGATCCTCATTCTGACGGATTTACCCAATGTACTTACAAACACGATCTTTATGTGTTAAAATGTTTTATAGAAGATGAATACAAACGTTGCCCAGAATTTCCACAGCAGGAAGTTGAATGGGAACAAATTCGATTAATGGAGTTACTCAAAAGAAAATGAAGATATTGGCCTTGACTGTATTTGCTATTTTTGTTATAATGGTATTATTAAACATTGGAAAAGATAGAGGTTGCCGCGGTTCATGCGAGCAAGGACGTAAACCCTGTGATTGTAAGGATGAAGAATGAAAGATTTGTGGGTAGAAAAGTATAGACCAAAAACATTAGATGGTTATGTGTTTGTGGACAGCCATCAAAAGGATCAAGTTGCCAGTTGGATCAAAGCTGGTACTATTCCACATTTGATGTTCCATGGTGGTCCAGGTACAGGTAAAACAACTTTAGCCAAGATGTTAATCAATGAACTTGGTATAGATGAACATGATGTATTAACAGCCAACGGATCAAAAGAAGCACGTAAAGTAGAATGGATTGACAAATTGATTAGTTTTTGTCAGACCATGCCATTTGGTGAATTCAAAGTTGTACTAATTGATGAAGCTGACTATATGAATCCAGTGTCAGTGCAACCAGCACTGCGTAACTTGATGGAAGAATACAGCCAAAGTGTTCGCTTTATATTGACTTGTAACTATCCAAATAAGATCCTACCACCAATACATAGCCGTTGTCAAACGCTAAGAATCGCCAAAGCAGATCATACAGAATTCACAGCACGTGTGGCCACAGTATTAGTCACAGAAGGTGTTGAATTTGATTTAGATAATCTAGACAGCTATGTCAAAGCTACATATCCAGACTTGCGTAAATGTCTAAACCTTGTACAACAAAACAGCCAAGGTGGAGTGTTGCGTCAACCCAGCGAAGGTGATGGTGCTGTAGGCGATTGGCGACTAGATGCTGTAGACTTATTCAAAGCAGGCAAGATCAAAGAAGCTAGAACTTTAATTTGCAGCCAAGCAACCGTAGAAGACATGGATGGTATGTATCGTTGGATGTATGACAACCTTGATATCTGGGGTAAAACGGCAGAACAACAAGATGAAGCTATTATCATTATCCGCAAAGGCCTAGTCAATGTTCCAATGGTAGCAGATCAGGAAATCAATCTTTCAGCAACACTAGTAGAGCTTACAAAAATTGGCTAATTTAAATATCTATCTTGTGGCCCAATATGTAGCTCGTCCTAAAGATCCCCGCCAAACAGTACAGCCAGGATACATGACCAATCCTGATAATATTGAATGGGATGAACGTATGTATATCACTCGCGGATTACGTGACAAAGATGCTGAAATGAACGTGGTTTTGAACCTAACTGAACAAAAAATCGTTAAAAATTCATTCAATACTGCCGCAACTTTTGAAGAGATATTCACCCACTTCTATAAGGCTTATGGTGATTACATTGACGACAGCGTGAACACACTAAATGAAGCGTTACAACCTAAAGGATAGTGGTGCACGTGGTTGGTTTATAGGAGACTTTGATGGTGCTGTATTCCGTACCAAAGATTTCGAAATAACCTATCAAAAAAATCCCCGCAGTAAAACTGACAGCCACGTACATAAGATAGTACACGAAATAACTCTAGTTATTAGTGGACGACAATTATGCAATGGTGAGATATTTGGGCCAGGGGAAATCTGTGTATTAGAACCTGGTGACAACAGTCAAATCGAATATCTTGAAGAAACTGAGGTCGTTACTGTTAAAGTCCCCAGTGTTCCGTCTGACAAATACCTACTATAAGTTAAATTTCACCATAGATCGATAGTATCTCCTTTACAGCTGGATGCCGTGCTATATCTCTTGCTGAAAATTCAACACCGGCTACATACTTACTCTGTTGGTATGCGTCAACGAGACCTTTAAAGTCTAGTAATCCGTTGTCCTTATCACAACGATCTGCCTGACGTGTATCACCTGTAACTACAATCTTAGACCCTTCACCTAGTCGCGTTAGGAGCATCTTTATCTGTCCAGGGGTGGCGTTTTGCATTTCATCTGCAACGACCCAACTTCCCTTAAATGTGCGACCTCTCATGAATGCTAGTGGAGCTATCTCAATGGTATTTTCGTCTATCATTCTGGCGATGTCTTTGGTACTATAATACTCTTGCATTACATCAAAGAGTGGTCTAGTCCATGGTTCCATTTTTGCAGTTATATTGCCTGGTAGGAAGCCGTGCCGTTCATCGTCCACTCCTACCGCTGGACGTGTTAGGATGATCTTACTTACTGATCCTTCTTTAAACGCTTTAATACCAGCTAACATAGCCAACATGGTTTTTCCAGTGCCTGCAGGCCCTGTGGCAAAAACGATATGTTTGGTTTCATCTGTGAGTAATTCTATGTATGTTTCTTGGTTAAGGCTTTTTGGTATTAGATGTACTGTCTTTCTCTGTTGAACGTATTGATTAAAACTAAGTGTATTGTTTGTTTCTACTGCTGTTAGGTGTCTACTGCTAGTTTTACGTTTTGACATAGTGCTCCCTGTTGATGAGTTTGTAGATTAAAGGCATCTACAAAGATATTTAAGGAGCGGGAATTTATTTTATTAAGTGTAGTTTAATTTTTGAATCTAGTGACTAAATATTAAGCTGTCCTGGACCATTCAGCATAGATCCTATCATTATCCCAACAACAAGTTATTAATCTAAATCTAAATATTTCAGACAGTCTGACATGTTCAGCGATGGTCCATGGATAAAATTCTATTTCTTTACACGCTTCATTACCGTGATCGGCTAGTCCAGGATTACAACGCCAATAGATGTATGCTTGGGGATTGAGGCAACTTACCACACAGGTAATTTGATTTAAGATATTAGATTCATTACCAAAGTTAATGCTACCTAGACAAAATGCCACATCAAAACGACCGTGATTTTTATTGTCAGCGGCAAAATCTTCTATAGTTAATTTTACGTCAGCACGATCATTGGCCGGATCTAATCCTACTAGATTAAGTATGCGAGGTTTAAATTCGTTAAATCCACACCCAACATCTAAGACTGATTCATTGGATCGTATTTTATCTACTAATGCCCAGCCTGAATATTGATATTGGTTTAGTTTTGATTGCCACTTGGTAGCAAAATATTCATTGAGTTCAGATTGTTTCATAAGTAATTATATACGTAGATAACTTATTTATGAATTTACCTAATCACATATTTTTTACTGGTGCTCCGGGAAGCCGGTGGAGTGGTATAGCACAGACTATAGAAACTATTCTAGGATTCAATACCAGCGATCGTCGCCCTGATAGAGAATATATACACAATACCTACAGTGGACACAAGGGTGCTTACTTTGGGGATGGGATGGAATGTATATTGATCACCAATGGCAATTATATAGATCGCCAATGGTCAGAATCAGGTGGTACTAAACTGATTAAAAGCCATGAGTGGGCGTTCCACTTGACCAGTATACGTAAGAAAAAGCAGTGGCGAGATTCATGGGTCATGATGGTTTATCGTCCTGACATGGCCTGCTACAGTTGGTGGCACGAAGCAGGTGGGTTTAACATCAAATATCCCAATTACAGTGCTTACAAAGACAGCAATACCATGCTAACTGAAATAGTCAAACAGAACGCGGCAATTTTAGAATACGGAAAGATAAATAACTGCAAGTGGGAGTATTTCACATCCGGGTGGATTAAAGAGAACTTCGACGCAGATGTTAATGTAACTAACGTCTGGCCAGATATATTAGTTACATTGATAAAATAACGTTATTAAAGGAAAATAAAATGGACTCAAAACAATTTGTTGCTAAACTAGCACAAGACAATGAAGCACTATTTCAAGCAAGTGAAATGAACGTTGAAGCATACTTTGCTTCACAACCAAGCCAAGAAGCTCTAGTTGAACATTTCGTTGGCCGTATGGTTAACGAACGCATGAACATGGTTGAAATCGCTAACAAAGTTGCTAATGCTCCAGCTTCAACAAGCACAGAAGATCTAGCACTTTTAAGCAAACAAGCATTAGACGAAGCTAATCACTTCCGTATGGTTAAAGAAGTTATCGAACACATCACAGGCAAAACAGTTGACGTAGAAGCTGCTATTTCAGCAGAAGCTGCAAAACCAACTGCTAAGGGTGCTGCTCTATTAGCTAAGTACGAAGCACAAAACGATCCACTAGCACTAGCTGCTTATCAGTTTATTGCTGAAGGTCGTGCAGAACGTGTATGGCAAAAAATGGCTGACTGCATTCAAGACGAATTCATCAGCACAACATACGCTAAGATCGCTCGAGATGAAGGTTTCCACAGCAAGATTGGTGCTCGTGCATTAGAATTACTTGCTACAGATGCTGAAACACAAGCACGTGTTGAGCAAATCGCTCGCACAATGCGCATGGACTTGTTCGCTGTATCATGCATGAACACAACTGCCACACCAGAAGCTGTAAAATTAATGGATGCTGCTTACTAAGCATAATTAATTGTATAAGTTTCAAGAAAAAGGGACTTAAAGTCCCTTTTTCATTTTCTGAGGTTTCAATGCGAGATTATACTGTCATAGTTAAATGGATTTCAGCGACAATGATCCTATGTGCCATGCCCCTACATATCCTAGGTATCACTCCCTGGAACAGCATACTGCAAATCATTGGTGCTTGTGGCTGGGTCTATGTAGGTTACAAGTGGAATGAAAAAAGTCTGATTACCAATTTTCTTCCGCAAATCTTTATGATAATTGCTGGACTAATTTACTTTGCTTACTATAAATGAAAATAGGTATTACACAGCGTCAGGTAGTAATCAATGATATCGTTTATGATTGCTTAGAACAAGGATGGTTTTACATGCTTGGTGATCATGAACTAATCGTCTTACCAAATTTAATAAACATAGATGTGGATATTGATCTATTGATATTATCAGGAGGCAATGATAGCGAAGCCAGATATCAAACTGAACTATTCTGCTGTACTTGGGCACTAGAACGCGACATTCCTGTACTAGGTATTTGTCATGGTGCTTTCTTTTTAAATGAACTTAATAATGGTACTAATTCAACTGTAGAAGGGCATCATAATACAACACATGATATAATTATGGAAAATCAAACATATACTGTCAACAGTTATCATACTATGTCAATTGAGGAATTAGGTAACGAATTAGAACCTATAGCTTGGGCTGGCGAATATATTGAAGCATTTAAACATAAGACTAAATCAATTTGGGGACTGATTTGGCATCCTGAACGTATGGATATTCCTATACTGCCTAAAGAATTAGAAGATTTAATCTATGGCTAAGATGCTGATACTCACAGGACCTCAGGGTGCTGGTAATCATCTTTGGAGCAAAATCTTTAGTCTACACCCTGAAGTCTATGGTTGGAAAACTCTATTGGAAAATTATTGGGAGGCGCACAGATTTGCAGAGCCATTCGCACCTTATTGGCGAGATCCTGCTTTGTTAGATAATTTCAATTGGGCGCAAAGTGAATATTATTTTACCAGTATCAGTTTACCTTTGGGTATCGTTGGTCATGATGTTAATCCTATATGGATGCCAGATATCGCTAAATTTACTGAACGTCTAGGAAGCCTAGGTATAGAAACGCAGACTGTGGTGTGTGGTCGCGATCAGACTATCCTAACCAATCAACAGACTCGCATACGTACACAACCAACACTACCAATGTTTATGGAACAACTACCTAAGATATCTAATCCAACATTTCTAAGTTATGAATTACTGTATCTTTACAAACAAGATTATCTGAAGAGTTTACAATTAAATATTCCCATTGCTTGGAATGATGCTAGGATAGACAGTATACTTGCTGATGATGCTAATAGCAAATATATACACAATATTGAATACAATGAATTAGACAATGGCAACAAACTAGGTGTAACTTTTAAAACTCGACCATGAAACGATTATTAATTATCACCGGCCCACAAGGGTCAGGCAACCACTTGTTTAGTCGTGTATTCAGCACACATCCTAAAGTAGGTGGATGGAAACAACTGCTAGATGAATATTGGGTTCCTAGTGATCTAGAACCTTTCGCTGAATATTGGGTCTACCCTGAGCGTATGACTGCTGGTGCGTTTGAAGGGTATGATTATTGGTTGGCTAATGTCAGTGTGCCATTCGTCTATGATGGTGTTAGACAAACTCCTAAGATCTTAGAAATGGCCCAACAAGCACGTAGTTTAGGAATAGATGTTACTATTGCTATTATTGTCAGAGACCAAAACATCCAAGCAGAACAACAGTTACGAGTGCGTAAAGAAGTAACACTGACTATAGCACAAGAATACTACTACGATCATATCTTAACCAGCGATTTTTCTGTACATTTTTTAGACAATGAAGCATTTTTCTTACATAAACAGCACTATTTAAAGTGGGTCAGTAAGTTATTAGATTTTCCTGTGGATTACGACAATCCCAACATACTTAAATTCATCACAGAAGATCCTAATCGTAAGTATGTTCAACACGTCAATGAATATTGGTTAGATGAACAGGTATGGCAAGGTATACAGCCCAAGAGTGCCCGTGGATTAGATAAATAATACAAAAGAGTACTAAAACCTATGAGCAAAGCGATTAAAGACGTTATAGAAAATACCAAAGAAATCTTCATGACAGACAGCAGTCTAGACACACTGTGCGACTTTGAGCGTGTGCTAGATGAACTTGATACTTATGTATTTGCACACTGGAAAGAAGGTGAACTAGTAGAAGGTCCTATCTACGAAAAGTACTTTGTAACCTGTACTTTTATGTGGCCTTATAAGCTAATGCCAGACCCACGTGGTGGCGAACGTCTATTAGATTACGACTGTGAAGTATACTACAGCAAGGACATGTTAGAATACCCTATCAAAGTAGAAAAACCAGAGGATTTCGTTCCTGGCACTAAAATGCCTAAGATGAAGAAAACTCCTGTATGGTTAGTTAAAATTGTCATGCCTAAGAAACTCATGCAAGAAATCCAACAAGGTAGCTTGGAATTAGAAGGTGAAACTCTAGATTTAGAAGACGTTAACCAAGCCTACGAAGAAGGTGACGATCAAGCACAATTTAATCAAGATGAACAAGAACAAAATGCACAACCACAATTCTAAACTGCTTAGAGAAAATCTTGAATCTGGTGATTTAAAACGCCTAGTGCATAACGAATTGCACATTGACGAATACAAAAGTAAAATGGGCACAGATGCAGACGTTTGTGTAGTCAGTTTCAAAGTCGCAGGCAAAGAACCCTCAGCAGACTTAGTCAGCTTTGTAGAAAAAGGTTATGAATATGTCTTAGATGCTGATGTCAGTTCAGGTGAAAAAGAAGGTGGTGATTACCTAGTATTCATTGAAATAGAACGCACACCAGAACTTCCAGAACAGTTGATGCAGATGATGGAAGACTTGATGAACCTAACAGAGCAAAAAATTGAAGATTGGCGTGTTAGATATCAAAAATCAAACAAGGAACATGCTATGACCGTAGACACCATAAAAGATATCGTACCACTAACACCAGAAGCTTATGAAAAGAAATATGGTGATATCCATGCAGAACTTGACAGCATGAAAGCTATCGCAGGTGTACCAGTAACGACCAAAGCACCAAAGAATGAATACACGGAGAGCTTGAAATTAGCAGCAGGTATTAAAATTTAAAAGAAAGGATTCAACGATGCAGATCACAGCAGATCAATTACACCAACTTTTCCCTAACAACAAATATCTTGACGATCTAGCAGATTGCCTAAATGAAAGTTTTGACAAATATGAAATCAATACAGTAAATCGTGCGGCAGGATTCCTAGCACAGTGCGGACACGAATCAAATGGTTTCACTGTATTAAAAGAAAACTTAAATTACAAAGCAGAAGCACTGAACAAGATATTCCACAAATACTTTCCCACAGTGGAATCAGCACAACCATACGCACATCAGCCAGAAATAATCGCTAACAAGATCTATGCCAACCGCATGGGCAATGGTGATGAAGCGTCAGGTGATGGTTACAAATTCCGTGGCCGTGGTGCTATCCAATTGACAGGTCGTGACAACTACACTAAGTTTGGTGCTACCTTAGGCTTAGATCCTGAAGCTTGCGTAGCTGATATGGAAACCTTAGATGGTGGTGTTGAATCTGCCATGTGGTTTTGGCAAACACACGGACTTAATGCCATCTGTGATGCAGATGATATCACAGCGATGACTAAACGTGTAAATGGTGGTACTATTGGACTAGCGGAACGTCAAGCACTATATGAAAAAGCCAAAGGAATCTTATCATAATGTGGTTATTACATTTCATTCCTGATGCACTCATAGTTTATGTGATCAACATGGCAGTTTTGTCAGGTATCGCTATCACCATCGCTGGCACATTCTTAGGATTTATTCCATTCGTCAACAAGTATAAAGCCATATTACATTTGATTGGTGTAGCATTATTGGTATTAGGCGTTTATTGTAAAGGTGTATTCAGCACAGATGCAGCCATGCGTGAACAAGTCAGAGAACTACAGGCTAAAATAGATGTCGCTGAAAAGAAAGCACAAGAAGCCAACACACAGGTACAGACTAAGATAGTCACTAAGATCGTTAAGATCCAAGACAAGGCCAATACAGCCAAAGAAACCTTACGTAGAAGAAAAGATACCATCAATGCAGAATGCAACTTATCTGATGATGCTATCAGTGCTTATAATTTCAGTATCACTAAAAAACCAACAGCGGAGACCAAATGATGCGTCAACTATTATTAATCTCTGTATTGGCGTTAACAGGTTGTGCTACAGCCTTACCAGTCAAGATGAGTTTTCCACAAGTACCAGAAGCACTGACCAAACCCTGTGATCGTTTGCTACCCTTGGATCCTAGTAAGAAACAACTTACTGACTTGTTAGAAAATACCGTTGACAACTATGCCAAGGCCAAAGAATGTTATGCTAAAAATCAAGCATGGCAAGAGTGGTATGCAACACAAAAACAAATTTATGAGGAAGTCAAATGAAAAAACTATTAATCTCACTGTTAGCATTAACAGCAACAGCAGTCTACGCAGAAACGTGGATAACCATCAATGATACAGATGCTGTTAAGATCGAACGTACTAACACAACTAAAAAAGAAGGTGCTGGGTTTACTGGCACCTTCCGTAAGATTGACAAAGCAACTAAAGAAGTAACACCTTTAGTATTTGCAGTTGATTGCAGTGAAAAGTTTTATGAACTTAAAACTATTCCTAAACCAGGGGATGATCCAACAGTGATTTCAACTGGTATCGCTAATCCAGATCACAAGCTCTACGCTTACATTGAAAAAGGTTGTAAATAATGAGAAAA
>Ga0316229_1001829_pt1 | contig 20111 bp, 18 predicted proteins | sample TBH18023metaG_FD_206011 | JGI IMG/M metagenome (GOLD analysis project Ga0316229, IMG submission 206011) | Freshwater microbial communities from Trout Bog Lake, Wisconsin, USA - TBH18023 | ecosystem: Environmental > Aquatic > Freshwater > Lake > Hypolimnion/Profundal zone | place: USA: Wisconsin... | reverse complement strand
TTGATGAAAAGCTGCTCCGGCGTCGCGCCGAGCCGCTCGCCGACGGCGTCAATGATGCGGCGGTTGGCCTGGTGCGGGATGACGCACTTGATCTTGGTGATGTCAATTTCGCAGCGAGTCAGCACCTCGGTCGCCGCGCTGCACATGGCCTGCACGGCGTTCTTGAAAGTCTCCTTGCCGTCCATGCGCAGGAAATGCAGCCCGTCCGTGACGGTCTGTGCCGTGGCCGGGCAGCGGCTGCCGCCGCCGGGCATCGAAAGCAGTTCCGCCTTGCCGCCGTCCGCGCCGAGCGCCGTGGTGAGCAGGCCGTGGGAGTTGTCGCGGTTCTGCAAAATCGCCGCGCCCGCGCCGTCGCCGAAGAGCACGCAGGTGTTGCGGTCCTTCCAGTTGGTGATGGACGAAAGTTTTTCCGCGCCGATGACGAGCACCGTTTCGTAGGTGCGCGACATGATGAACTGGTGGCCGATTTCGAGCGCGTAGATGAAGCCGGAACACGCGGCCTCGATGTCGAACGACGGGATGCGCCGCGCACCGATTTTCTGCTGGACGAGGCACGCGGTGTTCGGGAACGGCATGTCGGGCGTGATGGTGGCGACGATGATGAGGTCAATCTGCCCGGCGGTGACGCCGGCCATCGTCATCGCGCGTTGCGCGGCCTTCGTTGCGATGTCGGAGGTGAATTCGTTGGCGGCGGCAATCCGGCGCTCCTTGATGCCGGTGCGCGTGGTGATCCATTCGTCCGAGGTCTCGATCATTTTTTCGAGGTCGGCGTTGGTCAGGATGCGTTCCGGCACATACGAGCCGACCCCGGTGATGGAGCAGGTGCGACCGACAAAATTGTGCTTGGCGCGCGGGTTTTTCATGATTTGGCCGGTGACGTTTCGGCGTCGAGAACTATGTTTGCCGCCGCGATGTCGCGGGCGATGGTCTGGTTGATGTGGGTTTTCACCGCGTTGGCCGTGACGCGGATGGCGCTCGTCACCGCGCGTTCGCGCGCGGACGCGTGCGCCTTGAACACGAGGCCGTTGAAGCCAAGCATCGGCGCGCCGCCATAGACTTCCGGATCCATGCGGCGGCGGATGGTGTGGAACGCGCCTTTGGCGAGATACGCGCCGAGCTTGCGCTGCGTCGTGTGCATCAGCTCGCGCTTGAGCATCGAGAACATCGCCACAGCCAGGCTCTCGATGCTCTTCAAGACGATGTTGCCGACAAAACCGTCGCACACGACCACGTCCACGCGGTCTTTGAACAGGTCGTGGCCTTCGACGTTGCCGATGAAATTCAAGTCCAGTTTTTTGCAGAGCCTGAAGGCTTCGAGCGTGAGTTCGTTGCCCTTGGAATCTTCCGAGCCGATGCTCAAGATGCCCACGCGCGGATTTTTGCGCTTCAAAACTTCGCGCGAATAGACGCTGCCCATCACGGCGAACTGCGCCAGATGCAGCGGCTTGCATTCGACATTCGCGCCGGAATCGAGCAGCACAAACTCGTTGTTCTGCCGGGGGATGACCGTGGCGATGCAGCCGCGGTCCACGCCGGAAATGCGCCCGACCTTGAACGTCGCCGCCGCGAAGATGCCGCCGGTGTTGCCGAGGGAAACGAGCGCGTCGGCCTTGCCTTCGCTGACGAGTTCCGCCGCGCGGGCGATGGAAGAATCCTTTTTCTTGCGCAGCGCGATGGCCGGCTTGTCCTCCATCTCCACGACTTCGCTGGCGTGGACGATGCGGACGCGGTGGTCGCGAAAGCCGCGCGGGGGCAGGGCGGCATGGATGTCGGCCTTGTTGCCGACGAGGTAGATGGCGGTGATGTCCTTGCTCTCTTCCAGCGCGGCTTTCACGCCGGCGATGATGACACCGCAGCCGTGGTCACCACCCATGACATCAACGGCGATTCGCATGATGGTTTTTATTTTTTAATTTTTAGTTTCAAGCTGAAAGCCGGCGGCCGGCTGCTTCAGCTCAAAATTCAAAACTTAAAATTAAAAACTCGTTATGCGCCCGCCGTGACGGTCAATACCTGGCGGCCCTTGTAGAAGCCGCAGGCCGGACACACGCGGTGCGGCATCGCCGGCGCGTCGCACTGCGGACATTTGCCGAGCTGCGGCAGTTTGAGAACGCTGTTGTAAGCGCGGCGCATTTTCTGCCGGCTCGTTGACGGTTTTCTTTTTGGAACGCCCATAAATTCTATTTAATTTTTAGTTTGTTGAGTTCCGCCCACACGTCCAAAACCGGCTTTTCACCGGCTTCAGCCTTGCTGGCGCTGCTTTTCTTCTTCAATCCCGCACAGTCCGGCTTGCACAACGGATGTTGCGGAAAGTTGAGCAGCATATCTTCCCGCACAAACGGAGTCAAGTCCACACAGTCGTTCTCCACGGGCACCTTGTCCTCGCCTTCCAGCGGCAGATGCGCCGCCCAGCCGGCCAGTTTCAGCTCGGTCTTGAACTTCTTCAGGCAGCGCCCGCACTCGCACTCCAGCGGCAACCGCAGCGAACCGGTCGCCAAAACGGCGTCGTGCAGCAGTTCCACCGACAAATCGTAACGTAACGGCTTTTCCGCGTGAATCAGCTCGTCGTTCACGCCCAGATCCAGCTCCGCCACCGGCAGCTCACCTTTCAGATGAATGCCGTGTTCCTCCAGATGGCGAAGGTTGATTTTTAATGACATTTTATTTTTGCCACAGAGACACAGAGCCACAGAGATGAAAACAAAAGCTCCAGTTTCCGGATTCTCTGCGTCTCTGTGCCCCTGTGGCTATATTGCCGTTTTCAGTTTTTTCTTCAGCGCGGTCTGCACGTTCGGCGGCACAAACGAACGCACGTCGCCGCCGAGCCGGGCGATTTCCTTCACGATGCGCGAGCTTAAAAACGTGTAGGTGTCCTTGGGCATCATGAAAATCGTCTCGATGTTTTCGTCCAGCTTGCGGTTCATCAGCGCGAGCTGGAACTCAAATTCAAAGTCCGACACCGCGCGCAGCCCGCGCACAATCGCCTGCGCCTTCTGCGCCGCGACATATTCCACCAGCAGGGTGCTGAACGAATCCGTCCGGACGTTCGGCAGCTTCGTCACGGCCTGTTTCACCAGCGCCACGCGCTCGGCGAGCGTGAACAGCGGCTGTTTGCTCTCGTTTTCCGCGACGGCGACGATGACGCGGTCGAACAGTTTCGCCGCGCGCTGGATGACGTCCAGATGGCCGTTCGTCAGCGGGTCAAAACTGCCGGGATAAATCGCGGTGCGTTTCATGGGTTTTTAGTTTTGAATTTTTAGTTTTTAGCCGGGCCGGACTGCCGCGCGAATGTCCTAACTTAAAACTAAAAATTAAAAATTAAAAACTATTTTCACTGCTTCCACATCACCTCGTAGATGCGGACGGCGTTCTTGATGCCCTTGACCTGCACGGGAAACAGCTCGGTGCAGGTCGCGGCGAGCGCCGGCGCGTGGCGCAAAAGATGATTGTAGGTCGTGTCGCTGATGATGATGCGGCCGCTGCCGGAAACGCCCTCCAGCCGGCTGGCGAGGTTCACTTCGCGGCCAAAAACCGTGTAGTTCAGGATGTGCTGGTTGGAGCCCATCAGCCCGACCGTGGCCGTGCCGGTGTTGATGCCGGTGCCTAGCTGGAGCGCGATGTGCAGCGGCCTCGGCGGCTGGCCGGCGGCGACGCGAACGCGGTTTTCCGCCTCGCGCGCGGAATTTTCCGCGAGCCGCTGCCGGTTCAACTGGTGGATGGCGCGCTGCGATTCGACCGCCGCCTCGACGGCGGCGAGCGCGTGCTTTTCGTTCGCCACCGGCGCGTTCCAGAACGCCATCACGCAGTCGCCGATGTATTTGTCGAGCGTGCCGTTGTATTTTTTCACCGTGTCGGCGACGGCGGCGAGATACAAGTTCACGATCTCCAAAGTTTCGCGCGCGGACTCCTCGTAATATTTTTCCGCCGTCTCCAGGCCCACATTGTGGGTGCGGACGTAATCGGCGATGTCCTCCTGCAACTGGTCGGTGAAGGTGGTGAAGCCGCGCACGTCCGCGAAAAACACCGTGATTTCACGCCGCGCGCCGCCGAGCGAGAGTTTCTCCGCGCCGAGCAGCTCGTTCACCACGTCCGGCGAGACGATCTTGGAAAAAATGGATTTGACGTGGCGTTTTTCCCGTTCTTCAAAAACCACGCGGTAGGTCACGAGGCTGACGTGTTCGACCAAAATCGCGCCGACGACGGGAAACACCAGCGGGAGCCACAGCCGGTATTTGATGAAAATAAAAAATGTGAACGCCGTGTAGCCGAGGACGAGCAGGGCGGTGGCGACGGAGGCGGTGAGCGCGCGCAGCTCCCACGTCAGCAGCGCCGTGAGCAGGCCGAGCAGGATGATGATGGCGGTGCTTTCGCCGGCATTGGTGCGGCGGATGAACTGGCCGGTGATGACGGAGTTGGCGATGTTCCAGTGCTTGCTGACGAGCAGCGTGTCGTGTTCGAGCGGCGTGGCGCCGCGGTCGGTCAGGTCGTTGCCCTGCACGGCGGAGCCGATGATGACGAGCTTGCCGCGCAAATCGTCATGCAGGTCGTTCGTCTCGCCGAGCCGCCGCCGGTGATCCTGCCAGAGCAGGCTTTCCACCGGCACCCGCATGAGGCGCGGGTCGTCGGGCGTGAGCCGCCAGTCCACAAGAAAATAGCCGTCGGCATCCACGGGGATCACGCGCTCCAGCCCGTCCGCGCCGTGCAAAATGATTTTTCCTCCAGGCAGGTCCACGGTGGATTTGGCGAGGTCGAGCTTGAGCTGCTGCGCGGCGAGCAGGATGCCCATGTGCCAGACGCGTTCGGTGGTGAAGGCCTTGGCCGTGGGCGCGACGCCGGGCGGAAGTTTTTCGACGCCAAAGTCGGCGAGGGTGAAATTGTTTTCCGCGTCCACGGGGATTTCAATCGAGTTGGTCAGGCCGGTCTGCGGCAGGATGATTTTTCCGGGCGCGAAAATGGCGTTGGTCAGGTTGACGGCGAGCTCGGGGTCGTCGGCGATTTTCTGGAAGAGCGGATGCCAGTGGCGCAGGTCACGAAAGGCTTTCACGCGGCGCAGAATGCCGTCGGTGTCGCGTTCGGTGGAGATGTCGCCGAGGGCGAGCGCGTTGGTGGCGAAGAGGCGCGGCGGGATGAGTTCGGGCGTCGTGGCGAGGATGACGTTGCCGGCGTTGCGCAACTGGTCGGCGAAAAAATTGTCCGATTCCTCGCGTTGAAAAATATTGGTGCCAATCTGCACCGATGGATGGTCAGGCCGCAGTTCGGCAAACAACACGTCGAAACCGACCGCCTCGGCGCCTTGCGCGGCGAGTTCGTCCACGACCCGGCCATAGACCTGGCGCGGCCAGAGCAGGCCGAAATGATAGCCGAATTTTCCGTCATGGACGGCCTTGATGCTGGATTCCTCGATGGCGACAAAGGCGAGATTCGTCACCGCCGGCGCGGGGAAACAACTGGCGGCGCGGACGCGCAAATCGTAGGTCATGCGCTCGATCCGTTCGGGAAAATCCAGGCGCAGGGCGCGGACGCCGCCGACGAGCGCGAGGACGGCCAGCGCGATGGCGAGCGGCGTGAGCTTGGGGCGCTTGAACTTCACCCTGTGGGATTAAACAAAAAACCAGCGCAACTCAAGGCTGCGCTGGTTGAAAGTGAAATTTGTTTCCGCCAATCACTGCGGCGGGCCGCCGCCCTGGCCGCCGCCGCCATGATGATGATGATGATGACCGTCGGTGTCGCCATGAACGGGGGAGACGTAAATGTAGGTGTTGTCAATGCAGGCAAACGCAATCGGGGAATAAATCGTCTGCAGGGCGGCGAACAGCTCCTTCAGAAAATCCGCCAGTTCGCCGGAATTGGTGGTCAACAGGCCGGTGGCCGGATCGTAGCTGAAACCGGAGCCGACCAGGGTGACTTGGGTGCCGTTGGCCGTAATGAGGGAGAGCACCACGCCGCCGCCCGTGCTGTGATACACTTCCACCTTGCCGGTCACGTCAATGCTGAACTGGGTGCCGCGCACGCCGGCGATGCCGCTGGGCAGCCGGATCAGATACTGCGAGGGGCCGTTGAGCTTTTTGACGCTGCAAAATATTTTCCCCTTTTTCAGGTCCAGCTCGGTGTCGCTGACGGTGTCCGCGCCGGTGTCGGTGATGGTGAGCTTGCTGATGCCCAGCGTGGTGCCGGGGGTGAGGCGGACGACGTTTTGTTCCGCCGCCGGCTTGTAGCTGATCATGCCGCGGACGGGCGAGTCGGGCGCGGGCGCGGGAAAGGACGGCAGCGGGGCGGCCTGCCAGCCGTTATGCGGCAGGTCGATGTCCTTGCCGAGCACGACATCCACCACGCCGTTGTGGCCGGTGCTGATGACGGCGCCTTCCGGCAGGATTTTGCCGGCGACCAGCGGCGACCATTTGTCATCGCCCAGCGAATAGCTGGCGACACCTTCCACCCGGACCACCGTGGCGAATCCGGAGTTTGCCGTCGCCTGTGCGAAGGCTGGTGCAGTCAGGCTGACCAGCGCGCCGGCCACGACGGGAAACAACAGGGCTTGGAATTTCTTCATAACAATTTACGCGGATTTTATGCTGTTAAAAATATAGCCGCGACCGGCCCGGATTGTCAATGGACATCTGCCTCAATAATCCGCCGGCAGCTGCGGCCGTCCCGCCGCCCGCGCCGCCAGCCGGGCCTCGCAAATCGCGAGGTAGTTTTCCGCGATGGGATTCTCCCGGCCCAGCTTCAGCGACCGCTTGAACCATTCCTCCGCCGCCGCATAGTCGCCGGTCTGGACGTAGTGCCAGCCGATGTTCGCCACCAGATAATAGCCGTTCGGTTCGCAGGCCTCGGCGGCGCGATAGGCCGGCTCCGCCTCGGCGTGCCGGCCGAGCCAGTCCAGACACATCCCGGTGCGCAGGAAGCTGTAGCCGTCACGCGGGTTGTCGCGGATGGCCCGCGCATACCAGTCCAGCGCCTGCCGCCCGAGCGCGTCGTAATCCTGCCCGCCGTCCAGGCTCCGGGTGCGGAAACATTCGCCGACGGCGTAGGCGGTCGCAAAATTTTTCGGCTCGGCGGCGAACGCCTGCGCCAGCGTCGCCGCGCGTTCCGGCGAAAAATCCGGCAGCGTCTCCGCCTGCGCCAGCCAGCGCGCCTCGTTCCCCAGCCGCCCGGCCTGCACCGCAAAATAAACAGCCGTCACGCCCAGCGCCGCCGTGCCGGCCAGTTTTAGCGGAAGCTGTGGTCGGAACCAGAACCGCTCCGTCGCATACCGCGCGTTGCTCGCCACCAGCGCCAGCAGCATCACGCCCGTCAGCGCGATCGCCGGGATGTGCAGGTCGAAATCCATCGCCGAATGCACCGCCAGCGCCGCAAGTCCGCACACCGTGCCGAGGTAAAAGGCGAAGCGGTTGCTCTGGCCGGTGCCGAAGGCGTTTTCCTCGCGGCGGACGTGCGGCCAGGTTTTTTTCAGCCAGAAAACAAAGATGCCCATGCCGCCGAACACGATGACGCCGCCCACCGCGCCCCAGTCCGCCAGCAGATTGATGTAGTCATTGTGCGCCCGGTCGGGGCGCTCCTGAAGCGTCTCGGGCCGGTATTGCCGGAAATAATAGTCATAGTGCGCCGGCCCCACGCCGAACCACGGATGATCCGCCCACATCCGGCCCGCCGCCTGCCACAGTGACCAGCGCGTCCCCGAACTCGTTTCGACTGATCCCACGTTGAAATCTTCGCCCGGCCCGGCGACCCGCCGCATATAGCCCATCGTTTTCGACAGGTAATGCGAGGTCAGATAGCCGCCGCCCGCCAGAATGACCGCCAGCAGCAGCACCGCCTTCAGCCGGTGGTTGCCGTGGAACAGCAGGATTCCCAGCAGCAGGATGATGCCCGCCGCCGCCGCGATCCAGCCCGCGCGCGAAAACGTCACCGCCAGCCCCGCCGCCATCGCGATGGCCGCGTAGATCAGCAGGATGCGCGTCACGACGTGCACCTTGCCGACCAGCAGGTAGGCCAGCGCCAGCGGCAGCAGCAGCGCGAGATAACCCGCGAGATCATTGGGCGAAATGTAGGTTCCCGACGCGCGGTTGGTGTAGGGCGAAAGCTCGTTCCAGACCTGGTTGCTGTGATGCAGCAACTGCACCATCGCGTAGCACGCCGTGAACGTGCCCGTGGCGAGGAGCGTGCCGCTGACCGCCGAAATCTCCTCCTGCCCGCGCAGGTTGTTCAGCGCGGCGAAAAATAAAAAGCCGAACACCAAAACCTGCAGCGTCTCCAGCCGCGCGACATATTCGATTTCCGCTGTCCACCAGCGCGCGACGGCATAGACCATGAACGCCAGCACCGCCCACGCCAGCGGCGGCCAGAGCAGCTTGGTGCGCGGGTTCAGCCAGAGCCGCGCGCCCCATAAAACAAAAACCCCGGCGGCGGCCGCCTGCACGACGAGCCACGCCCAGGTGTCCACCGCGCCGAACGCCAGCGGCGCGAACGCGAGCATCCCCAGCACGAGAAATAAAATTCCGCGTTCGCACCACCAGTCCAGATTGTTGCGGGTCAAAACCATTGCGCGGAAAAATGGACTGCGCGCGCCAGCGAGTAAAGCGGATTTGCCCGGCGCGACCATTGCGGTTACACTTTCCGAAATTTATGACCGACCCGCGTTACCCCAAACTGGCGAAACTGCTCGTGAACTATTCCACCGCGCTCAAAAAGGGCGACTGCATCCTGCTGGACATGATTGATGTGCCGGACGAGTTCACCGTGGAACTCATCCGCGCCGTGCGCGCGGCGGGCGCGACGCCGTTCGTGGAGACGCGGCACACGCGCGTCGGGCGCGAACTGCTGCTGGGCACCAACGAAAAGCACGCCGCCGATGTGCGCGACCTGGAATTGTCCCGCATGAAAAAGATGCAGGCCTACATCGCCGTGCGCGGCAGCGCCAACGCCACCGAAAACGCCGACGTGCCGGGCGGCCTGATGCAGATGTATTCCAAGGTCATCCGCCCCGTCCTCGACTATCGCGTCAACAAGACCCGCTGGTGCGTGCTGCGCTGGCCGTCGCCCAGCATGGCGCAGGCGGCGGGCATGAGCACGGAGGCGTTTGAGAATTTATACTTCGACGTCTGCACCATGGATTACGCCAAGATGGCGAAGGCGATGCTGCCGCTGGAAAAATTGATGCGGAAGACCGACCAAGTCCACCTCAAGGGCCCGGGCACGGACCTGACTTTCAGCATCAAGGGCATCGGCGCAAAAAAATGCGAGGGCACGCGGAACATCCCCGACGGCGAAGTGTTTTCCTGCCCGACAAAAACTTCGGCGAACGGCGTCATCCAGTTCAACACGCCAACGCTGTATTCAGGAACTAAATTTGAAAACGTGAAGCTGGAATTGAAAAACGGAAAAGTGATAAACGCCACGTCCAACAACACGAAACGGCTGAATGAGATTTTGGACACGGACGCGGGCGCGCGGTTCATCGGCGAGTTTGCCATCGGTTTTAATCCGCATATTTTGAATCCGCTGTGCGACATTTTGTTCGACGAGAAAATCGCCGGCTCGCTGCACTTCACGCCCGGCAACGCCTACGAGGATTGCGGCAACGGGAACCAGAGCGCCGTCCACTGGGACATGGTGCTGATCCAGCGCCCGGAATGGGGCGGCGGCGAAATCTGGTTCGATGGGCAGCTCATCCGCAAGGACGGCCTGTTCGTGCCGAAGGAATTGAAATCCTTAAATCCCGCGAACCTGAAATAAGTCTGGCTTGACGGCGAAGTGCGGCAGGTTCAGGCTGGAGGCATGAAAATTTTTCAGCGGCTCGGCCGGTGCGTTTTGGTTCTGGTTTTTCTTTCCGCAATCTTCTCCGTTGCCCGCGCCGCCGACACCAACCCGCCGCCGCGCCTGACGCTGGAATTGCGCGATGGCTCGCGCGTGGTCGGCGACAGCGTGGCGAAAAACTTCAAGTTCAACTCCGCGCTGCTTGGTGAAATAAAATTAAACGTGAAGGACATCCGCTCGGTGGAATGTGTCTCCTCCAATTCCGCCAAGCTGACGGTGACAAATGGCGACACCTTGATGGTTTCGTTTGTGGATTCGGCGTTCGCCGTCAAGACGGGTTTTGGCAAGGTGGAACTGCCGGTGGACTCGGTGCGCCGAATTTCCGTGTCGGCCGGCGGCACGGGCGGACATCCGCCGGGGCTGGTGGCGCTGTGGTCGGGCGAGGGCGATGGCAGCGATTCGGCGGGCGGCAACACGGCGACGCTGACGGACATGACTTTTGCCGGGGGCAAGGTGGGTCAGGCGTTTTCTTTTAACGGCGTGAGTTCGAGCATCCGGATTCCCGCCAGTCCGGCGCTGGACATCGGCGCGGGCGACGGCTTCACCATCATGGCGTGGATCAAGCCGTCAGATGTGAACGGCATCCATCCGTTAATCCAATGGTCGGATGAAAGTCCGGTGGTGCTGGCGATTGGCGCCCGGCCTTTCGAAAACGGGTTGCTGCAAGGCTGTGCCACGCTGGCTTCCGGCGGCCGTTTTGTAATTACCCATCCAGGGGTGCTGGGCAGCGGGATTTTCCAGCACATCGCCTTTACTTACGACAAAGCCGGCGGCAGCGGCACCTGGTATTTGAACGGTGTCGTTGTGGCCCGGCGCCAATTGAGCGGCCAGGTTGCCGGCACCAAAGGCGATCTCTGGTTCAGCCGAATTGTCAGAAGCCCCGGCAATTGGACAACGGATCGGGCATACGCGGGCTTGATGGATGAAATTGCGATTTACAACCGTGCGCTGTCCGCCGAAGAAATCAAATCCATCTGCAATACAGAAAACCACGATGAACCGCTGGCGACGCCCGCGCCTTCCGACGGCTGGTTTGAAGACTGGATGCGGTGACAAATTAAATACCAAAATACCAACATGAAAACATTCCTTCACTTTTTTTGCGTCTTGTGCGTTTCAAGTTTTTGCGCCAGCCCAGGCCGGGTCGGTGCCGCCGACACCAATCCGCCGCCGCGCCTGACAGTGGAACTGCGCGACGGCTCGCGCGTGGTCGGTGACAGCGCGGAGAAAAACTTCAAGTTCCGCTCCGCGCTGCTCGGTGAAATAAAATTAAACGTGAAGGACATCCGCGCGGTGGAATGTGTTTCGAGCAACTCCGCCAAGCTGGCCACCACGGGCGGAGATTTGTTGACGGTTTCATTTGAAGATTCGGAGTTCGCGGTCAAAACCAGTTTTGGCAAAGTGAATTTGCAGGTGGAATCGGTGCGCCGATTTTCCGTGTCGGCGGGCGGCACGGGCGGACATCCGCCGGGACTCGTGGCGCTGTGGTCGGGCGAGGGGAATGGCAGCGATTCCGTGGGCGGCAACAACATGGTGGTGCCGGCGGACATTTCTTATGTCGAAGGCAAGGCGGGGCAGGCTTTCGGTTTAAACGGGGCCGGCCAATGGGTGAATTGTGGAAACAGCAGCATCGGCAATTTTGGCGCGAATGATTTCACCGTCGCCTTCTGGGTGAAGTTTAACACGGTCGGCAGCGAGCAGGTCATGGTGGAAAAATATGTGGAGACGCTCGGTTCGGGAGAAACCAGTGGCTGGACGCTGACCAAGCTGTCGAACAACCGCTTTCAGTTTGCCGGGGCGACTTCGCATGTGGAGTTTGGGAACGCCGTCGCCGGCACCTGGACTTACCTGGCCGTGACCCGCAGCAATGGCAATGTCCGCTGCTATGTGAACGGGGTCTTGGCGGGCCAGTTGGCGGCCTTGGCCAATCTGGACAGCCCGGCGTCGCTCAAGCTCGGCCATCGGGGCAATCCGACGGACACGCCCGGCTCCGCCGACCCGCGCCAGTTTTATTTGAACGGGGCTTTGGACGAGATCGCCATCTATGACCGCGCGCTGTCCGCCGAAGAAATCAAAGCCGTCGGCATGGCGGACAATCACGGCGAACCGCTCCCGCCGCCGCCCGCCGGTTTCCCCATGCCGTTCAACGGCATTTATCGCGGCGGTTTTATTGGCGAATAAAAAAACGGGCGGCGTTTTGCGCGCCGCCCGTCTCCTGGCTGGAAATGAATTCTAGGCCGTGTCCTTGAGGATGGTCAGGAACTGTTTCATCGCGGGCGACAGCACCTTGTTCTTCTTGTAGATGGCGGCCAGCGGGCGGAAAAATTCGCCGTCCTCGATCTGCACGGCGGCGAGGGTGTTCTTGGCGATTTCCTGCGTGACGGTGCCCATCGGCACGATCGAGATGCCGGCGTCAATCTCCACCGCGCGCTTCACGGTCTCGACGTTGTCGAACTCCATGACGTGTTTGATCTCGACGCCGTATTCGCGGAGGATCTTGTCGAGCGCCTTGCGCGTGGGGATGTCGGGCTCGAAGCCGATGACCTTCTGGTCGGCGAGCGACTTGAGCTTGACGGATTTCTGCTTCGCAAAGGGATGCTGCGGATGGCAGATGAAGACGAGCGGCTCCTTGCGCAGCGGGACGATTTCCAGCTTGGAATCCTTGACCGGATACGCGACGAGGCCGAGGTCCACGACGTTGCTGAACACGTCCTCATACACCTGGTTGGCGCGGCGATACTCGACGTGGACGTTCACGGTCGGGTAGCTCTTCATGAATTTTTTGACATACGGCGGCAGGTCGTGCAGGCCGATGGAATAAATCGTCGCCACGCGGATCGTGCCGGAAATGATGTCCTTCAAGTCCTGCAATTTGCTGTGCAGCGACTCGTAGGTCTGGATGATCTGCTTGCTGTAATCATAAAGCACCTGGCCCTCGCGCGTGAGGCGGAATTTTTTCTTGCTGCGCTCAATGAGCAGCGACTTGAAGAGCCGTTCCAGCGAGCTGATCTGCTGGCTGACGGCGGACTGGGTGACGCTGTTGATCTGCGCCGCCTTGGTGAAACTTTCCGTTTCCGCCAGGTCGCAGAAGACTTTGAGGCTTTCAATTTGCATAAGAATAATTGAACAGAATTACCAGCATTAGTCAACAGCCTTCCCCGCCGCCAGCGCCGCCTTGACCTTGAGCAGCAGCTCCGTGCTGGTGAACGGCTTTTGCAGGTAGCCCACGCCGCTTTTTTTGTCCTCCGCCATCACATAGCCGCTCGTCGGCATCACCGGCGTGTCGGGATAAAGCTGCCGGACGCGCTCCATCAGCTCGCGGCCGCCCATGCCCGGCATCACCAGGTCGGTGATGACCAGATCCACCTGGTTTCCCGGCTGGCTCAAGACGCCCAGCGCCTTCTGCCCGTTGCTCGCCGTCAAAACCTTGTAGCCGAAATCCGCCAAAATCGTCTCCGCCATCGTCAGCACCAGGCTCTCGTCATCCACCACCAGCACCGTGGCCGAACCGCGCAGTTCCTTGTCCACGCTGATGACCTCGCGCACCAGCGTCTTGTCCGCCGGCAGATAGATCCGCGCCGACGTGCCCATGCCCGGCGAGCTGGAAATCGCCACGCCGCCGCCGTGGTTCGTGATGATGCCATAAACCAGCGCCAAGCCGAGACCGCGATGCGGCGGGCGCTTCGTCGTGAAGAACGGCTCGAAAATGCGCGGCAGCGCCTCGGCGTCAATGCCCGAGCCGCTGTCGGAAATTTCCACGCACGCATACGTCCCCGCCGCCAGCCGCACATTGCGGTCCTGCGTCGGCTCGGTCAGCTCCACGTTCCGCGTCTGCACGGTGATCTGCCCCGTGCCGCTCACGCCGAACGACTCCACCGCGTTCTCCATGACTTTCGTGATCGCCTGCTGCACCTTCGCCTCGTCGAACCGCGCCGCGAACAACGACCGTTCCGGCGCCAGTTTCCAGTTGAACCGCGCGCCGTGGGCGTTCTGGAAAAACTCCACGCACCGCGCCACCACCGCGTTCAGGTTGCCCGCCGGCGCGCGGCGCGTCTCTTTTTCCTGCCGGCTGAACTGCGCCAGCTCGCTTGCGATTTCCGCCGCGCGCTGCGCCGACTTTTCCACCTCCAGCAACGAGCGCCGCCACGGATGCCCCGCCTCCGCCTTCGTCAGCAATAAAGAAGTGTGCGCCAGCACGCCGGTCAGGGCGTTGTTGAAATCCAGCGACACCGTCCGCGCCAGTTGCAGCACGCAGTCCAGCTTCTGCTTCAGCGCCGCGTCGCCCGGCGCCTGCGCCGGCATTTCCGCCGCCGGCTTTGCCGCCGGCAGCGGCGTCGCGTCGCCCGGCAGCAGTTGCAGGACAAGCCACTTTTTCCCGTCGTGGTTGAACTGGCAGACCGTGGTGAGAAACGGCGTCACCGCGCCGCCCGCCGTCTTAAATTTCAGGATGCCGCTCGCCGCCGGCGACTGTTCCCAGCGCGCCAGAAAATCCGTTGCCGAACCGCCGTTCTCCGGCGCCCAGACCGCCGCCAGGTTCGCCGTCTCGCCGTTCAGGGCGGGGCCAAAAACATTTTTCGCCGCCGCATTGGTCAGGGACACGATGCCGCCCGTGTTGACCAGCACCGCCGGCCACACCGCGTTCTCCAGACCAAATACGACTTCAGGTTTCATCAAAGCTGCGAGCCCCAAAAACTACGTTGAATCCGCCAAATATCAAGATACATCAACGGGCGAGCGTGAACGCCGCCGGCAGCAGTTCCGCCACGGTGAACTGCCGCACCTGCGCCAGATCATCGCTGTCGGCGATGAACACCTTCGCGGCCGGCGCATATTCCGCCAGCAGCTGCCGGCACGCGCCGCACGGCATCGGCCCGCCGTCACACCGCGCCACGACCGCGATGGCGGCAAATTTTTTCTTCCCGTCCGTCAACGCCTTGAACAAGGCGACGCGTTCCGCGCAGCACGTCAGGCCGTAGCTGGCGCTCTCCACGTTTGCGCCGCCGATGATTTCGCCCGCCGCCGTGAGCAGCGCCGCGCCGACCTTGAACCGGGAATACGGCGACACCGAGCCCTTGCGCGCCTTTGCCGCCGCGCAAACCAACATTTGAGGATTTATTTTCATCAGTTAATGGCCGTGTTAAAAAGTTAAATGGTGAAATCGTTGAATTGTCCGCAAGCCGGCCGATTTAACAATCCAACAATTCTACGATTCAACACTTTGGTAAAGTTCCGCAAAATTCCTGATCAGCGCGGCACCGGGTTTCTTCACGCGCTCCGCCGCCGCCAAAACTTCCGCGTGCGACAATTTTTCCTTGCTGATGCCCGCCGCCAGGTTTGTGACGCACGAAACCGCCGCCACGTTCAATCCGCACTGCCGCGCCGCGATGGCTTCCGGCACGGTGCTCATGCCGACCGCGTCCGCGCCCAGCGTGGCGAACGCGCGGATTTCCGCCGGCGTCTCGTAGCTCGGGCCGCTCACCGCCAGATAGACGCCGCGCCGCAGCTTCAAGTTGCAACTTTTCCCGGCGCGAAACAAAAGCTCGCGCAGTTTTTTGTCGTAAGTTTCCGTGAGGTCAACGAAGCGCGGCAGGCCTGGAATTGCCGCGCCGCGCAGCGGATTCGTTCCCATCAGATTGATGTGGTCGGTCAGCGCCATGAAATCGCCCGCGCGGAATTTTTTGTTGATGCCGCCCGCTGCGTTCGTCAAAAGCAAATCGGTGATGCCAAAAGCGGCCAATGTTCGCACGGCGAACGTGACGCGTTCCATTTCGTGCCCTTCGTAAAAATGCGCGCGGCCGCCCAGAACCAGCACCGGCGTTTTGCCGAGATGGCCAAAATATAATTCCCCCGCGTGGCCGCTGACCGTCGGCTTGGGAAAGCCGGGAATGTCCGCGTAAGAAATTTTTTTGTCCACGCGCAGGTCCGCCAGCGCGTGGTGAAACCCGCTGCCCAGCACGATGGCGAGCGTCGGGCGCAGCCGCGAAACCTTTTTGAGCCGCGCGGCGGCGGCTTGCGGGCTGGCAGATGGCGAAACCTTCACGGCCATGATTTTGCCCGAAGATTTTGGGCAGGCCAAAGCAAATCCGCCGTGGTGCGGGCGCGGAAAATTATTTCTTCGCCGCCAGCGACTGGACGTGGCGCTCGATGCGGTTGCCCGCCTCGATGAGCTGTTCGTAGCTGGTCGCAAAGCATGCGCGGCAGAAGCCGGAGCCGTTTGCGCCGAACGCCGTGCCGGGAACCATCGCCACTTTTTCCGCCTGCAACAGGCCCACGGCGAAATCTTTTTCGTTCAGCCCGGTCGCGGAAACGTCCGGGAACGCGTAGAACGAGCCGCGCGGCAGGTGGCATTTCAGCCCGATTTCATTGAACCGGCGCACGATGAAGTCGCGGCGGCGATGATACTGGTCGCGCATTTTTTTCATGCCGTCCTCGCCGCGCACGAGCGCCTCGATGGCGGCTTCCTGGCTGATGATGGACGCGCACAGCATCGAGTATTGATGCACCTTCATCATCGCCTCGATGAGCGGCGCGGGGCCGCAGGCGTAGCCGATGCGCCAGCCGGTCATGGCAAACGCCTTGGAGAATCCGTGCAGAAAAATCGTGCGCTCCTTCATGCCGGGAATGCTGGCGATGCTGGTGTGAACGCCTTCAAACGTCAGCTCGGAATAAATTTCGTCGCTCAACACGATCAAATCTTTTTCGACGGCAAACTTGGCGATGGCCTCGATCTGCGCGCGGTCGCACGTGCCGCCGGTGGGATTGCACGGCAGATTCAGCATGAGCAATTTGCAGCCCGGCTGCCACGCGGCGCGCAGCGCTTCGACCGTCAAAGCAAAATTATCCTTCGCAAACGTCGGCACGGGAACCGCGATGCCATGCGCGAGTGTGACGCTCGGCGAATAGCTGACGTAGCACGGCTGATGGAACATCACCTTGTCGCCGGGATTAATCAGCGCGCGGCAGGCGATGTCCAGCGCCTCGCTGACGCCGACGGTGACGAGGATTTCGTCCTCCGGCCGGTAGCTGACGGAATAATTTTTCTCGGCGTATTTGCTGATGGCGCGGCGCAGTTCGATCAGGCCGAGGTTCGAGGTGTAATGCGTCTTGCCTTTTTCCAGCGCGTAGATGCCCGCCTCGCGGATGTGCCACGGCGTGTCGAAATCCGGCTCGCCGATGCCGAGCGAAATGACGTCCTTCATCTTCGAGACAATCTCGAAAAAATCGCGGATGCCCGACTTGGGCAGGTTGATGACGTGCTTGGCGATGTGGCGGGAAGTATCCATTTTTGAAAATCTCAAACTTGAAATTTCAAATTTGAAATGGGTTTACGGCGCGACCTTGAGCCGGTCGGCTTCCTCGGTTTTTACGTCGAGCAGGAAGCCCTGTTCCTTGTAGGAGCGCAGCATGAAATGCGTGGCGGTCGAAAGGACGCCTTCAATGGAAGAAAGTTTTTCCGACACGAACGCCGCGACTTTTTGCAGGCTCGAACCGTTGACGAACACCAGCAGATCGTAGCCGCCGGACATGAGGAAGCAGGATTCCACCTCGTCAAAGCGCGAGATGCGTTCGGCGAGCCGGTTAAAACCGCCGCCGCGTTCGGGCGTGATGCGCACCTCGATGACGGCGCGGACAACGCCGGAATCTTCATGGGCGAGATTCAAGACGGGACGAAAACCCAGCAGCACGCGCGACGCTTTCAGTTCGTCGAGCTGGCGGTTCACGTCGGCTTCGGACAGCGCGAGCACCTGCGCCATCTGCGCGGTGTTGAGGCTGCCGCCTTCGAGCAAAAGTTTGATAATCGGCTTCATCGGCTGGCCAGTGTCGCAGAAAATGGCGGCAAATCCACCTTAAATTGGTTTCGCCAAAGTGTCGTCGGCCACCAGAAACGCCGCCAAACGAAGGTTGCATTTCGTGAATTGAATCATTAACGGCTTAACAATGCCGTGGCGGATTTGCACAGGCCGATGAAAGTTTCCTCGGCGAGATTGAGGCGCTTGCCCTGCCAATGAATGATGCCCCAGCGGCGTTGCAGTTTGCGGCGCCCCAGCGGCAGCGCCACCAGCGAGCCTTCCTCGATCTCCTTTTTTGCAATCCACGGCGCCAGAATGCTCACCCCCAGGCCGAGCTTCACAAGTTCCTTCGTCGCCTCCATGCTGCCGACTTCGATGATGCTGTTCAAGACGACCTGGTTCCGGCGAAAATAATTTTCAATCAGGCGGAAGGTGAGCGTGTGCCGGCTGTAATGAATATAATTCTGGCGCGGAATTTCCGACGGCTCGACCCGCCGCGCCCGCGCCCACGCGTGCTGCGCGCTCACGACGAACTGCAATTCATCGGTGAACAGGAGGTGAAATTCAAGCTGTGTCTCCCGTTCCGGCTCCAGCGAGAGCGCCAGATCAATCCGCTGCTGCAACAGCGCCGCCACCAGTTCCGGCGTGTCGCCCGGCTCGATGGTGATGGTGTGGTCGGGAAAACTTTCCTTGAACTCGCGCAGCACGGGCGGGATCAGGTGCTGGCACGCGGTCGTGCTCGCGCCGAGCCGCAGCCGGCCTTTGCCCCATTTGCCGAGCGCTGAAAGCGAGTCGCGCGCCGCCGCCATTTCCGCCAGAATTTTTCCGGCGTGCTGCAAAAGCTGTTCGCCCGCCTGCGTCAGGACAACTTTCTTGCCCAGCCTGTCCAAAAGGCGACAGCCCGTTTCCGCCTCCAGCGCCTTCATCGAGTGGCTGATGCCCGATTGCGTCAAATGCAGCTCGCGCGCCGTCTGCGTAAAGCTGCCCGTGCGCGCCAGCACGCAGAACTGTTGCAGCCGCCGGCTGTCTATCGGCGAACTCATATATGAAGCCCGTTCATTATTTCCATGCGAACAAAGCGAAGCATTCATTGCGCCAAAAATAAAAACTGGCACGACGGCGGCTTAACCCGGCGCGTGGCACGAACGCCGCCACGCGATGAACAAAAAGAACCAGCCCGCCAAAACCAGCCCGCGCCGCCCGCTGCGGCTCGGCTTTGTGCCGCTGACGGACTGCGCGCCGATTGTCATGGCGCAGGAACTGGGGCTGTTCCAGAAATTTGGTTTGCGCGTGCAGTTGAGCCGCGAACTCGGCTGGGCGACCGTGCGCGACAAGATTGTCCATGGCGAACTCGATGCGTCCCACGCGCTCGCCGCCATGCCGCTGGCCGCGACGCTCGGCCTCGGCTCCATCGCCGTCGAATGCCTCACCGCGCTCGTCCTGAATTTGCACGGCAACGCCATCACGCTTTCCTACGAACTTTGGAAGCAGGGCGTCCGTGACGGCCACACCTTGCGCGACCACATCCGCGCCACGCGCCGCGAAAAAACTTTGACCTTCGGCGCGGTCTTCTCGTTTTCCTCGCACCGTCAACTGCTGCGCCAATGGCTGTCCGCCCACGGCATTGACCCGGAACGCGACGTGCGCATCGTCATCGTCCCGCCGCCGCAGATGGCCGCGAATCTCAAGGCCGGCAACCTTGACGGCTTTTGTTCCGGCGAGCCGTGGAATTCCGTCGCGGTGCAGTCGCGCGTCGGCTGGATTGCCGCCACCAGCGTGGAACTGGATCCCGGCCATCCCGAAAAAGTCCTGATGGTGCGCGCCGATTTTGCCGCGAAGCGCAACGAAGAACACGTCGTGCTCGTGGCCGCGCTGCTCGAAGCCTGCGAATTTTGCGACCAGCCGAAAAATCATGCGCGCATCGCCGCGACGCTCGCGCGGCCGGAATATGTCGGCGTGCCGGCGGAAGTTTTGGCGCACGGTTTGAGCGGCCAGTTGGACTGCGGCCATGAAGTAAAAAAACTCATCCGGGATTTTTGTGTGTTCCATCGCGATGTCGCCAGCGAGCCGTCCGGTGACAAGACCGCATGGGTGCTGCAACTGGTTCGCGACAGCGGCCTATGTCCCCGACCGGAGGCATTGAACTTTGCGCTTGGCCGCCGCGTGTTCCGTGCCGACCTCTTTCAGACCGTCCTAAAAACCAATTTTGAAAATTCCACCCCAACCATCCATGAAAATGAAATCGAACCCGTCCTCGTCTGAACTGTCCCGCCGCGCCTTTCTCGGCAAAGCCGTCAAGGGCGCCACGCTCACCGCGCTGTTCGCCGGCCTGCCCAAAGGCTGGGTCGGCACGGCCTATGCCAGCGACGCGCCGGAAACGACCGCGCTGAATTTCGGCATGATCGCGCTGACCGACTGCTCGCCCATCGTCATCGCGCACGAAAAAGGGTTGTTCAAGAAATACGGCATTCAATCCACCGTCACCAAAGGCGCGAACTGGGCGGC
>Ga0316229_1001825_pt1 | contig 20143 bp, 16 predicted proteins | sample TBH18023metaG_FD_206011 | JGI IMG/M metagenome (GOLD analysis project Ga0316229, IMG submission 206011) | Freshwater microbial communities from Trout Bog Lake, Wisconsin, USA - TBH18023 | ecosystem: Environmental > Aquatic > Freshwater > Lake > Hypolimnion/Profundal zone | place: USA: Wisconsin... | reverse complement strand
GGCAACCTGTCGCCCGTCTGCGTCGAAGCCAAGCCAATTTGTGCGTAGTAGCGGGTCACTGGTTGCGACAACCCGTCCAGCGGCGTCATCGTTGTAAGACGTGACGTTCCCGAGTGCATCAACCTTGCTGAGGAGCCAGTCGCGAGCGTCATAAATGTTCGTCATCATTGGCACTCCTTGGGGTGTCGAGGGCAAAGTCGTAGCAAGCAGCTTGCGAGACGGGCTCCAGGTCATGCTCGCGGCGAAACCGCTTGCATCTCGCTTCGCCTGGACATTGCCAACCGCGTCGAAGCTCAGGGCATTGGTGAAGTTGTTTGGCGCGACGGTGTTGGTCAGCTGACGCCGCATGTTGTACTGGAAACTCGTGGTGAAGCCGCGCCCGTCGGTATGGCTCAAGACGTCCCCGAGGACGTTATTGACGAAGCTCTCGTTCCCCAGTGTGCCCGGATATGCGATACTGCTGAGGAACCCGTTGCCATCATACCCGTATCCGGTCGTCCCGGCGGAATCCGTACGGTTGGTCAGAGTCCCGTCAACAGCATTGTAGCGATACGTCACCCAATCCCCGGCGCCATTGGTCTGTCCGGTCAACTGAAAAGCGCTGTTGTATCCGAATGTGCTGGTACTCCCGCGCTCGTCGACCACATGGGTAAGGTTGAGTTGATTATCGTAGACGTATTGGTTTGTGAACCCCAATGGGTCTATTTTCTGGGTAACGTTATGGTTACTGTCGTAAATGAACTGGGTGTATTCCCATAGGGGCGTTCCTTTCCAAGTGATATGGTCCTGTCCGTCATAGTAGGTTTCGTGCCACCCGCCGAGTTCGTCCACGAACGCGATCTGTCGTGATTTGTTATCATAGTAATGCGTGCGGCGCCCGCCGACGGGGTCGGTCTCTACATTGAGGAAGCCGCTCCAGTAGAATTGCCAGGTCTTGTTGGTGTCGCCTTGGGCGTACTGGGTTGCGATGCGGTTCATGCCGTCGTAGACGTTCGACACAACTAAGCGGCCTAGGGCGTCGAAAGTGGCCGTGATCTGGTGGTTCGTGTCGTAGGCGTAATTGCTGGTTTGGTTCTCCGCGTCAGTCACTGACGTGAGATCGCCTTGGCTGCTGTAAGTATTGGCGTACCCGTATTCTACGGTGCGGTTTGGGCTCGAGCCGTCCGTGATCTGCGTGAGGCGCGCTGGATTGCCGGTGTAGGTAAAGGTAAGGCTCCGGCCTTTCCAGTCGGTGACAGTGTGGACCCAATTGCTGGCTTGGTATGTCAAGCTTAGGCTGACGTTCGTGTACGGATCAAGAATACTAGCGAGCCGGCCTAGCGAGTCGAAGTTGAAGGTCCGACCATGCCGCTCCTGGAGCGCGTACGTGGGCGATTTTGTCAACCACCAAGTGCAATTTGCCGGAGGGGTGAACCGTCCATCGGGTTGTTTGATAAATTGGAGTGTGTCATGGCCAAGGGTCACGGAGACGCCGTTGGCTGTCAGTTGGTCCGCTCCCCATTTCGCGGTGAGCGCGGCCACTAGCCAGTTCTTTGCGCTTGGCTGGGCCTGACTATAGACCGCAATCGCGGCGCAGGTGGCCGCTATCATCGGAGCCATCTGAGCCGGCGTAGTGCAGCCCAGGCCGGCCTGAGGAGCGGATGCCTCGACTGCCGTGACGGAGTAACTGTGTACCCAGCCCGGTGCCATGCCGGCCGGATTCCCACTGCGGCGACGACTGCTGTAAAAGCGCGAAAGGGCGAGTCCGCGAGGCTCGCGCTGACCCAGCGTTAGGTCCGTAGCTTGCACTTCGAAGGCGCCGTCCACGACATTCACTGGCTCGGCTTCCTCAACAACGGGAGTGGACACAGGGGCGGCAGTGTTGTACGGCGGCTGAGCTTGGGCTGACTGGGCGACCTCGGGCGTGTTCACCGTCGCCGACGGGTCAGAGATGTACGCTCCCTGGTAATTTCCGGAAATTGAGAACTGCGCTACATTTGTCCCGCCCAGGCTGAAATGAGCGACGTACGCGTAGCCTTTCCAACTGCCTGTGCCGGCAACGCGATTCGCGCCGTTTTGGGGAAGAAAGAGGGAGTAGCCCGAGGAAATGAGGGCGTCGAGGGTGCCCATGTTCGGATAATTGGTAAGTTGGCCACGGACTTGTGACGTCCAATTTGCACTGTTGGCAAGATATGTCGGCTGCCCACTTGAATTCCCCACCCCCAACATTTTAACGGTGGACGCGCCGACAAGGTTGCTTGACTGCAGTTGCTCTATGATGCCGTTTTCGAGGGAACTTGCGAAATAGCTGAACAAATCGATGTGCCGGGTCAACTGGTCCTGATTCGTTGTGCTTACGCCGTTGAATGAGTAAAAACCGGCAAGCTGCATGTAGGCGTCGACGTAGTAGCCGTGACCTGCCTCTTGGGCCATCCTGCCAAAACGATGATGGTACTGGGGGAGGATGCCCAATTGTGGCTCCAGAATGTGGCTCGCCCACTCCGTCTGCAGCATCCATGTCAATCCCATGATGTTGAGAGTTTCGCTCACCACCTGGCGGGATGTATCGCCATACCCCAGCTGCCGGTAAGCGTCGAGTTGGTTCTGACGTTGTTGAAGCCAGCCCCAATCGGGCTCGAAAGCGTAAGTCAGGGCGTAGGTCGCGTTGGTGCGCTGGTAGGCATTGGTGACAACCATATCACCCCATGCGGTATCAACGAATATGTTGCTGACCCAGTTCCAATTGCCGAATGGGTGGTCAATGCCAAGCACCACGTTGGTCGAGCCGCCTGTTCCTCCGGCAACGTTCTGGGCAAGCAAGGCATCATCCTGCCAAAGTTGTGCTGTGCCGCCGGAGTCGAAGGTCAGCGACAATCGTTGCCCTTGTAATTGTGGCATGGGGCATTGATAGTTGGTGCCGGCGAAAGTAATCGATAGCTTGGACATGAGGTTGGTAGGCTCGTTGTCCCAAGTTAGGGTGTTAACCTCGGCAATGCCTGGGTAATCCCAATAATACGTGCTGAAGAGAAGGCCTTTAGGAAGATCGGTTTCACCCCATGGATCGATATACCGAGCGCGGCCGCTTAGCACTTCCCGCACTTCAGCGTTGGGACAATTTGTTTGCAAATAGTTCAGCAAGTTGGTCGTGTAACCCGCCAGCGCGGCGCGCAGAGCGGTTTCATTCATGTTAGACACCGAGTAGGTGTTCGTAGTCCCGCTGGCGGCGGTCATGAGAGCGTTGCTCAAGTTCGCGCTGCTGCTAAATCCAAGGGCGGATGGAAGGTTAATGCCAGCGATAGGATCGGACACCTTGAAAGCCGGATCAAGGAAGTAATTTGTCCCGGCGATTCTCAGCGTCACCCAGACCCGCTGGAATAGCATTGTGTTGCTGTCGTTGAGAAAGTAATAGCTTGGATAGCCCCGGTTTCTCCAAAAGAGGCCGGCTAAGTAGTTGGATTTCGAAGACCAAGTGGTGTTAGTGAGATTAAGGCCCAACCAATGTTGGAGATCGTTTTCCGTACCATTGGTCGCGGCATAGGGTATGCCCTGCCATCCAAACTGGTATTGCGGGCTGTAGCCCGCGGAGCGCAGGAGGGCGACCAGCAAGGCGCACTGGTCAAAGTCGTTGCCGCTCTTTTCCAGCAGGGTGAGTTGTGCCCCCTTTTTCGATCCGAAGTAAAGCACGTGGCTGATGTAATCGTGTACGTAGTTGTAAATGCGCACTGGATTGTTCTCCAGACCTCGGGCAAGCGCCTGGATCTCAGGCGTGATGGCCTCGGCTATGCCAGCTGGCGGCGGCACTCTCGGGGTAAACTGAGACGGATTTGGGGGGTCGGTCGGGGCCGGGGTGACGGAATCATCCGGGAGAAACGGTTCGTCCGTTCTTTGGGCGTTGAACCATCCGGGGTCTGTGAGGGTTTGCGCCTGGCAGACCGCGCTGGCGACTAGTATCGTCAGGACAATGTATCGTATCGTCTTCATGGTAATCGGCCTCCAATTCAAATCAGTTGCCTGTTACGTTGCCTTCGAAATCGGTAACGACCGTCTCGCTCTTGGCGCCCGAGATCGTATTCAACCAATCCGTCGAGTTGTAGCCGTAATTGGCCCGGTTCCCCGGCAGAGCTGAATTGTCGATACGCGGACTCAATCCCGGCCAAATCACCTTCCAGCCATCCAGCATCCCATCTCCACTCGTATCGGGCTTATACGGGTCGGTATGCGTGATGAGGAGCTCGTATAGATCTCTCAACCCGTCCCCATCCGAGTCGATAGGCTGACCAAGGGTCAGATAGAGCGATGCTGTCGGCATATTCGCCAAGGTATATGTGTGACAGGATTGGCCTTGGCCCATCCAGGCCCATCCGTAAGCGGGGCTGTTCGTGGGGCCGGGAACAGCGTTGGCATATACATCGTAGAAGACTCCGGTCTGGCCGCCGAAGATCGTGAAGGTCAGGTTGACTGAGGTATTTGTTCCTGAGCCTACGATCGTGGCGACTAAATTCGTAATCCAGACGTTCGTGCTGGTTGTGCAATTGGTCGCGATTCCGGCGAAGACCAGATTTCCGGGCCCAACCACCGCTTGAAAAATGGGGCTGTTGGTCCAATAAGAGTTGGTGGATGAATGCATCATCGAAAACATAGCCTCGCCGTAGTAGGAGAACCCCCAAATGTCATAGGTGGCTTGAACCGAGAGCTGACCCAAGGGTGCTCCAGAAGTCCAAAGGTCGTCGATGTCGCCCCGGATCTGGTTGCTGCCGCTTGAATCGCTGCCGATGAACCAAGGATTGGTCATGGCTCCCGAGCCGGGCCAAATGGTGACGCCAGGCCCGTTAGTGAGGAGTTGTGAGTCTACCCACAAGGCCGTGTTCGTGTATGAATACGACAGCGCTATGAAGGTCCAGACGTTCGAGGTGAAAGAGACTGGGCAGGATAGCCAAGTCGCCTCCGAACCGCTGTCGTCCTGCGAGGAGAAATACAAGTTGGTCCCTCCGCTGTCGGTGTAGAGGGAAAACCATCCGAAGCTGGCGTTGGTGGTGTATGCGCCCGCTTCGATGATCCGTGCCGGCCATCCGGGGCCATCCCCCGAATTCCAGTGCGGTCGCACCCAAACCATTATACTGCCACGATCAACCCGAAGCTCAACGGTGCCGTCTGATTCGACTAGGTTATAGGAGAGATAGGCGGGGCTACTGGAGTCGATCTGAAGCCCGGTTCCGTCGGCGTCGGTAACGCTCGTGATATTGGTGAAACCGACCGGGTACCAGCCCGCATCAGAGGTCCAGTTTGTCGTATCTTGGAAGCTCCACGTTGCAGCAAAGGCGTTGGTGTCACCGCCGCTCGGGGCGGGCACGTCGGCGAGGCAGATATGGTGGGGCGCCAAGGAGCAGCAGACGAGGAGGATCGCGAACTTTAGGGGGGTTTTCATAGTTGTTTTTGAGAACGGTCCGAATTTCCCGGTCTTAAATCTGCTCTCTTGCGTATTCGTGTCCCGCGCCCGGAATGTCCCATTCGACCGGTTCGGGCCGACTTGCCGCCGACATGATATTGAACACGGGGAGGCTGTCCTGCGAGCAGGCTTCGTCACAGCATTCATTGCCATCTTTTTTTGTCGGGCGTTTCTGAGTCCTCGCCAGCAAATGCGTGCCCCGTCCATGTCGCAACTGAAGATCGAGACACGCCTACCGCACTCTGCTCGAAAAGGTTATCACCTTGGACACTGTCGCTCAGGTTCATGCAAGAACGTGGGGGTGCAACCCGTCATAGAGGATCTCCAATCGGCTCCCGCATGGGAATTCAATCCTCGCTTTTTCGGACAAGGGTTCGGGCCGAAAGCGACTGATCCCTCCCGGCTCTGGAAAAGAACTTTCTCATCAGTATCACCGTGCCAGAGGAAGGCAAGCTCTGAGTGGAAATAGTTGGGTTTTCTGACTGGCTATTTCTTGCAGCCAGGGCGCAATAAATGAGCGGCGTGCGACAGGAGCCAATGAACCGCGTGATATTCGATGTCTTCAGACCATGGGGCGGCGAAAGGAGGAAACTTTCAATCTCCTCATTTCACCGTCTCGGCTTTGATCGCCTCTCGGATTATTGCTACGAAATCGACATCCATCGCAGCCGCGATGCGGAGCAGGGTTTCCAAGGTCGGATTCCGCATTTCGCGTTCCACGTAGCTCACCATCTGCTGTGACAGGCCCGCTCGCTCCGCCACGCGATTCATGGAGAGCCCGCGTTTCTCGCGTTCCGCTCGGAGGGCGCGGGCGACTCGGGAGCAAACAGCCTTTTGCGACTTGTCGGATGCCACGCTCCATTTTTATCGCGGAACCCGCTTGACATTGTATCTAACTATAGTGAGATGTATCGGTATGAACTTCGTGAAGCGTCTTGGCCCGGACCCTCACGCCGGCGGGGCGAAAACCTCCGCCTGCATGGGTTGCCCGGACCTGTGGGAACTCGACAACGGCGACTTTGCCGTGATCGGCACGGACATCACGTCCGCGGCCAGCCAACTTCCGCCCTCGGCAAGTTGTGGACCTGACGAGCGGATCGTGAGGATTCCGCGCCGGACGCTCGTGCTCGCCAAGCCGGAGATCCCCGAGAGGCTGTAGCGGTTTGCCACTGTTCTCCAGTTGGTGATAGAATGGGGGACATGTATGGGTGGTTAGCGCAAAACTGGTTCGATCTTTGCAGTGCAGTCGGCATCATCGGCAGCCTGATCTTTACGGCCATCTCCCTGCGATCAGAAACCCGAATCCGCAAGATCGAGAATCTCCTCACCATCACTGGCCACCACCGGGAATTGTGGGTCGAGCTCCTCTCCTCGCCGGCGTTGAAACGGGTGCTCGACCCGATGCCAGATCTTCCTGCTCATCCCGTGAACCTGGAAGAGGCCATGTTCGTCAATCTGGTAATCCAGCATGTGAACAGCGTTTTTCAGGCGATGAAAGACGGGCTCGCCGTGAGCCCGGAGAATTTGAGCCGAGACGTGCGCAGTTTTTTCTCGCTCCCGATCCCAAAAGCGGTCTGGGGGGGGCAACTGCGCTTGCTGCAAGACCATGATTTTGTCGAGTTTGTCGAGCGAGCATTGGAGGTTAAGGGTGGAACGTGGAATCCATCTGACTCGTCTGAGGTCGATTCCGCGCGTTGCGCGTGACGCCCCCAAGTGGCATGCTGGTTTCATGAAAAGCCTGACCGAGCAACTTTGGTTTGAAGTGCCCAACCGCCGCGGGTTCGTGAACATCACCGGGACAGTGGAAGACCTAGTCCGAAAGAGCGGAGTTCAAGAAGGGCTTTGCCTAGTGAACGCCATGCATATAACCGCGGCGGTGTTCATAAATGATGCGGAGGACGGTCTCCTGCACGATTACGACGTGTGGCTGGAGAAATTGGCCCCGCACGCCCCGACCTCGCAATACCACCACAATCGAACCGGCGAGGACAACGCCGACGCCCACATGAAGCGCCAGATCATGGGGCGCGAGGTCGTGGTCGCCGTCACCAAAGGCAAGCTGGACTTCGGTCCTTGGGAACAGATCTTCTACGGGGAGTTTGACGGCCGGCGCCGCAAGCGCGTCCTGGTGAAGATCATCGGAGAGTGACGCCGCAGTTCTCGGGGAGCAATTCCCGCACGCGCTCAAGCTTCTTTGCCGGCGGAATGCAGTCGCCCTTCTCCCACCTGAGGATCGTTCCCGGGTCAACACCAAGGGACTTGGCCAAATCTTCCTGGGTCAAGCCGAGCCGGCGGCGGGCATAGGCCAGGCGCTTAGCCACGGTCTCGGGTTGTGGCTCAGGATCGAAGCCCAGGAACTCGATTATCTTGGGCATTTGGCGTATAGACGGCGCGCCAACCCCTCGTTCCCAGTTCTTCAGGGACTCAATATGAACGCACAGGTCCTCGGCGACCGTGCGTTGCAGGAGGTGAAGCTTCAAGCGGCGGTTCTTAATGTGCTGACCGATTGTATTTGGTTGTTCCTCAATGACTTGTGTGGACTTCCAGCGATGGGGATGCAGCGGTATTTGTGCTTTGATGCTCAGGTGGCAAAAAGGCAACGCATGGCACCGCCTCCGTCTTCATCAACGACGACGAGAGCGGCCTGCACCACGACTACGACGTGTGGCTCGAGAAACTCGCCCCGCACGCCCCCACCTCGCAATACCACCACAACCGCACCGGCGAAGACAACGCCGACGCGCACATGAAGCGGCAGATCATGGGCCGTGAAGTGGTCGTCGCCATCACCAAAGGCAAACTCGACTTCGGCCCGTGGGAGCAGATCTATTATGGGGAGTTTGATGGAAGAAGGCGGAAGCGGGTGCTGGTGAAGATTATTGGAGAATGACGCCGGGCCCTGGGCCGAGGACTTTCAACAGCCTACCAAGTTCGTTAAGCGGAGGAGAAAAGGCGCCCCTCGCCCTCTGCCCGATTTGGCTTCGCGAGCGCCGAAGGGTATTCTGGCCCGGATTTGCCCGATTCAGCCGGGCTCGCACCTTTGCCGCGCACATCGATGGTAAAGGTGTTCGGCCTGTCCCTCGGGAGCCTGCACCCGAACGACAAGGAAAGAGCCCGACCTAGGAGCCATGCGGGATACTAAAAGTGAAATGAACCCTGACTCCGTGTTCTGGAGTGAGGCGGGCCGCGTTTTGCATGTAGGTCGAAGAGATGGGGTCCCTTTTGACGGTCGGCTGACATAACAATCAGAAGCAAGTCCGCTGGTCTTTGACCCCAGGCCCTCTGGCGGAGAAAACCTGTTCACTGGTTTTACCCCCGTTCTGGCATGGCGCTCGGAAAGGACAGCTTTAACGTCTCGAGGCTTCAGTGCTTGCGGAAAGTAATCTGGACCCGAAACCCGGGGCGGCGCCTTTCGCGCTGGCCCCGGGTCTGTGATCGGTCGCCTGATCGTCACCTAGGAGCACCTAGGGACGCGGACCACCGACGGCGGCTCCTCAACTGAGCAACGGACATTGCGCGATACTAGCTAGAGTGCCAGGGCGCGGTAGAATTGTTGGCCGTTAGTATAGGAACGATAATCGATGTAGATGTAAGGCTGTGTCGGGATCGCCACGTTGGTGAGGGTTGTCCAATTGGCGTTCGTGAGGCTTGGTGTCGCTTGAATGAGATAGTGAGATCCGAGCCGTGCGTCCTTTATGATGATTCCAGAGAACAGCTTGATGTCGATTGCGGCGGAAAAACGGGGTTGGGTCTTGTACAACTCCGCGGTGGCAATGGGGGCGCTCGCGCCCCATCCGCCCACCACAAGCACACTCCCGTCCTGCAAGAGCGTGGCGGTGTGGCCATCTCGGTCGATGTTCATCGATCCGGTGGGGGTCCAGATCTCGGTGACTGGATCATATACCTGTGAGTTGAAGCCATATGCGCCGGCATAGCCAGTGGCAAGCACCTGTCCATTACTGAGCAAGGTGGCCGCAGAAAGCCAATCGATGTTGCCCAGAACTCCAGTGGTCCTCCAACTTCCAGGCGTTGGGTCGTACACCTCGGTGGCCGGGTCAAAGACACCACCAGAATTGAACCCTCCAGCTGCGAGCACCTGGCCATTAGGCAACAGGGTCGCTGTGCTATATTGATATGAGGCTGTCGAGCCAGTCTTGACCCACGATCCGATGGTCTCATCATAAAGCTCGGCGCTGGAGAGTGAGCGCCCCGGGTTGGTCACTCCGCCCGCGACAAGGACTCTGCCATCCGGCAGCAACGTGGCATTGTGGAAGTAGCGCGCGTCTGACATGGAGCCTGTCCAGGTCCAGTTTCCAGTTGCGGGGTTGTACAGTTCAGCGGTTGAAACGACCGGATTCCCAGGCCCCGCCCCGCCAACTACGAGCACCTTTCCGCTGGGCAACAAGGTTGCCGAGTGGGAGCCACGGGCACTATTCATTCCGTTAATCGCTGTCCAGGTGCCGGCCACTGGATCATATAGCTCAGCGCTGGAACTCCAGTACCCCCCAGGAGTCCCGCCGGCGACAAGCACCTTCCCGTTTCGAAGCAGTGTTGCCGTGTGCCACACCCGCCGCATGGTCATGTCCGGGGCCGGAGCCCATCTTCCCGTGGTGGGGTCGTAAGTCTCGGCCGAGGAGAGCCACTGCTGGTCCTGGTTGCCGCCTCCCGCGACCAGCACGCTCCCGCTGGGCAACAGTGTCGTGGTGTGGCCGTAGCGAGGAACCGCCATCGAACCGGTCATGGTCCAGTCCCCGCCGGACTTGACGATCAGGGTCGCCACTCCGCTGGTTACCGAACCAAACGGGTTTGTCACAATCACGCGATAGTCGCCGGCGTCACTCGAGTATACGGGGTTGATGGCCAGGCTGGACGTCGTGACGCCATCGAACCGTCCGCCATTTGTCAGGTTTACGCCATTGAACTGCCATTGATAGGAGACTGGCGATGTACCGGTAACTGCGACGCTGAAGGTCGCGCTTCCACCCACGGCAACGGTAGCGTTGGCAGGTTGCCCGGCGATGCTCGGCGCCACATCGGAAACGGGATAGAGGAGGCAGGCATGAGACACGCCGTTAGTGCGGAGGCCGATGCCGACGATCATACCTGAGGAGTTGATGCCCACCGCCGTGCTGATGCCAACCCAGCCGCCCGGAGCCGGAACCAGACTCGTTAGGTTCACAGCGTCACGCCCAGGAGGCCAGGCGACGGCCACGTTCGTTCCGCCAATCTGGCAAGATCCGACCGCAATGTTACCGGCGCTGATCCCTCTCGTCCAATAGTGGCTAGCCCCACCAATGCCGCCGGAGGCGAGTTGGGCCATTCCCGCCTCGGCAGTCCATATAAATGCGGCTGAGGTCCCGTCGGAGTTTTGGCAATTCCCGACAACCTGGCTGTCATCGTTGATGCCGACAGCTCCGCTCGAAACAAACCCTGGCAGGAAACCCAAGCTAACTAGCCCCTTCTCCGAACTCCAGAAGAAAGCCTGGCCAGTACAGTAGTGACAGGAGCTCATACCCCCGACCATCTCGTTTTTGTTGTTCAGGGCCGCAGGGTTGGCATAAGAGTTTGGATACAGCTCGCCGATCCATGTGGATGTGCCGCCGGAAATGAAGTAGGCCTTGGAGGGAGTTCCGTCAAAACTCCAATTGTGATAAGCGATTGCACCGCTGTCATTAATCGCCTCACCGCCGTCATAGGGGTAACCAGCAAGCGCCGCGGGTAACAACCATCGGCTACCGTTTGTTGAATCCCATTGGAGAGCACGAAACCAGCTGCCAACTCCGCTGTATCCGACGACCACGCCTTGGTTGTTGATGCCTGCGGGGTGCGTGTAATTCCCAGCCAGTACCTGAATGGTGCGCATTCCGTTCTGCGCGTCCCAGAAGAAACCTTGGGAGGTCGCGCCCGTTTGCCCCACACCGCTCAATCCGATTACCTGGCCGGCGTCATTTAGGGCGTTCGGATAGCTGTCGTCGAGGCCACCTGGCAGGAACCCGAGGTCCACAACGCGGTAAGCCGGTGCGAGGTTCGTGGCAACCTGAGCCCACAAAGTGGGTGCGCTGAAAAGTAGGGATGACGCAAAGGCGAGAATTGCTACACCTCCCCCTCCCATGCAATTCGAATTAGATTTGATTGTCATATATGTGTGTTGTTTGTGTTTATGGTTATTGCTGTTGTAGGGTGCTGGCCCATCTTGAAAGACATTGGCTGGTTTTCGCGGCGAGATGGAATGCCGCCGCCGGTTGCTGCGAGCGGCGCCTTGACTCGATGCCCCGCGATGAGAATGGCGTTAGTGGTCGCCCAGCTTCTTGCGCCAATGTGGCGCCTTTTCCGGCCGACTGGTTGCCTCGTACACTGATAGGAGGCTGCTTTGTTGGCAAGCGGAGAATCTGGTCCAGACGGAAGCGGGTTATCAGACGGGCGCAACCGGCTGCCAGCAGCGATTGTGTTGTGGCGAAACGTGTCTTCATAAACGTCGAAGTTATTGTTGCTGACCGATTTTCGGCCTGTTTTAGTATTCCATTTCACTCCCGAACAGAGGAAGAACGAGAAGAAGGTTGCAACAAATCTTCTCCGCAGGGCCAATTCGGAGGACAGTCCTGAGCGGGTCCGAGGCGATGAGACCAAGAAGGAGAGCGATGAGCTTCAGTCCAACCGCATGGCGACGGCCTCGGCGCGGAGGTCCTCGAAGGGCTTGAGGCTTGCTTGGTCGGTCACAGACTGCTTGCAGCCGCGCCGATAATACTCCCGGGCTTCGGCGGCGCGACCGAGCCGGTGGCAGGTCATGGCTGCGGTGAACAGGGTGGTCGAGGGCACGTCGGATCCGGCCAGGAAAAGCGAGAGTTCAAGCTGTGGCAGTGCGAGAGCGAAATCGCCATGACGGTAGTGGGCCATGCCGAGGACGCGGAGGCAATCGGAGTCAAAGGGATGGAGCGAGACGGCGCGCTGGGCCAGCACCACGGCACGAGGCGGGTTGCAGAGCTCGGCGGGACCGTTGGCCAGCAGCCAGGCGACCTTGGCGAGTGTGCCGGGATTGTCGGCGACCAGGTCGAGGCTCTTCTGGTAGCTCGCGGCAGCTTCGGCCCAACGGCCTAAACCGCAGAAAGCCTCGGCGAGCGACTCATGCACTGCGAAGTTGTCGGCGCCCACCGCAAGCATGCGGTGGAGGTCCCGAGAGGCGTCCTCAAAACGCCCCAATTGCAGGCAAGCCTCGGCCCGTAGGGCCAGGGCACGGCGGCTGTCGCACGGCACGAATTGCACGATATTCGAGGCAACGAGCGTGTAATCCTGCCCGAAATGTCCCTGGAGTCCACGGTAGGCCAGGCGCAGCGCCAATTCAATACCGGCGTTGGTTCGGGATGGTCCAGCGGCCGCAAGAAAATCCTCCCTCGCCATCACCCACTGTCCCTGGACGCCTTCCGCGACGCCGCGCGCGGAGAGGAGCCAGGGCGCGGTGCGGTTGGTGCGTCCGCCATCGTCAGCGCACCAGGCCAGGAGGCGCGTCCAGCAAAGGCTGGTTGACGGGTCTGGCCCCTCGTTGGGGGTTGACGCATCCAGGGGGAGGCGGAAGCCCGGGGCCAACTCCAGGGCCTTTTCGAAATCGGCGGCCGCCGCCGCACGGCCCACTGCGGCGTGAGCCAGATAGCGCCCGAGCCAGCAGACCGATGCAGAGGGTTCCAACGCGATCGCGCGGGTGAAATCCTCCACCGCAGACGCCTCGCTCAAGCGGAACCTCGCCCAACCTCGCCGGTGGAACCACTCCCACTGGTCGGGTTTGGCTTCAATCAGCCGGCTCAACAACCTAGCTGCCATTTCCCACTGCCCGGTTTCCTCCGCGTTTGCCACGGCGGCCAAAGTGCCTGTCAGCCCATCGGCCAGCTTGGCTCCAGAAACGGCCGGATCGGTAGCCGGGGACGAGGCGATGCGCGGCGGCTCTGGCGGCGACAGAACCACGGAGGACCGCTGGTAAACCATGCGCCAGGCCGCGGCGAGCGTCAACGGTGGCGCAGTTGGGGGCGGTTCACCGCTTAGCAGCAGAGCCAGCGCGCTGATTTCATCCAGGGGACGTTCCTCGCGCGGCAGTCCCCACAGCCTGACGGCGTGATCCTCGCTGGCGGTCAAAACCGCGCCGTCATCGGGACTGAACTCGACCGAGTTGACAGGCCCGGCATGGAGGAGGGGTGGACTCAGGGCCTCCCCGGTCTCAACATCCCAGACGCGGGCCGTGCCGTCGGAGCCGGCGGTGGCCAAGCGGGAGCCGCCGTGGCTGAAGCAGGCGTCGCGGATCGCCCCGCCGTGGGCCACCGATGCCAGCACCCGCCCCGAAGGCAGTTCGAGTATTCGAGCGGTACCATCATCCGAAGCGGTCAGGACCCGGTCAGAGCGGGGGCCAAAGGAGACGCGACGGATCGGAGCCTGGTGGCGAGCGAGGAGGATCTGACTTCGCCCAGTGCGGGGATCATACAAATCCAACGAACCGTCTTGGTTGCCGATGACGAGCCATCGAGAGTCCGTGCTGAAGTCAGCGCTGCTGGGACGCAGCCCGGCCACCCCGGCCGGCCCGGCAAACCGGCGCGCCGGCGCGTCCCAGACCCGGACCGCCCCCCCACGGTAAAGCGTAGCGAACAAGTGCCTATCCCGGCTCCACTTCGCCAGGCAGCGCTCACGGGTACCCCAGCGAAACCCCGCCGAAGAGGGGAGGCAAAACATTAGCGGCGGTCCAGTCGGCTCATTCCACGATCGGCAGTCCCCCATGAACTCCGCCGCCAGGATCGAGGTTCCCCCCGAACTAAACTCCGCACTTTGACCTTGGAAGTGCTGGATGCCGCCCGTTTCGACATCCCACAACACATACCACTCATGCCATGACGAGATCTCACCAATGGCCAAGACCTTGGTTCCCTTCGGATCGAGTTTTGCCTCGCGTGCGATCCCCGGCAGGGGGAGATTCCGCCCCAGTTTCATGCCGGTACTGGCATCCCAGAGCTGAACCTTCCCGTCCGCCGAGGTGCTAACGATCCGGCCGCCGTCCGCGGAAAAATGGGCGGACAAAGCCGAGTTCTCCAGCAGCATGACTTGAGAAGGTTCATCCGAGGTTTGGTGATCGCGAAGCCTCCAAACCCGCACGGTCCCATCGGCGGAGCCGGTGATGATCGATTGTTCGTCCGGGGTGAATAGCGCGCCACAGAGCGGGCCGGCGTGCCTCAGTGGCGGCATCAAGAGCCTCCCGGAATCGCTGTCCCAAAGGCGGGCGGTATGGTCGCGGCTGGCGGTCAGGAGCCGACGCCCGTCTCGGCTGAAGACCACGGACACCACTTCACCCTCATGGTTGAGCGGCGGGAGCAGCAGCCTTCCAGTGCGGCTATCCCAGAGCCGGACTTGGCGGTCGGTCCCGGCGGTGGCCACGCGCCGTCCGTCGTGGCTGAGGCGGGCGTCCAGGACCTTTCCTTCGGCGTGCGGGAAGAGCGGCGACAGACGAGGGAGAACCCCAGGGACTTCAGAGTCCGAAGCGGGCGCAAAGGAACTGGGTGGTGCGGGTTTGGAAGCCTCTCGCCAGAGGGGGCTGACATCCACGAGGCAGGCGGCGGGCTGCCGTCCTTGTCCAAACGTGCCGGCGACCAGCAGAACTCCCGTTTCCTTGTCCAGACGGGCGGCGCTGAGTCCCCAGCAATCGAGGATGGCGGCGACAAATTTGCCGGTGTCGGTGGAATGGACCGCCGCGAGATGCGACTCACAGCCGATAAGCAGGGCGGCTCCGTCTGCAAGGAACATCACGAATTCAGTGTCCACGCCAGGCTCCGCAAGGTCAATCTTGACGGTACCGCTCGCGACTTCGTAAACCACAGCGCCGCCGTTCTCATCTACGATCCAGCCCGGAGCGCCAATGGCAACTAGCCAACTATCTGGGCTGAAGGTGGCGCACGTGACCGGTCCCTTGTGCCGGCGAGCGGGAGCTGCCGGGAGACCGGTAGCGGCGTCCCAGATACGACTGGTGTAATCGTCACTGGCGGTAACGACCAGCCGGCCGTTGGGACTAAAAACGCCCGAGTTGACGGCTCCTTCATGCGTCAGGGGCGGAGTGACCGGCTGCCCGGTTCGGAGATTCCAGACCCGGGCCATCGCCCGGTTGGTCTGCCCGTCGAGCAACCCGGTGCAGACAAGCACCCGAGAACCATCGGGACTCAACTCCAGGTGCGTGACCGGCCCGCCTGGGAACCAAACCTGGACCAGATCCGCGCAGTCGCGGAGGACGGCACCCAGTCGTTCCCGGTGCATCTGCAACCGAGCTGGTTTGTCGCGTTCGAGCAACAACGCTTCCGTAAGCGGGGCCAGGCTTCCCGCCTCGTCGCCACGCCCGGCCCGTTGCCAGCCCCGGGCCACCTCCAACCGAGCCTGTCGCTCGAGGCCCGCCGCTTGGGCGGCTGAGAGACTCCTGGCGTAGGCCATCGAGCCGCCTGCAACCGTCAAGAGGAGGACCGCCGTAGCCCCCAAGGTGCCGGCCAGAGCTGGATTCCGCCGGCACCAACGCCACAGTTTCTCAGCCTTCGTGACGGGCCGGGCGATGATCGGCTGTCCTTGGGCGAAGCGGTTCAATTCATCGGCCAATTCTTGAGCAGTGCGGTAGCGGCGCTCTGGGATCTTCTCAAGGCATTTCAAGCAGATCGTCTCGAGGTCTCGCGGCACGCGCGGGTTCAGGACGCGTGGGGGAATCGGGTCGGTCTGGAGCACCTGCGCCAAGGTAGCTTGCACCGTATCGGCCACAAAGGGTGGCCGACCGGTCAGCAGGTGGTAAAGGATCGCGCCGAGCGAGTACAGGTCGCTCTGGGGCCCAATCCGGTCCCTTTGGCCGAGGGCCTGCTCAGGAGGCATGAAGCCGGGGGACCCAAGGACCTGGCCAGAAACGGTCAAGTCGGAGTCGCTCTCTACTTGCTTGGCCAGACCAAAGTCGGTGATGCGCGGCCTGCCGCAGTCGTCAATAAGGACGTTGGATGGTTTGAGGTCGCGGTGCAAAACGCCCTGACCATGAGCATATTGAATGGCTTCGGCGATGGCCTTGACGTACCGGCCAGCCAAGTGCGGAGTCAGCGGTTGATCACGGGTTAAAGCGGCCAAGTCCCGGCCCGTCACGAATTCCATGGCGATGAATTCCTGGCCGTCGTGGGAACCCACTTCATAGATGGAGACGATCTGGGGGTGTTGAAGCCTGGCGACGGCTTCCGCCTCCGCGCGGAAGCGCTTTACGGCCTCAACCCCTGCGAAACGTCCCGCCAAGAGCATTTTTAGCGCCACAATGCGGTTGAGGCTGCGCTGGCGTGCCCGGTAGATAATACCCATCCCGCCCCGCGCAACCTCGCCCAGCACTTCGTAATCGCCAAAGTCGTGGACAGCGGGCTCACTCCAAGCCCCATCTCGTGCGTCGAAAGCCGGCTCCAAGCCGAGCGCCTCCCGGAGTGCGCAGCAGGGGCATACCCCACCCGGTGCATCAGGTCTAATTTCGGTGCCACATTCCGGACAATTTCTCGACGCGGGCATGATTCGTTTCGAAAGATCTAGCTCCTACCCTCTCAGAGGAAATTAAGCACAAAGGTCGCAGAAAAAGAAGCGCGGACTTTCTTGCCCGCAATCGGGCGCAAAACGAGAGGGCGAACATGGATGGCTGCGCGCTGAGGCCACGTTCCTGAGCCTGGAAGAAGGTGCGGTGCGCGGATGAGCATGGTAGTCTATCCTCGAACGATGGCGATAAGGTCGCGTATCTCCTCATCGATCTGGGTCACGGTGCCCACAGTTTGTGCGACCTCGTCCCGCACCAGCGTCCGGTACCTTTTCCGCAATTGGAACGATGCCGCTTTAACCGCGCTTTCGCTGAGGCCGAGTTCCTTGCCGATGACGTCGTAGGCTTGCTCAGGTTTCCCCCCGGCCAAGCACCCCTTGAGTCGTTCGTAAAGCGCCCTCCTTTCCCCAGCGGAATGCTCCTCGGCCAGACGGGCGGCGGCACGTTCGAGAACCGTGTAGGCCCAGCGGAGGTCGAACAGCTTGTCTGGCGTCATGGTGTCCGCTGGTTCCATTTGGTAGCAGTGTTCGGCCTGGGCGGCGTCCAGAGACAGCGGTTTATCGCCGCCGCCGCGCTTCAGGGCCGATTCACGATCCCACGCACTGGAAAGAAAGTGATTGAGGGCCGCCAATAAGAAGGCTCGAAACTTGCCTTGGAGGGGGTCCAGGCTTGCAATATCATTCCTCTCCAGGATTGTAGCGAAAAATGCCTGTGTAAGGTCCTCCGCGTCCTCAGGCGAATAACCCCGCCTCCTTATGTAAAAAAAAAGGGGAGGCCAGTAAATCCGGCACAACGACTCCAACGCCTCGCGAACCGCAGTCGAATCACCCAGTCCCGCCGCCAAGACAACGGACCAGTGAGTGGTCACGAACGGGTCGCGCCGCTGGGTGTCCGAGGATGGGTCGCTCATGAGTGCTAGTGTAACCAGTCCTGGTACGAGGTCAAACGCGGTGAATATGAGACTCAGTCTCATTCCTACAAGCGTCCGAGGGAGATTCAGAAACCAAAACCTTTGGGACGTGGTCGACAGATATCTGCCGGTAGCCCAGTCGGACCGGCCACAGCGGTTTGCTTGTCAACATCACCGGAGGGTGAGTCCGCAGTTCTCGAGCAACAATGCCTGCGCGCGCTCAAGCTTTTTTGCTGGCGGAAGGCAGTCGCCCTTCTCCCAGCGCAGGATCGTGCCAGGGGCAACCTCGAGCTTCTCGGCCAGGTCTTCCTGGGTAAATCCAAGGCGGCGACGGGCATACGCCAGGCGCTTGGCCAGGGTCTCGGGTTGGGGCTCCGGATCGTAGCCCAGGAACTCGATTATCCGTGGCATTTGGCGGATGGCGGGCGCCCCAGCACCCCTTTCCCAGTTCTTGAGGGATTCAATATGAACGCACATGTACTCGGCGACCGTGCGTTGCAGTAGGTGAAGCTTCAACCGGTGGTTCTTGATGTGCTGCCCGATAGTATTTGGTTGTTCCGCAATGACTTGTGTGGATTTCCAGCGATGGGGATGCAGCGGTCTTTGTGCTTTGATGGTCAGGTGACAAAAAGGCAACGCATGGCACTGCGTCGGTTTTCATCAACGACGACGAGAGCGGCCTGCATCACGACTACGAGGTCTGGCTGGAGAAGCTCGCCCCCCACGCCCCCACGTCCCAATACCACCACAACCGCACCGGTGAGGACAACGCCGACGCCCACATAAAGCGGCAGATCATGGGCCGCGAGGTCGTCGTCGCCATCACCAAGGGGAAGCTGGACTTTGGACCGTGGGAGCAGATCTTCTACGGCGAGTTTGACGGGCAGCGGCGGAAGCGGGTTTTGGTGAAGATCATTGGAGAATGAGGCGGGGTTTGGCGGAAACGGACACCCACTCTTCCTGACGGATCGCAACGGGCTCTTGCCTGTGACGACCCAAGCGGTTATCATGACTGCATGATTGCTGTCAAAGCTGAGAATGACAGCCTGCAGGTAACCATTCCCACCGCAGGCATGACGCCGGACGAGGTTCAGGACTTCGTCTCTTGGCTACGCGTTGAGAGCGTCGTCCGCCGCAGCCACCTCACGCCGGAAGCCGCCTGGACTTTGGCCGAGGATCTCAAGTCCAATTGGTGGCGGGCAAACGAGCGGCGGTTCATTCCCAAGGGGCCCGAGTCGGAGTGAATGGCGTCTCCATCATCGTCGATACCAGCATTCTCTTCTCCCTGCTGCTGCGCGGGACCACCGAGGCGCGAAAGCGGTTCCTCACGGACAGCGCGTTGAGGTTTTTCTGCCCTCGGTTCGTCTTCGTCGAGCTTTTCAAGCACAAAGAGCGGATTGCTCAATTCAGCGCCCTGAGTGAGGAAGACCTGCTGGAATGCCTGTACGAGCTCCTTGAGCGGGTTAACTTCATCGAGGAGGGCAGTATCCCCATCGGCACCTGGATGGAGGCCCGCCGATTGTGTCGGGACGTGGACCCCAAGGACACTGCTTTCGTTGCGCTGACGCTGCACCTGGACGCTCGGCTTTGGACCAGTGACGGCGAGCTTAAGGCTGGGCTCAGGGCGAAGGCATTCGACCGTTTTTACGAGCCGTGATTCCCCGCACGCGCCCACCTCGCAATACCACCACAATCGAACCGGTGAGGACAACGCCGACGCCCACATGAAGCGGCAGATCATGGGGCGTGAGGTGATCGTCGCCATTACCCAGGGCAAGCTGGACTTCGGCCCGTGGGAGCAGATCTTTTATGGGGAGTTTGATGGGCGAAGAAGGAAGCGGTTGCTGGTGAAGATCATTGGTGAATAACGTTGTAACAGTTTAGCTGGTCGTCACGGCGGCCTGGCGCTCGAAGCCAAAGGCGCTGGCCGGGACGAACTTCAAGCCGAAGAATTCGGCGAAGAAGCGGCTGATTTTCCGGTCGGACGCGTTGAGTTCGTAGCGCAGGTAGAGGGCGGTGGCCTTGGCCGCCGGCCCGATGTAAGCGCCGAGCAACTCTCCGGGGCCGGGTTGCCCCACGTGGCGATCACAGACCGGACAGTAGGTCGAGACGTTGATCATCACTGCGGCTTGGGGTTGTCAGCCCCGACACCCACCACCAAGTCAAACCGCTCGCCATAGCGTTGTCCATCGAGAGTGACATCCAGCGCCACAATTCGGACCCCGGGAGGCGCATTGGCTGCGGCTCTGATGCGAAT
>Ga0316229_1001822_pt1 | contig 20177 bp, 11 predicted proteins | sample TBH18023metaG_FD_206011 | JGI IMG/M metagenome (GOLD analysis project Ga0316229, IMG submission 206011) | Freshwater microbial communities from Trout Bog Lake, Wisconsin, USA - TBH18023 | ecosystem: Environmental > Aquatic > Freshwater > Lake > Hypolimnion/Profundal zone | place: USA: Wisconsin... | reverse complement strand
GCTCCAAATGTTTTACGGGCCAATCGGCATCGGTAGCGCCATTTTTACTTTAGTCATGGGCATTGTTATTTTATTTGGTGCGGTGCAGATGCGGAAATTGGAGAATTATGTGTTTGCGCTCGTCGCGGCGATTCTTGCGATATTGCCCTGCGTTTCCGCGTGCTGCATTCTAGGTCTGCCGTTCGGCATTTGGGCTTTGGTCGTCATGAACAAGCCTGAAGTGAAATCCCAATTCAAATGAACTTTGAGGTTAAGCCGCCGGTCCTGACCCGCAAAAAGGCGGTCAACTGCGTCTTGATGAATCTGCTGGCAACGCCTGGTTTGGGTTCGGTTATGGCGCACCGCTGGTTTGCCGGCATCTGCCAACTGGTTTTGTCCCTTGTTGGTTTTGTCTTGATGATGGTTTGGTTTTACAAGCTGGTCGTCGTGCAATTCTATGGGCAGATTAATGGAGCCGTCGTGGTGCAGCCGGTGGGCTGGATCGGTTTGACCGGCGTGGTTTTGTTCGCCACCGCTTGGTTTTGGTCGTTGGTAACCAGTTTAAGCATTTCGCAAGAAGCCGCAAAAGTGCGCGTCGCTTCATTGCAACATTTTGCCGTAGGATTGGTGAAGCTTGATGAAGTCAAAACCATTCTTTTGCTTTCAACTTTGCCGGGGTGGTCGCGCGCGGGCGAAATTATTTCGCGCACGTTCGTGTTCAAGGATTTTCCCACCGCGATGAAATTCGTCAACGCCGTCGCCGAACTGGCCGAGCAGGCGCAGCATCACCCGGACGTGGACATCCGCTGGAACAAGGTCACGCTCGCGCTCACCACGCACGACGCGGGCGGGCTGACGGAAAAAGATTTTGCGCTCGCCAAGCAGTGCGACGCGCTGTCACTGCGCTGACGGCGCGTTCGTGCGCGCCGTGCGCCCGATCCAGAAGCCGTTCGCGGCAAAGTTCCATTCCAGTTGCGGCAGGCTGGGTGCGTCGCCATTTTTGCCGCGCAAGACCAGGCGGTCCGCCGGTTTCATTTTTTCCACCCATGGCCGGTAGGCCTGCGGGTCGCCGAAATTCCAATGGACATTTTGATAGACGGCGAAGTCCGCGTCCGGCATCAACGCGGGCTCGAAGCCGACGATATACCGCCAGCGGGCCTGGGGATTCCTGAAAAAGGTCTGGTAAAAAATCGTCATGTCCGCCGTGTAAAAAATTCCGTCCGGTTCCGGCAGCCAGCCCTTGAGGTCGGGGTTGTCCTGGGACAGGGCGGGCCACGAAAGATTTTCCGTCCACTTGCCGTCGTTGTTGCTGGTGGCGGCGAGAAAGGTCATCACCGCCAGCCCGCCGGCCAGCGCGAGTCGTTTCAGGGAGTCGGCGGCGAGCCGCGCGGCGAGGAGCAGTTGCAGTTCAAAAGCGGCCAGCACCATCAGCGCCGGCCAGCCCCAGTCGGTCCAGAAACGAATGGCTTTGAACCCGAGCAGCCAACTGATGCAGGCCAGCCAGAAGACCGGGCTGGATTTCCAGGAAAGCGGATCCCGTTTTCCCGCGCACCGCAGAACCAGCAGGCCGGCGGCCAGCAGGAGCGCAAAAATGTCGCCGGCGAACGGCTGCAGTTCCGTGGCCATGGTGTGCTGGACGTGGTGCAGGCCCAGCGCCCGCTCGCCCAGCGCGAACGCGGAGAAAAGCGTCACCATGGGATGGCCGGTGAGACACGCGCCCAGAAACGAACCGGCCAGCCAGCCGGTGGCCAGCAGGATTCCCCAGCGGAACTGCCCGGCCAGAAAAAACGCCATCACCGGCAGCGCCCAAAGATACCAGACGCCATGCACCAGCGCGCAGAACGCGATGATTGCCGTCACCATCGCCAGGAACCGCCAGCGCGGCGGCGACGGGCCGCGAAACTGCCACGCGCAAAGGATGGTCACGAGCCCGGAAATGGTCAGCATGAACGGCCGGCCGAGCATCAGCCGCGGCATCAGCCCGCCGGCCACCGTGACCAGCATCAGCGTGATCAGCCACGCCTCCGGCCGTTTCAACCAGGCCAGCGGTGAAAACCCGAACAGGACAAACAGCCCGGCCACCGCGCATCCCACCAACTGCGCGGTGTCGCAATGGCTGCAAAGAAAAATCTGCCGCAGGAAAAAATGCCAGACGAAATGCTGGTCCGGGAAAGCGGGGCCGAGGACCAAAATTTCACCCCACGGTTTGCCGCTCACCGCCTTGGCCGCGTGCCGCAGCGCGTCGTCGCCGGGCAGATAGCCGTAGCCGATGATTTTCAGCGGAATCGCAATGACCGTCAGCGCCACCACCGCCCACACCAGCAGCGGGACGTGACGCCGGAGAAATTCGCGGGCGGCGGAAATAAAATTGCCGTGATCCCCGGTCATCGTGTCCTTCAGCGCGGGGTCACGAGGTGGAAATTATTGCCCGGCAGCCGCCCGATACAGAGGCCGCTCACGCCGTAATTCCATTCGAGCTGCGGGATGTTCGGGCGGTCGCCGCCGCCGCCGTTGATCACGAGGCGGTCCGCCGGCTTCATTTTTTCCACCCAGGGCAGGTAGGCCTTGGCGGCGCCGTCGTTCCAGCGGATACTGTGGTAGGTCGCAAAATCATCCGGCGGCATCAGCGCCGGTTCGTAGCCGAGGATGTAGCGCCAGTTGGCGGTCGGGTTCTTGTAAAATGTCTGGTAAAAAACTCCCATGTCGGCGGAATACAAAATGCCGCCGTCCGCCGGCATCCAGCCGTCAAGTTCGGGATGCTCCGCCACCGAGAGAAACTGCCACGTCAAATTTTTCGTGTAGCGGCTGTTCCAGTCGCTCGTCACGGCGAGAAACGCGGCGGCCGCCAGAATCAGCGTCAGCAGCAGGCGCTTGGCGGAATCGGCGGTGAACTTCGCGATAAACAAGAATTCAATCTCCGTCACAATCAGCACCATCAGCGCCGGCCAGCCAAAGTCCTCCCAAAACCGGCCCACGCGGAAGGCCAGCATCCAGCAGCCGCACATGAGCCAGAACGCCGGGTTGCGCGCGAACGGAACCGCCGCCGGCTTCGTGAAAAACCGCAGCAGCACGAGCGCGCCGACGATGACGACCGCCAAAATGTCGCCCGCGAACGGCTGAAATTCCGTGACCTCCGTGCGGCTGGTCGCGTGCTGGCCGAACGCGCCGACCATCATCGTCACCGCCTGCGAAAGATAGTCCGCCGGATGCCCCGTCAGCAGCGCGGCCAGCGCCGTGCCTGCCAGCCACGCGCCCGCCAACAGCAGCGCCCAGCGAAATTCCCCGGCAAACAAAAACGCCGCCACCGGCAGCAGCCACAGATACCACACGCCATGAAACAGCGTGGCGGCGGCGATGAGCGCCGTGAACAAAACAAAATTTTTCCGCCCCGGCCGCGATTTTTGCGCCACCAACAAAATGACCATCAGCGCCGCGATGGTGAGCGCGAACGGCCGCCCCAGCAGCAGCCGCTGCGGCAGATCCGAGACGATCATGGAGGCGAGCAGCGCGACCAGCCACGCCTCCGGGCGCTTCAGCCACGGCAGCAGCGCGATGTTCGCCACGATGAACAGGCCGACCACGCTGAAGATGACGAGAGTTTCCGCGTCCCAGCCGGTCGCCCGGTGGACGAAGCCGAGCAGCGTGTGCCAGCCGAGGTTGTGGTCGAGCCGATACGAATCGTTGAGCACCAGGATTTCCGTCCACGGCTTGCCGCTGACGGCCTTCGCGCAATGCCGCAGCGCGTCGTCGCCGGGCAGGTAGCCGTAGCTGATGATCTTCAGCGGAATGGCGAGGATGACCGCCGCGACGACGGCCCACACGGCGAGCGGGACGTAGCGGCGGAATCTTTCGGGCAGTTCAAATTCAAACATGGCGCTAAATTTTTTATTCGCTTGGTTGTAGCGGCGCCCTGTGGACGCCGTTTTCGGCGGTCACAGACCGCCGCTACAAGCCGATAAATTTCGCCAATCAAAACACCTTGGGCCGGCCTTCGTCGAGGATTTTCAGGCGTGGCGTCAGCTTTTGCTGCGCCGCGATTTCCCGCAGCCAGCGCAGCGGCTCGTCCATCGCCTCGAACGACAGCTTGAACGTCCCGAAGTGCATCGGCACGAAAATTTTCGCGCGCAGGTCCTGAAACGCCCGCACCGCCTCGTCCGGCCCCATGTGCACCTTGCGGAAACTGTCCGGGTGATACGCGCCGATCGGCAGCAGCGCGATTTCCGGCGCGAGCCGTTTGCCGATCTCCGCGAAGCCGTCGAAATACGCGCTGTCGCCGCAGTGGTAAATTTTCCGCCCCTGATGCTCCAGCACGAAGCCGCCGTAGCCGCGATGCTGGTCGTGCAGCGTCCGCGCGCCCCAGTGCGCGCTCGGCGTGAACGTCACCTTCCAGTCGCCCTGCGAAAAACTTTCCCACCAGTCCAGCTCCACGATGCGCGCGAAGCCGAGCTTTTTCGCGAGGTCGCCCACGCCCCACGGCATGATGCCGATTTTCGTGGCCGGCAATCTTCGCAAGGTCGGCTTGTGAAAATGGTCGAAGTGCGCGTGCGTCAGCAGCACCAGGTCAATCGGCGGCAAATCCTGAACGCGCAGGCCGGAGCGTTTGAGCCGCTTCATCAGGAACAGCCAGTTGGCAAAGTTCGGGTCCACCAGCACATTCAAATCGGTGAACTGGATTAAAAATGACGCGTGGCCGATCCAGGTGATGGCGACCTGCCGGCGTTTTAATCTGGGAAAAATCGGCGGGCGATGCGCGCCGGTGCGTGGCGTGAACCAGCCTTTCAGGATCAGCTCGTGGAAAAACGTGCGCGGGTTGAAGTGCTTCGCCGGCGTCAAGTCCTTGAACGAGCGCGGCAGCTTGCGGCGCGGCGGCACGGGACGGCTGGCGGATGGTTTGGTCACGGCGCGGAAACTCTAGCACCCGCCGCGTGTTCCACCAATTTGAAAATGCGGGGAGAAAATAAAATGATAAACCACGAAATACACGGACCACACGAAATGAAGCCGGGGCAAAATGCCGCCAGATGAACCATCCTTGCCGCCAGCCGATGACGGGGCCGGTTTCAGGCTGGTTTTGTTTTTGTGTGGTTCGTGTATTTCGTGGTTTCAACTTCTTGGTTCAGGTCAGGTGCCGCGCTTTTCTTTCAAATTGTGCCGCCGCTACTTCGTGTTAAATTTCCCGCATGGCTGAACTTGATCCGCAGCTCAATAAATTCCTCCGCAAAAAACCGAAGCTCGGTAAAAGCGTTTATCTCGCCAAGACCGCCGTCGTCCTCGGCGACGTGACGCTCGGCGCGCACAGCAGCGTGTGGTATGGCGCGGTGCTGCGCGGCGACATCAACCGCATCGTCGTCGGCCACCACTCCAACGTGCAGGACAACGCCGTGCTGCACCTCGCGGACAAGTTTCCGTGCCTCGTCGGCAACTGGGTGACCGTCGGCCACGGCGCGATTGTCCACGCCTGCACCGTCGGCGACGAAGTGCTCGTGGGCATGGGCGCGGTGATTTTGGACGGCGCGGTCATCGGCAAGCAGTCCATCATCGGCGCGAAGGCGCTGGTGACGCAGGGAACGAAAATCCCGCCCGGCTCGCTCGTGCTGGGCGCGCCTGCGAAAGTGGTGCGCCAGCTGACCAAGGAAGAACGCGCCGGCCTGAAATGGTGGGCGCAAAAGTATGTGGACAACGGCGCGTATTGCCTGAAGCACGGAATCAATGTGGGCACGCCGCTGGCGAGTTGAGTTTTGCGAGAGCCGCGAAGTGACCGCGTTTGTATTTCTTCAACCTGCTGCGGAGCGAATGGCGCAATGCTATTTCTAGTTTTTGCTGTGAAGGCGTGAGCAAAACTTTCATGGCGGCAAGCTAAAGGCTGTTTCCAAGGGTGTCAAAAAAAATCCGAAACGCGCCAGGTTGAAATGGTGGGCGCAGAAGTATGTGGACAACGGCGCGTATTGCCTCAAGCACGGCCTCAATGTGGGTGCGCCGCTGGCGAGTTGAAGCATCTAACTGCCCGATGCTTTGCAGCCTATCTCCGTATTAGGCGTAATCATCGTGGTCTCAAAACTCTGCTCACCAATGCACCAAGGCCATACCCGATGGCTGCAAGATATAGAAACATGGTGGCCAGCATCGGCAGAATATATGCCATGCCTTGATCTCCCTCGATGCCGAATGTCTTGAAAATCGCCATCCATGTCACAATCACGGGGTAACAAACATAAGTGGCGGAATGAGCGGCGTCGTGAAATACCGAATCGTAAGGCACGAGCGAACATAGTATGCCAACAACAACAAACAAAGCCGCTCCAGCAAATCCCCATGTCGTTGTTCTTTTCATAGCGTGCGCGATTACGCCTAACATCTAGGTCGGCCAAGTTGGTTGGGTTTGTTTGTGGCCTATCTGGGTCATGGCAAAAACTGTATTCTGGACGTAAAACGGTGTCCAGCATGCTTTTGTTTGCACATGAGCCTCGAACCGTTGCCGGAAAAGACGGCAAGCCGTCCGCTGGCTGGATAAAAAGAGCGGCCTCCGTCACCGGAGGCCGCCCGCATTTTCAGGCTTTGATTGTTTCACGCCTGCACGGCGGCGCTGACGGACTGGCTCCAGACGATGCGCGCGGCGGAGGAAGGGCTGGAACCCCGCATCCGGGCTAAAAAGCGGTGTTTTTGGCCAAAAAGGCCGGTTTTTGCGTAATTGGATGCGCCCCAAATGAAATGGGGCGCTCGGAAAACGATTTTCCGGCGTCGGAAAACGAAAAGGGGCGCGCCCCAAACGGTTTTCCGGCACCGGGAAATGAAATGGGGCGCTCGGAAAACGGTTTTCCGGCGTCGAGAAATGAAATGGGGCGCGCCCCAAATGGTTTTACGGCGTCGGAAAACCGTTGTTGGAGACGCACAAATGAATTGGGGCGACGGGAAAATGGTTTTGGGAAGGCGGAAAAGAAACGAGGCGCTTCCAATATTGAAGGCATTTCACCGTCGGCGACGGATGCGGCCCCGGCCAAAGGCCTTTGCCAACGCCGCTCGACAAAACATTTCCGCCGCGCCAGACTGCCGGGATGGACATCGCGCCCAATTCGCCGCTCGATTCGCTGTGGACGGAATACGGCCGCGCCTTCGCGGCGTGGGACGACCTCACGCTCGGGCGCTGGCTCGCCCAGACGCTCGGCCAGCTCGAAGGTCGCGCGTGGCGGCTGTCGCATCCGCTCGTCGGCGCGTATCGCCTCGCCGCGCAGGTCGCGCATGGCCGGCAGATCTGGCACAAGCGCCTCGCCACCGCGCCCGCCGCGTATGCGGAATCGCATTGCTGCCGCGCGCCGTTCCTGCCGCTGCTCACCCGCGATGTCCGCACGGAGGGTTTGATCTGCCAGCATTGCAACGAAATCCTGGTGCCGTTCGATGAATTGTCCGCCGAACTGCGCGCCGTCCTCGAGCCGTGGGCGAAAAATTACGAGCCGGTCCACGCCGTGGCGCATTGGGACGACCGTCAGCGCAAGCGCATCGGCAATTACGATGCCGCCTACGAGAACGCGGCGTTGGCGGCGGAAAAACTGCTGGCCACCGCCGGCGGCGAAATCGCGCCGAAGCTGCTCGACACTTACGCGGCTGTGATCTGGGAGGACCAGGACGAATGCCTGGAAGTGCGGCCGGAGGATGTGGCGGTGTAATTTGTTGATTGGTTAAATGGTTCAATCGTTGAATCGAAAGCCGCCCATTTAACAATTTAACCATTCCACGATTTAACAAATGAAACGAATTCTAAAATGGTTTTTTGCGCTGGTGCTGCTGCTCGTGGTGCTGGCGGTGGTTTTCCTGCTGTCGCTGGATACGATTTTGCGCGTGGTCGCCGAGAACCGCATCCGCGCGCAGACGGGCATGGACGTGGAGATCGGGAAATTTCATCTCGGCCTGCTCGAGCCGGTGGTGAGCATCGAGAACCTGCGGATTCACAACTCGCCGGCCTTCGGCGGCACGCCGTTCCTCACCATCCCGGAAATCCACGTCGAATACGACCGCGACGCGCTGTTGAAAAACAAGATTCACCTCACGCTGATGCGCTTCAATCTCGGCGAACTCGACATCGTGAAAAACGAGGCCGGCCAGACGAACCTGTTCGCGCTCGGTCTCGCGCTGCCGCAGCAAGGCGCGAAGGGCGGCGACCGGCAGTTGAAAGAATTCAAGCAGCGGACGGGGCTGGATTTTCAGGGCATTGACGCGCTGAACGTGTCCGTCGGCACGGCGCGGTTCATTGACCTGAAAGATCCGCGCAACAACCGTGAGCAGAAAATCGGCATTGATAATCTCGTGATGAAAAATGTGAAGACGCCCGCCGACCTCGCCGGCCTAATGGTGCTGGTGGCGCTGCGCGGCGGGGATTTTTTCACGACCGTGCTCGGCGGCGGCGTGAATTTGAAATGAAGTTGGTGGGGCGGCGCGGAGCGTGAGTTGTCTCAACTCGCAGCGCGCGGAAGTGTCCAGCCGCTGCGGATTGAGGACAATCCGCGCTCCGGGCGTTTTTGACTTCCAAGCCAATTCAGCTAATTTGACTGCCATGAATTTGACGGAACAGATGACGCGACTGGCCAGGCAGGCCAAGGCCGCGTCGCGCGAACTCGCCAGGCTGACCACGGCGGAGAAAAACGCCTGCCTGCTCGCGATGGCCACCGCGCTCGAACAAAACGCCGACGCCATCAAGTCCGCCAACGCGCTCGACATGGAATTCGGCGCGAGCCACGGACTCTCCGCCGCGATGCTCGACCGGCTCAAATTGGACGACAAAAGAATTTCTGGCATGGCGAAAGGTCTGCGCGAAGTCGTGGCGCTGCCGGATCCGGTTGGGAAAATTTTGGACGAGCGCATCCGCCCGAACGGACTCAAGCTCCAGAAAATTTCCACGCCCATCGGCGTCGTCGTCATCATTTATGAATCGCGCCCGAACGTGACGGCGGACGCGGCCAGCCTGTGCTTCAAGTCCGGCAACGCCACGATTCTGCGCGGCGGCAAGGAGGCGCTAAACTCAAACCAGATCATTGCGGAGATAATGGTTGAGGCTGGCAAAAAGACGATTGATTTCCCCATCCACGCGATTCAAGTCGTGCCCACGCCCGACCGCGAGGCGATTCCGATTTTGCTTTCGCTCACGCAATACGTTGACCTCTGCATGCCGCGCGGCGGCGAGAGCCTCATCCGCGCCGTCGCGGACTGCTCGAAGGTGCCCGTCATCAAACATTACAAAGGCGTCTGCCACGTTTTCGTGGATGCCGATGCCGATTTGAAAATGGCCGAGGAAATCACGATGAACGCCAAAGTCCAGCGCCCCGGCGTGTGCAACGCGGCGGAGACTTTGCTCGTGGACAAAACGATTGCGGAGAAATTTCTTCCCGCCATCGGCGAAAAACTTTTTGCCAAGCATGTCGAGCTTCGTGCCGACGACGTGACCCGCGAAATTTTGAACTCGTCACTCGTCACTCGTCACTCGTCACTGAATTTGCGCGCCGTGACCGAGCAGGACTGGTTCACGGAATACAACGACTACATTTTGAACGTGCGCGTGGTGGACGGCGTGCGCGCGGCGATTGACCACATCAATTTCTACGGCTCGGCGCACTCGGACAGCATCGTCACGAAGAGCGAGGCGCACGCGAAACAATTCCTCGCCGAGGTGGATTCGGCGGCGGTGTATTGGAATGCGAGCACGCGGTTCACCGACGGCGGCGAATTTGGCATGGGCGCGGAAATCGGCATCAGCACCGACAAGATCGGCGCGCGCGGCCCGATGGGTCTGGACGAATTAACCAGCTACAAATGGCTCGGCATCGGCACCGGGCAAATCAGAACTTAATCAGCCACAGATGCACACAGATGAAACACAAATAGCTCGGATTCGGAAATCTGTGTTTCATCTGTGTTAATCTGTGGCTAAACAATTATGGATCCCGCCGACCAAGCCAAATTTATCCGCGATTCAATTCCCGCCGGCGGTTTGTTCGCCGGATTGGAATGGAAGGTTTCGCCCGCGCCGTTTCCGCTGGGTGAAAATCTAGCCAAGGAAATCGAATCGCTCGGGCGCGTGCTGCTGCAATTTTATCGCGCGGTGAACTTGCTTTACCGAAAAAGCGTCGAGGGCAAGCAGCCGGAATGGGTCGCGCGCTGGCTCGACCTTGGCAAGCCGCGCGAACTGGTCGAGCTTCAGCGTTCGGCGGCTTTCAAAAATGAAATTCCGCGCGTCATCCGCCCGGACATTTTGCTGACGGAAAATGGTTTCAGCATCACGGAACTTGATTCAGTGCCGGGCGGCATCGGGCTGACGGGCTGGCTCAATAAAACATATTCAGAAGCAAGGAGTCAGGAGCAAGGAGCAAGTGTCATTGGCGGCGCGGACGGGATGGTTCGCGGGTTTGAATCCATTTTCGGCGATGCGAAGCAGGTTCACATTGTCGTTTCGGAAGAGGCGAAAACTTACCGGCCGGAGATGGTTTGGTTGAGCGGGCAAATTGGTTCGCGGTTCAGTGTTCAGGGTTCAGCGTTCGCGAATTTCGCCGAGGGCGACGCGGTTTATCGCTTCTTTGAGCTGTTCGATTTGCCCAATGTTGCCAATGCAAAAATGATTTTTGAACTCGCGGCGGAAAAGAAAATCCGCCTGACGCCGCCGCCGAAGCCGCTGTTTGAAGAGAAGATGCTGTTCGCGCTTTTGTGGAATCGCAACCTGCAAAACTTCTGGCGGCAGGAACTGGGCGAAGGTTTTCTGGCACGGCTCAAAAAAATAATTCCTTACACCTGGCTCGTTGACCCGACCCCGTTGCCCCCGCACGCGGCGATTCCAGAACTGAATCTCACGGACTGGACACAGTTGAAAACGCTGTCGCAGAAGGAGCGTGACTTGATTCTGAAGGTGTCGGGCTTCTCGGAAAATGCGTGGGGCGCGCGCGGCGTTTTTCTCGGCAGCGACTTGTCGCAGGCGGACTGGAGCGCAGCGGTGGACGCGGCGCTGAAAAACTTTGAGACGTCGCCGAGCGTGCTGCAGCGTTTTGAAAAGCCGAAAATCGTGGACGCAAGCTGGTTTGATTTTGCGAAAAACGAGGCCGTGCCGATGAAGGGCCGGGCGCGGCTGTGCCCGTATTATTTTGTTTCCGGCGAGGGCGACGCGGCGCGGCCGGCACTCGGCGGCGTGCTGGCGACGATTGTGCCGGCGGACAAAAAAATCGTGCACGGGATGGCGGACGCGGTGCTGGCGCCGTGTTGCGGGTGATTCCGGCCGGATGTCTTTTCCGCGCGGTTCCGCAGCGCCCTCGGTTGCAAATCCCCTGTGGACTTTGAAAACCAAATAAACTAAACCATGGCGCATGCGTCACCCCAAGGCTGTCCGCCACATTGATGCAAGGCCGCCGCCGCCGGCCATGGGGCGGCTTCGTTGCGCGCAAGAAGTCCGCTGAAGCGAAGTCGTTTGGGCTGTTATAATATGATGGAAAAATTGATGATGCGGTTGCTGTTGCTGGGCATGGTTGGGGTGAATGTGGCTGCGGCCGTCACCGTCGGCGAACTGCGCTGCGAATCTTTGCAAAACCCCTGCGGCCTTGACGACCCACGCCCCGCGTTAAGCTGGATCATTGACTCGGATCGTCGCCGCGAGGTGCAGACGGCTTATCGGGTTCTGGTGGCGTCCACCAAGGAATCGCTCGCCGCCGGCAAGGGCGACTTGTGGGACAGCGGCAAAGTCCCGTCGCCGGAGTCGGCGCAAATTGAATATGCCGGCCAGCCGCTGCCTTCACGCACCCGGTGCTTTTGGAAAGTCCGCATTTGGAATCGCGATGGCAAGCCATCCGCTTGGAGTCAGCCGGCTTCGTGGAGCATGGGCTTGCTCCAGCCGGCCGATTGGAAGGCGCAGTGGATCAGTGACCCAATTTTGGCGGATCCGGCCAATCGTCCGCTGACGCCAATAAATTGTTACCGCAGCCAACTGGCGTCCCGGCCTGACGCGGTTAAGCAGATTGTTCTGGATCTCGGCGCCAGCAAACGGATGGATGCCATGGAACTTCTGCCCGCCCGCCCTTTGGGTCAAAACGTTGATTTTCGCACGGCGATGTTCCCCGTCCGATTCAAAGTGGAGGCCGCCGACCAGCACGATTTCAGCGACGCGCGAACCTTGGTGGACAACACGGGCGAAGATTTCCCGAATCCGCGCAGCAACGCGTATCGTTTCCAGTTCCCGGCGATTTCGGCGCGCTATGCGCGGCTCACCGTCACGCGCCTGGCGTGCTGGGACGGGCAGGATTACGGCATCGCTTTGAGCGAGTTTTCGGTTTTCAACGGCCCCCAGTCGATCGCCGTTGGTTCCCGGGTGGAGTGCACGGATTCCATGGAATCGGATTGGTGGTCAACCAAGTTTCTGGTGGATGGCCAGGCCAACGTGGCGTTTGCCCCAGCGGCGTCAGCCTTGGCCGCCGGCATGCCGGACATGAACGCGAAGTCCACCGTGTCGCGCGTGCCGATGCTGCGCCGGGAATTTAATCTCGCCGGCAAAGTCCGCCGCGCCACCCTGTCCGTGTCGGCGCGGGGCTTCTATGAAGTGAGAATCAATGGCAAGCGCGTCGGCGATGAACTGCTCGCCCCGGGCTACACCGACTATGGTGCGCGCCTGCAATACCAGACCCACGACGTCACCGATCTGTTGCGCTCCGGGACGAACGCCATCGGCGCGCTGCTGGGCTACGGCTGGTATGCCGGGCACATGAACCTGTTCGAGATGCGCTGCATGTATGGATATTTTCCGCAATTTATCGCCCAGCTGGATGTGGAATTGGCGGACGGCACGCATATCAACCTCGGCACGGACGGCCAATGGCGCAGCACCCTGGAGGGGCCGGTGCGCTGGTCAGACTTATTGGATGGTGAAGGTTATGATTGTCGGCGCGAAATGTCCGGCTGGGATCAGCCGGGTTTCGACGATCACAACTGGCAGCCGGCCTGGTCGCAGCCGCGCGACGGCGTGCCATTGGTGTGGCAGCGCAGCCAGCCCGTGCGCGTCATCCGTGAGTTACAGCCGGTGGCCGTCAAGGAAGTGAAGCCGGGCATTTACGTTTTCGACTTGGGACAGGAAATCACCGGTTGGTGCCGGTTGAAGGTGGCTGGCCCGGCCGGCACGCATGTGCGGCTGCGTCATGCCGAGCTGGTTTCACCGGATGGCAGCCTCGACGTCGGAAACCTTTGGGGCACGCCGCAGCAGGAGGACTATATCCTTGATGGCAAAGGCGGGCGCACCTTGGAACCGCACTTCACCTACCACGGTTTCCGTTATGTGGAACTGTCGGGCCTGCCCGGCCCCCTGAAACCCGACACGCTGGTGGCGGTCAACCTGCGCACCGATGCGGCGGCGGCGGGGCAGTTCGAATGCTCCAACGAATTGTATGACCGCATCCAGAAAGCCGCCGCCTGGACGCAGGCCAACTTGCTGTTCGACGTGCCGAACGGGTGCGCCGCACGGGCCGAACGTCTGGCCTGGTTGGGCGACATCCGGCCTTGCGTGCAGTCATTGTTATTTAATTTTGACACCGCCCCGCTCCTGACCAAATATGCCGGCGACATCCGGGATGATCAGACACCCGATGGCCGTTTTACCGACATCGCTCCCCATTCACACCTTCACGGCAGCACCATCTGTGTGGGCTCGCCGGGCTGGGCGGATGCGGGCGTTTCCCTGCCGTGGGATGTCTATGTGAACACCGGCGACAAGCGCCTGTTAGCTGAACACTTCGAGGCGGCGCGGCGCTGGGTGGATGTCATCCACGCCAGCAATCCTGATTTGCTGTGGCGGAATAATCGCGGCATGGACTGGGGCGACTGGTTGAGCGCCGGCCCCGCGACGCCGAAAGAAATCGGCGCGACGGCCTTCTTCGCCCACTCGGCCGACCTGGTGTCGCGCATGGCGCAGGCGCTGGGGCGCCCGGCCGAGGCGGAACAATACCAGGCTTTGTTCCAAGGCATCCGGCAGGCGTTTGTCAGAAGCTATGTCAGCACGAATGGCATCATCGGGGGCGGCCCGGTCAGAAAGCCGGTCATGCAAGATGTGACGGCCGCTGTCCGCTCGCTGATAAAAAACGGGAGCCTGGCCTTCACGGTGAAGAATGCTGTGCTCGGCGGTGATCCGGCGTTGGGCCAGTTGAAAAATCTTCACATCATCACCCGCAACGGGAACGAGCCGCTTGAAACAGAATTTGCCGAGGATGGTGCGGTTGAACTGGCCGGCACAGACGGCCGGCCGCTGGAGATCATTTCCGCCAGCTATGGCTATGACGGCATGGATCTGGGGGACACTCAGGGCGGCTATGCCATCGCCCTGCAGTTTGGCCTGCTCGACGAGCCGTTGCGTGCCAAGGCCGCCCAACGGCTGGACGAACTGGTGATTAAAAACGGCCATCATCCCACCACCGGATTTTGGAGCAGCATTGAGCTGCTGCTGGCCTTGTCCAACGCCGGCTATCATGCGGACGCGGCCGAAATGCTGAACCTGCGCACAGAACCGTCCTGGGGTTACATGGCCACCCACAGCACGACCTTGTGGGAGGCGTTCAACGCCAACTCCCAAAACCTGTCCCTGAACCACTGGACCCACAGCGCGGTCAATGAATGGCTCTGGCGCAACGTCGCCGGCCTGAATCCTGACGAGCAGCAGCCCGGCTACCGGGCATTCACCATCCGCCCGCGTCCGACCAAGGAAGTCACCTGGTGCAATGCCAGCTATGATTCCATCCGCGGCCGGATTGTCAGCGATTGGAAATCTGAGGGGGGCAAATTTACGCTGGCCGTCACCATCCCCGCCAACACCAAGGCCACCGTGATTATTCCCACGACCAGTCCCGACGCCGTGACCGAATCCGGCCAACTGGCCATTAAGTCGGAAGGAGTAACCTTCTTAAGAGCCGAGCCGGGCGCGGTGGTTTATCAGGTCGGCTCCGGCACCTACCAGTTCACTTCGCGAACCAGTTTGTAAGTTGGCCAGCCTGTCTTGACAGGTTTCTTTCAAAAGTCCGTTTTCGTTGTCACCCCCGCCGGAGATGCGTGTTACGGTGAAACCAATATCACACCCCAGTTTTGCCGGCGACCGGTTGCCGCCGCCTTTGGCGTGCAACATCAGCAATCGAAAACTGAACCAAAAAAATGTGAAGAACCCGCCGCCAGATCTTGAACCAGAACCGGCCAGGTAGCGTCCCGGCGGCGCAAGCCGCGGCATCCCGCGTTTGCGTGATGGCGGGGATTCCAGACCTAAGGTAGATTATTGAATCAGCCACACCCTAAAAACTGATTCCGAGCCGGATTATGCCCAAATAACGTAAATCCGCCGGAACCATGCCCAGCCCCAAACGACCCCGCCATCCAATCAAATCAATATGAAAACATCCCTGACCAAAATCACGTCGCTCCTGGCCGTCTGTTTCCTCACCGCGTTGGCCATGCCCGCGCAGGCGACCGTTTTCGCCGTCGCGACGAACGCCACCCCTTACACCGCCCTCGACGGGTTTATTGCGACCAACCTCATCCGGGCCGGGCAAAGCTCGCTCTCGAACGTGGTCTACAGCGGGCCCGCCCAGTCGGGCTTTACCGTGGCCGGGCTGAATGATGGGAGCTCGGCGGCCAGTGCCAACAAGACTTATTTAAGCGGGGGTTTTCCCGCCACGGTCACGTTCAACCTGAACACCAACAATGGCTCCGGCGGTTCCACCAACGGTTACGACATCACCAGCGTCCAGTGCATCGGCGGCTGGACTGACACCTACTTCGCCAACCAGAACTATCAAGTCCTGCTCTCGATCAATAACGGGCCGTTTTACTCCTACGGCAGCTTCGTTGGCACCAGCACCCTCGGTGGCGGGAATAACTGCGTCATGACCACGGTCACGAATGGTTCGGGTTCCATCGCCCGGAACGTGACGGCCGTCCAATATATTTTTGCAGCTCCCTCCGGTGGCGCCCAGATGGTGATTCACGAGCTGCAGGCATTTGGCTCACCCACCCCGGCCGGTGCCGCGCCGGCGCCGACAGCCGTCATCATCACGACGAATGGCGCCGCTTACAACGCCCTCGACGGGTTTATTGTGACCAACCTCCTGCGGACCGGGCAAAGCTCGCTCTCGAATGTGGTGACCAGCCACTCCCCGCAGTCGGGCTGGGCTGAATCCGGCCTCAATGACGGGGCGGGGAACGCCGTTCTCAATGGCCAGACCGGCCTGACGCATTACCCAAGCCCCAGCAACGCCGGGGGTTTGCCGGTCACGCTCACGTTCAACCTGAACACCAACAATGCCACCGGCGGCGCCACCAACGGTTACGACATTAATAGCGTCCAGTGCATCAGCGGCTGGAACGGCGGCTACTTCGCCGACCAAAACTTTCAAGTCCTGCTCTCGACCAATGGCGGCCCGTTCTATGATTACGGCACTTTCTACGCCTCCTGCACGCTGAATGGCGGCAACAACTCGCTGATGATGACGGTGACCAACCTTGCCGGTTCCTTGGCGAAGAATGTGACGGCCATCCAGTTTTATTTCACAAAAGCTCCCACCGGCAATGGCGGCATTGTGATTCACGAACTTCAGGCCTTTGGCACCCCCAGCGTGGCCGCCGGGCCGGCGCCGACCATCATCGCCACCCAGCAGTCGGGCACGGTTCAATCCACCTACGACGGCTCCATCGCCATCAACCTGATCCAGAACGGGCAAAACTCGCTGACGGGCGTGACGGCGAGCGGTGCCGCCTCAACGGCGCTCGGCACCACGTCCGCCCTCAATGACGGAAGCGCGGCGGCCACCACCAATTTGACCTATTACGGCGGCGGCGACGGTGTTTTCCCGAACACGATGACCTACAATCTGAACACCAACAGTGTCAATGGATCCCCGAATGGCTTTAACATCACCAACATTCAGGCCATCAGCGGCTGGACCGATTCCTATTTTGCCGACCAGAAGTTTCAGCTCCTGTTTTCAATCAACGGCGGGTTGTTCCAGGATTACGGCACTTACAGCAGCTATAATAACCTCAATGGGAACAGTGGCGTTTCGGTCTTGACGGCGGTGAGCCGCAGCGGCAGTCCGCTGGCCACCAACGTGACCGCCGTGCGGTTCGTCTTGCAGAATCCGGGCGGGCATAACAACAACTCGGCCGGCCAATACGGCGGCAGCGTGTATCGCGAGCTGCAGGTCTTTGGCATTCCGTTGATACCTATGCCGGTTCTGCTGACGGACACCCTGCCGTTCACGGCGGCGAATACGGTGGGCGACTCGGTCGTCTTCACCGCCGCCTTCAGCAACGCGCCCGCGGTCGCTTATCAATGGCAGAAAATTTCCAGCGGCGTGGTCAGCAACATTGCCAACGCCACGAACACCACGCTGACATTGACGAACCTGCAAACGACCGACACCGCCTCTTATCGGCTCCAGGCGATCAATGCCACCAACAGCGTGGCCGTCACCTATAGCACGGCCAGCCCGCTCACGGTCAGCAGCGTGCCGGCGGCGGTCAACAACGTGATCACCAAGCTGGCCGCGCAGACGGGTTTCGGTCCGGCGGACGTGGTGGGCACCAGCTTCACGCCCACATGGACGGTGACGACGAACAACAGCATTATTGCCGGCACGACGCCGAGCAGTTCAAGCGGTAATTTCAGCCTGGAAGCGACCGGTCGCAGCGTCAACTCCTTGACGGCCGGCGGCAGCGGGACGCTGGCGTTGGTATCAACCGGCACCAGCACAAATTATGTGACGTGCGGCAACGCCTACGGCTCCGGCTCCCAAATAACTTATACGCTCTCCAGTTCGATTCACGGTTACAACCTGACCAACCTCACCGTTTATGGCGGCTGGGCGGATGGTGGCCGGGATCAGCAGGCCTACACGGTCTATTATTCCACCGTCGCCGCGCCGACGACTTTCATCTCGCTGGGCAGCGTCAGTTACAACCCCGCCAACACCGCCAATACGGAATCCGCCACGCGCGCGACGTGGGTGCCGGCCGCCGGCTCGCTGGCCACCAACGTGGCGGCGGTGAAGTTTGACTTCACCACTCCCGCCTCGGAGAACGGCTATGTCGGCTACAGCCAGATCACCCTGTTTGGCTCCTTCCTCAACAATGCGCCGGTGGCGCAGGCTTTGAACCTTTATACGGTCGTGAACAAGCCGGTGACGTATGCCGTGATCAACGGGCTGAACGCGCCGACGGATGCGGATGGCGACGCGCTGACCGTGACGTCGGTGGGCGTGCCGGCCAACGGGACGGCGAGCACGGACGGCACGAACATCACTTATACGCCGACCGGCGGCTTCACGGGAACCAACACCTTCAACTATACGGTCAGCGATGGTTTTGGCGGGACGAACACAGCGGTGGCGACGGTGGTGGTGTATTCGTGGGGTGTCAGTCCGGCCAGCTATGGCTTTGGGCTCGTGGCCACCGGCACGGTGGCGCAGACCACCTTTACCATCACCAATGCGGGCGGCACCACGCTGGCCGGCACGGCCGGCGTGGGCACGGCGGCCTATTCCATCATTTCGGGAACACCCTTCTCGGTGGCGGCGAACAGCACGGCAAATGTGACGGTGCGGTTTGCGCCGGCTCTCGCGACCAACTACAGCGACGCGGTGCTGTTCACCAGCGGCGCGCAGGCCGTCAACACGCCGGTGACCGGCACGGGCATGGCGCCGCCGGCGGCGAATTTCACGGGCACGCCGAGGGTGGGACTGGCTCCGTTGCCGGTCACCTTCACCGACATTAGTTATGGCGGCATCACGAACCGTTTTTGGAACTTTGGTGATGGCACCACGACAAACACTTCCTCCGGCACAGTGCAGCATACTTATACGAGCACCGGCCGGTGGACAGTGACCTTGATTGCCAGCAATCCGCTGGGTGTCAGCACTAATACCAAGGTTGCCTATATCGGCACCACGCCGGTCGTGCGCATTCTGCCGATGGGCGATTCCATCACCGACGGCTATCCCATTGCCGGCGGCTACCGCACGCTGCTCGCCTCGCTGATGAACGCCTTCAACTATAACGTCGTCTCCACCGGCCTGCTCACGGACAACAATCCCACGGGGGTGACCGCCATGCACGAAGGCCACAGCGGCGCGGTCCTTGCCGGGGTGAACTATTGTGTGCAGGGCGTGTATGACAGCACGGCCGACCCGGACATCATCCTGCTGCTGCTGGGCACCAATGACTATGGCGGGGGCAACGGCGCCGGCGCGACCAACCGGCTGGACGCGATGATCAGCAACCTGGCGACCAACCGTCCCAACGCCAAGATCATCGTGGCGAACCTGCTGCTGCGGACGGACAACTCCACCATCGACGCGCAGATCACCAACACTTACAACCCGTTCATCCCCGGCATCGTGGCGGCGCACGCCGCGCTCGGCCAGCAGGTGTATTTCACGGACTTGCGGAGCGCCGTGTCGGCGGGGGATCTGTATGACGGCCTGCATCCCAACGCGGTGGGTTATGCCAAGATGGCGACCAACTGGTTTAATGCCATCACCAACATCATGGTGGGCGTATATGGCTCGACGAACGCGCCGACCGTCTCGCACGTGGTCAGCTCGGGCGGCCTGACAAACATCGTGGTGACCTTCAGCAAGCCGGTGGCCGCCTCGGCGGCGAACGCGGCGAACTTCACGCTGAATGGCGGGGCGACGGTGACCGCCGCCACGCTGGATGCGGCGACCGAGCGCGTGGTGACTTTGACCACCAGCCCGCTGACGCAAAATGCGAACTATGTGCTGACGGTGACCAACGTGGTGGATCTTACCGACGCGCAGACGCCCGTCGCGGCTGGAACAACGGCGGCCTTCAAGGCCTGCGGCGCGCGCGGGGCGACGAACAACGTGGCGGAGTCGTCCCACTTCCAGCTGGCCTACTCGCTGGACATCCCGAATGTGCCCAGTTATCCGAGCGCCGCCACCTACACGGTGGACAACCATGCCAGCCTTGGCGCGTTTGGCCGCGTGGCCTATTACTTGGAACTACAGTCCGCGAACGGCGGGGCGCTGCAGTATATGTGGGTCTCGATGAATCCGTTCACGACGAACCTGGTGAAGCTCGGCGTGCCGACGGTGGCGAGCGGGGCGGTGTTCCAGCAATATGTGACGAACATGAACGTGGCCTCCAGCGTGGCGGGCATCGTGACCGGCACGAATATGTCCGGCGGCAACCTG
>Ga0316229_1001821_pt1 | contig 20196 bp, 21 predicted proteins | sample TBH18023metaG_FD_206011 | JGI IMG/M metagenome (GOLD analysis project Ga0316229, IMG submission 206011) | Freshwater microbial communities from Trout Bog Lake, Wisconsin, USA - TBH18023 | ecosystem: Environmental > Aquatic > Freshwater > Lake > Hypolimnion/Profundal zone | place: USA: Wisconsin... | reverse complement strand
GCGCGGCGGGAGCAGTTGCGTGCCGGTGAGGCCGGCGATGCTCACGGCCATTTCGCGGTGCAGCCGCGCGCAGATGGCTTCGTGCCGGTCGCCGGGCGTGGAACGCGGCAGCGTCGCGCCGTGCAGGATTTCCTCGTAAGGCCGGCTCATGGATTTAGTTTCGAGTTGAAGGCGGAAAGTTGCAAGTTTTGACGTGCAAAAAATTGGCGGGCAAGTAAGGTTGAATCAGCAAGACAAATACGAGCAACCAAATTTTATGGCCGATAAACCAGCAACAACACAAGCACCACAACCGAGTGCGCCACCACCGACACCGCCGCCGACCGCTCCGGCGCCGACAAATAATCCAGGCACTAGAGACGGCGGAGGCGACAGAAAGACTCGATGACAGGCAAAGAGCTTTGGCAGCAGTATCAGCATTACACCCGCGACATTACGGAGCATGGTCGCAAGCTGGGTTTTGCTGGTGCTGCGATTTGTTGGATTTTCAAGCGGGATGATTTTACTTTCCCCTTGATGATCTACGCCGCATTGCTTTTCTTCATTGCCTATTTCATCGCGGACATTTTGCAGTCGTTTTTCGGTGCATTAGTCCTCAAGTTTTTCACCGAGCATCACGAGGCGAAGATGTGGCGTGAGAAACATACGATTGAGGGCGAGATTCATAAACCACGATGGGTTGATACGCCAGCATTTGTATTTTTCATCGCCAAGTGCTTGTTTCTTATCGCCGGTTTTAGTTTCATAGGGTTACATTTAGTGGCGAGGTTGGTATGTTAACATTTTCTTCTCAAAATCGGACTTGCAAAAGTCGTTCCAACTGATAGTCTCCGCGTCCTTTTAATAAATTTATGTCTGTAAAAATTCGCATGAAACGCATCGGCACGAAAAACACGCCGGTGTTCCGCATTGTCGTGGCCGACGGCCGCAGCCCGCGCGATGGCAAGTGCATCGAGGAAATCGGCACCTACCAGCCGCTCAAGCAGGGCGAAAATTTCACCATCAAGCTCGACCGCGCCCAATACTGGATCAGCAAAGGCGCGCAGCCGAGCGACACCGTGGCCAGCTTCATCAAGAAGGCGGTCAAGGCGGCGCCGGCTCCGGTGGCGGCTTAATTTTTTGTCATGCAGGAGTTCCTCGAATACGTCGTCAAAGGACTCGTGCAAAACCCCGGCGCGGTGACGGTCACCCCGGTGGAACGCGCGGGCGCGACGGTTTATGAGCTGCGGATGGATCCGTCGGACGTGGGCAAGATCATCGGCAAGCAGGGCGTGACGATTAACGCGATCCGTTCCTTGCTGCTGGCCGGCAGCGCGAAGAAAGGTTTGCGCTGTTCGGTGGAGATTGTGGAAAACAGTTGAAGGGTTGAATCGTTAAATTGTTGAATGGTTGAAACGGAAAGCCGGGGCACGATTCAACGATCCGACAAATCACGATTCAACAAAATGAAAATTGACGTGCTGACCTTGTTTCCGGCGATGTTCGCCGGGCCGCTGGATGAAAGCATCATCATGCGGGCGCGCAAGGCGGGATTGCTGGACCTAAAAATCCACCAGTTGCGCGACTGGACGCATGACAAGCACAAGACGGTGGATGACCGGCCATTTGGCGGCGGGCCGGGAATGCTGCTGAAGCCGGAACCAATTTTTGAAGCGGTGGAAAGTTTGAAGCGCGAGGGGACGAAAGTGATTTTGCTTTCGCCGGCGGGCCGGAAGTTCGACCAGGCCATCGCGCGCGAACTGGCGCAGGAAAAAGATTTGCTGCTCGTCACGGGACATTACGAGGGTTTTGACGAGCGGATTCGGGAAACGCTGGCGGACGATGAATTGTCCATCGGCGATTATGTGCTGACGAACGGCGCGCTGCCCGCGATGGTGGTGATTGACGCGGTGGCGCGGCTGCTGCCCGGAGTTTTGGGCGACGACGAAAGTTCGCACGACGAATCGTTCAGCCACGGGCTGCTGGAGTATCCGCAGTGGACGCGGCCGGCGGAGTTTCGCGGGATGAAGGTGCCGGAAGTGCTGCTGAACGGCAACCACGCCGAGATCGAGAAGTGGCGGCGCGGGCAGGCGAAGGCGCGGACGGAAGAGCAGAGACCAGATTTGTTGAAATAAAAATTTATTAAAAAGTTATGAACCAGGCATTACAACTCAAAATTGAATCGGCACAGTTTCGCAAAGACAACGCGAAGTTTAACGTCGGCGACTCCGTCAAAGTCCACACCAAGGTTGTCGAAGGCGACAAGGAACGCATCCAGATTTTTGCGGGCGTCGTCATCGGCAAGCGCGGCACCGGCCTGAACGAGACGTTCTGCGTCCGCCGCATCAGCTACGGCGAGGGCGTCGAGCGCATTTTCCCGTATCACTCGCCGCGCGTGGACAAGATCGAGGTGGAGCGCCAGGGCGATGTCCGCCGCGCCAAGCTCACCTACCTGCGCAAGCGCATCGGCAAGGGCGCGACGCTGGTCAAGGAGATGGAAAAGAAAACGGCTCCGGCCGCGAAGTGATTTACCGCCGACAATCTTCAAGGCGAGGCTTTGGCCTCGCCTTTTTTGTTTCCGGACACGGCGATAAAATAAATTTGATGTCCCGGCTGAACGGTTCGGGCATGATGATGTCTCATTTCCCTAACATGAAGACCTACCTATCATTGATCATTGTCGCGGTGGCGCTGGCGGTTTTGCCCGTGCGCGGCGGCGACACCAATAATTACACCAGCCCGGTCTGGGCATTGGCAGACTCCCAAAAAATTCTGCAAGCCGCCGCCGACATCACGCTGGCGAAATATCCCGACTGCGACGACGCGACCGTCGAGCAGAAAAGCGTCCGCGTGTTCCGCGCGGACGGCACCGGCGAAAGCCAGGACGAAACGTTCGCCAAGGTGCTCACCGAAAAAGGCCGGCGCGAAAGCCGCACGCTGTCGCTGGCCTTCACGCTGCCTTACACGACGGTGGACGTGGTGAAGCTCGAAGTGTTGAAGCCCGACGGCACGGCGCAGCCCGTGGACGTGGCGGCCAATTCCAAGGAGAGCATCAACGACAGCCAGATGGCGGCGAACATCTACGACCCGAACGACCGCGTGCTGCGCGTCAATCTGCCGAAGGTGGACATCGGCGACGTCGTTCATTCCGTCATCCGGCAGACGACCGAGCGGGCTTACATCCCCGGCCAGTTCTCCGAGCAAAATGTTTTGGAAGGCGACGGGCTCATCCGCCACATCGGCTACGAGGTGCACGCGCCGGCGGACCGCCCGTTGAAGCGCCTCCGGCTCCGGGACGCCATTCCCGGCACGGTGACGTCCACGGCCCAGACCAATTTGGACGGCACCATCACCTATTGCTGGGACGTCGCCAACGTGCCGCGCATGTTCGCCGAGCCCGCCATGCCGCCGGCCGAAAATGTGCTGCAACGCCTGAACGTCAGCACGCTGCCCGACTGGCCGGCGGTCTCGAAATGGTATTGGGACCTGAGCAAGCCGCACCTTGACGCCACCACGCCGGAGCTGAAGCGGGCCGTGTCCGCCCTCACCGCCGGCGCGACGACGGACATGGAGAAGATCAAAGCCCTGTTCTATCACGTCTCGAAGAACATCCGCTACATGGGCCTCACGCCGGAAAAAGACCGGCCCGGCTTCGAGCCGCATGACGTGAAGCTGACGTTCGAGAAGAACTACGGCGTCTGCCGCGACAAGGCCGCGCTGCTCGTCGCCATGCTGCGCGAGGCGGGGCTGGACGCGTATCCGGTGCTCATCAACGTCGGCAGCAAGTGTGACCCGGAAGTGCCCGGCCCGGATTTCAACCACGCCATCGCCTGCGTCGAGCTGAAGCCGGGCGATTATCTTTTGATGGATCCGACCGACGAGAACACGCGCGAACTGCTGCCCGCGCACGACCGCGACCGGAGTTTTCTCGTCTGCCGGCCCGAGGGCGAGCAGCTCCTGACCAGTCCCGTCCAGCCGCCGGAGGAAAACATGATGCGCGTCACGACCATCGGCACGCTGACCGCCGCCGGCACGCTGGAGGCGAAGTCCGAGCTGTCCTTCGAGGGCATGAACGACGACGTTTACCGCAACGCCTTCGTGAAGATGAAGCCCGACGACGTGCGCCGCTTCTTCGAGCGCGACCTCAAGACGGCCGTGCCCGGCGCGAAGCTGAAATCCATCAAGCTCCTGCCCGAAAACATGCTCGACATGTCCTCCGGCGTGCGCGCGGTGCTGGAATTCACCGCCGACGGCATGACCGCCAACGGCAACGGCAAGTCCGTCGTCACCGTGCCGTGGATCGGCTCCGGCCTCGGCGTCGTCAATTTCGTCCTGCGCGACACCGGGCTGGTGAAGCGCAAATATCCGTTGCAGACCGGCGCGACCTGCGGGCTGGAGGAAACCGTCTCGCTCAAGCTGGACCAGGGTTTTGCCGGCGCCGTCTCCCTGCCGGCCTGCGTGCCGGTGAATGACGATGGCCTCGCGCGCTACGAGAATATCACCTGCACCAACGGCGTGCTCGCCGGTGCGCGCGGGCTGAAGCTCAAGACCGTCGAGTTCTCGCCGGCGCAGTATCTCACGCTCAAGCAGACGCTCAAGGCGATGCAATACGACGGCCGCAAGTCGCCCGTGCTGGCGCTGTCCAAGACCGCGTCGGAAAAATCCGCCGCCGCCGTCGTGGCCGCCGCTCCCGCCGCCGCCGTCAACTCCGACGCGAAGATTCTCGATGTCTCCAAGCAGGTCGTGGTGACCGACGCGCACTCCGCCGTCACCCGCGTCAAATACTCCAAGCAGATTTTGAGCTACCGTGGCAAGCAGCGCGAGGCCGAGCTGAAGCTCGATTTCAATCCCGCCACTCAGTCCGCCAAGCTCGTCAGCGCCGCCGTCATTTCCAAGACCGGCAAGCGCGAGGAAGTTTCCGCCGGCGAGATCAACATCATGGACGCCGGCTGGAACGCCTCCGCCAAGCGCTACACCGGCGGCAAGGTGCTCGTCGCCAACCTGCCCAACGTCGAGATCGGCTCGACCATCGAGGTGGAGTTTGAGATTGCCTCGACCAACCGCCCGTTCCTCGCCGGCTTCGACGCGTTCCAGTTGGGCGATGAGCTGGTGCAGAAATCCTTTACGCTCTCCGCGCCGGACAAGCTCACCGTGCAGAAACTCGTCACCGGTCCCGTCGGCAGCATTAAGTCCGCGCATGCGAATGCCGCTGGCCGGCAGTCGTTCATATGGTTGGCGGCCAACGTCAAGGCGCTCCCGGCGGAAATGCAGTTGCCGCCGGAATGGACGTTCCTCTCCGGCGTCGGCTATTTCATCGGCGACGTGGATGACTATTACAAGAATCTCAACGCCACCTTGCTCGACCGCGCCGGCCAGAACACCCAGGCCGCCGTCGTCGCGCGCCAGTTGACGGCGAACGCCACCAACCGCGCCGCCGCCGTCGTCGCCATCCGCGACTTTATCGCCAAGTCCATCCGCGTCGCGGGGCCGGGCTTCATGGAACTGCCGCTGTCCGAGTTGTCCGCCGCCGACACCACGCTGGCCGACGGCTACGGGCATCTGGCCGACCGCGCCATTTTGTTTCATGCGATGCTGACCGCCGCCGGGTTCCAGCCGGAATTTGTCTTTGCCTCGGAGCTGCCGCCCGTCAAGGCCATCACCGGCGTCCTCAAGAAACTGCCGTTGCCGCAATGCTTCGCCATGCCGCTCGTCCGCGTGACCGTGGACGGCGAAACCATTTACCTCAACGACACCGACCAGTATTCGCACCTCGGCTCCACCGCGCATGACGGCAAGCTGGGCCTCGTCCTCGCCGGCCGCTCCACGATGGAGATCAAGGCGGCCAAGGACTGCGCCAATGAATCGCAGACCTTTTATCATCTCGCCATCGGCGACGACGGCCAGGCGCGCATCGGCGTGAAGCACAGCTATTACGGCATGGAGTTCGACGGCAAGCACCGCTACTTCGCCGAGCTGCCGCCGGAGGAGCGCCGCCGCTACTTCCAGGAGCTCGTCACGTCCGTCGCGCAGGGCGCGCGGCCGGTGGGCGGGCTGGCCACGGACTTCGACCATTATCCCGGCACGGAGGAATTCACCGTGGACGTGGACAACTACGCCGTGGTGGACGGCCGCTATTCCTATTTCGACCTGCCGTTCGCGCCGTCGCTGTTTGCGGTGGGCGCCGACCGGCGGGCGCTGCCGCTGTTCATTGCGGCGGGCGGCAAGACGACCCTCCGGGCGGAGATTGACCTGCCGCCGGGATTCCCCCGGACGATCATCGCGCCGAAAAGTGAAAGGCTCTCCGCGTCCGGCGGCACGGCGCGCATCACCTCGGCCCGCGCCGCCGGCGGCAAGTGCGTCATCACCGACGAACTGGAATCCGCGCCCGTCATCGTCAGCCCGCAGGAGTATCCGGCGCTGCTCCAGGTGGAAGCGGCCCTGCGCCAGAAATCCGCCCAGGTTTTCCTGCTCGAACAGCCGTGAGGCGGGATTTCCGTTGCCGGCGGCCTCCGGCCGGTTTTGACCCGGGGCCGGGCGGCTTCCCCTTTGGAATTGACGCTGCCGGTTTTTGCCGGTAGCCTCTCCATCCCGTTCGGCGCATGATGCGCTGGCGGCAAACTCTTTATGTCTGAAGGATACTGCGTCAAGTGCAAGGCCAAAAAGCCCATCGCCGACGGCGTTGAGGAAACCATGAAAAACGGCCGCAAAGCCATCAAGGGCAAATGCCCCACCTGCGGCACCGTGATGTTCAAGATCCTGGGCAAGGCCGACACCGCGCCCGCGCCCGCGCCCGCGCCCGCCACCCCAACCACCCCCCCGCCGACCGTTTGAATCAAATTATGTCCCAACAGCTCGCCTACGTCATTGTCACCCCTTACTCGCTTTACAAATCCCGCACCGGCGGCATCCTAAGCCGCCTCATCACCCGCACCGGGCTCGACCTGGTCGGCCTGCGGATGTTTGCGCCGAGCCACGAGCTCGTGAAGGAATACGCCGAGACCATCATCTCCGCGCACGACCCGCAGGACCGCAAGATCCAGGAGCTGCTCAAGCAATACGTCCTGGAAAACCTCGCGCCCGACCCCAAGACCGGCCGCCATCGCCGCGTGATGATGCTGCTCTTCAAGGGCGACGAGGCCGTGCGCAAGGTGCGTTCTGTCGTCGGCAACCTCACCCCCGACCGCCGCGTCGGCGAGACCATCCGCGACACCTACAGCGACCTCATCCTCGACGACGCCGACCACGTCCGCTACTTCGAGCCCGCCGTGCTGGCCGCGCCCAACGTCGAAGAGGCCGAGCGCAAGCTCAAGCTCTGGGCCCGCTATTCCGACAAGGACGGCGGCATCCTGGACAACGTCATCAACTACACCCTCAACGACCAGCCCGAGCGCACGCTCGTCCTCATCAAGCCGGACAACTTCAAGTTCGCCACCGGCCGCCCCGGCAACGTCATTGACTTCTTCTCCCGCACCGGCCTTTACATCGTCGGCGCGAAGGTGCTCCGCATGAGCACCGCGCAGGCGATGGAATTCTACGGCCCCGTCCGCGAATTCCTCCGCACCAAGCTCAAGGACGGCGTCAGCGCCAAGGCGAAGGATCTGCTGGAAAAGGAATTCGGCTTCAAGATGTCGCCCGACGACCAGAAGGCGCTCGGCGAAATCCTCGGGCCGCTGCAGGGCGACTCGCAGTTCGACAGCATCGTCCGCTTCATGTCCGGCCGCGCGCCCGGCGACATCCCCAAGAGCGACTGGGACAAGCCCGGCACCGAGAAGTGCATCGCCCTCGTCTATGAAGGCGTCGGCGCGGTGAACAAAATCCGCGACGTCCTCGGCCCGACCGATCCGTCCAAGGCGCCGCCCGGCTCCATCCGCCGCGAATTCGGCTCCACCATCATGGTCAACGCCGCGCACGCCAGCGATTCCGCCGACAACGCCAAGCGCGAATTTGGCATCGTCAAGCCGGGTGAAAACAACTTCAAGCAGGTCGTCGAGGAAACCCTCGGCAAGGTCTGAAATCCTGATTGTCCCAAGCCAAAGCCCGCTCGAAAGAGCGGGCTTTTTTATTATTGTATGGACGTTTCGGAGGGACGAGTTCCACGAGTCCCTTGCCGAAGCGGGAAAAGCCTGTATCTTGCCGGTATGAAATTTCGTGTCCACGTTGAGGCAGACGAGGATGGCGTGTTTGTGGCGGAATGCCCCACGCTGCCCGGCTGCATTTCCCAGGGCGACACCCGCGAGGCGGCGTTGCACAACATCAAGGACGCCATTGCCGGCTACATCTTCAGCCTGGAAAAGCACGGCGAGGCGGTGCCGCTGCCCGTCAACGAAGAAGTGGTCGAGGTGGCGGCATGAGCCGTTTGCCGGTCTGTTCCGGCGCGGATGCGGTCGGGGCGTTCCGCCGGCTGGGCTACGAAGTGGATCACCAGACCGGCAGCCACATCATTTTGCGGCATTCTTCCCAGCGCCGCCTGACCGTGCCGAACCATCGTGAACTGGCCAAAGGAACTTTGCGCGCCCTGATTCGCGAGGCCGGGCTGTCCAAGGATCAGTTCGCGGATTTGCTGCATTGAGCGGGAGCGCGGTGTTGATGGGGGACTCGCGGAACTCGTCCCTCCGAATTTCACACGTCCTTGCGCGGGAAGAGCGGGGCGGGTTCGCCGATGGTGTGGCCGGCGGGCAGGCCGCCCCACGCGGTGTCGGCCAGCTTGTCCGGCGTGCCGGCCAGGCCGAGCTGCGCGTAAATCTTCGCCGACGTGCCGGGCAGGAAGGGATTCAACAGCACCGCCAGCACGCGGCAGGATTCGGCGAGGTTGTAAAGCACTTCGTCCAGCCGCTGCGCCTGCGCCGGGTCTTTGGCGAGCTTGAAGGGCGCGGTCTCGTCCACGTATTTGTTCGCGCGGTTGACCAGCCCCCAGATGCTTTGCAGCGCGGCCTGAAGCTGGCTTTGCTTGAACAAGGCGCGCGTCTCGTCCGCCGCCTTGGCCGCGTCGGCGGCAAGTTCATTGGAGCGCGCGGGCACGACGCCGTTGCGGTAGCGCTTGAGCATGGAGAGCGAGCGGTTGACGAGGTTGCCGAGTCCGTTCGCCAGCTCGGCCTGATAGCGCGAGCGGAAACCGGCGTCCGTCCAGTTGCCGTCCGGGCCGATGTCGAGTTCGCGCAAAACGTAAAAACGAAAGGCGTCCAGCCCCCATTCGTTGATGACGGCGATGGGGTCAACGACATTGCCGGTGCTCTTGCTGATCTTCGCGCCGTCCTTCTGCCACCAGCCGTGGACGAGAATCTGCTTGGGCAGCGCCAGCCCCATGGCCTTGAGCATGACCGGCCAATAGACCGCGTGAAACTTCACAATGTCCTTGCCGATGACGTGGATGTCGGCAGGCCACAGATTGAGGCTTGGGGCAGTGGGCGCGGGGCTTGAGGCCGGCGACAAAACCGCCGGGTCGCCGTGCGCGGCGGCGACGGAAGCGTAGTTCACCAGCGCGTCGAACCAGACGTAGGTGACAAACTCCGGGTCGAAGGGCAGGGGAATGCCCCAGTTCAGCCGCGCGAGCGGGCGCGAGATGCACAGGTCTTCCAGCGTGTTGTTCTTGAGGAAACCCAGCACCTCGTTGCGGCGATACGAGGGCGCGATGAAGTCGGGGTTCGCCTCGATGTAGTCAATGAGCCACTGCTGCTGCGCGCCGAGCTTGAAATAATAATTGTCCTCCTTGAGTTCCACGACCTCGCCGTAGCTCGCGTCAAATGTTCCGTCCGGCAAACGGTCTTTCTCGGTGAGAAACGTCTCCTCCTTGGCGGAATAAAAGCCGGTGTAGGTGGCCTTGTAGAAATGGCCGGCGGCATGGAGCTTCGCCAGCGTGGACTGCACGAACTCTTTGTGGCGCGGGTCGGTCGTGCGGATGAAATCGTCGTTGGTCAGCTCCAGTTTTTTGGCGAAGGCCTGCCAGTCCGCCGCGAGCGCGTCGCAGTATTCCTGCGGATTCTTTTTCTCCGCCTGCGCCGCCTGCTGAACCTTCTGGCCGTGTTCGTCGAGGCCGGTCAGGAAGAAAACTTCCTGCCCGAGACTGCGCCGCGCGCGGGCGATGACGTCGGCGATGATCTTCTCGTAGGCGTGGCCGAGATGCGGCTGGCCGTTGACGTAATCAATCGCGGTGGTGATGTAAAACCGTTTGCTCATTATTGAACGGACAGTCTGGCGGACAAACGGCGCAAAGGCAATCACGCTTGCGGCGGAAAGGCGGCGTGTTATCATGCCGGCCGGCTGTTGCGGAACACCAGCCGTGAATTAAAACCGCATGAACCAAGAACTCCCGAGCTTCGCCGTGCGCCTGCGCGGGCTGATTGCCAATTCGCAATCTGAAATTGGCGATTCGCAATTTGCCGAGCTGGCCTTGGAATTATTTGCCCTCCAGTTCCAACACAATCCCGCCTACCGGAAAATCTGCGAGGCGCGCAGGCTGACGCCGGCGACCGTCACGCAGTGGACGCAGATTCCCGCCGTGCCCACCGCCGCCTTCAAGGAACTGGAACTGACCAGTCTCGCGCCGGTCGAGCGCACCGCCGTCTTCCATTCCAGCGGCACGACGGAGCAGAAGCCCAGCCGGCATTTTCACTCGGCGGAATCGCTGGCGTTGTATGAGGCGGCGTTGTGGGAGTGGTTTGAGCAGAACCTGTTTTCCAACTCAAAACTAAAAATTCAAAACTTAAAACTCATCTGCCTCACGCCGCCGCCGGAGCAGGCGCCGCATTCGTCGCTTGTCCACATGTTCGAGACCGTGCGGCAGAAACTCGGTGGGGCGAGCGTCCCCGCGAGCCGCGCCGGATTTTTTGGCAGGCTGGCGGCGGACGGCGCATGGACTTTGGATTTCGAGGCGACGTTGTCCGCGCTGGACTCGTCACTTGTCACTTGTCACCCGTCACTTCTTTTGGGCACGGCCTTTTCCTTCGTCCACCTGCTCGACGAAATGGTGGCGCGCGACCTGCGGGTCGAGCTGCCCGCCGGCTCGCGCGTCATGGAAACCGGCGGCTACAAGAACCGTTCCCGCACGCTGCCGAAAGATGAGTTGCACGCGCTCATCACCGAGCGGTTCGGCGTGCCGCGCGAAAACATCCTCTGCGAATACGGCATGAGCGAATTGAGCTCGCAGGCCTACGATAACGAGGCGCGAGGCGGTGGGCGTGAGGCGGTGGGCGGCGGCACCTCGCGCCCCGCGCCTAATGCCCCGCGCCTTTTCCATTTTCCCCCGTGGGCGCGCGCGCAAATCATCTCGCCGGAGACCGGACGCGAAGTCGCCGACGGCGAAACCGGCTTGATCCGCGTGTTCGATTTGGCGAATGTCTTTTCCGTCGCCGCCATCCAGACGGAAGATTTGGGCGTGCGGCGCGTCGACGGCTTTGAACTGGTTGGCCGCGCGCAACTGGCCGAGCCGCGCGGCTGTTCCCTGATGACCACATGAACCTGCCCGACTATTTCTTCGCCGACCTGCCGCCGGAGGCGACCTTGTCGCCGACGATGATTGCGGCGGCGTGCGACACGCTGAAGCGCAACCGCGAAAAGTATCTGCTGCCACGCTCGACGGCGGACATCGTAAAAATTCTCTGCGAGGTCGCGGCGGAATGGCTGTCGCCGGAAAATCATTTTCGCAAGCTTGCGCTGGAACGCAGTCCGGTGGAAACCGGATACTCAAGGCCGGTATTGGAAAAGGGCCTGGAAGGCTTCTTTCGCCAGTTCACGCCGGAGAATTTTCACGCGCTGCTGGCGCAGGAACTGGGCGAAGCGGGACGCCTCGATGGGTTTGCCGCCGGCGCGCTGGCGCGCGGCCCGGAATTTCTCGTCCACATCGCGGCGGGCAATCTCCCCAATCCCGCGCTGATGAGCCTGACGCTCGGCCTGCTCACGCGCTCGGCGCAGTTCATGAAGTGCGCGAGCGGCGCGTCGTTTTTGCCCCGGCTGTTCGCGCACTCCATTTATCACGCCGATCCGAAGCTCGGCGCATGCCTGGAAATCGCCGAATGGCGCGGCGGCAATCACGAGCTGGAAAACGAATTGTTCGCCCATGCAGATTGTCTGACAGTGACGGGCAATGATGAAACGCTGGCAACGATCCGCGCGCGACTGCCGGCGAAGGTGCGTTTTCTCGGCTACGGCCAGCGTGTGAGTTTTGGTTTCGTGACGCGCGAGGTTTTGCGCGAGGAAGAAATACAAAAAGTAATTTCCGACGCGGCGGACGACGTGATTGCGTGGGATCAAAACGGCTGCCTCTCGCCGCACGTTTTTTACGTCGAGGAGCGCGGCGCGGTGGAATCGGACAAATTTGCCGAACGGCTCGCCGTCGAACTCGCGCAGCGAGAAACGACCGAGCCGCGTGGAAAAATTTCGGTGGAAGCAGCGGCGGCCATCGCGTCGCGCCGGGCGATTTACGAGACCATCGCCGCGCACCGCGCCGACGCGAAGATTTGGTCGAGTCCGGATTCGACCGCGTGGACGGTGGTGTTTGAACACGACGTGAATTTTCGTTTCTCACCGCTGAACCGTTTTATCTATGTCAAACCGGTGCCGGACGCGGCAGCGGTGATGCCGGGCGTGGACGAGGTTCATGGAAAAGTCTCGACCGTTGGCATCGCCGCGCCGCCGGAAAAAATGCAGGAACTGGCGCAGCGGTTCGCGCGCTGGGGCGCGACGCGGATTTGTCCGCTCGGCCAGATGCAAAACCCGCCGCTGACCTGGCGGCACGACGGCCGCCCGGCGCTCGGCGACATCGTCCTCTGGACGGATGTCGAGGCGTGAGGCGCAGGGCGGTGGGCGCGAGGAAAACAAGAAGAGCATTATGAATGAATATGGTTATCGAAGTCTGGTTGTCTGGCAAAAGGGCAAGGCACTGGCGACGGATGTTTATCGGTTGACCAACAGCGAGAGCATCAAGCGCGATTTCTCGCTGGTGGATCAAATGCGCCGAAGCGCCGTCAGTGTGCCGAGCAACATTGCCGAAGGCGACGAACGAAAATCCGACAAGGATTCCGTCCGCTTCTTTCACATCGCGAAAGGCTCGCTGGCCGAACTGTCCACGCAGTTGGAAATTGCGCACGACGTGGGCTATTTCACGGCCTCGCAAATTGAGCCGCTGATTGCCCAATGCGAAGAGCTGGGCAAGATGCTCGGTGCCTTGATTCGCTCGCGCAACAACTCTTCACCTCGCGCCCAAAGCCCACCGCCTCGCGCCTAAATTTGATTTATGAAAATGGAATTGCGAAAAACATTTCAGTTTGAGGCGGCGCATCTGCTGCCGCTGCTGCCGAAGAACCACAAGTGCCGCCGGCTGCACGGCCACAGCTTCAGTGTCGAGGTTGTCGTGGCGGGCGAATGCGACCCGAAGCTTGGCTGGCTGATGGACTACGCGGATATTTCCGCCGCGTTCAAACCCATCTGGGAAAAGCTCGACCATTATTATCTCAACGAAATTCCCGGCTTGGAGAATCCCACGAGCGAGGTGGTCGCCGTGTGGATTTGGAAAAAGCTCAAGCCCAAGCTGCCGCTGCTCACGGAGGTTGTCGTGGCGGAAACCTGCACGGCGCGCGCGGTCTATCGGGGCGAATGACTTTGGCCTGCGAGTTTGCTTGCGCCCCAATCGCAAATCGTAAATCGTAAATCGCAAATGATCCTCGGCACCGGCATTGACCTCATCGAAGTGGCGCGCATCGCAGCGTCGTTTGCTAAGTTTGGTGAACGCTTCGTCAATCGCGTGCTGCTGCCGGACGAGATCGCCTACTGCCTTGCGCACAAGAACCCCGCGCCGTTTCTGGCGGTGCGGTTCGCGGCGAAGGAGGCGGTGTCCAAGGCGTTCGGCACGGGCATCGGCGCGCAGCTCGGCTGGCAGGACATCGAGATCCGGCGCAAGGAATCCGGCGAGCCGTTTGTGGTGCTGCACGGCAAGGGCGCGGAACTTTTCGCGGCGCGCGGCGCGCGGCAACTGCACATCAGCCTCACGCACACGGAGAATTACGCGGCGGCCACGGCGATTCTGGAAGGGTGAACGCCGGTCAAGACGGCGCTCCGTCAGCGGCGGGGGCGCTTCGGCTTTTCGCCAAACACCTGGTCAATGACCTTCCTGAATTTGCTGTTGTCAACGGGCTTGGGTGCCGCCGGGCCGGCTATTTCTTCCTCGATGTCCAGCACCAGGCGTTTCGAGCGTTCGAGACGGGTCTGAAGTTTTTTGATCAGGACTTCAAGTTCCCCGACTTCCTGGCGCAAGGTGGCGGCAATTTCTGATTTGTTCATGATGCGGTGGCCAGTGTCACGCCTTCGCCACTAGCTGCCGCAACACATACGGCAGGATGCCGCCGTGCTGGTAGTAGTCAATTTCGATGGGCGTATCAATGCGGCAGCGGACAGCGACATTTTCCACGGTGCCGTCTTTGCGCGTGATTTTCAGCGTGAGATCCTGCTGCGGCTTGATGTTCGCATCGAGGCCGACGATGTCGTAGGTCTCGGTGCCGTCGAGCTTCAAGGTCTGTGCGGTTGTGCCGTCCTTGAATTGCAGCGGCAGCACGCCCATGCCGACGAGATTGCTGCGGTGGATGCGCTCGAAGCTCTGCGCCACCACGGCTTTCACGCCGAGAAGATTCGTGCCTTTGGCAGCCCAGTCGCGCGACGAGCCGGTGCCATATTCCTGGCCGGCCAAAATCACGAGCGGTGTGCCGCGCTTCTGGTATTCGATGGAGGCGTCGTAGATGGAAACCTTCGTGCCGTCCGGCTGCAGCAAGGTGTCGCCGCCTTCCTGTCCGGCAAGCATCAAATTTTTAATGCGGACATTGGCGAACGTGCCGCGCGTCATCACGCGGTCGTTGCCCCGTCGCGAGCCGTAGCTGTTGAAATCTTCCGCCGTCACGCCGTTCTCGATGAGATATTTTCCGGCGGGCGAAGTCTTCTTGATGGAACCGGCGGGCGAAATGTGGTCGGTGGTCACGCTGTCGCCGAAAATCGCCAGCGCGCGCGCGCCGGTGATCGGTGCGATGCTGCCGGGCAGCAACGCAAAGTTCGTGAAGAACGGCGGCTCCTGAATGTAAGTGGATTTGCGATCCCATTCATACACGTTGCCGGTGCTGGACGGAATTTCGTTCCACTTCGGATTTTGCGCGGCAAAATCTTTATACAACCGGCGGAACACATCCGGCTGCAGCGCCGCCTGCATGAGGTCGCGGACTTCCTTCAAGCTCGGCCAGATGTCGCGCAGGTGAACGGGCTTGCCGTCCTTGCCGGTGCCAAGCGCGTCATTCGCGAGATCAATATCCACGCGGCCGGCGAGCGCGAACGCGACGACCAGCGGCGGCGACATGAGAAAATTCGCCTTGATGTTCTGGTGGACGCGCGCCTCGAAATTGCGGTTGCCGGAAAGCACCGACGCGGCGATTAAATTATTTTTCACCACCGCGTCCTCGATGGCCGGATGCAGCGGGCCGGAATTGCCGATGCAAGTGGTGCAGCCGTAGCCGACGAGGTTGAAGCCGAGCTTGTCGAGGAACGGTTGCAAACCGGTCTTGTCCAGATAATCGCTGACGACGCGCGAGCCGGGCGCGAGCGACGCCTTGACGGTGGAATTGACGGTCAGGCCTTTTTCCACGGCCTTCTTCGCGAGCAAACCGGCGGCGAGCATCACGGATGGGTTGCTGGTGTTGGTGCAACTGGTGATGGCCGCGATCAGCACAGAACCGTTGCGCACGTGGCCGTCAAGTCGCGGAGCCTTGGCGTGAACCGGGTCGGCGGTGGGATGTTCGGTGGCCATTTCCCGTTCGCTGGGCGGCAGCTTGCCGTTTGGAACGGCCTGCTGGCTCCCGCCGCCCGGATGAATCTCGCCGCCGGCGGAGACATGCACGGAGCGCGACAACTCCTCGGCCTTCATCCCAAAGCCGCTTTCCGTGACGGGTTTTGAGAACGCCGTTATGAATTCATTTTTCAGCTTCGGCAGTTCGATGCGGTCCTGCGGGCGTTTCGGGCCGGCCACGCTCGGCAGCACCGAGCCGAGATCCAGTTCGATTTCCTGCGAGTAAATAATTTCGCCTTTTTTTGGAATGCCCCACAAGCCTTGCGCCTTGTAATAATTTTCGTAGGTCTTGACCGCTTCGTCGGTGCGGCCAGTCGCTTTCAAATAATTCACGCACTCGGCGTCAATCGGGAAGAAGCCCATCGTCGCGCCGTATTCGGGCGCCATGTTGGCGATGGTCGCACGATCCACCAGCGGCAACGCCGCCGCGCCGGGACCAAAAAATTCGACGAACTTGCCGACGACTTTCGCCTTGCGAAGAATCTGCGTGACGGTGAGCGCGACGTCCGTGGCGGTGACGCCTTCGCGAATCGCACCGGTCATGTGAACACCCACGACATCCGGCGTGAGAAAATAAACCGGCTGGCCGAGCATGCCCGCTTCCGCCTCAATGCCGCCGACGCCCCAGCCCACAATGCCGAGGCCGTTGATCATCGTGGTGTGCGAATCCGTGCCGACGAGCGTGTCGGGATAATAAACTTCGCCTGCGTTCAGCACACCTTTGGCGAGATATTCCAAATTCACCTGATGCACGATGCCGATGCCCGGCGGCACGACTTTGAACGTGTCGAACGCCTGCATTCCCCACTTTAGAAACTGGTAACGCTCGCGGTTGCGCGTGAATTCCAAATCCAAATTCTTCGCCATCGAATCCGCGCCGCCTGCGAAATCCACTTGCACGGAATGATCCACGACCAAATCCACCGGCACGAGCGGCTCGATGATTTTAGGATTCTTGCCGAGCTTCGCGACCGCCGTGCGCATCGCCGCCAAGTCCACGAGCAACGGCACGCCGGTGAAATCTTGCAGCACGATGCGCGCGACCACGAAGGGGATTTCCGCCGTGCGCGTTTCGGTGGCCTGCCAGTTGGCGAGTTCCTTGATGTTCGTCTCGTGGACTTTTTTGCCGTCGCAGTTGCGCAGCACGGATTCCAGCACGAGACGGATGGAGACGGGCAGTTTCGAGACCGGGCCGACGCCGGCTTTTTCCAGCGCGGGCAGCGAATAAAATTTTCCGGGCCGGCCGCTGCCGAGTTCAAAGGTTTGCAGCGTGCCAAAGAGATTGTGTGATGTGCTCATTTAATATTGATGATAAAAAAACAATCCCAAGAAAATGAAGATTGCGCGCGCCGCTGTCAAGCGAAGCGCGTCGCCATTTGCCGGCGGTCAGTTGGCGGCAATCCCGGTGTGGAGCAGTTCGGCGATGCGTTTTTCGAGCCGGTTCAGGTCGAGCGGCTTGGTGAAGAAGTCCTCGGCATTCATGGCGGCCGAGCGTTTGGTGACTTCGCTGGACAGCGCGCTCATGAAGATGATGGGGATTTTTTTGGTGGCCGGCTGGCGGCGCAGGATTTCGCAGACGGACAGGCCGTCGAGGTCGGGCAGCAAAATGTCGAGCAGGATCAGGTCCGGCCTGCCCTCGCGCGCCTGGCTCAAGGCGTGGACGCCGTCGGCCGCCACCAGAAATTCGCAGCCGAGATTGGCGAGACGGAATTTCACCAGCTCGATGAAATCGCCCTCGTCGTCCACGATCAGAATACGCGGCACCATGCTGACAAAGTAGCTTGCCCTGCGCCAAACGCAAAGGCGGCCGGGTTAAATTCACGTTACGAAACGGTGACGAAAGCCGCTTGCACTTAAACCGGCAAAACGTTTTTTGAATCATCTTTCCCATCATGTCCGCGTTGTGCTTTGGCGGTGCCATCGCGTATGCTGCGGCCTGTGATTCAACCTGTTCATGAGATTGCGGCGGAAGTCATCCGCCAGACCGGCAAGGACAAGCCGGCGGACGCCGCGTTGCGCGAGGTGCTCAAGTCGCTCCGCGACCTCGCGCCGTTCGACGCCACGGAGGTGGCTAGGACGGTTTTCATTTATTACCGCTGGCACGTCTGGCTGCGCGAGGAGCGCGGCGTGGAAGCCAAGATGCGGCTGGCGCTGCGGCTGAACCAGCGGTTTCAAAGCGACGAATCGAGCGTGCCGTTTTCGGAACTACGCGCCAAGGCCGTGCCCGCGTGGACGGCGGCGGAAATGGAGATCAGCGACGAATGGCTCTGCTCGTTGCAGCGTGAACCGAAACTCTGGCTGCGCGCCAAGCGCGGAACGGCGGGGCAGTTGGCAGGAAAATTATTGGGCGCGGAAGTCAGCCCGCTGTTGCCGGACGCCTTGCTGTATCGCGGCGAGGAAGATTTGTTCAAGACGCCGGAGTTTCACGCGGGCGAATTTGAGATCCAAGATATCGCGTCGCAGGTCGTCGGGATGCTCTGCGCGCCGTCGCCGGGCGAGACATGGTGGGACACCTGCGCGGGCGAAGGCGGCAAAACGCTGCACCTGTCCGACCTGATGCAGAACAAAGGCCTGCTCTGGGCGAGTGACCGCGCGGAATGGCGGCTGCAAAAACTCAAGCGGCGCACGGGTCGCGCGAAGGTGTTCAATTATCGCTCGGTGTTCTGGGACGGCGGCAAGAAGCTGCCGACAAAAACGAAATTCGACGGCGTGCTGGTGGACGCGCCGTGCAGCGGCATCGGGACGTGGCAGCGCAATCCGCAGGCGCGCTGGACGACCAGCGAAAACGATGTGCGCGAGCTGTCGGCCATCCAGAAGAACTTGCTGGCCAATGTCGCGCCGAGCGTGAAGCCCGGCGGCAAACTGGTTTTCTCCGTCTGCACCTTGTCGCGCGCGGAGACGACGGAAGTGGCGGAACAGTTCAACTCCAGTCAGCCAGATTTCGAGCCGATGGTGTTTCCGGAAATAAAATTAAATGAGCGGACGGTTGCCGGCGCATCGTCGCTGACGCTTTGGCCGCAGGATTTGGACGGCAACGGCATGTTCATCGCCGGCTGGCGGCGGAAGAAAGTTTAACGCGCCGCTTCCAAAATCTTCCCGAGAATCTGACGGATATCCTCGTTGTGCTGCTGCGAGGCCATGCCGAAGGCTTGGATGATGTCCAGCAGCAGGTCGGAATTTTCGCGGGTGAAATCATAATAGACCGTCTCCTTGGATTTGGCGTTGCCAGTCGGGCGCGGTGTGCCGTCCATCGCCAGCACTTCGTTCAGCGGCAGGCAGACATAGACCATCGCCTGATAGCCGACGGCGCGCTGCTTCTGTTTGAGCTGGATTTGCACCCAGCCGTGCGGCGTGGTCTTGGTGAACTGCGGCAGGCGCTGGACGGCGCTTTGAAATCCGTTCGCTTCCGTGTTGGTGGAAACTTCCACCTGCACGGCTTGGTTTTCCTCAAACTCGTTTGGCGGAATTTTCTTCAGCGTCTCAATTTCATGAAGCAGATCGTTCGTCGAAAGAATCCCCAGCCGCACGGCTTCAAAAACTATCTTGGCCAGCTCGTGGCCGTATTTCGTCTCGCCGTTGCGGATGAATTTTATAGCGGGAACGACGGTCGGGCTGTTCGTGGTCGGAATGTCGTAGCCAATCTGCCATTCGAGATAATGTTTTTTGCCGAGCAAAGTTTTCATCGGCGCGACGGGCAGGCCGAAGCCGTCGGAAGATTTTTCCTTCACGCGCACCTTGCCGGTCACATCGGTCAGCGGCAGGCGGACGCGCACGGCGGCGCCGTTCGTTTCGACCAGCACGGATTTGTAATCGGCGCTGGCGGCGAACGCATGGTTGGCGATGGCAATCAGGCCGGCGAACAGGAGAAAATATTTTTTCATGGCGCGGGATTCACGGGGGGAATTATTAGGGCAGAACCGCCGCCGGGGCAAGTGTCCCAAAAAAGCCGGAAAATAATGTTGCTAGAAATAATTGGTTTGATATATTCCGCGCTCCGTTTCTCCAGAAGCTGAAACGGTGATTTTTACCGCGAATTTTTAACGCAAATGCCGACAATCAACCAACTGGTCCGCAAGGGCCGCACTAAAGTTAAGTATAAGTCCAAGTCGCCCGCCTTGGAAAACTCCCCGTTTCGCCGCGGTGTGTGCATTCAAGTGATGACGCGCACGCCGAAGAAGCCGAACTCTGCGATGCGCAAAGTGGCCAAGGTTCGTTTGACGAACGGCTACGAGATCATCGCCTACATCCCGGACGAGGGCCACAATTTGCAGGAACACAGCATCGTGCTCGTGCGCGGCGGCCGTGTGAAGGATTTGCCCGGCGTGCGCTATCACATCGTGCGCGGGACGCTCGACGCCGCCGGCGTGGAGAAGCGCCGCGTCAGCCGTTCCAAATACGGCGTG
>Ga0316229_1001819_pt1 | contig 20202 bp, 14 predicted proteins | sample TBH18023metaG_FD_206011 | JGI IMG/M metagenome (GOLD analysis project Ga0316229, IMG submission 206011) | Freshwater microbial communities from Trout Bog Lake, Wisconsin, USA - TBH18023 | ecosystem: Environmental > Aquatic > Freshwater > Lake > Hypolimnion/Profundal zone | place: USA: Wisconsin... | reverse complement strand
TATCGCTTCAATCACCGCTTCGATCTGGCCGCCATGCTTCCCAGGTTCATCAAAGCAGCTGCCCGAACTGGCAGGCGCCCAGAGGGCTGGTTGAGGCTGGCGGAAGATCATTGCTAATCAGGAAAAACTCTTTATCCTTTTGGAGCAGAAAAACCTGCAACTGGGTGAGGCGCTATTGGCCGCCGAAAGGGCCACCCGTGCCAAGAGTCATTTCCTCGCCACCATGAGCCACGAGATCCGCACCCCGATGAACGGTGTCATCGGCATGTCCCGTATGCTGCTGGACACGGAGCTGAACGCCGAGCAGCGCGAATACGCCGAGATGGTCTCCGTGAGCAGCGAGAACCTGCTGGGGCTGATCAACGACATTCTGGACTTCTCCAAGATCGAGGCGGGCAAGCTGGAGATCGCCGCGGGGGGCTTCGACCTGACCGCGACGCTGGGCTGTGCCGTCGAGCTGCTGGCGCTGCAGGCGGCCCAGGCAGGCCTTGCCCTGACCTGTCACATCGATCCGGACGTCCCCGGGCGCCTTACCGGCGACCCGGGGAGGCTGCGTCAGATCATCACCAACCTGGCCGGCAATGCCATAAAATTCACCCGGCAGGGTGGGGTGGCCATCAGCGCGGCGCTCGCCGGGGGGGACCGCGAATCAGTCGTCATCCGTTTCGAGGTGCACGACAGCGGCATCGGGGTCCCCGCATCACATCGAGCCGGCATATTCGACCCCTTTACCCAGGTGGACGCCAGCTCGACGCGCAGATACGGTGGGACCGGCCTGGGGTTATCCATCTGCAAGGAATTGGTGCAGCTGATGGGCGGCGAGATCGGCATGGAGAGCGTGGAAGGGGTAGGTTCGACCTTCTGGTTCACCTGCCGTTTCGGCAGAGAGACCTGGCAGGCTTTGCCGGCCGCAGCCGTAGCGCGTCCGGTCTCGTCAGGTGCCGCCCGGCAGGATGTGCGGATCCTGCTGGCGGAGGATAATTTCATCAACCAGAAGGTCGCGCAAAACCTGCTGAAGAAGCTGGGCTACCGGGCGGATCTGGCCGCCGATGGCCAGGAGGCGCTGCACGCGCTGGAAACGCTGGACTATGACCTGGTGCTGATGGATTGCATGATGCCGACCATGGACGGCTTCGAGGCGACCGCCAGGATCCGGGACGCGGGCTCCCAAGTCCTGAACCACCGGGTGCCAGTCGTCGCCATGACCGCCAACGCGATGAAGGGGGATCGGGAAAAATGCCTGGAGGCCGGCATGGACGATTACCTCTCCAAGCCGGTCAAGCAGGACGAGCTGGCCGAAATTCTCAAGAAGTGGCTGCCTCCGCTAGCATAAAATGCACCCCAAAAAAGGAACCTATTACATGAAAACACTGATCGTTGAAGACGACTTCATCTCCCGGCGCATCCTCTCCCAAATGCTTGCCCCCTTCGGCGCCTGCGACGTCGCGATAGACGGCGAAGAGGCCCTGCTGGCTTTCAAGCTGGGTCTGGACGAGTCTGCCCCGTACGACCTGGTCTGCATGGACATCATGATGCCGCACATGAACGGGCAGGATGCGCTCAAGCTGATCCGCTCCCTGGAGAGGGAGCGCGGCATTGCCGAGGCGCAGGGAGTGAAAGTCATCATGACTTCCGCCAAGCAAAACCCGAGGGATGTGGTGGAAGCCATGTACCAGGGGGGGGCGACGGTCTATATCGTGAAGCCGATCGTCAAGGCGAAGCTGCTCCAGGAGCTGCTGAACCTGGGACTGGTTGACTGAAGCGTTGGCGCGGGGCAGTGTCGCCGGTTAGTCCTTGCACAATACTCCCCTTCCTCGATTGAAGTTGGGTTGGGTGGCTCGGCCGTTATTGTTGTTTATTAGATGTTGGCCGAGCGGTATGCAGATAGGAGCCGGAAATGGGCGAACACAAGGTTCGCCCCTACGGAGTGAATTGAGCCAGTAGGGGCGAATCTTGTATTCGCCCGCCTTTCGTGTTTATTACCTATGAGTTCACTCCATGAAATTCACCAGCATCAGCCAGAGGTTTGTCTTAAGCACAATCCTGTTTATCGCCATCCTGCTGGTGGCGATCGCGGCGGGGACCTATACCTATTTCCGGCAAACGGCCCAAAAGCTGATCCTGGACCAGCAACTTTCCATGATAACCGGGATGGCGAGCGAGCTCGATTACTCCCTCGCCACGGCCCACAAGGCTCTGATCAATGTCGCGGACGTCACCCCGCCCGACTGCGCAAAGAACAGCGAGGCGGCGCAGCAATGGCTCCATAACTCCGCCGGCATCCGCACCTATTTCAACCACAGCCTGATCATTCTGGACCGGGCCGGCAAACTGGTCTGCTCCTTTCCGGGGCGTCCAGAGCGCTACGGGACATCCTTCGCGCACCGCGACTATTTCAAGCAGAGCATGGCCACCGGCCAGCCGTTCAAATCGCTCCCCTTTGTGACCATCGCGAACGATCATCCGGTCATCATGATGACCGCCCTGATCCGGGCCCGGGACGGCTCCGTCGCGGGACTTTTGTGCGGCGCCATCGACCTTTTGCAAATGGACGGCCTGTTCGCCCCGATGAGGAACACCCGCTGCGGGACCAACGGCTACATGTACCTGTTCGCTTCCGACCGCACCCTGATCATGCATCCGGATGTCTCCCGCATCATGAAGCAGGACATCAAGCCCGGCATGAACCGGCTCTTCGACCGGGCGCTGCGGGGGTTCGAAGGCTCCGGGAGGACGGTCAATTCCAAGGGGCAGGACTTCCTGGTTTCCTTCAAGCGGCTGCGCTCCACCGGCTGGATCCTGGCGGCCAACTACCCCGTGGAGGAGTCGTACCAGCCGATTACCCGTTTCAGGAACTTCTACCTGCTGGGGATGTTTCTGGTGCTGCTCTTTTCCAGCGCGCTTGCCTGGCGCTTCAGCATCGGAGTCACCAAGCCGCTGATCCGCTTCACCGAGCGCATCCATGCCCTGACCCAGGCCGATTCGGACAAAGGGCTGCGGCTTGACGCCAGTCGGGCCGACGAATTGGGGCAGCTGGCGGGAGCCTTCAATTCCAAGCTGGACGAGGTGCAGCGCAACGAGGAGGAAATCCTCGCTTTCTCCGCGCTCATGGAGCAGAAAAACGCTCAGCTGGGCGAGGCGCTGATCACCGCGGAGGCGGCGACCGTGGCCAAGAGCCAGTTTCTGGCCACCATGAGCCACGAGATCCGCACCCCCATGAACGGCGTGATCGGCATGACCGGGCTGTTGCTGGATACCAAGCTGAGCGAGGAGCAGCGCCAGTTCGCCGAGATAGCCAACAAGAGCGGCGAGAACCTATTGGGGCTGATCGACGACATCCTCGATTTCTCCAAGATCGAAGCGGGCAAACTGGACATGGAGGAACTCGACTTCGACCTGAGGGCGGTCCTGGAAGACGCTGCGGCAATGCTGGCGATCCGCGCCCGGAACGCCGGTCTGGAACTGGCCTGCCGGATCGATCCCGCAGTCCCGTCATCCCTTACCGGGGATCCGGGGAGGCTGCGGCAGGTCATCACCAACCTGGCCGGCAACGCGATCAAGTTTACCCGGGCGGGTGAAATAGTCATCGGCGCCCGGCTCGATTTCGAGACCGATGCCTTTGCCCAGATCCGCTTCGAGGTCCGCGACACCGGCATCGGCATCCCGAAAGAGCGCCAGGCCGCCATTTTCAACCCCTTCACCCAGGTGGACGAGTCCACCACCCGCAAGTATGGCGGCACCGGCCTGGGGCTGGCGATCTGCCAGCAGCTGACGGAACTCATGGGGGGCGAGATAGGCCTGGAGAGCGAGGAGGGGCGCGGCTCCACCTTCTGGTTCAGCGGAAGGTTCGCCAAAAGCCCGGGTGCTGCCGTTGTCCGGCGTCAGTCCGAGCAACGTGCCAAAACTGCGGAGGGGGCGCCGCTTGATGATTGCGTGGAGCTCATGCTGGGCCGCCCGATTGCCGGCCCTTCGGACGACGGAGCGGTTCCCCGGGGGGAGGCAGGCAAGGTGCACATCCTGCTTGCGGAGGACAACGTCATCAACCAGAAGGTGGCGCAGGGGCTCCTGAACCGGCACGGCTACCGGGCCGAGGTGGTCGCCAACGGGCGAGAGGCGGTGCGCGCGCTGGAACTGCGTGATTATGACCTCGTGCTGATGGATTGCCAGATGCCCGAGATGGACGGCTTTGACGCGACCGCAGCGATTTGGGATCCGACCTCGCGCGTCCTGAACCACAAGGTGACCATCATCGCCATGACGGCCAACGCCATGACCGGGGACCGTGAGAAATGCCTGGGCGTCGGGATGAATGATTACCTGTCCAAACCGGTAAAAAAGGAGGGGCTCTCTCACATCTTGAGCAAATGGCTGAAGCCAGGAAACCATGAGCCCGATGCCGCTGACAGCAGGGCGGGAACCGGAGCGGAAAGAGCCGAACCGGCAGAAAGTGCTGCGCTCTTAGGCAGTGACAGTGCTGCGCTCTTAGACGAGGCTGCGCACTTAGACAGTGACAGTGCTGTGCTCTTAGACAGTCACAATGCTGAGCACTTAGATAGGGACGGTGCTGCGCTCTTGGACAGGGATGGATTGTTGAATAACCTTGATGGAGACAAAGAGTTTGCCGACAGCATATTGAACGATGCCATAACGGAAATCCCCAAGGGTGTCGTCATATTGCAGGAGTTCTGCGCGTCAGGGGATCTCAAGGATATCTGCCTGCAGGCCCACACAATCAAAGGGATGGCTGCCTACCTGTGCGCCCCCGCCTTGCAGGAGATCGCCCTGCAAATGGAAACAGCCGCCAAGGAGGGAGATCTGGATGCGGCTCGTGACCTGTTGCCGGAGCTGGAGCGCCTGTCGGTGCTTACCGTCGAGCAGATCGGAACTGAATGGACTGTGGTTCTGTCCCCCCTATGAAATGGCTCTGCTAAGGGCTGATGTTGGTTCCCCTCTGGGCACGGAAGGCGGGCGAATACAAGATTCGCCCCTACCAGCGCGATGAGGTGTAGGGGCGAACCTCGTGTTCGCCCGTGAGCTGCGTCCGCATTCACCCCGCGTGGGCACTGGTGCCCACCCTACGCACTGGGAAATAACAACATCTGCGCATAACAAAGCCTATGAAATAGGGGGGAAAGCTGAACGAAGCCGCAGGGGGTGTTTTCGTCCGCAGGGAGACTCCCCTGTCTCGCTGCGCGAGCCTTCCCCCCTACTGCGCAGGGTGGATACAGCCTAAAGTCCCCTCGTTAACTTAATGGCGCCCCCCAATCCCCACACCGCCCCTCGAAGAGCCCCTCAAACGGCAGCCCTCGCCCCATCCGCCATCCGAAAAAATTCAGGTTTCCGACCGCCCAATGTGTCGAAAAACATGTGGATACTGTCATAATTCCGGCAAAAGGCGAGAAGTGACTTGTAACATGCTGTAATTAATGTAATATGTCACAGGCGTACACTCTCCAGGCATCCTGGACCAGTACGTTTGCACGTTATAGATGACAGGAGTACACCGATGTTGATGAAAGCGTCAGAAGTAGCAGCGCTGCTGAAAAACGAAGAGAGCACCGTCCTTAAGTGGATCAAGAAGGAGAAGCTGCCGGCAACCCTGGTGAACGGCGTTTATCGCATCAACCGGGTCGACCTGCTCGAGTGGGCGACCGAGCACGCCATCAAGGTGCCGCCCGAGCTCTTCTCCGCGGTCGAGGCCGACATCCATTACCCCACCCTGAGCGAGGCCCTGGAGGCTGGGGGCGTGCATTGCGGCGTCCCGGGGGAAGACACCCTCGAAGTGCTGAGAAACGTGGTCAACCTCCTGAAACTGCCGCCCCAGATGGACCCGGAATTCCTGCTCCAGGTGCTGCTCGCCCGCGAGGCGCTCGGCACGACCGCGGTCGGCGGCGGCATCGCCATCCCGCACGTGCGTAACCCGATCCTGCTGCAAAACAGGCCCGCCCCGGCCATCACGCTCTGCTTCCTGGCGAACCCGATCGACTTCGGAGCCCTGGACGGGGAGCCGGTCCGGATGCTCTTCATGCTGACCAGCCCGACCGTAAAGGTGCACCTGCACCTACTGTCCCGGCTCGCCTACGCCTTGCACGATCAGCAGTTCCGGGCCACCCTGAACCTTGCCTGCGACCCGGCGGGGATCATAGAGGCGGCCAAGCGTTTCGAGCAGGATATGAGGAAATAGCCATGTTCCCAGGCGGCCAGACAACCGGATGTTTCACCCTGTTCTGGCTCGCCGTCGCCTGCCAGGGAGCCTCCGGGCTGCCGCTTCTGGTGCGCAAGGGATCCGCCGGCGCCCAGCGCCTGGCCGCCGCCCTGATGCTGGCGGGGTCGCTCTTGGGGAGCGCCGGGGCGGTCTGGTCCCTGCTGGTCCCCGCCCCGCAGAGCCTCGCCCTGCTCTCCGGGCTTCCCTTCGGGGCCGGGGAACTTGCGGTCGATCCCCTCTCCGCACTCTTCCTGCTGCCGGTCTTCCTGGTGACCGGTTGCAGCGCCGTCTACGGGGTCGGTTACTGGCCGGCGCCCAAGCACCCCGGCAACATCGGCAAGCTCACCTTCTTCCTGGGCCTCCTCTCCGCGTCCCTCACCGTCCTACTCCTGGTGCGCAACACCGTGCTCTTCCTGGTGGTCTGGGAGATCATGGCCCTGGCCGCCTATTTCGCCCTGACCACAGAGGACGAGAAGCCGGAGGTGCGCGACGCCGGGGTCCTCTACCTGATCACGTCCCACCTGGGCGCCCTGTCGCTTTTCGCCACGGTCTCCCTCTTGAAGGGAGCGACCGGCGCCTACCTGTTCCCGGCACCGGGGTCGCTCTCGGCGCAGGGGGGGATCGCCACCGCGATCTTCCTGACCGCGCTCCTCGGCTTTGGCCTCAAGGCCGGGGTCATGCCGCTGCACATCTGGCTCCCCTCGGCGCACGCCAACGCCCCGAGCCACATTTCCGCGATCCTCTCCGGGGTCGTGCTCAAGACCGGGATCTACGGCCTGGTGCGGGTCTTCTCCTGCTTCTTCGCGCTCCCCGCCTGGTGGGGCTGCAGCGTCCTGGTGCTGGGGGCCCTCTCCGGCGTGCTGGGGGTCGCCTTCGCCATCGGCCAGCACGACCTGAAGCGGCTTCTGGCCTACCATTCGATCGAGAACATCGGGATCATCATGATGGGGCTCGGCGTGGCGCTGATCGGCCAGAGCCAGGGGAGCCTGGCCATGACGGTCCTGGGCCTGGGCGGCGCGCTTTTGCACGTCCTGAACCACGCCACCTTCAAGGGGCTGCTCTTCCTGGGGGCCGGGTCCGTCATCCACGCCACCGGCACGCGGGAGATCGAACTCATGGGGGGCGTCGCCCGCAGGCTCCCCTGGAGCACCGGGTTTTTCCTGGTGGGCGCGGTCGCCATCTGCGGCCTGCCGCCCCTGAACGGCTTTGTCAGCGAGCTCATGGTCTATCTCGGTTTCTTCACGGCGATCAAGTATTACGACGGCGTCGTGGCGGCCCTGCCCGCCCTCTCCGCGCCGGTCCTGGCGCTGATCGGGGGACTGGCGCTCGCCTGTTTCGTCAAGGTTTACGGCGTCGTGTTCCTGGGCGCGCCGCGGTCGAGCGCCCACGCGGGGGGGCACGAGGCCCCGCCCAGCATGCTGGCGCCCATGGCGCTCCTTTCCCTGGTCTGCGTGCTGATCGGGGTGTTCCCCGGGGCGATCGTCCTGCCCCTTAACAATGCGATCCTCTGCTATCAGAACCTGCAGGCGTCCCAGGGGATCGGCACGCTGGTCCCCTTCGGTTGGCTGTCGCTGCTCGGGGCGGGGCTCGTCGCCAGCGCCGGCCTGACCGTGCTCTTCCTGGCCCGGCGCGCACGCCGGCTGCCGCTTGCCGTCTCGCGCACCTGGAGTTGCGGCTACCTGTGCCCGGGGCCGCGCATGCAGTACAGCGCCTCCTCCTTTGGCGATACGCTGGTCTCCTGGTTCTCCGGCGTGCTGCGGCCGGTCCTGCACAAAAAGGAGGTTTCCGGGCTGTTCCCCGCGCCCGGCAGCTTGGCGAGCCACCTGCCCGAGGTCGTGCTGGAGCTGATCTACCTCCCCCTCCTGGAATATCTCTACCGCAAGACCGCCCCCGTGCGGCACCTGCAGCACGGCAAGCTGAACATCTACATCTTCTACACCTTCATAACGCTGGTGACCCTGCTGGTCGTCACTTCGAAGTGATAGCTCGCATAACCTGCTCAAGTCCAACTCTCCTCCTCCCGGAGGGGGGAGGTAGGGAGGGGGGAAGCCTGCTGCGAGGGAGCCGTTCCCCCTCCCTGGCCCTCCCCCTCCGGGAGATGGGACGCTGGCGGATGGCGGATGAGCGAACCAAACGTTTGCTATTACGGATAGATAGGGTGGTTTCCGTAGGGGCGAATCATCATTCGCCCGCCTTCCTTGCCCGTGCCACCCTCCGGCCATTTCCGGCCGCCTCCCGGTTATTTATGCCGTATATCCTCATTGAACATTTCAAAACTCGCCGCTTTGTGTTACAAGAAGGGCGCAGCTATGCGCAGTTGCAGGCATAGTGACCAGAAAGGTTTCCTGAATGTTGCCAAACTACCTGCGAGATCCTTCCGTTCTCGTACTTATCGCCATCGTCCTCGCCGCAGTTTCCGGGGTCCCGGGGCTCTTCCTGCGGCGCGGCGCCGCCGGGCAGAGGATCGCGGCGCTCTGCGCCCTGACCGCCTCCGCCCTGGCCCTCCCCACGATCTGCTCCCTGCTGCTGGCAGGGCAGGGGGCGCGCTACCTGATAGACTGGAGCCTCCCCTTCGGAGCCTGCGAGATCGCCCTCGACCCGCTTGCGCTCTTCTTCCTGATCCCGACCTTCCTGGTCTTCCCGGCCGGCTCCCTCTACGCCCTGGGCTACTGGCCGGCGGCCTCGCACCGCTCCAGCGAGCCGGCGGTCACCTTCTTCTACGGCCTGCTTTCCGCCGCCATGGCGCTCGTCGTCGTGGCGCACAACGGCGCGCTCTTCGTGATCGCCTGGGAGCTCATGGCCCTGTCCGGGTACTTCCTGCTGGTGACCGAGCACGACGAGGCGGAGGTCAGGAGCGCCGGCACCGTCTACCTGGTGGCGAGCCACATCGGCGCCGCGGCGCTTTTGGTGCTCTTCTCCCAGTTGCGGCTGGCAACCGGCAGCTTCCTCTTCCCGGCTACCGGTTCCTTGCAACTGGTGGCGGCCTCGGGGACCCTGGTCTTTTTGATGGCGCTACTCGGCTTCGGCTCCAAGGCGGGGCTCATGCCGCTGCACATCTGGCTTCCCTCGGCGCACGCCAACGCCCCGAGCCACGTCTCGGCGCTGCTGTCCGGGGTCATGCTGAAGATGGGGATCTACGGGGTGCTGCGCGTGGTCTCCTTCTATGGCGAGCGCCCGCTTTGGTGGGGGGGGCTCCTCGCCCTGGCCGGGCTCGCCTCCGCGCTCCTGGGAATCTCCATCGCCTCCGCTCAGAAGGACATCAAGCGGCTGCTCGCCTACAGCAGCGTCGAGAACCTCGGCATCATAGCCGCGGGGGTCGGGGTGGCCCTGGTCGGCCAGAGCACCGGGAACCCGCGCCTGGCCTACCTGGGGCTTGCCGGGGCGCTCTTTCACGTGTTAAACCACAGCCTCTTCAAGCCGCTGCTCTTCTTCTGCGCGGGGAGCGTCATGCACGCCACCGGGACCCGGAACCTGGACCGCATGGGCGGGCTCGCCCGGCGCATGCCCGTCAGCTCCGCCCTCACCCTGGCCGGGGCCGTCGCCATCTGCGGGCTTCCCCCCTTCAACGGCTTTGCCAGCGAGTTCCTGCTCTACCTCGGCTTCTTCGGGGAGGCTCGGGCGCCCGAGCCCTACGTGGCCCTGGGTGTGCCGGTGCTGGCGCTGGTGGGCGGCATCGCCCTGATCTCCTTCGTGAAGCTGTACGGCATCACCTTCCTGGGCGCCCCGCGCTCGGAGCAGGCCGCGAAAGGGCACGAGGCGCCCGCCACCATGCTGGTCCCGATGACCGTCCTGGCGGCGCTCTGCCTTACGGGGGGACTCTTCCCCCAGCTTTTCCTGGCGCTGGTGCATCCCGTGCTGGCCGGGGTCGTGCCGGCGGCCTCGGGCTTCGGCGCCCTGCCGGTGCGTCCGATCTGGTTCGCGGTCGCCGGTGGGAGCGTGCTTGCCCTTGCGGCGGGGATCTTCTGGTACCTGCGGCGCAAGCAAAGCCGCTTGCCGGAAGCCGCCGGGCCCACCTGGGGGTGCGGCTACCTGGCGCCCGCCGCCAGCATACAGTACACCGCGACCTCCTTCGGCGCTCTGTTCGGCTCCTTTTCCGCCGGAGTGGTCCGGACCCGGATCAGGAAGAGCGTGATAGCCGGAGTAGCGCCGGCCGCGGCGCGGCTTAGCTGCGACCCGGAGGAGACCATACTGGAGCGCCTGATCCTCCCCGTATTCAGCGTGGTGGGAGTCGGCTTCTCGTTTTTGCGAAGGCTGCAGCACGGCGAGGTGCAGGTGTACATCGCCTACATCTTCATCACCCTGTTCCTGCTCATGATCTGGGTGCGCTAGATAACGCAAGGACGCTAAGGCTAAAACCAGGCAAAAACAAGGCACAAGATTCAACACAAAGACGCAACGGCGCGAAGGCGCAAAGAAAATCAAGATCTGAAAAAGGACACATTCAGGGTAAAAACTAAAACTGAAGCAAGATCAAAATCAAAGAAGTATAGCGCTTCATCTGGATAGCAACGACCCTGACTCATATAGGAACTTAGATTTGTTTTAGACGTTCCCCCGTTTTGCTTTTAACTTTGCGTCTTTGCGCCTTTGCGTCTTTGCGTTAAAGCTTTTAAGCTTGTTTGCCTTTTAGTTTTTAGGTTTTTAAGCCTGCAAGGCTTCATGAAGTCGTCGGGAGACGGACATGATCGATACTTTAATTCATATTATCCTGGCCCTTGCCATGCCGCCGCTCCTCCTGGGAGTCATCGGCAAGACCAAGGCGGCTTTCGCCGGCCGGGTGGGGGCTCCCTTCCTGCAGCCCTACTACGACCTGGCCCGGCTCATGCGCAAGGGAGTGGTGATCTCCGAGACCACGACCTGGATCTTCCGGGCCGGCCCGGCCATCACGCTGGCGGCGACCCTCTTCGCGGGGCTCCTGATCCCGCTCGGCAAGCACCCGGCGCCGATCTCCTTCGAGGGGGACATGATCCTCTTCGCCTACCTCTTCGCCCTGGGCCGCTTCTTCACCACCTCGGCCGCCCTGGATACCGGCAGCGCCTTCGAGGGGATGGGGGCCGCGCGCGAGGTGACCTTCTCCTGCCTCGCCGAGCCGACCCTCTTCTTCGCGCTGATCACCCTGACCCGGCTCTCCGGCACCATGTCGCTCACCCCCATGCTGCAGCACGTGACCTTCACGGTCTGGATGGGGACCGGCGCCGCACTCCTTTTGATGCTGACCGGGCTCTTCGTGGTGCTGCTGGCGGAGAACTGCCGCATCCCCTTCGACGACCCCAACACCCACCTGGAGCTCACCATGATCCACGAAGTCATGGTGCTGGACCACTCCGGTCCCTATTTCGGCTGCATCCTGTACGGGGCAAGCCTGAAGCTGTTCCTTCTGGGGGCGCTCTTCCTTAACATCGCGGTCCCCTTCTCAAGCGGCAACGGGTACCTGGACTGGGGGATCTTCGCCTGCTCCATCCTGGCGCTCGCCGTGGCGATCGGTACCGTGGAAAGCGTCATGGCGCGCCTGAGACTGATCCGGGTGCCGCAGCTTTTGATCGCGGCCATGATACTCACGGCCTTCTCCCTCGTACTGGTAGTGAGGTGAAACGATGAACTCCCTGGCTGACCAGCTCCTGGTCCTTTGCCTGCTCCTTAACTTCGCCGTGCTCGGCACCAGCCGGCTCGCCTTCTCGGTGCGCGCCGTCGCCTTGCAGGGGGTCATCCTCGGGGTGCTCCCGGCGATGATCCACCCCTTCTCCTGGCACCTGGTGCTGATCGTCGTCAGCATCATCCTCGCCAAGGGCGCCCTGATCCCGATCCTGATCATGCGCGCCATCAGGAAGGCCGAGATCCAGCGCGAGTTCGAGCCCTTCATCGGCTACATCCCGTCGCTCGTGCTGGGCGCCCTCTTCACCTCGCTCGCCTTCATCTTCGCGGCGAGGCTGCCGCTCGCCCCCGAGCACGAGGGGCTGCTCTTCGTGCCCGCCTCCATCGCGACCCTGATGTGCGGCTTCCTGGTCCTGATGGGGCGGCGCAAGGCGATCTCCCAGGTCATCGGATACCTGCTGTTGGAAAACGGCATCTTCGTCTTCGGCCTGCTCCTGGCCGACGCCATGCCCCTCATGGTGGAGGCCGGCGCGCTCCTCGACCTCCTGGTCGGGGTCTTCGTCATGGGGATCGTCATCAACCACATCAGCCGCGAGTTCTCGACGCTCGACACCTCCCGGCTGAGCGCACTGCGAGAGGAATAATGTACATGATGTGGGCCATCGTTCTCTTGCCCCTTTTGGGCGCCCTGATAGCCTGGCTGGTGCCCGACAACCGGCGGCGCTCCTTCGTGCTCCCGGCCTTCGGCCTGGCGCACCTCGCCATGACCGTCTCGCTCCTGATCTGCACCCCGCCCCCCTCGCCGGGCGGCTGGGTCTACCTCGACGCCCTGGGCAAGCTTACGCTCCTCAGTAACTCCATCCTCTTCGCGGTCTGCTCCGCCTACGCGGTCGGCTACCTGAACTACCGCCGCAAGCGCCCCAACCGGGTGCTCTGCACGGCGCTGCTGGTCTGCCTCTCCGCCATGACCCTGGTGACGGTATCCCAGCACCTGGGGCTCCTCTGGATCGCCCTGGAGATGACCACCATCACCATGGCGCCGCTCATCTATTTCAACCACAACGCGCGCTCCATAGAGGCTACCTGGAAGTACCTGCTGATCTGCTCCGTCGGTATCGCCATAGCACTCCTGGGGCTCTTCTTCCTGGCCTACTCGACCATCGTGGCTCAGCTCGACGTGACGCTGCTCTTGGGCTCGCTCATCACCGACGCAGGAAGGCTGCATGCCGGCTGGCGCCACGCCGCCTTCATCTTCCTACTGGTCGGCTTCGGCTCCAAGATGGGGCTCGCCCCGCTGCACACCTGGAAGCCCGACGCCTACGGCGAGGCCCCGGGTCTCGTGGGGGCGCTCCTTGCCGGCGGCCTGGTCAACTGCGCCCTATTGGCGCTCTTGCGGGTCTACCAGATCGCCGCCGCCTCCACCGAGGGAGCGCTCTTCCAGGAAGTGCTGCTCGTCATGGGTCTCATCTCCATGGCCTTCGCCGCCGTCTTCATGGCCAGGCAGAGCGACTTCAAGAGGATGCTCGCCTATTCGAGCGTCGAGCACGTGGGTATCATCGCGGTCGCCCTGGGGCTTGGGCGCGCGGCGCTCTTCGGGGCGCTCCTGCACATGATCAACAACGCCCTCACCAAGGGGGTGCTCTTCCTTTCCTCAGGCAACATGCACCGCGCCTACAACTCCAAGAGCACCCAGTTCGTGCGCGGGGCGCTCAGGCGCACCCCCTGGTCCGGCGCGCTCTTCCTGGCGGCCTTCCTCGCCATCACCGGTTCGCCCCCCTTCGGTCCCTTCGTGAGCGAGTTCCTGATCGTGAGCTCCGCCTTCGTGCAGCAAAATTACTGGACCGGCGCGCTTTTCCTGATCTTTCTCGCCCTGATCTTCATCGGCATGGCCTCGACGGTGCTTCCCGTCGTGCTGGGGAAGATGCCCAAGGACATCGAGAAGACCCCTTATCGCGACACCGCCCACACCGTGCTGCCGCCGCTTGCGCTGATGGGGCTCGTCCTCATGCTCGGGCTCTGGATACCGGAACCGCTGCAGGCGCTGCTGCGCGAGGCGGCCGGCCTGCTTGGGGGTGGCAAATGAACCGCAAACTCTGCCTGCTGCAAAACGGAGCAGCCGTGGCGCGCTCCGAAGTACCGGTGCTTTCCCGCGACGAGTTCCTCGACGAGCTGCTGGACGCGGTCCTTTGCTCCCGCGGCTCCGGCTGGCGCGTGGTCTCCTACTTCGGCGCGCCCGAAGGGGTGTTCCTGAAGCTCTACTGCCTGCTCTCCTCCAAGGCGGACGCGACCCTGGGCGTCATGAGCACCGTCGTTACCACCGGGAGCTTCCCCTCCCTGGTGGAGTACGCACCCCAGCTGCACCTCTACGAGCGCGAGATCGCCGAGCAGTTCGGGGTGGAGTTCGAGGGGCATCCCTGGATGAAGCCGGTCCGCTTCCAAAGCCCGATCGCCGCCCCCCCGGGCCAGCAGCCCCGGGTGCCCGAGAAGGCCGGCATCATGGACTTCTACCGGGTGGAGGGCGCCGAGGTGCACGAGGTGGCGGTCGGCCCGGTCCATGCCGGGATCATCGAGCCGGGGCACTTCCGCTTCCAGTGCTTCGGCGAGGAAGTCATGCACCTGGAGATCTCGCTTGGCTACCAGCACCGCGGCGTCGAGCAGATGATCCTGGGCGGGCCGCACCCGGTCACCCTGAAGCAGATGGAGACCGTCGCCGGCGACACCACGATCGGCCACGGGCTGGCCTACGCCATGAACATCGAGGCGCTGGCGGGCGCGCGGGTCCCGGCCCGGGCTCATGCCATCCGCGGCATCGCGACCGAGCTGGAGCGCCTGGCGAACCACACCGGCGACCTGGGCGCCATTGCCGGCGACGTCGGCTATCTGCCGACCGCCTCCTTCTGCGGGCGTATCCGCGGCGAGTTCCTGAACCTGACTGCGGAGCTCTGCGGCAGCCGTTTCGGCCGCGGCCTGGTGGTCCCGGGCGGGGTCAACTTCGACGTGAACAGCGAGCTGGCCGGCCGGATCGTGGCGCGCCTGATGGTAGCCCGCGACGAGCTCGCCAATGCCGTAGGTCTCTTGTGGGATACCCCCTCCGTCATGGCGCGCCTGGAGGGGACCGGTGTGGTGAGCGAGGATACCGCCTTCCAGATCGGCCTGGTGGGGCCCGCCGCGCGCGCCAGCGGGTTGGACCGGGACATCCGCTCCGACCATCCCTACGGCATCTACAGCATGAGCCAGATCCCCGTCGTCACCGCCAAGTCGGGAGACGTCTACGGAAGGACCCTGGTGCGCTGGCTCGAGATCGAGAAGTCGCTCGACTTCCTCCAGGAGCAGCTGGCGCAGCTTCCGGGAGTCGCCATCCAGTACCCCGTCGGCCCGATCGGAGCGGACCAGCTTTCCATTGCGCTCACCGAGGGGTGGCGCGGCGAGATCTGCCACGTGGCCCTTACCGACGAGCGGGGCAGATTTGCACGTTACAAGATCTGCGACCCGTCCTTCCACAACTGGACCGGGCTCGCCATGGCCCTGCGCGGCGCGCAGATCTCCGATTTCCCGCTCAACAACAAGAGCTTCAACCTTTCCTACTGCGGGTTCGATCTGTAGAGACGTGAAAGGTGAAAGGTGAAAGTTAACCGCGCAGGGTGAATGGGAAAAGGTCACCATCGAGGGAAGGGGAAAGGTACCCTCGCCCCCCGGGAGAGGGTGGCCGAAGGCCGGGAGAGGGAAGCCGGAGGCTGTGTTCTGCCCAGGTCTAGCTAGGTAAAGCAAGAGTGGCGGATGCGGGATGGTAGTGCCTCCCCCAGAGGGTTTAGCTGCACCGTAGGGGCGAATCATCATTCGCCCGCCAGCTCCCATTGGCTCTCACCCGCTCGCCAAACAGCAAAGCTACCGCAAGAGATAGAATTCAACAGGAGTCGCACCATGATCAAGGCCATACTCGCCCGCGTCAAGCAGGGGCACCGCACCATGCGCTACCCGGATGAGCCGATAGCCCTCCCCGAGCGCTTCCGTGGCTACCCCCGGCTGGAAGGGAGCGCCTGCCCGGCGGACTGCCGCCTGTGCGCCGACGCCTGCCCGGTGGGGGCCATCAGCTGCGCGCCCAAGCTCGGCATCGACCTGGGCAAATGCCTTTTCTGCCCGGAATGCACCGAGGCCTGCCCGCATGGCGGCATCTCCTACAGCACCGACCACCGGCTGGCGGTGAACAATCGCGAGGACCTGCTGGTGAGCGCCGGCGACGAGCGGCGCCTGGCGCGTGCGCTCGACGCCAAGATGCTGAAGCTCTTCGGCCGCTCCCTCAAGTTCCGCTCCGTCGTCGCGGGGGGGTGCAACGCCTGCGAAGCCGACACCAACGTCCTCTCCACCATCGGCTGGGACCTGGGCCGATTCGGGATCCAATTCGTGGCGAGCCCGCGCCATGCCGACGGCCTCTGGGTGACCGGTCCCGTCACCGAGCACATGCGCGAGGCGCTCTTGCTGACCTACGAGGCGATACCCGCGCCCAAGCTCGTGGTAGCCTGCGGGGCCTGCGCCATCAACGGCGGCCCGTACATCGGCTCCCCCGAGGCTCACGACGGCGTGCAGGGGATGCTCCCGGTCGACCTCTACATCCCCGGCTGCCCGCCCCACCCCGCGACCATCCTGGACGGGCTGCTGCGGATGCTCGACAGGATAAAGCCCGAGTAGGGATCGTCCTCCAGAGTTGCCCGTTGGATCTCCCTCCCGGGCGCGACATCACCAGGTTCCCTCTCCCATGGGTGGGACAGCTGGCAGGTCCCCGCAACGCAGCAGAGTCCGTAAAGACCGGGAGCATTCGGCAGCCGAGCCGGGTTCCTGATACAAAAAGGCGCCCGTACCGGCAGCTGCCGGGCGAACGCCCACTTTTTTTGTTGATAGATGCCTATCAGCCTTAGTCAAGGCTGGATGCTAACGTTACTGCCGTATAAGCCGGCCTCCATCCGTACTGACTATCGAATTTCCATCAATGGTATATTCGAAGACCTTACCTGCCGTCGGGGTCAAGATGACCCGATTGCCCTCCTGTACATATTTTCCTGTTACAGATCTTCTGCCGAATTTATCGTTAAATGTTCCGTCAGCTTTAAAATCAATATAAATTTCGGAGCTCATTGCATTTACGTACCTGCCGGTTACCTGCAGTGGTTTAACACTCACGCTCTTATCGGCCTGGGCCGGAATATTAGCACATCCCGAAAGGGTCATTAAGCACCCTGCCAACAACATAGATAAGCGAATTCTCATAGTCCTCTCCTCAGTGCAATGTGATAATAATTTCGACCGGATATTACCACCAACGCGGCGCAATTCAAATCGAAAAATACGAGGCTATCCCCGAAATGGCGCTGCCGTGATCCACGAGCTGTGTTGGCGAGCCCTTGAAAACAAGCTCCAAGAGCCGGCCTGTTTGCCGGAGCATACAACAGCAATGATGCGCAACTAAGTACATTAATGGTTGCGATTTAAGGGCATATGAAGTTTGGCATGGTTTCATGGACGCCTGAGCCCCGGACCTCTTCTCCGGAGCACCGGACCTCTTCTCCGGCGCACCGGACCTCTTCTCCTGAGCACCGGACCTCTTATCCGGTGCAGCGGACCTCTTATCCGGAGCACCGGACCTCTTATCCGGAGCACCGGACCTCTTATCCGGAGCACCGGACCTCTTATCCGGAGCAGCGGACCTCTTATCCGGAGCACCGGACCTCTTATCCGGCGCACCGGACCTCTTCTCCTGAGCGCCGGACCTCTTCTCCGGAGCAGCGGACCTCTTATCCGGAGCACCGGACCTCTTATCCGGAGCACCGGACCTCTTATCCTGAGCACCGGACCTCTTCTCCGGCGCACCGGACCTCTTCTCCTGAGCGCCGGACCTCTTCTCCGGAGCAGCGGACCTCTTATCCGGAGCACCGGACCTCTTATCCGGAGCACCGGACCTCTTATCCTGAGCACCGGACCTCTTCTCCGGCGCAGCGGACCTCTTCTCCGGCGCAGCGGACCTCTTCTCCGGCGCAGCGGACCTCTTCTCCTGCGCACCGGACCTCTTCTCCGGAGCACCGGACCTCTTCTCCGCTATACCGGTCCTATTCTCCGGCGCGCCGAACCTGGGGGGGAAAAAAGGTTTGTGGGGGAAAGCTTGGAAAGTGAACGTACCTAATCGGGTTACGGCAAACCTTTCTCCAGAATAACTGCTCTGTGCCCGCCCCCTCGTCATAAAAGCTTTAGAAATCAAGCGGACTTCTCGGTTCCTTGACCGTCCTGACCGGCACGCAGTGGGTATAGATCATGGTCGTTTTCAGGCTGGCGTGTCCGAGCAGGACCTGGATGGTGCGGATGTCGTAATTCGCCTGCAAAAGGTGAGTGGCGAACGAGTGCCTGAAGGTATGCGCGCTGACCCGCTTGGGGACCTTGGCGCTATGGACGGCATCACTGAGCGCCTCCTCGAGTTGCGACCCATGGAGATGGTAGCGCCGGCGCTCCCCGGTCTCCTCTACCAGGGTCAGCGAGCGCTGTGGGAAAAACCACTGGTTCATGAATTCCTTCGCCGCCTTGGGGTACTTGTTTTCCACCGTGTCGTCCAGGAAAGCCCCGTGGTACCCCTCCGCCAGATCCTTGTCGTGCATTTTCCCAACTGTTGCCATCTGGGCCTGCAGTTCCGACAGGATCGATTGCGGCAAGGGGACGCTGCGGTCTTTTTGTCCTTTTCCGTGAACCGTAAGAAGACCCGTGTCGAAGTTGAAATCCCCCACCCGCAGCTGCAGTCCCTCGAACTTGCGCAACCCGCAGCCGAACAGCATCTTGACCACCAGGTCGAACGGATACGATAGCCGGTGCAAGATCGCATCGATTTCCGGCCGAGAGAGCACCGTCGGGATGTAGAGCGATTTCTTGGCCCTCGGCACGTCGCCAAGTTGGCCGAATTCCCTCTTCAAGGCATACCGAAACAGGAACAGGAGAGCATTGAACGCCTGGTTTTGGGTGGCGGCAGCCACCTGGCGCTTGACCGCCAGATGGGTCAAATATTCCCTGACCTCCTCCGTAGATACGTCCTTCGGCGGTTTATCCTTCAGGAAATGCTGGAACTGCCGGGACCAGTTTGCATAGGTTTTGAGAGTCCTGCGGGAGTAGTGGCGGACCTTGATCTCGGCCGCCAACGTCGCAAGAACCGCGTCCCACTCGGGTGATTTGGAGGTAACCTCATAGCCAGCCTCGCAGTACCTTGAAGCGGGGGAACTCGGAGCATGCTGAGAGGTGCGAGCCTGGGGGGAAGGAGCCTGCGGCGTGAGCTCTTGCTCAACTTGTTCAAGTTGTGGGTGGGCCTGCGCAGCTGAACTCGGCCAGTCTCCTGAGTGGAAACCTTCTTGAGGATCTAACCCGTTGAGTGTTGCCAAATCGAAATACAGCGATATGGCATAGGCTGCATGCTGTTTCTGTTCCTCCGATTGGTTCTTATCGGACAATTTCTGTATAAACAGGCGAAGGATGTGGGACGTGGTACCCGATACCCGGTATTTCACGGAGAAGTCCAGGAAGAACCTGAGCCACTTTTCGCACTCAGGGATTCTGACCGCGGCGATGCCATGATCTTTGAGGTGGGTCCGGTACCTCTCTATGAGCGATATAGGGATGTCGATCACATGAATTCCTTTTGTGAATTTAATTTACATGCTGCAAATATTAACATATATTCAGGCGGGATGCGTTTCAGCGGAAGTTGGGGGCCGGAAGCCGAGCGGAGCGAATAATGACGACACGTCTGAAACTCAAGCCCGGACAAAAGGGGACCAAAAAGCTGCTGGATATTTATGGCGACGCTCTGGTCTGCGTTCGTTATCGGTATGACGAGGAAAGATGCACACGGGTAAAGACGGTCGAGATTGTTGTGGAGACGAGAGCTTGGATACCTCCGCCGCCAAGGTATGCGATGGACGAAATGGTCCCGGTGAGAATCGCCTTCGCTGAAAAGTCGTTCAAACAGATGGCCAAGGCGGCAGGTGGGAAGTGGGATTCCGACGCAAGATTATGGTTCATCCCGTACGGGAAGATAAAGAGTACAGTCTTGGAAAAGCATATAATATTAGATGTTTCGCTGACCGCTAAAAACGAGGAAGGCATATAATATTAGATGCCGTTCTCTTCAGCGAATACCGAAAAAGCATATAATATTAGATGCTATCGAGGCATATAATATTAGATGCAAGTATATAGTATTAGATGCTTGCATATAATATTAGATGCTTTTTGCTAACCGACCAATATAGCGTTGAACAAAAAGAGGCCAAGGAAGTTAGTTGTCACCTTTTATAACTATATAATAACATTTTATGAGTATCCCGGCTAGTGTACTTCAGTGACGCATTGCGTCAAATAGTATGTAAAAGTTGCGATAA
>Ga0316229_1001818_pt1 | contig 20206 bp, 18 predicted proteins | sample TBH18023metaG_FD_206011 | JGI IMG/M metagenome (GOLD analysis project Ga0316229, IMG submission 206011) | Freshwater microbial communities from Trout Bog Lake, Wisconsin, USA - TBH18023 | ecosystem: Environmental > Aquatic > Freshwater > Lake > Hypolimnion/Profundal zone | place: USA: Wisconsin... | reverse complement strand
AGGAAGGCCCGCGGAACCAGATCTGCCTGGCGCGGATGGGGATGAACACCTGGGTAGTCTCCTGGGTGCCCAACTACTGCATCCAGGGGATGGTGGTGCGGCACGGCGAAGCCTTCACTATTTCCGACAAGCTTACGGTGTGGAAGGACTCCCAGGCCATCTACCGCCCGACGGTGCATTACGCCTACTGTCCTTGCGACAGCGCCATCGCCTCGCTTAACGAGCTGCGCGGCTATGACTACAAGCTCCAGCCCAAACTTCGCATCATGAGCGATGAGATCACCAGCGGATCGGATGTGCTGGGGGCGCTGCTTATGGGCCATCCGTTCAATTCGTGGTGGATGGGCAGCGACTTGTCCATCGATGAGTCGCGGCGACTCGTGCCGCACCAGAACGCCACCACCATGCAGGTGGCCATCTCGGTGGTGGCGGCGATCTGTTGGATGATCGAGAATCCCCAGCGCGGCGTCCTGTCCCCCGACGACCTGCCCCACGAGTACGTACTGAAGCTTTCCACGCCTTACCTGGGCAAGTTGATTTCAACACGCTCCGATTGGACGCCGCTGAAGCACTACCGCAATGCCTTCGAGGGCTACAATAACCCCAATATCGATTCGTCTGATCCCTGGCAGTTCAAGAATTTCCTGATCACCGACGGCGATTGACATCCGGCCGGTCGTTGGCGCAGGGCACGCTTGGCGTGCCTGTTTTTGCGGAGGATAGAACATCATGGCGGCACGAGAACTCTTGCAGAAGCTGGCCAGGAAACACGGTACGCCCCTGTTCGTGGTAGATCACAACGTCCTGCGCAAGAACTACGCCCAGTTCAAGAAACACCTGCCGCGCGTGCAGGCGTACTATGCCGTTAAAGCCAACTCCGACCCGGCAATCGTGCGGACGCTTTACCGGGCCGGGGCAAGTTTTGACGTAGCCTCCATGCCCGAGTTTCGCATCGTCCACGAGAATATAAGGGATCTGCCGGCCAAGGAACGCCAGGCGTGGATATGGGACAAGATGATCTACGCCAATCCCATCAAGGACACCGCGACCCTTGAAGCCCTGGATGAATACAAACCGCTGGTGACGTTCGACAATCCGGAAGAAATCCGCAAGATCAGGAAGCACGCCCCACACGCCGGCCTGGCCTTGCGCATCAAGGTGCCCAACACCGGGGCCATGGTGGAATTGTCCAGCAAGTTCGGAACCGCGCCCGGCGAAGCGGTGGACCTGATCGTAGAGGCCCACAAGGCCGGATTGATCGTCGAGGGCCTGAGCTTCCATGTGGGCAGCCAGTGCACCAATTTCCAGAACTTTGTGCAGGCCCTCCAGCTTGCGGCCAACCTCTTCAATGAGGCCCGCGACCGAGGCATGCCCATGAAGCTCATCGACATCGGCGGCGGCTTTCCCGCCCCTTACGATGCCAACGTCAAACCGTTCCGCCTGCTGGCCCAGAAAATCAACCACGAGATTGAGCGGCTCTTCCCGCCGAACATTGAGGTTATCGCCGAGCCGGGGCGTTTCATGGTGGCCACCGCCGCTACCAGCGTCGCCAAGGTCATCGGCAAGGCCGTCCGCGATGGCAAGCAGTGTTATTACCTCGACGACGGCGTATACCACACATTCTCAGGCATCATCTTCGACCACTGCCAGTACCACCTCAAAGCCTTCAAGAAGGGCCCCACCCAGATTTGCTCGGTCTTCGGTCCAACCTGCGATGCACTGGACACTATTTCCATGGCCGAGGAGTTGCCCGACCTGGAATTGGGCGACCTGGTCTACAGCGAGAACATCGGCGCTTACAGCCACGCTTCCTCGACGAAGTTCAATGGCTTTGAGCCGGCGACAGTGGTGCACATCAACACCTAAGGCCATCTCGGGGATGGGCATGTCCGTGTTTTGATAGTTTTAAGTATAGCATGGACAACGAGATACAGAGGGTTACGGGAAAAATAACACTGGACGTTAGATTCTCTAACACAAGCCATGACCCATGAAAAAGCACGTGAAATGCAGGCGGAAGTCTTGTCGGCGGTCGTGGAGTTGCTGCGACGGGACGAGCGGGTTCTGGGCATAGGTCTGGGTGGTTCCTGCGCTGGCGGCGCGAACGATGCCTTCTCCGACGTGGATATGAGCTGTTGGCTGCGCGATGAAGCGCGGACGGGGCGGGCAGAGTTGTACGAGCAAGTAGCTAACCTGTTTCCGCTTCTGTGCAAGCTATGGGTCTACGACCGCAACGCCCTGTACCTGTTTGCCAGCGGGGTGCGCCTCGATTTAGATTTCCACCGACCGTTGTATATGGGCCACGGCCCGCGGCATCTTGAGCGGATACTGTTTGATCCTGATGGCGTTTTGGCGCGGAGCTTCAAGATGATCGCTCCGCAAAGTCCGCCGCCGACACCGGCGAAACACTTCCCCAATGACCTGGCTCTGGTTGAGTGGTTCCTGTGGATGTTCCGGCAGGTCTACTGCTGGACCAAACGGAGCCAACAGTTTGGTCCGGGCTGGTTCGGCAAGCTGCACGGGGCCATCGATTCGTTGGACCAAGTCCGCAAATCGCTGATCGAAATGCGGCTGGTGGTGGAAGGCCGGTGGGATCATCTGGACCGGGTAGACGCTGATCTGGCCCGGCGCCTGGCCAGCACGTTTCCGGGCTTCGAGCCTGCCGCCGTCCTTGCGGCCACCCGGTCATTGCTGGCGATTTGCCAGGAAGTGTGCGTGGCTTATTGTACGAAGGTTAGGGTTGAGTTTCCGACCGGAAAATTCCAGGTCCTTAAGCAACTGCTGGCCGCATTCGATGAATTGGATTGAGCAGCAACATTCCTGCACCGGCACGGTATTGCCGGTACATGAAACAAGGCGGAAGTGACGGCGGCGGGTCCGGCCAAGTAACAGTCTCACCCCGCCGTCGCTTGCAACTGATCGAGGCGTTCCTTGACTTTTTGTCGGCAGAGGGCAGGCATCTTGTCTTCAGTCAACAATTCCTCGCAGGCTTCGATGAAGAAACTGGCGGCGAAGGATGACTCGTAGACGCGATCGGCATAGGCCCGCTGGCCGATCAGGTTCAGAAAGCCTTTGAATTCGTTGAAATAGCTGCCGTAGATGTGAAATGAATTGGCGGTGTGGACGTATTCACCCGGTTCAACGCCAACGGCGGCGGCAACGGACTTCTGTAACTCCGTGAAGGCGTAAAAGTTCATGAACGCCGCCTTATAGGCATCGTTGGAACGCATGTCGGCGGTCATGTTCAGGAGTCCATCCTCGATGCGGAACCAGAGGCGCTGCAGACAGGCCGGATCGCCGATGCCCAGATCCTCCCAAGCTTGCCAGGTTATGGCCTGGGCCCGGCGGGTGTGGCCGGCGGTTTTCAACATCTCTATACACTTGTCAATCTGGTCGATGGTGACCGAGCGCTGGCCGTGACATTGCGGGCAGTCAGGTTTGAAGCCGTCGCCGGCGCAGCGCGGGCAGGGGACGACGTAGGCGAAAAGACGCTGGTGGTAGGTATATTCCCAGCGGTTGGCATTGGTAAGGTCGTCCATCCAATAGTCGTGGACGCCGTAGAGCACCTCGGAGCGGTATTTTTCCAGGTCGGCCAACCCGCCAGGAAAGGCGCGGTGGATGCGCGGCTCTTCAAAAGGCCGGCGGACGTGGATCATGGCCATGACGTCCTTGCTGGGTGGATCGCCGGCCTTGTCGTACTGGGTCATGAACGAAGCCCCCTCGCTCCAGCACCGCACCACCGCCGTCTCCCAGGCCTGGGGCAGGGTGTCTTCGACTACGTGAATCGTCTTCATGGTGCGATATCATACCGACTGGAACCACGCTCAACCACAAAGTTGCCCTGCGACATCAACGAAAAGACAATTATCAACAACATGCAAAGACCCAAACAGGAATAACATATTCAACCATGGGCAACACGGGGAACCACTTGGAGATATAAAAAGAATAAGAGTTGGTATCCGAGCTTCCGCAGGCCGCAGAGTGGCGGTAAGATTTTCAGTGGCTCATTGTTGTGCCAACCCTGCCAGAGACCCAGGGTACCAAGGCTTTCTGGCAGTACTATACCACTTATGACTGGCAACCCATTCTTGGATTCATGTTCAACCGACTTGCTGCCTGCCAGCGGCGTCAGGGCTGGCGAGCCCCGGCACGATGCGCTGGCTCCAAGGTTGCCGGTACTGGTGGCACACGAGACGGCTTGGAAAAAGTGGCCGCTGGCGCTGCTTGGCCTGGTTCTGGTGGGCGTATTTCTCTATGGCACACAGCGTTACTGGGTTCCGGCTCACCCGGGGGTGGATCAGAACGGATACCTCGTTGGCGGCAAAATGTTGGCCGATCACGGCACCACGCGCTTAGCGCCGACAAATCCACAGACGCACCAGCCCGATCCCTGGGCTTTCGTCGGACGCATGTGGATCGGCGCCGACATAGGCAAAGCATCCGAACGCTATTATCCCAAGTACCCTATCGGTCTGAGCGTATTGGTGGCTCTGGTCCTGAAATTTGGCGGCAACCATAATGGAGTCTTCCTTACGTACCTGCTCAGCCCGGCATGCATGACACTGGCGCTGGGGGCGGTTTTTCTGCTGGCCAGACGTTTGGCTGGGTCGTTTGCGGCGGTACTGGCGGTGGCCATCATCGGCGGCAGTCAGGTCACCATGGGCCTGACCAACAATCCCAACAGCCACGCCAGCACGATGTTCTGCGTCTGCTGGGGCATGTATTTTCTTTTCTGCTGGTGGCAGGACAACCGCTGGTGGCCGGCGTTGGCCGCGGGATTCCTGCTGGGGTACGCCGTCACCATTCGTTACAGCGAAGCCGTGCTGCTTTTTCCGCTGGCCAAACTCCAATGGCCTAAAGGCATGACCGCGATAGCCCACTCCCAAGCGGGGCACTGCGGGCTGCATATTTTACATGCCCTGCCTGTCGGACCCTTGGGGCTGGTTATGCTGTTCAACATGCACTGGAGACGGCGGCGCTGCTATCTCCAGTGCGCTGCGATGCTGGCTTGCTGGGCCATACCCGTGGCGCTGCTCCTACTGCACAACTGGATCGGCTTTCACAGTCTGACCGGCTACGATCCCTGCAATGAAAGCGAGGGATTCAGTTGGGACAACTTCTGCAACAACTGGGAAACGATGGTCAAGCAGTTGTACAATGTTGGGCTGTTCTTCATATTGCCCATAGGCATTCTGGGGTTGGCGTGGATGCTCTGGCGCATGACCCGGGTGGCTATGGTTCTCTGGTCATGGCTGATCCCCGGTGTGCTGCTTTACACCGCGTACTACTGGGCGCCCGATGGACTGAACATCGGCTATATGCGCTTCTTTCTCACCCTGCTGCCGCCGTTGGCCCTGGGCGCTGCCTGGCTCATGACCAAAGCCATCTTCATTCCAGGCTATCCGGCACCAAACACCGCCGGGGCTATCAGGAAGCCGTCGCCGGTGCTGCCGCCCAGCCGCACAGGCGCTGGACAATTTGGAATGGCCATAGGTTCGATTCTGGTCGTCGCCATCAGCGTTGCGGTAAATATCGTCAACAGCCAGGACACGCTGGCCATGGAAATGTTCCGGAGCAACGATGCGCGCCTGGCGGCAGACCACGTGACTGGTGCCGCTCCGGCGGGTTCAATGGTCATCGGCCCGGATCAGATCCTCAACCATCTCCAGTTCGCCGGCGATTATCAGCTTTATTGCGACTCGGTCTTCAATCAGCAGCAGATGCAGAACATGTACGACCGGATTCAACGGGCTCAGGATATGGACCCCAACCAGCCGCAGCCATTTCCTTTTCAACCAGAACGGATCATGGCCTTGCGGCAGCTGGTCAAGAACCACTCGCAAAGCGAACTTTACATGATCGCCAATGATCTGGCCGGGGAGGCCTTGCTGCAGGGCCGGCGCGTGTTCGTGGTTTCCACCAGCGCTGGACTGGCGCGCAGCGGCGGCCTTCGCATAAGTGACAGCAAGAGGTTTAAGGAAACCGTCATCGATACATGGACCCAACCAGCAGAAGACCGCCCGGTCGATGTCAGACGGCAGCGGCAGGGAATAATGGGGATAGGTCCCGGGCCTGGCATGAGAGGACGTTTTGTTCCTGGCGGTCGCGCCGGTGGTCCCGGAGGCGTTGGAGGCTTGGGCAATGCGCCCAGCACTTGGAAGCTGGTTGAGATAACGCTTCTGGAACATCCTCCAGCCAAACCGTCGCCGGCAACGAGCACCGCGCCCTCATTCACTGACGCGGCAATTTTGCGTGCGTCGGCACCCTGATTATTTCATGCAAAGAAGCTTGGAAACACAACTTACGGTTTGACATTCAAATAGAACGACAAAATCAATCCTGTCTGGCATTCCCTGGCGGGACGTTGACGAGGTCCAATAAGGCGGAAAAAAGGCAATAGTATCTAACATTCCTTCCGCCAAATGGTCAGTAAGAATGCTTAGGCAAGACAACAATGATATTTTTCCGCCCTAGGTTTGTTGCTGTGTAAGGCTTGTTGGCGATGCTAGAGCGGCAAAACAAGTTGCAGGTTGGCGTATTATGTGTGATAATGATGTTTGTATTGGCTGTAACTTGATGTAACAGACAATTGGACCGGGCGTCGCGCGATGAACTTCAGGGATCGCGTGATGCGTAATGCTATTATGCCTTGAAGCAGGGTGAAATATATGCACCAACATCAAAGCGCGAGGCGAGCGATTTTCGAGACATTGGAAGAACGCCAGTTCCTGTCACACGGTGCTCATGCACTGGTCGTCACCATGGTCGTGCCCCATGCCACGCATGTGGTTACCAGTGCACCAGCCACAATCACCCCCATGCTGACCACTCATCAAAAACGCAAGAAGGACAAGCGCAAACAGCACAAGGCCAACCACTCCCTGCCGAACATCGGCCAGAACTGGTCCGGCTCCTTCAGCCCCGCCAACAGCAGCGGCAGTCAGCCGTTGACTCTGGATATGACTCTGGCCGCCGGCTCGGTCAACGGCACGGTGTCGTCGTCCAGTCTGGGCAGCATAATATTCATGGGCACCCCCAGCTACGGCTCGGATGGGGTAAGCTTCAGCATTCAGGACAGCACTGCCAGTCAAGCCTTGGCCGGCGGCACGCCGGTAACGGGCCTGCTCATAATCTATGGGTTTATCAACAAAACCACACAGATTATGACCGGCACGGTTTCCTTCCTGCCCCCAGGAGGCGCGATGTGGATTGACGGCTCGATAGTCGCCGTAGCCTGAAGCCATAGCGATTTGCGGTTCCCTTAAGAATGTGGCGCTGCCTCCTTTGCGAGACAGCGCCTTTTCTTTGGCCTGGCGCCACCGGCTTGCGACTTCGCCGCGCAGGCTGTGCGGCGGCAGTCTATCCGCGCCTAATTATCATTGCTGCATTCTGCATCCTTGTCACGCGTTCCCCGTTCAATGATTTCCTGTTAATCGTTGGGTGTTTTGTCTTGATCTTCCCGTCCTGCCCGCTGGAAGCGCGGACGCTGCGATAATTCCACCATGGCACTCCACCAGCGCATGATGCGCACGGAAAGCCATGCCACCGGCAGCAGAACCAGCAGCAACGCGCCACTAAGCCATCCGACGTATCCGGCCACAAACAGGGCATCGTACACGATGAGCCACAGCAGGCCGTAAAGCATCAGTTTTTGTCCGGCCCCTTTCTCTGCCGGCGTAGTGCGGCGGATCCACACGGCCAACCCGATGAATACGCCTCCGGCCACCACCGGCCAGAGCAGAGCGGCCTTGGCATGCAGCATACCCGCTCCCGGCCACCAGCAGCACGCGCTGACGATCACCACGGCGTCAATGACAGCCAGCGCCGTCCCCACCACTGACCAATGCAGCCGCGTCAGCGTAGGCCGCTTTTCCTCCCATGCGTAGGCGAAAGTTGACAAAATAACGATATGGTTCATCAACAGCAGCGGGTGCCACGGCAGCGGCAGTTGCGGCGCGGCGATGGCCGCCTGGAAACCACGGATAAGACCCAGGCTCAACAAACCAACGGCAACCAGATATTTTCCGGCGATATCGTAGAAAGTGATCAAAAGTCCCACAAAGATAAGCAATGCGAAGCAGGGCCAGCCGGCGAGACCGTCGATGGCTCCCACGCCTCGGGCATAGAACGCTCCTGCGACCAGGGCTACCGCGCCCATCAGAGCGCAAATCACATGGGCGGTAATCAGCCCGATGTTGCCGCTGGGCAGCGGTCGGTGGCTGGCCAATTGCCGATCGCGGCGCCGGTCGATGATGTCGTTGAGGCTCATCCCGTACCCATAGAGGCCCGCGGACACCGCCGCCATGGCCACCACCAATCTCCCGTCCAAATGCGGCAGGATGGATTGGTCCGCTCCGACGCTGGCCCTAGTCCGCAGCAGCAGTTCGCACAATCCGTCGGCGATGGCGGTGAACACCAGGGCCATGCGCGTCAATTGGAGCACAGGCAGTAGCCGCTTGGAAAAAGACATCATGGACGATCCTCCGTCTCCACTCATTTTACATTTTACATTTTACATTTCTCATTTTTCATTCTACTTTCTACATTATGAGCACCAAGGTTCCCCCTTTTCTTAGCGCCGCCGTTGCCGCGGTTCCTTCTGTCGCCCGCATCGGCATCGCCGCCGCCCGCTTCAATGCGCCGATCGTCAATGAACTGCTGGCCGGATGCCTAGGTCGATTAAAGGAATTGGGCATCAGCACATCACGCATCAGCGTACACCATGTTCCCGGCGCCTTCGAGCTTCCTCTGGCCGCCCAGACGCTGGCCAGAACAGGCCGCTATTCGGCGGTGATCTGCCTGGGAGCGGTGATCCGCGGCCAGACGCCGCATTTTGACTACGTGGCCGGCCAGGCCGCCCGGGGCATAGCCCAGGTGGCCCTGGAGGAGTCGCTGCCGGTCATTCTCGGCGTGTTGACCACCAACAACGAGCGCCAGGCCCGCGACCGCATTGGCGGCGCCCATGGCCACGCCGGCATACGCGCCGCCGAAGCCGCCATCGAAATGATCGCCACACTGCGGCAAATCCGCAAAGACTCCCCGGCCCGGCCGAGACCGGCCCGCCGGCGACCACCCGAGCAGATTGCTTAACACGCGTCGCAGAGCAAGGATGAGTCCACCATCGAACGAATTTTCTATTTTTCTTAAAGGCCACCGCGTGTTTGCGGCAAGGACGAAGGGACCTATACTAACGGGCGATGTTGAAGAAACGTAAAGAACGGGAATTGGCCATGCAAGTGCTGTTCGTATGGGACAGCAACGGGCAGGCCAGCGAGGAACTGGGCCATCAGGTGATCGATGACATGTGTGCCGACAAGGCGCTGTGCAGCGTATCGCTGAACATGGCCAAGGCCGCCTGGGAAGGCCGCGAGATAGCCGATAAGTGGGTTGAACGTCTAGCCCCGCAATGGCCCCCCCGGCGCCAGCCGGGCGTAGATAGAAGCATCCTCCGCCTGGCTGTCTGGGAACTGACCGGAGGCCAGACGCCGCCCAAGGTGGTGCTGGACGAGGCCATCGAGCTGGCCAAGGAGTATTCCACTGAACAAAGCGCTGCCTTTGTCAACGGCGTACTGGATGCGGTGCTCAAGGAACATCAGGCTCTGACCGGAACGGCCCAAACGGTACAGGAGCCTTCCACGTAATTTATCATGGGCTTCTTCTCAAAAACGATCGACAAACTCAAGGGCGCGCTGCGCAAGACGGCGCAGGTGCTTAATACCGATGTGCGCACGCTCTTTGTGCCGGGGCGACAGATCGACGAGAAGTTTCTGCGCGAGATGGAGGAAAAATTTCTCCAGGGGGACCTGGGAGTGGCCAATGTGGATCGGATCATAGCCGAGGTGCGTACGCGCTGGCGCCTGGGGCGCATTAAGAACGCCGATGACTGCCTGGAGATTGTCCGCGAGGAACTGCTGAAGGACTGGCCGGCGCCGGAAACCAGCGAACTGCATTTCGCGGCGAAGGGCCCGACGGTGATCCTGGTGGCGGGAATCAACGGCGCAGGCAAAACCACCAGCATCGCCAAACTGGCCTGGCTGCTCAAAAATCAACTTAATAAAAGGGTCATGGTCTGCGCCAGCGACACTTTCCGCGCCGCCGCGGTGGAGCAGTTGTCGATCTGGGCGGGGCGCATCGGCGTGGAGATCGTCAAGCACAAGATGGGGGCCGACCCGGGGGCGGTGGCCTACGATGCCTGCGAAGCGGCCAAGACGCGCGGCACCGACGTGCTGATCGTGGATACTGCCGGCCGCCTGCACACCCAGGACCATCTCATGCGCGAGCTGACCAAGATCCGCGATGTGGTTGCCAAGCGGATCGAAGGCGCGCCCCACGAAGCATTGCTGGTGCTCGATGCCACCACCGGCCAGAACGCCGTGGCCCAGGCCCGCAACTTCGCCCAGGCGGTCAACATCACCGGCATCATCCTGGCCAAGCTGGACGGCACCGCCAAAGGCGGTGTCATCATGTCCATCCGCGATCAATTGAAAATCCCCGTCAAATTCGTGGGTCTGGGCGAAACCCCGCAGGATATTGAGTCATTCGATGCGCGGCGATTTGTCGAGGCTCTGTTTGGCGCCAATACCTGAGAGCCCGGCGCCTATGGGCCGTTGCTGGGCTGCGTGCCGGCGACGCCGCCGACATCCCAGGGATCCAGCGAAGTTTCGACGGTCGTGGGCTCCTCGGTGGAGACGTGCCAATCCATGTACAGGTAGTTGGAACCCAGGGTCAGACCATGCTTGTATAGATCGACCGTTGGCGGGGTGGAAGTGAACTCGCCCGACTCCATGTAATAGTCACCCTTGGCCTGGTTTTTCTCTCCCATGACCACCGTTTCCGCCGCCGACCTTTCCTGCGCCTGAGGCGTACCAGGATTTGATACGACAGTGCCGCCAAGCCGCACGCTGAATTGAGGGCTATATTCCAGGTAATGGTTTAAAATGTAGGAGTGCTGTTGGCCTACGGATGCCAGTACGGCCGGATCGTCGTTGGGGCAAACCAGAAGTGGCGGATTCCAAACACCGTCGAAAACGTACGCCGGCCAGCGCTCCTGGGGTAGGATTACACGATCGGCATTTAAGACCGGATCGAAGATAATTGAACCGTTGCCCAGAGTCCGATATAGGCCTTTGGTCCCATTCGGAGGCGGTACACTGTTGGTTTCCACGGCGCCAATAGGGAAAAGCACACCCTCGTTGGCATTGGCATAGAGCGACAGGAGGATGCCGACTGAGCGGAGGTTGGATTTGCAACTGATGCTGTTGGATTGGGCTTGCACCCGCACCAGCGCGGGCATGAACATGCCGTACAGCAAGGCAATGATCCCGATCACCACCAGGAGTTCCACCAGTGTAAAACCGGCGTCGCGCGTGCCTTGTGATGGGATTGGTTTTCTGAGTTTCATAGACAAACCTCCGCCCCTCCTGAGCACTGGAACGCCGAAGGGACTGCGTATACTACGCGCCGCGGCGGACAATGTTGCTGGATGCTGATACGGCAATCGTCGTAGTGCGCAAATCGTTTTGCGATAATATGTTATGCTGACGGTTCTCGGCCAAAGCGCTGGCGATAAAGGTCCAGAGCATTCCAAGCCGGCTTCCAGCTGAAATGTTCCCGGGCCTTATCGGTCAATACGGGTGACTTGAACGCCGGCCAATCGTTTGGCAAAAGCGGATAATCGGGGTGGTATTCGCGGAGCCGATCGCGCAGCGGACGATTGCTCATAACTTCCGCAGCGCAAAAATGATACGCTTGACAGCCTGGATGCAAATTCTCTATTGCCAAGGCGTAAGCCAACGCGGCGTCGGAACCGTGAATATAGGTGCCGCAGCCTTCCATCGGGCCCATCGGCTTCTGGAAAAGCTGCCAGCGATCCTCGGTCCAAGGGTCGGTCATAACCCAGGGAAAACGAAAAATCGCCACCGAAAGGCCGTGGTCGCGCGACACAAGTTGCGCGAAGGACTCGTTGGCCTGCTTGGCCAGGGCATAGATATTCTGGGGGCGCAGCGGATGCGTTTCATCCATAGGCAGGTTCAGGGGCGGGACCATGGGCGCGGACCAGAAGCCATAAACCTGGCAGGAGCTGGTATAAATAACCCGGCGGAGCTTGAGTTCGGCAGCGGTTTGCAGCACTATCGAGCCGACGCGCGTGTTGTGGGCGAAGATTTCCTCGGGCGCAGGTCCGGCCCGGGCGTTGGGAATCTCCGCCAAATGAGCAACGGCCTCCACCTTCTCCAGCCAAGGCTGGACCTGAGCGCGATCCCGCAAGTCCACGCAGGCGAATTGCCCCAGTGGCTCGACCGGCTGAAGACGATCGAGGTTGACGACCCAATGCCCCCGGCTGACGAGTTCTTTGACGACCATTCGTCCGATTTTGCCGCTGCCGCCAGTAACCGCGATTCTTAAAAGTTTGATCATTTGATTAAGCTCTGTTTTAGAACCCAATGATCCTAGCATAAACTCAATCGTTTCCGTGGCAACTGTCCATGCTGTCGCGCCTCCGTTCAATATCTGTTCTCCCGCCGATGCTGGCAGCGCTAATGGCGCTGGGCCTTTACGCGGTGACGCTGGGAGGGAGCTTCGTGTTTGACGATGCGCCGGTGGTCCTGAGCGATCCGCGCGTGCGGGGGCCGGGGCATTGGACTGATTTTCTCACCCAGGGATACTGGCAGGATAGCGCTGATCCACTTTGGCGTCCGCTGGTTTCCTACAGCTACCTGGCGGAGTACCGCCTGCACGGTGCTATTGCCTGGCCCTATCACCTGGTGAACGTGCTCCTGCACGCCGGGGCCTGTGCCTTGGTGGCGCTGCTGGCCTGGCGACTGGCGGCCAGCCGGCGGGCGGGGTTGATCGCGGGCCTGCTCTTTGCCGCCCACCCATTGCATGTCGATGCCGTCGCCTACGTTGTCGGGCGCGCCGAATTACTCTGTGCCATCGGCGTCTTGGGGGCGTTGGCGTTGGTGATCGGCACGACCATGACCCGAAGACGGCACGCGGAGCGTGCCCTGCAAGAACCCTTCACCTGCTGGCGGGCGGCGGGGGTTTTCGGGTGCTTCCTGGTGGCGATCTTCAGCAAGGAGCAGGGGATGCTTCTGGCTCCACTGCTGCTGGGGTGGGTGTGGTTGCGCAAAATGCCGCCGGCGTCCTGGCTGGCGGAGGGTCGCCAAGCTTCCGCAGGCGAGTACCGCGGCCCCCAAGGCGGACCCATACGGCTCGATTACGCCCCTCGTGAACCGTGGGACAAGGACAGTGTGCCAAGCTCTGCCAGAAATTGTCCGCTGCTGCTTTGCGCCCTGCTGGCCGGAACGCTGGCGGTTTGCATTTATTACCGCGATCACATCGTGCCCTGGGATTGGGACGCTCAGCTGCTGGACTGGACCGTCAACCCCCTCGTGCGCAGCAGCGGCGCCGACCGGTGGCTCATCCCCATCGCCGTCATCGGCCGCTATGCCACGCTGCTGGCGCTGCCGTGGCGCTTCTCGATCGACTATGGCGCCGTTGTGTTCATGCCGACCATCAATTTCCGCCAGCCTTATTTCTACACGGGCATTCTAGTGTTGGCGGTTTATTTCGCCGGTGCCGTATATTTGTGGCGGCGGCGCAATGGCGGCGGGCTTTTTTGTCTGCTGGGCCTGGGGTTAACCGGCGCGATGGTCAGTAATGTCGTGCTGATCGGCACGGTCTTTGGCGAGCGGCTGATGTACCTCCCATCGGCATTCGCCCTGATCCTGGTGGCCATGTTCACCGCCCGCCTGCCCAAAAAATTTCTTGTTCCCACACTGTGCATTGTCTTGGCGTTGCTTTCCCTGCGAACGCTTACCTACGCCCGGATTTGGAACGACCGCCTGCAGTTTTACCAGACCTCCGTTCGCCAGCAGCCTCGCAGCGTTACCTTGCGTCTTCTGCTAGCTCAGGAATGGGGCGATCGCGCCAGCGCCGCCGAGTCCTGCGGCAATCAGATCGAGGCCGGCGCCGACTGGGAACAATGCATGGCCGTACTGGCTGGCGCCCGTGAGTTGGTGCCGGATTACTGGAAGGCCTGGTACAACTCCGCCGCCTACGCTTTGGAACAGGGCAGCTACGAAGAAGCGCGGCGTTTCATGGAACGCGCCTTCAAACTGTCGCCGGAGCGCTTCCCCGCCGGCGGGCTGCTGCTGAAGATTGATGAGACGATCAGGAAAGAGGGGCGAGGGACGAAAGGGCAGGACAGGAAATAGACGCGCAGAAAGCGTGTGGGTCCGCAAAAAAACCGCCGGGAACTTTGCGCATATCAGGAGCCTTTATCGGTTTTTCTGCGGACCACCCCACTGATTTTGCCGCCGCGACGGCAGACCAGGACGCCGCCGGGGAAGTGGCAGCGCGGGCCGGACGCGGCGTCGCTGGCCATCTCCAGAAGACGATCGATGGCCTGAGGACCCACGTCCTCGACGGGACAACCCTGGCTTACCAGCCAGCGGCCGAGGGACTGCCGGGCCAGGAGCGACGGCATGACGCCAAGCTGCGACACGCTGATGACATCGGGAAGTTCCGGAGCGGCGGCGCGGACGACCGCACGCAGAGCGGCGGCACGGTGGCCCAGATCGAGGAGGCAGTCGGTGACGCCGGGCCGCTGACGCAAAAAGACGCGCAGACGGTTGCGGAGATAAGCCGGCGACTGGTTGCTGGCATCTTCACGCCACTGTTGGCCTAAATCCTGCAGGTATTGTCGAAGGACTGCGCCCCTGATGCCCAGCAACGGCCGCCAAACGCTCAGGCCGTTTACGTTCGCGGTGATGCTCATGCCGGTCAGTCCCATCCAGGAGGAACCGCGCAGCAAACGCTGAAGAATCGTCTCCGCCTGGTCGTCGGCGTGATGGGCAAGCACCACTCCCTGCAAAGAGCGTTCGGCAACCACGCGACGGAATAGTGCCAGGCGGGCTTCGCGAAAACGAGCCGAACGATTGGGATTCAAGTGTTCGGACGATGCTTCGACCCCGGCCAGAGTCTCGATCGTGCAATCCAGCCGCCGGGTTTGGGCCACATCGGCGACAAAACTGGCATCGGCGGCGCTGGCTGGGCCCCGGGCCTGGTGATCCAGATGCACAACGTGCAACTTCAGTTCGGCACGGGACAATAAAAGCAGCAGCAACGCCACGCTGTCGGCGCCGCCGCTGACGCCAACCGCCCAGGCCCCCGGTGGCACTCGGGCGACCGCAGCTGCAAGAGGCGCGGGGGGCGTACTATTTGTGGTGGCGCCAATATTAGGGGGCAGTGCAGCGGGCATTAAGGTATAATACCGTGCTTGAAAGGTGAAATGGAAATGCCGGCTCAGGCAACGACGCAACTGGGCAACGCCATGATGAGGATGCAGGCCCTGTACTTTCTGCTTTCTCCTCGCCATATTCGCGCTATTTTCTGGTCATACTGCCAAAGGCGCATGGGTAGCGCCTTGCTCGTTCTTCCATGCACGACATTGTTGACCCTACTGGCGGTGGTCTTGGTCGTAGGATGGGCAGCATACGGCGCAGAACCCACGCCTGCTTCGCGGCCGGCGAAGCAGCAGACAACCGATGACAATCTCGATTGGCTGCTGGGTCATGGCCAAGAGAGCGACGCCCCGCCGCCGGCCCAGTCGCTGCTTGGAAAATCCGCCACCGGGCCCTCCCCTTTCAATAACGCTGATGACCTGGGCTACCGCGCTGGCGTTATTACTTTCAGCGATGGGGAAAAAGTTCACGGCAAAATTGCCACAACCCTCGACAAGCCTATCCGGCTCTGGGATGACCAGAAGCAGGAATACCGCGACATCCCTTTCAAGCTGATCAAGAGCTTCCAAGCGAAAATAATCTGGGAACGCGAAGAAAAAGAGTGGCACTTCCGCGAAAGCGGCAGCGACATCAAGGAATACAGCGGCAAGACCTATCCGGCGCGGGAAATGCAATACATCGTGACCCTGATCAACGGCCAGTCGGTAACCGGTTCCGTGGACGCGCCACTGTATCTCCAGATGGCCAAAGGGGACGACAAGGTTCTGGTCATGCACAAACGCGATAAGGGTGAAATTGGCACGACTCTCAAAGAACTTGCCTATATCAAGAACGTAGAGTTTGGCGAACCATCAGCCACGACCCAACCATAGCCTTTTCTAGCTGGCATGCGTGGGTTTCCTGATTGCCAACAGCCCAAAGCCGCTTAGCCAACGCTATTTCAGCCAACGTCAACTGCGACCTTGGGGAAGTCCACGTCGGTCTGATTGGCGAGGTTGAAATAGTTGGTGAAGATGTTGAGGGCGACATTGGCGACGACCTCGGCGACCTCGCCATCATTCAGGCCGGCCTGTTTGGCTCCGGCAATGTCACTGTCAGTCACGTGTCCCTTGTTGTCTACCAGTTTTCTGGCGAGGGTGATAACGGCTTGGATCTTGGAATCCGCCGACTTTCCCAGCCGGGCCGCCTTGATGGCCGTTTCGTCCAATCCCTCGCCTTTGCCAATTATCGTATGTGCCGCCAGACAGTATTCGCAGCGGTTGGCCTGGCCGACAGCCAAGGCGATGGCCTCGCGGGCTTTGCCGCTGAGTCTGCCTTCCTTCAATGCCCCGCTGAACTGCAGATAGGCGTTGAGCACTGCCGGGCTGTTGGCCATACCGCGAAAAATATTCAATAGCTTTTTGCCCTCATCGAGCTTGGCCATCATTTGTTGTGCCTTGGCATCGCCCTGGGTCTTTTCCAAACGCTGTAAACGAGGCATGGAGACTCCTTCATGGCAAATTTCCGCCTGCAAACCACCCGCGAGCGCGGGCGGCTACAGGCATCCATTTTAGTCGCGCTGGTGGAGAAAGGAAAACGTAAGACTGAAAACAGAGACCGTCCAAATAGCTGAACAGCCAAATCATCATTTCTTATCGAAGTATTTTTTTATCAATTCATGATATTGGTCGGGAATGCGGCCGGATTGTATGGCGTCGGTGGCACGTTGGCTGTCTTGTCGCCAAGTATCGTTTTTCCAAGGAGTTACATTTGTCTGACTGGAAATGTCAGACATGCCGGACATACCGGTAGACTGGTCTGTGGTTTGGTGGGAAGGCAGTTTATTGGCGCCAATACTCACACCCCCAAAGGGATGAGCGTCATTGGCATTAAATGACGGCTGAGAGTCAGATGCAACATGGCCGGGGTCAAGATTAGGCGGGATCGTTAACTGCTTGGGAGGCATAGGCGTGATGGCGGCACCGGGGCCGCCATGTTCACTAACCGTACCGTCTGATTTTTTGTGAGTTCCATCGGGGTCAACGGAATATGGATTGTCGATTTTAGCTTGCAATGCCGCGAAATCCGATGAATTTGGACTTTCAGGACTGTCGGACATGTCTGACGTTCTTAGTCGATGACGATTGGCAGTGTCTGTCCAATCCGGCGATCCTGGTAAAGAAGTGATCTTGGAATCGAATATGTGTTGTTGTAAATTAAGGAATTGACGTTCTTTATGATCGGCCTGTGTGGGATCGGTAATGGTGGTGAGGAAGACCAAACTTAGGACCAAGGCGCTTGCCAAACCCACTCCGCCCCAAGCGCGCGAGCCCCAGCGATGCATAAGAACAGTTCGGGGCGATGCCGTAGCGCATTGGGCCTCAGCCATCGTGAGAACGGTTGTTTCCCAAGGATTGGTGCTGGTGGCGGCATTCCGGCGAATGGTCCAGGCAGTGCTGAGCAAATCGGCCCAGCGAAGTTGTTTGTCAACTTCCATAGCCGCGTCCAGACGACTGGGATTACGGCTGATTGCCAAAATCAGCCCGGCCGCCACGCTAATAATACTGGTCACCAGCCCAACCGCCAATGCTGACTGCCGCCGCCACAGCAAAATGACCACCAACGGCAGCGTGCCCCCACATCCCAGCGCCAGACATATCCCCACGCGTTCCAGTCCGCGCACAACCATAAGTCGCCGATAAACGGCGGTCAGAAACCGGTCGAGATGTGCGTATGATTCCTGCATAAAGACAGCAGTGCCATTGGATCATGCCAACGTCTGTCATAGCAAGGTAGACCATCGCGCAATCAGTCCATATCTATCAGCTATTACTGGAGATACGCTCTTAATAATATGTCTGACGCGGGCAAATTATGCACACTATATTTTCAAATCTAAGGCGTCGAATGCCACCTCGCTAAACAACAGTCATTTCGGAGCGTCAACTTTGGGTTGCGACATCTGGTCCACGACTGGGGGCACTTCGACATCCACCTCATCTTGCATTGCTTTGCCCTGGAAGAGAGTGCCCAGGCCGCTCAGCAGCGACATCAAGGAATTATAATCGATAGAGACATCGAGCGTGGCCTTCGTGCCGTCGGCCTGAACTTTGATGGACTCGAGGATGCCTTTCACGCATTTAAACTGCGGCGGAAGGGCATCGATCGTCTTGAGCGCATCCTGGATGCCGTTCTGCAACTTCTCGACGGCGGCTTTGACCTTGTCAGCATTGGCGCCGTTGCCCTCAGTATGCATAACCAGGGAATCCGCCTGACGCTGTACCAACATCGTCAGCGCCTCGAAAGCCTTTACCTCTTCGGGAGCGCCATCGCGCATGGCATCGACGATGTTCAAGGCTACCCACAAACGGCGGTCTTCGCTGCCCGCCGGGGCTATCAGGGGCTCGACGCGAGTGAACACTTCGCCGCGTTTGCCGGGCGCCTGGCCCTTCAAAGCCGCCGCCGCATCCTTGAATGCCAGTTTCTCCTCGTTGTCGCCAGCAAGGAGAATGAGGCGATCATCCGAGGGCAGGATCAGCGCCATTTGGGTGTGTGGTGCGAGCTGGAAAACCTCCATGCCTTCAATCGTACGGGATTCCATGCCGACGGCCTTGAGGGCCTCGATGGCGGCGTGGGAATCGTAGCTGCCGCGGAACAGGAACATGCCGGGGGCGCCCTCCTGGCCGGGGCAGATACCCAAGGTCACACTGTCCACGCGCACGTTGCCGATCTTTTCCACCATGGGCAGGAGCAGCTCCACGCACTTGGTAGCCAGCTTGGCCCGATCGAGTCCCTCCACGGGCGGCAGTTGTCCCAGCAATTTGTCGATAGATCGCACCTCCTTGCCGGCCAGCGCCAGTTGCACAACCACGTCGCAAATCCCGGGCAGCAGGGCCGTTTCGGCCAGCAACTGCTTATGCGTGGGCACGCTGCGGCCGGGCTGGGGCTTACCACCGATGGCCGCGATGGCCGCCAGGCAATAGTCACGGACGAAAGACTCTTTGGAATCCAGCAGGGCCTCAAGCGCCGGAACCGCCTCGGGACGCTTCGTTTCGCCCAGCGTGCGAATGGCCATGAGTCTGCGGATGCAGGTCGCCTTCTGGGCGATGCTCAGGTCATCCACGATCCGCTTGGCGCGGGTTGCGACCTCGGGGTCCGCCGAATCGAGAATGGCCTTGACGCTCGCCAGCGCCGCCGGCCCAATGGCCTCGATCCTGGCGCTGGCGGCATCGCGAACCTTGGCATCGTCATTGCCGAGTTGGCGGATCAACGCCGAAACATCGGCCTCCTTGACCGGCGCCAGTTCTGCCTTGAGCTGTTCGAGGGAAACCTGCACGCCTTTGGCCTTCCAGTAGGCGTCGCTGGACATGTAGTCCAGAACGTCATTGCCTCCGCCTAAAACCAGAAGGCTGAAGATTGCCGCGAAGTTCAGTCCAAACAACATGGGGTTCTCCGTAGAAAGCCTTGGCTGGCGCGCATCCGCCGTTGGCAGGAAGCTTACGCGAAAATGTCGGATTTGTCATAGCTGGACTGCCGGAAGCGGTAGCTCTCTCAGGGTCATCGCATTTACGCTACCAGCGTCTGAAGTAGGAACTCATGGCTCCATCCGCAGGCCTGCTGTTTGGTGCGAAGGCCGACCTTGAGGGTTCTGCCGTTGGGCTTCTTGATTTCCCAGCGTTTGAGCTTGTTCAACGCGATCCGCCGCAACCTGCTGAAGTTCTCCGCCCCATAGCCCACCCGCAGGGACGAGTGGAGCGTGTACACGGTACACAGCAGGATCGGCTGGTGAAGCTGCTGCGTCTGGAGAAGATCAGCACTATGGAAGGAGCCAACGAGTACTTGGAAAAGCGGTACGGGTCTGACTACCACGTCCGGTTCGGCCGGCGAGCGCTGGGTGCGGACATACATCGCCAGCTTCCGGCGAAGATGGACCTAAGGCAGATATTGTGCTTCAAGGAAGAGCGGACGGTGGGTCGAGACTG
>Ga0316229_1001814_pt1 | contig 20246 bp, 16 predicted proteins | sample TBH18023metaG_FD_206011 | JGI IMG/M metagenome (GOLD analysis project Ga0316229, IMG submission 206011) | Freshwater microbial communities from Trout Bog Lake, Wisconsin, USA - TBH18023 | ecosystem: Environmental > Aquatic > Freshwater > Lake > Hypolimnion/Profundal zone | place: USA: Wisconsin... | reverse complement strand
CCGGTATCCAAGTACGCCGGCATCCGGCGATTAAGAAAATCCACAATGATTTGACCGGTGGGGGTCGGTTTTACGTCTCCCGGACCAACGGGAGCGGACGGATTGACGATAACCACTGGCAATCCCTGCGTCGTGAAAAACTCCACGGCCAAGCCCTCGGCCTTGAACTTCGATCGCTTGTATTCGCAGGCCAACTGGTCCTCGGGAATCGTCGCGGATTCGTTTGCGGGAATGATCCGGCCATTCCTCTCCCCAGGCAGGCCGATACACCCCACCGTGCTGGTATAAACAATTTTCTGGCAACCGGCCGAACCCGCGGCGGCAAGCACGTTCCGCGTGCCTTCGACGTTCGCAACATGCATGGGGGCATAATCGCGCATCCACAACCGGTAACTGGCCGCCACGTGGAAACACCAGTCGCAGCCAAGAAGTTCGCGTTTCATTGCCTGGTGATCCAGGATGTCGCCGGTCACGCGTTCAAATTCCAAGCCCGCCAAACCGCGCAGATCCGCGCCGGGACGGACAAGTCCCTTAACCCGATGGCCCCGAGCCAACAATTCCCGCACGATATGTGAGCCGATAAATCCAGATGCGCCGGTGACAAAGCATTTCATACTTTCCTCCGTTTTAAGTGGGTTTCAAAGCTCCAATGGCACAATGGATAATAGTAATGGACGGTTGCCACGTTGGCTTGGGCGTGCCGGCAAATATCGCGGATTGATGCTCCGTGAAATCCTCGTTCCGCAAACACGCGCAACGCAGCCTCCAAGAGACGTTCTTTGGTGCTGAGTTGGTTCTGCGGCGAGGAACAGCGAGGTTCGCCAAGTGTGGTTATGCGATGGAGCATGGCGGCTTGAATTGGTCTAGATTGGTTGATTGCTTCACTTCTCCGCCGCGAGGTTCGGAGCATTCAGGCAAGGGATGCCTGCGTCGGCGGCCGCGCCGTTGTCCGCCAAATCCGCCTTCCTGTCTGGCCGCTTGTTCCTGCGCCGCAGGGCGTATTTGTAGCCGACATATCCAACCACCAGAACCACGCCCAACCCAATCACGCCGTGGCACATGCGGTCGAACCAAACCATGACTTGCTGAACTTGATCGTGAAATATAAAGCCGGCGCTGACATAGCAACCGGCATAAAACAGCGCCGCCAACCCATCGCAGAGCACGAACTGGCGCGTGCTCATTCCCAGTGCGCCCGCGAGCGACGGCATCACCGTGCCGGGAAGAAATTTTGCCGCCGTCAGGGTCCACAAACCGTGGCGTGCGACTGCGGCCTTGGCGTGCGCAAGGGAGATATTGCGAGAATGCGCCCAGCGACTCACCACCGGCAGCGCGCGTCCGCCGCCTTTGCGGCCCAGGCAGAACCAGAGCGAATCCGCCAAAATCGCCGCCGCCGCCGCCATGCCAACCGCCAGCGTCGCATCGAGCTTGCCCACCGCCGCCAACGCGCCCGCGGCCAACAGCACTGGCGGAGCGGGCACCGGCAAGCCGGCTTGATCGGCGAAGACGACGGCGAACACCGCCAGCCCCCCGAAGCCCGTCAGAAATTGTGTGGTGTCATTCATAAGGTAGTCGTTTTTGGTTGGCGCGTCGTTCAATGACCGGCGGCCGGACAGGCTCGTCGTGCCAGATGAGCGCGAAAAACATGGTTAACAGGATTAACGGGACGAAAGACATGCTTGATTTCCTTTTTCCAAATTGGTTATTTCAGGGCAAGTGCGGCAGGCTGCTTGATGGTTTCCCAACCGCCGCCGAGCGATTTGTAAAGCGCAATGACATCCGTCGTCACCGTCTTGTCGCTTTGCACCAGCGCGTCCTGCGCCTGATACAACGAACGCTCGGCGTCGAGGACGTTGATGAAATTCGCCAGGCCGTTGGCATAAAGCTGATTCGCCAGACGCAATGATTCCTGGCTGGACTTCACGGCATCTGCGAGCGACTGTCGGCGGATTTGTTCCTTGGCATAGGCCGTCAGCGCGTTCTCCACGTCCTCAAACGCGCTCAACGCCGTGTTCTCGTATTTCGCCAGCACCTGTTCCTGACGCGCGGTCTGAACCTGGATGTTCGCGCGAATGCGCCCGGCATCAAAAATTCTCCACTGCACGCTGGGCCCGACCGACCAGAAGCGGCTGCCGGAGGTGAACCAGTCATCGGCGCTGATGCCTTCAAATCCGGCGATGCCCGTGAGATAAAATTTAGGAAACAAATCCGCTTTGGCGACGCCGATGTTCGCGGTGGCGGCGGCCAGTTGGCGTTCCGCCAGCGCCACGTCGGGCCGGCGCAACAACAATTCCGATGGCAAGCCAACGGGCACGGTGGGCGGCGCGGCGGGAATGGGCGCGACGGTGGTCAATTCCATCCGCAAGGATTCGGGCGTTTGTCCGAGCAACACGCCAAGCCGGTGAATGGAGGCGGCGAGCGCCGTTTCCAACGCCGGCACAACCGCGCGCGTGGTGGAGAGAACCGTGCTGGCTTGTTGCACGTCGAGGTCGCTGGTCAGGCCGTTGGTGAACCGGTTTTGCACAATCGCCAGCGATTGTTCCTGCGCGCGGATATTGTCACGGGCAATTTCCAAGCGCCGCTGATAACCGCGCGCCTCGACGTAATTGCGCGCGACTTCACCAAGCAAGGTGACGAGCACTTCGCGCTCGCCAAATTGCGTGGCGGCGACTTGCGCCCGGGCCGCCTCCGTGGCGCGGCGTGTGCCGCCAAACACGTCAATTTCCCACGCCGCGTCGAAGCCGGATTGATAGAAGCTGTTTTCAAACGGTATGCCCGCCGGCAGATGGTCGCCGGGGCCAACCAGCGGTTGATTCTTGCTTTCCCGCTGGCGAGCATACGACCCGGACCCGTCAATCGTCGGCCAGAAGTCGGCGGCCGTCATGCGGTAATGGGCGCGCGCCTCGCGCACGCGCGCCTGGGCGATGCGCAGGTCGAGGTTCGAGCAAGCGGCGCGTGCGATCAACGAGTCCAGCTCCGAATCCTGAAAATTTTTCCACCACGCCGCCGTCGCCGCGGCGGAATTGGTTTCGCCGCCGACCAGGGGTTCGCTCCAGTGCGCCGGCGTTTTGGTTTCTGGCGCGTGGTAATCCGGGCCGACGCTGGGCAGGTTGGCGCAGCCGCCGGCAAGGAACGCCAGCAGCGCCACGATTGATAATTGATTTGATTTCATAATTTTTGTCTTGATTGGTTTTGCATTTTTCAGGAACGAATGTTTTTCAATGCAGCATCACTTCCCGTTTGCCGTCGCCTTTTTTGAACAGCAGCACCAGTGGGACGGACAAAAAGCAGACCAGCGCCAGCCAGCGGTATTCGTCCACGAAGGCGAACATGTTGGAATGCAGCAGCAGTGATTTGTACATGACGCCCAAGGTGCCGGGGGCTGCCTGCGCCGCGCCCATCGCCGGTGTCAGCGCGGTTGGTCCCATTTGCACCGCGTTCTGATAAGCCAGATCGTAGGGCGTCAGATGCGCGGTCAGATAGGCTTGATGCCGCAGCGCGCCGCGCGAAACCATCGCGATGGCCACGGCGATGCCGATGCTGCCCGCCAGGTTGCGCGCCAGCGCAAACAGTCCGGTGGCATTGCCCATTTGTTCATTGCGAATGGTGGCCATCGCCACAGTCATCAAGGGAACCATCGTCAGCGACATGCCGAAGCCCTGGATGAAGTTGGGCCAGAAATATGCGTGACTGGACATGTCGAGGTTGAAATTCCCCATCAACATGGAGGCAATGCCTATCAGAATGATACCGGGACCAATGAGAATGCGGTCGCTCACCTTGCCGGTCAAATATCCCACCAGCGGCGTGCCGATCAACATGCCCAAGCCGCGCGGCGCTTGCGCCAATCCGCTGATATAAGCCGTGTATCCCATGAGACTTTCCGCCATGATGGGCTGCAGATTTTGGATGCCATACAACAGCAGAAAGACCACGGATGCGAGAATGGTGGCGGAGACAAAGTTCCGGTCGGCAAAGACCCGCAGGTCCGCGAGCGGTTCGCGAATCGAAAATTCCCGGATGACAAAGGCGATGAACGCGATGACCGAAATTACCGAAAGCGTGCAAATAAAATTTGAGTTGAACCAATCTTCATCCTGGCCTTTGTTCAAAACGGTTTGCATCGTGCCCAACCAAATTGCCAGGACCAGGAACCCCAGCGTATCAATGCGCCCGGCTTTGGCGTTGCGGATGTATTCCGGGTCGAAGACGAATTGTTTGACCATCCACAAGGCAACCAGACCGCACGGAATGTTGATGTAAAAAATCCAGCGCCAAGAATAATTTTCTGTGAGCCAGCCGCCCACGACCGGTCCCACCACCGGGGCCAGGACAACACCCACCACATAGGCTGCCATGGCCGCGCCGCGCTTGTTGGGCGGAAAACTTTCCATCAAAATCGCCTGCGAAATCGGCTGCAATGCTCCGCCGCCGGCGCCTTGCACGATGGACGCGAAGATCAGGAAGGGAAGATTTGGCGCCCAACCGCACGCCAACGATGCCGCCGTGAAAATGCCGATGCACGTCATCAGAAACCGTTTCCGCCCGAACTTCGCCGAAAACCATGCGCTGGCGGGCAGGACGATGGCGTTGGAAATGAGATAGCCCGTCTGAACCCAGGTCGCTTGCGACACCGTGGCGGCGAGATTGCCAGCAATGTTTTCCAGCGCGACGCTGACCACCGTGGTGTCGAGCACTTCGATGAAGGTCGGCAGAATCACCGCGAAGGCGATGAGCCACGGATTGATTTTGGGTTGGGTTGAATCGCCGGAGTTCATGGCTTGACGCGGTTTGTGAATTTCGTTCGATTATTTCACGCGCACTTTGGGAACCACGGACATGCCGGGACCAAGCGCGAGGTCGTTTCCGGGCAGGTCATCCAGGACAATTTTTACCGGCACACGCTGCACCACCTTGATATAGTTGCCGGTGGCGTTTTCCGGCGGGAACAGGCTAAAGCGGGCGCCGGCGCCGTTTTGAATGCTCTCCACGTGGCCCTTGAAGGTGCGGTCCGGATACGCGTCCACCACCACCTCGACCGGCTGGCCCGGGCGCATGTGAGTCAGTTGGATTTCCTTGAAGTTGGCAATGACCCAATAGTGGCGCGGCACAATGGCCATGAGCGCCTGGCCGGGCTGAATATACGCGCCTTGTTCCACGACGCGCCGCGTAACCCGGCCTGCTTCGGGCGCGGTGACTTGCGTGTAGGAAAGATTCAACTCGGCCTGCCGGAGTCTGGCTTCGGCCTGTTGCACGGCGGCGCTCGCGGTTTCCACGCCCGCCTCGCTCAGCGACACGTCCGCTTCCGCGGCTTTGGCCTGGCTGCGCGCAGCTTCCAAATTGGCGCTGGCTGCACGCGCCTGGGATTGTGCCGCGTCAAACGCGCTCTTGGAAACGGCGCGGCTCTCGACGGATTCATAACGTTTGAGGTCATCTGCCGCGCGCTGATGCTCCGCGTCAGCGGCCACCACAGCCGCCTGCGCCTGCGCGACTTTGGCTTCGCTGGCTTTCACCAGCGCCTGCGCTTGGTCCACCCGGCTATGTGCCGCGGCCAGATCGGCGCGGGCTTGCGCCTGGCTGGCCTCGTAATCGCGCGGGTCAATTTTCAGGATCGCTTCGCCTGGTTGGACCGCCTGGTTGTCGGTCACCAGCAATTCCGCGACTCGTCCCGGGACTTGCGAGGCCATCGGTATGACGTAACCTTCGATGAATGCGTTGTCGGTGGACTCATACGGCAGGACGAACCAGAAATAATAGACGCCGGCGGCCAGCGCCACGACCAGCGCCGCGGCGGCGGCCAGCATTTGTCGCCGGCGTTTTTGCGCAGCGCCCTGGTCGGGTGGCGAACCCGTGAGTTTTTCGTCGCCGTGGGCATGAGGGCGCGGCAAAGTGGTGGGTGTCTCGCCCGCCAGGCGGCTGTCGCTGATGTCAACGGTGGCGGTGGCAGTTGCTTCGTGCGAATGGTTTCGGTTGGTGTTCATATTTTTTTGTTAATAGCGTGTGATTGGTTGGAGTGTTGAAGTTGAGTAACCAGCGAATTCAATTTGGCAAGAATCGCCTTGGGACTGACCATGCCGACGATTTTTGCGCGCACAGCGCCGTTGAAGAAATAAATCAATGTGGGAACTGATTGAACCGCGTATATGGTTCCCAGATCAGGATTGTCATCCACGTTCACTTTGACAATTTTTGCGTTACGGTTGCAGGCGTCAGCGACTTCGTCCAACACCGGTTCGACGAGTCGGCATGGTTTGCTCCAACCTGCCAGAAAGCCGACCAACACCGGTTGCGCGCAGCGCAAAACTTCAGACTCAAACTCTGGCTCATTAATTTCTTTGGCTTGATTGGTATTCATCATTTTATTCGTTGTTCTGCTGCTGAGATATCAATTGCCATGCCAAGGCTGATTTGTGATTGCAACATTCTGATAACCAACGCCTTACAGCTTATTAGAGCATTTCCAGATCAGGGGCAAAATTTTGTCGGGCCAAAATTTTGCCCCAGCTTTGGGTTGAATTTTTGCCCCAGGTGAGGTATTGAACCGGCGTGGAAACCTCAAGCGACGACCGGTTTGACTCAAGGTTCGACCCCAATTTCCTCGCACAAATACTGCTGGAGATTGCGCCCGAGCAGTCCCTGGAGAAGCTATTGCAGAAGCTCATTGACCGCGCGATGGAACGGCCCCATATCGTATGTGGTCAGGTTTGGCTGATTGGGAAAGGTGACCTGTGCACCACGTGCCCGCGTCGCCCCGAATGTCCCGACCAAACCCGCTGCCTGCACTTGACAGCGGCGAAAGCGAAATCCTTTGTTGGGTCCGGGAAAGGCTTTGGGCAGCTTGACCCTGAGACCACTCGCGAGCCGCTGGGAGTGCCGCCGATTGGAAGCGTGGTGGTAAGCGGTCAGCAGCGAGCTGTTCCGGATCTGAACAAGCAGCCGTTCTCTCCGCTCGATCCCGATTGGATGCGCGAAGAGGGCATCCGCGGTTATGCGATTAATCCGATCAGCTACCAAGGGGAGGCGTTGGGCGCGATCGTATCAGCCACCCGCGAGCCGTTTCGAGATGAACTCCGGCCTTGGGGCGGTATTCTCGCCAATCACATCGGAGCGGCCATCGCCAACGCGCGGGCGTTTGAGGAAATTCAGCGCCTCAAAGCGCAACTTGAGATGCAGAATGCCTATTTGCAGGAGGAGGTGGTGGAGGCTAAAGCCTTCGGCGAACTAGTGGGCCAGAGTCAGGCCTTGCGGCACATCGTCAGCCAGATTGATCTCGTCGCGCCCACTGACGCCTCCGTCCTGATGCTTGGCGAAAGTGGCACCGGCAAGGAATTGGTCGCGCGCGAAATCCACAATCGCAGCCGGCGCAAAGACAAACCGCTGATCCGGGTCAACTGCGCTTCGATTCCGAAAGATCTGTTTGAAAGCGAGTTTTTCGGCCACGCGCGCGGTGCTTTCACCGGGGCGGTAAAAGACCGCGCCGGCCGTTTCGAAGCTGCCGAAGGAGGGACCATTTTTCTGGACGAAATCGGCGAAGTGCCGGCGGACTTGCAAAGCAAACTGCTCCGCGTGTTGCAGGAAAAATCTTATGAGCGCGTCGGCGAAGACCGCACTCGCCGCGCCGACGTGCGGGTGATTGCCGCGACCAATCGCAACTTGCAACGGCTGGTGGAAGCAGGCCATTTTCGCGAAGACCTTTTCTACCGGCTCAATGTTTTCCCAATTCAAGTGCCGCCGTTGCGCAAGCGAATGGAAGACGTTCCGCTGCTGGCGAAACACTTCATTGAAACGTCAGTAAGAGAATTGGGCTGTCCCAAGCCACGACTCACGCGCGCAGGCATCGCCAAACTGGAGAATTATCACTGGCCGGGCAATATCCGCGAACTGCGGAATGTCATCGAACGCGCCATCATCACTTCCCGCGGCGGCGCGCTCGACTTCGATTTGCCAGTTACCGAATCCGTGGTTGTTCCGTCACGATCTGCCGCACCCGCAAAGAGCGATGCCGAGCCGGAATTTCTCACCGAAGCCGAGCTGCAACGCCGCGAGCGCAACAATTTGCTGACGGTCCTTGAAAAGACGCATTGGAAAATCAAGGGTGAGAACGGCGCGGCAGAATTGCTCGGAGTCAAAGTCACCACCTTGAAAGCGCGGATGAAGAAGATGGGTTTGCGGCGGCCGGATTAGCTTTTCGCCGATGCGTTCACAACCCCGTGGGATGATCCAGAAACAGCCACGGCACACGGAATCTTTTTGACAATTCGGCGGCCAGCGCCTTCACTCCGAATGTTTCGGTGGCGTAGTGGCCGCCGTAAAGGACGTTCAGGCCCAATTCCTCGGCCAGCGCGAAGGTCCAGTGGGGGCCTTCGCCGGTAATAAAGGTGTCAACCCCTTCGCTCGCGGCCTGTTTCAAGTCGCCGCCCGCGCCGCCGGTCACCACGCCGACGCGCCGGCAAAACTCCGGCCCGCCGGGGATCAAAGTGGATTTCGCGCCGGTCGCGCGTTCGAGTCGTTTGGCCAGTTCCGCGCGGGAGATCCGGGCCCGCGACTGAAAGCCGATGGCCTCGCCGTGGCTGACAAAAAAGGGATTTAGTTTTCCGAGTCCCAGCGCGGCCGCCAGTTGGGCGTTGTTGCCGAGCCTGGGATGCGCGTCCAGCGGCAGATGCGAGCTGTACACGGCCAGGTTGTTTTCGAGGAGCCGCCGGAGCAGTTCGTATTTCTTCCCCGTCCACGGATGCGACTTGGACCAGAACAATCCGTGGTGAACCAGGAGCAGGTCCGCCTGCGCCGCGATGGCCAGATTCACGGTGGCCAGGCTGGCGTCCACGGTGGCGGCAATGCGCGTCACTGCGCCGGAATTCTCCACCTGCAAGCCGTTTGCCGCACCGTCATAATCGCCGATTTCGTCCGTGCGCAGAATCCGGTCAGAATGACTTACGATGGCAGCTAGGGAGGCTTTCGGCATGAGCCCGCTTAAATCAGGTGCCGCTCATCTGGACGCTGGTAGAAAACCGTGGCCTCACCGCCGGCTGGCGAGCCTTCCACCCGCACCATCGCCTGGCACAAGGTCTGGTTGATGTTGAACGGCTGGCCATGAAGCTGATACCCCGCCCGGAGCTTGCGATTCACTTTTTCGGCAAAATCATGAAAGCAACTGTGAAAATCATCCTCATTGCTGACGACAACGATGTAATCGGCGACCGCAGCGGAAGCATGCGTCGAATATGTTTGAGGCATAAGGATTAGTATAATATGCGATATGTTCGCGCCGATGGCCAGAAAAATCTGACGAAAAGCGGAAATTCGGAAATTCAACCCGGAAGCGAGGGTGCCGCGCTGCGTAAACCTGCCCTTGCCAAGAAATCTAAAGATTGCCCGGCGTGTCCCCCTGCGGCAAACTATCCGTTCATGGCTCGCGCCCAAGAGGATTCCAGCTCACTACGCTTCAGCCGCCGCGAAAGCGAGCGGGTGATCGTGGCGTTGCTGGTATCGCTGCTTGCACATTTAGCCATCTGGGGCGGTTATCACACCGGTGAAAAATTCGGCTGGTGGCAAAAATGGCATTTGCCGGCCTGGCTGCAGCCGGCGGCCAAAAAGTTTCCCTTGCAGGCGCAAATTGCCCACAACAGCGAACCCACCATGTTTGTGGACGTGTCCCATGCGGACGCCGATGCGCCGGTGAAGCCCAAGTATTATTCAAACAAAAATTCCCGCGCAGCCAACGCGGACACGGCCAACGCCAACACCCCAAAGATCAATGGCCGGCAGACTGACGTGCCCAAAACCGAGGACGTGCCCAAGCCCGCCCCCAAGGCCAGCAATCCGCCCCCGCCCCCGCCTCCAACCAAGCCGAAGGCGCCGTCCAAGCCCGACACCACGCCGCAACTGGCTAAGCTCCAGCCAACCATGCCGCAGCCGTCACCCAAGGCCATGACCCAGTCCGAAACGCCGGAACCCCCGCACACGCCTGGGGAGACCGACTTGCTCACACCGCACACCAATACGCCGCCGCTCACGCCGGCGGCGCCGCGGCAGCCGGCAACCGTCTTCACCCCGGCGGAACCGCCGCGGCCCCGCACCTTGAAACAGGCGCTGGCACAGAAAGACCAAATCCCCGGCCAGCAGATGCAGCAGCCTGGCGGCGTGGCGCGCCGCGCGCTGTGGTCGTCGCTGGATGCCAAGGCCACGCCCTTTGGCGATTATGACGCCGCAATCATCGAGGCGGTCTCCCAACGCTGGTACGATTTGCTCGACAACCACCGGTACGCGCAGGACCGCTCCGGCAAGGTCATGCTGCGGTTCAAGCTCAAGCCGGACGGCTCCATCATCGAGATGCAACCGCTGGAAAACACCGTGGGCCAAATGCTGGGCTATCTCTGCCAGGAGGCCATCGAGGAAGCCGCGCCGTTCGCCAAATGGCCGCCGGACATGTCGCGCATGATCGGCGCGAATTATCGGGATATCACTTTCACCTTTTACTATTACTGAATTCATCATTTATGGAAATTATTCTTGTTTATTCACTGCTAGGTTTGACCTCGGTTGCCGGACTGACGGTGGTGCTGTGGCGCGGGTGGATGCTGCGCTGGAGCAAAGTCGCGCCGCCGCGCATCGCCGAGGCGCTGGCGGAGTGCCAGACATCCGCGGACGTGGCCAAGCTACGCACCGCATGCGAATATCATCCGTCCCCCCTTGGCCGCCTGCTGCTGTTCGCGGCCAATCATCTCGATTGGCCCAAGGCGGAGAACGTCAGTTCGCTCGAAACCGCCGCCCGCCGCGAAATCGTCCGGCTCGAACGCGGCTTGGTGGTGCTGGAGATCATCATCGGCATTGCCCCTCTGCTAGGCCTGGTCGGCACCATCATCGGCATGATGACGGTTTTCCAAGGTATCGGCGAATCCGGCTTGAACAACGCCTCCGCACTCGCCCACGGCATCAGCGAGATATTGACCACCACTTTGGTTGGCCTGCTCATCGCCATTCCCGCGCTGGTCGCCTGGGGCTATTTCAGCAAGAAGGTGGAAGTCTTTGCCGTGGAAATGGAAACGCTGTGCGATGAATTCATCCGCCGCCAATACCAGGACAAGAAATGAAATTCCTCATCCGCAAGCGCCGCACCCCGCCCGCCGTCATCATCGTGGCGCTGATTGACGTCCTGATCGTGCTGGTGATTTTTCTGATGGTCACCACCACGTTCAAGCAGGTGCCCTCGCTGAAACTCGCGCTGCCGGCTTCGCGCCAGGCGCTCAAACCTGGCGTCAGTGACAACCCGGCGCAGGTGGTAACCATCGCCGCAAACGGCGAGCTGTTCCTGGCCACCACTCCTTACACGCTGGAGGGGCTGCAAAACCAGCTCAAAGCCCTCGCCGCCAAAAACCCCAAAGTCAAACTCGCCGTGCGGGCCGACAAAGATGCGCCGTGGGGCAAGATGGTGGCCGTCATGGATGCCGCCAAGGCCGCCAATCTCACCGACATCAGCGCCTACACCAAGGACGCGGGCAAACCGTGATGTTGGGGAATGAAATGCCTTGAATCAACAACTACAACAAGTGGTCGAAACGCTGCGTCAGTCGCACGGGCTGGATGTTTCTGACTTTGACCCCGCGTTTCTGGGCAAGTCGCTTGACCGGAGGCTGGCCGCCAATAGAGAGAAATCCATTCCGGCTTACCGGCAACGATTGGCGGAGGATCGGGCGGAGGCGGAGGCCTTCTTTCATTCCCTCAGCATCCACCACAGCGAGTTCTTCAGGAATCCGCTCACCTTTGCGCTGCTGGAGCAACTGGTCCTGCCCAGCCTCATCCAAGCCAAGGCAATCTCTTCCCCGTGCGAACTGCGGGTTTGGTCGGCTGGCTGCGCCGCCGGCGAGGAAATTTATTCCCTCGCCATGCTGCTGGAGGATCTGGCCGTGGCGCGGGGACAACCGGTGACGGTGCGGATGTTCGCCACCGATGTTGACCCCGAAGCCCTGGCCGTGGCACGCAAAGGCGTGTTCGCCGAAGCGGCGGTGCGAAATGTCCGCCAACGCCACTTGGGCGATTATTTTACCGTGAAAGATGGCAGCTATACCGTCCTGCGGCGGTTGCGCGACCGTGTGGCGTTCTCCCCTTACGATCTGCGGGATGAAGACTCCATCTGCCCCCCCGCCAGCCTTTATGGAGATTTTGACTTGATTCTTTGCTGTAACCTGTTGTATTATTATCATTCAAATATCCAGCGGCGGCTGCTCGACAAGCTCGGCCGCGCCCTGTCTCCCGGGGGCTACTTTGTAACCGGTGAGGCGGAACGGGATTTGGTTGCCAAGCATGGCGGCTGGCGCGCGGTGACGCCGCCAGCGGCCCTTTTTCAAAGGCAAAGCCCAACCCGCGGATGAATGGTGACCCCGCAGAACCCGGAATTGAAACATACTGATTAAGCGACCCGCCGATTAAGAAAAAAACGCCACCGCACTTCGCGGCTTGCTGGTTTATCTGTGAAATCCGCGCCATCCGCAGTTGAAAACAACGATGAACTTAAAAGACATCAAGCTCAGCACACAGTTGAAACTGGGGCTGGGTGCCATCGTGGCGCTGGTGGTATGCCTCGGCGCTCTGGCGCGCTTTGAGTCGAACCAGCTTTCGCTGCAAACCAAAGGTCTCTACGATCATCCCCTCCAAGTGCGCCGGGCCATCGGCCAATTGAAGTATAATATTGAGAGCATCCGCCGGCATGAGCAGGAACTCCTGCTGGCCCAAAACGACCGCGAGACCGATGCCAACATACGAAACATCGAGGCGGACCAAGCCGAGGCAGAACAACAATTTGCGGTCTTATTCGACCGCTATCTGGGATCGCGGGACGATCTGGTTTCCTTGCAGAATACTTTTGTAAAATGGAACACCCTGCGCGACGAGACGGTGCGGTTGATCAATGACGGGAAAAAAGCCGAAGCCCGGGCCCGCCTCCAGCCCGGCGGCGAGCCAGAGGTCCAGGCGGAGATCCTGACCAAGCAGCTCAAGGTGATTGACGACTTCGCCCGGAACATGGGCGACAAATTCTATCAGGAGTCGGTGCGGGAAAGCGACACGATCAAGCGTAACCTGATCCTCATCACCCTCGCCATTGGGCTGCTGTCCGCATTCATCGGCACGCTCCTGCTCAGAGCCATCCGGTCGCCGCTGGCGGAAGTCTTGGCGGCGGTGGAGCATTTCCGGAGCGGTCAACTGAAGGCGCGCTGCGGGTATGCGGCCAGAAACGAGCTCGGCGCGCTCGCCGCCGCGTTTAACACCATGGCCGACACCATCCAGACCGAAATGAAGATCGAACACGACGCCGCCGCGCTGGCCGGCGTCATGCTCCGCGAGGAGGAGGTGCATGCCTTCTGCCGCGAACTGCTCAAGGCGCTGCTCCAACACACCAGCTCCCAGGTCGGCGCGGTTTATTTCCTCAACAACGCGAACACCGAATTCGAGCATTTTGAGTCCATCGGCTTGGGTGGCAGCGGGCGAGCCGCCTTCTCCGCCACGCACTTGGAGGGCGAGCTGGGCGCGGCGGTGGCCGCCCGCCGGATTCAGCACATCACCGACATCCCGGCGGACACCCGCTTCACCTTCTCCGCCGCCAGCGGCGAGTTCCAGCCGCGCGAAATTCTTACCATCCCCATCCTCTCCGACCATGCGGTTTCGGCGGTGGTTTCCCTGGCCAGCGTCCGGGCCTACGACCCGGCGTCCCTCCGGCTGGTCAACGACATCTGGAGCGTGCTCACCGCTCGCGTCAACGGCGTGCTCGCCTTCCGCAAAATCCAGGACCTCGCCGGACGGCTCGAAAATCAGAACCGCGAACTGGAGTCGCAAACCCGGGAGCTGTCCACGCAGGCCTCCGAGCTGGCCGAGCAGAATACCGAGTTGGAAATGCAGAAACGCCAGTTGGACGCGGCCAACCGGATCAAGAGCGCCTTCCTTTCCAACATGAGCCATGAGCTGCGCACGCCGCTCAATTCCGTCATCGCCCTCGCCGGAGTTCTGAATCGCCGGCTCGCCAAGACCATTCCCGACGAGGAATCCGGCTACCTCGAAATCATCGAACGCAACGGCAAGAACCTGCTGTCGCTCATCAACGACATCCTCGACCTCTCGCGCATCGAGGCGGGCCGCGAGGAAATCACCGTCAACCGGTTCGCCGTCCGTGAGCTGGCCGATGAAATCGTCGCCATGATCGAGCCGCAGGCGAAGGAAAAAGGCCTTACCCTCTCCAGCACCATCGGCGAAGACCTCCCGCCGCTCGCCTCGGATTTCGTCAAATGCCGGCATATCCTCCAGAATCTGGTCGGCAATGCCGTCAAATTCACCGAGCAGGGCCGGGTGACCATTTCCGCGCGGCCGGCGGAGCAAGGGGTGTTCATAATCGTCACGGACACCGGCATTGGCATCGCCGCGGAGCATCTGCCGCACATTTTTGATGAATTCCGGCAGGCCGATAGCAGCACGTCCCGCAAATACGGCGGCACCGGCCTCGGCTTGGCCATCGCGAAAAAGTATGCCGGGCTGCTCGGCGGCAGCATCACCGTGGAAAGCGCCCCGGGCCGGGGCTCCGCCTTCACGCTCTGGCTGCCGCTCGTGCTGGCCGCGCCGGACGTCGTCATCGAGCCGGTGGCTGCCGGCAAATATGCCGTGCCGCGCGCCCCTGCGCCAACTACGACGGCGGCGGACGGCGGACAGAATATTCTGGTGGTGGAGGACAGCGAACCGGCCATCATCCAATTGACCGATATTCTTCAGGCCCAAGGCTACCGCGTGCAGGCGGCCCGCAGCGGCCAAGAGGCGCTGGCGCGGATCGCGCAGACCGTGCCGGACGCGATGATCCTCGACTTGATGATGCCGGAAGTGGATGGTTTTGCCGTACTCAAGGCCATTCGCGAAACGGCACGCACCGCGCAATTGCCGGTTTTGATTTTAACAGCCAAGCACGTGAGCCGGGAGGAATTGAGTTTCCTCAAGGGCAACCATGTCCGCCAGTTGATCCAGAAAGGCGACGTCAACAAGCAGGAACTGCTGGCCGCCGTGGCCGCGATGGTGGCGCCGCCGCCATCCGCGCCGCCCAGCGCACCCCGCGCTCCTGGCCGTCGCGCCGCTCGCCCGGGCAAACCAGTGGTGCTCGTGGTCGAGGACAACGCCGACAGCTTGCGCGCCGCCCGGGCCTTGTTAAGCGAGCATTTCCAAGTCATTGAAGCGGCCGACGGCCGGAAAGGCCTCGAACAAGCACGCGCACTCCGGCCCGACCTCATCCTCATGGACATTGCCATGCCGGTATTGGATGGCGTGCAGGCGCTCCGGGAAATCCGCGCGGACGAGGCGCTGCGGAACATTCCGGTGATCGCCGCCACCGCCAGCGCGATGGTTGGCGACAAGGAAACCATCCTCGCCCACGGCTTTGACGACTACGTGTCCAAGCCGCTGGATGCGGAACAGTTGCTGAAAACCCTTCACCAGGCGCTGGATTGAACCGAAGCAATACCATGAAAATCCTCGCGATTGATGATAATCAGGACAACCTCACGACGCTCAAAGCCGTGGCGCAGGATGCTTTACCGGGCTCCCGCTTGTTGACCGCCCTCGACGGTCCGCGCGGCTTGGCGCTCGCCCAAGCCGAAGACCCCGATGTGATCCTGCTCGATATCGTCATGCCGGGCATGGACGGCTTTGAAGTCTGCCGGCAGTTGAAGGCCAACGCGCGGTTGAGTTCCATTCCCGTCGTCTTCCTGACCGCGCTGCGAACCGATCGTGAAAGCCGCATCCGCGCCTTGGAAGCCGGCGCCGAGGCGTTTCTTTCCAAACCCATTGACGAACTTGAGCTGACCGCCCAGATCCGCGCCATGGTCCGGCTCAAGGTGGCCAACCGGATGCAGCGGATGGAAAAAGAGGAATTGGCCGCGCTGGTGGCTGAACGCACCCGCCAATTGGAGGTGGAGCTGGCTGAACGCAAGCATGCGGAGGTGGAGCTCAACCGCGTCGCTGAAGAATGGCAGACCACCTTTGACTCTACGGCCGACGCCATCTGGGTGCTGGATAACCAGCATCGCGTGCTGCGCTCGAATCAGGCGGCCGAGAAAATGTTCGGCCGCCCGCGGTCCGAAATGCTGTGTGAGGCCTGCTGGACCCTAGCGCATGGCACGACGGAACCGCATCCAAACTGCCCCTTTGTCCGCGCCCGCCAGAGCGGCCACCGCGAAGCCATGGAACTCGAGCAAAACGACCGCTGGTTTGAAATCACGGTGGATCCCGTTCGCGACCACACCAGTGAGATAACCGGAGCTGTCCACATCGCCAGCGACATTACCGAGCGCAAGCAGATCGAAGCCATCCAGACCTTCCTCGCCAAAACCAGCAGCGGCATGACGAAGGAGCCTTTCTTCAACGCGCTGGCCCGCTTCCTCGCCGAAAACCTGCGGATGAACTTTGTCTGCATTGACCGGCTGGAAGGCGACGGGTTGAACGCCCGGACGGTGGCCGTCTGGCATGACGGTAAATTCGAGGACAACGTGACCTATGCCCTGAAAGACACCCCCTGCGGCGACGTGGTGGGCCAGCATGTCTGCTGCTTTCCCGCCAACGTGTGCCAGCTTTTCCCGCGTGACCCGGTGCTCCAGGATCTGCGCGCGGAAAGCTACGCCGGCGTGACGCTTTTTGACCATGCCGGCGCTCCCATCGGGCTCATTGCGGCCATCGGCCGCGCGCCGCTGGCCAACCGTGCACAGGTCGAAGCCGCGCTTAAAATGGTGGCCGGGCGGGCCGCCGGAGAGCTGGAGCGCCAACAGGCGGAGGCGGCGCTGCGGGAGAACCAGGACCAGCTCCGTTCCCTGTATGACTCGATGACGGAAGGCGTGGCCTTGCATGCACTCATTTGCGATGCCGGCGGCCAAGCAGTTGATTATATATTGCTGGATGCGAATCCCGCCTTCGAGACGATCACCGGACTGTGTCGGCAGGCGGTGATTGGCCGGCTGGCGAGCGAGATTTACGGCGGCAACCCCCCGTATCTGGAAACCTACGCCGCCGTGGCTGCGAGTGGCCGCCCCGTCAAATTTGAGTCGGAATATGCGCCGATGCAGAAGACCTTCGCCATTTCAGTCTTTTCGCCGGCAAAGAAACAGTTCGCCACCGTATTTGCGGACATCACCGAGCGCAAACAGACAGAAGCCATTCAGACCTTCCTCGCCCAAACCAGCAGCGGCATGACCGAGGAGCCTTTCTTCAACGCGCTGGCCCGCTTCCTCGCCGAAAACCTGCGGATGAACTTTGTCTGCATTGACCGGCTGGAAGGCGACGGGTTGAACGCCCGGACAGTCGCCGTCTGGCATGACGGCAAATTCGAAGACAACGTTACCTATGCCTTGAAAGACACCCCCTGCGGCGATGTGGTGGGCCAGCAGGTCTGCTGTTTTCCCGCCAACGTATGCCAGCTTTTCCCGCGTGACCCGGTGCTCCAGGATCTGCGCGCGGAAAGCTACGCTGGCGTGACGCTTTTTGACCACACCGGCCGGCCCATCGGTCTCATTGCGGTCATCGGCCGCATGCCACTGACCAACCGTTCGCAGGCAGAGGCCGCGCTCAAAATGGTGGCCGGGCGGGCCGCCGGAGAACTGGAGCGCCAACAGGCGGAGGCGGCGCTGCGGGAAAGTGAGGAGCGGCATCGGACTCTTTATGAACAAGCGAGCGATGGCATCTTGCTGATGACCGCCGAAGGCGAAATTGTTGGCTTAAACAAAGCCTTCGCACAAATGCACGGTTATAGCGAACCGGAGATGATGGGCATGAATGTGAAGGATCTGGATGGCCCCGAGGACGCACGCGTGCTATCCGACCGAGTGCGCCGCATTACCGAGGGAGGAACGCTGACCTTTGAAGTGATGCACTATCACAAGGATGGCCATCTTTTTCCCATCGCGGTTTCCTGCTGCCAGATCACACTTGCCGGCAAATTCTACGTCCAGACCATTTGCCGCGACATCACCGAACAGAAGCGATTGGAGGCGGAACTCCGCCAGTCGCAGAAGATGGAGTCCATCGGCCATCTGGCCGGCGGCGTGGCGCACGATTTCAATAATATTCTGGCCTCGCAGATCCTGCAGCTTGACCTCATCCAAAGCGGGGTCGTCGCTCCGGAAGAAATCGCAGAAGCCATCCGCCAAATCCACGCCGACGCCGAGCGCGCCGCCAAGCTCGTCCGCCAATTGTTGCTCTTCAGCCGCCGCCAAGTCATGCAGCCCGGCGCCCTGGATCTGAATGAGGTCGTCAATAATATCAGCAAGCTGCTCCGGCGCATCATCGGTGAAGACATCTGGATGCAAGTGCGCCTCCACCCCGCGCCGCTGAACTTGGTCGCCGATGCCGGCATGCTCGAACAGGTGATCGTCAACTTCGCCACCAACGCCCGCGATGCCATGCCCAAAGGCGGCCAGTTGCTCATCGAGACCTCGGCCGCCACCTTGACCGAAGCGGACGCCCAGCGGCTGAAGGCGGAGGGCGGACCGGGTGCTTACATCTGTTTGAGCGTCAGCGACACCGGCACCGGCATTCCGCCGGAAGTAGTGTCCAAGATATTCGAGCCTTTTTTTACCACCAAAGATGTCGGCAAAGGCACGGGGCTGGGACTGGCCTCCGTGTTTGGCATTGTCAAGCAGCACAAAGGCGGGATTGACGTGGACAATCGTCCAGGCAAAGGCGTGACCTTCCGCGTCTATCTCCCCACCCACACCGCATCGGCCACCCCGCCCCGCTTGACGGCGAATCAGCCCCGCATTCGCGGCCGCGCGGAAACCATCCTCTTGGTCGAGGATGAGCCCTCTTTGCGCAAATTGATGATCCGTTTGCTCGAATGCCACGGTTATCAGGTACTGCCCGCCGCCAACGGCGTTGCCGCCCTGGAACTTTGGCGCCAACAGCGGGACGCAGTGGCCTTGCTATGCACCGACATGGTGCTGCCCGAAGGCATGAGCGGTTCGGAACTGGCCGGACACCTGCGAGCAGAAAAGCCGGAGCTTAAAGTCCTGTATGTCAGCGGCTACAGCCGGGACGCCGTCGAAAACCGGCTGAACCTGAGCGCCGGAGAAACCTTCATGCAAAAACCGTTTCTCCCCGAGCAACTCTTGGAAACCGTTCACCGCTGCCTGAATGGCGTCCCCCAATCCCAGTAAGAATATGGCGTCCTGATTTCGAGGATTGATTTCGGCCGGCAGGCATGGCCGGGATGACGGCGGCAGGTTGACAGCCAAAAAGATAACACGTGGAAAAGTTGCACGGCCGCAGCATTTGGCATAATCTCTGCCTGCGGGAAGAGACTTAAGCACGAAACATTTTATACCAATCCCAATTATGAAAATCAGCGCACGCAATATCATTCCAGGAAAAGTCACCAGTCTCAAGAAAGGCCCCATCAGCGCCGTCGTGACACTGGAGATCGCGCCGGGAGTCGAAATTGTCTCCAGCATCACCGCGGAATCCGCCTCCAGCCTGAAACTCAAGAAAGGGCAAAAGGCCTACGCCATTGTCAAAGCCTCCAATGTGATGATTGGGGCGGAGTAAGCGGCAGGCGGGTTGAGAGTTGAGAGTTGAGGGGCGGTTGGTGGAACATCCAACATCCAGAAGGCGGAAGGCTAAGGAAACGAGCCGGGGCGGAGCCCAGCGCTCCGGAGCGGATCAACGCACGGCAAAGGCGTACCAAGCGGCCAAGCCGGCGAGGAGCAACGCTGGCGAGGAAAGGACGCAAATGCGCCAGAGGCGGTCTTGGGCGACCGGCGATTTGACCCAGCCCAGCACTTCCGCGCCGGTGGCGAAACCGTTGGCCAAATGATACACAGCCGCGACAATGCCCAGCAGGTAAAACTGCGCAAACAGCAGGTTGCCGGGATGACCAGCGGGCAGGCCATGCCAGAATTGCCAGATGGCATGGGACGCGGAACTGAAGGCGTTGGCGGGATCAAAACGTCCGCCGAACCAGCGGTGCATCGTGACCAGGTGAAACAAAATAAACGCCAGCATGATCAGGGCAGTAACGCGTTGCAACCATTGACGAAGATCGCTGCCGTGGTGATGTTTCGCGACGCCGAATCTTAGTTTTTCGCGCCCCAAAGTTCGCAAACCAAAGGCCAGGTGGATGGTGAGGGGTAGAAGAACCAGTCCGACTTCCAGCACCGGCAACAGCGGGCCGAGCGCGTGGTTGCGGTTGACGGCGGCTTGGAATTTTGCCGGCCACAAACCGAGGGCGTTGATCGCAA
>Ga0316229_1001813_pt1 | contig 20257 bp, 13 predicted proteins | sample TBH18023metaG_FD_206011 | JGI IMG/M metagenome (GOLD analysis project Ga0316229, IMG submission 206011) | Freshwater microbial communities from Trout Bog Lake, Wisconsin, USA - TBH18023 | ecosystem: Environmental > Aquatic > Freshwater > Lake > Hypolimnion/Profundal zone | place: USA: Wisconsin... | reverse complement strand
AACGAACTGAACCTGTGGACCAATCTCTTTGTCGAAAAGCTGAAGGACATGCCTGGGCTGGAGGACGTAGCAACGGACCAACAGACGGGCGGTCTTGCAGTGTCGCTGGTGATCGATCGGGTAACAGCCTCGCGGCTGGGGATTGCGCCTACAACCATCGACAACACGCTATATGACGCGTTCGGCCAGCGTCAAATCAACACCATGTATACGCAACTGAACCAGTATCACGTAATACTGGAGGCGCAGCCCCAGTTCCAGCTTGATCCGCAGATGCTGGACCACATCTACATTCAAGCCAACGCAGCGGCGGGCACAAGTGGAGCAGGGGCATCCAGCTCCTCGGGCAGAGGATCGACATCTGCGGGGTCGAATGCGCTTACGGCGACTACATTGTTCACGCCATCGGCGGGCTTGCTTACCCCACCTGCCAGCGTACTTACGATGGGGACGACGACGGTTGGTGCCAACTCTGCTGGTATCACCAGTTCGGTCCCAAGCAACTCAATACCACTGAGCGCGTTTTCCCACTTTGAGACCACAACGGAGCCGCTCTCGATCACGCACCAGGGACAGTTCCCGTCGATTACGGTGAGCTTCAACCTGGCTCCGCACGCGTCGCTGGGCAGCGCCATCAGCTCGATCGACAACCTACAGAAGAGCATGAATATGCCGGCCAGCCTGCAGGCCGACTTTCAGGGTACTGCTGCATCGTTCCGGAATTCTCTTGCCAACGAGCCGCTGCTGATTCTGGCCGCGATGGTGACGGTATACATCGTGCTTGGTGTGCTGTATGAGAGCTTTATTCACCCGATCACGATCCTGTCGACGCTGTTTTCCGCCGGCATGGGGGCGTTCCTGGCGTTGAATATCTTCAAGCAGGATCTGAGTGTGGTGGCGATCATAGGACTTGTGCTGCTGATCGGGATTGTGGAGAAAAACGGCATCATGATGGTGGACTTTGCGCTGGAACTACAGCGTAAGCATGCCCGAAATCCGACGGACGCGATCTACGAGGCGTGCCTGCTGCGTTTTCGACCGATCATGATGACGACAATGGCTGCCCTGCTGGCGGGCATCCCGTTGGCATTTGGTAGCGGCATGGGGTCTGAGCTGCGACGGCCCCTGGGCATCACCATGGTGGGCGGGCTGCTGGTGAGCCAGGTGCTGACACTGTATACAACTCCAGTCATATATATCTTTTTTGACAATCTTGGCCAGCGCTTCTCTCATAAGCGAGGCAACGGTGGAAGCGGGGAAGAGGAAGCAGGGAACGACTATTCGCATTCCGTGGAGGCAATGTGAATATCTCCGCACCGTTCGTCCATCGTCCGGTAGCAACGACACTGCTTACGGTGGCAGTAGCGATCGCTGGGGCAATTGCGTTCAAGGTGCTGCCAGTCTCTCCACTGCCCCAGGTAGATTTTCCCACCATTTTTGTAAACGCGGGACTACCCGGAGCCAGCGCGGAGATCATGGCATCTTCGGTGGCGACACCTCTGGAGCGCCAATTTGGACACATTGCGGGCGTCACGGAGATGACTTCGTCGAGTGGATTGGGCTCGACCGGTATCGTCATCCAATTCGATCTGAGCCGCAACATTGACGGGGCTGCGCGCGATGTGCAGGCTGCGATCAACGCAGCACGGACATATCTTCCGGCCAATCTTCCGGGCAACCCAACCTATCGCAAGGTGAACCCGGCGGATGCGCCGATCATGATTATCGGGCTTACCTCGGACGTGTATGGGCCGGACAAGTTATATGACGTAGCCTCCACCGTTATGGAGCAGAAGCTCTCGCAGATTCAGGGTGTGGGGCAAGTGGGCGCCGGCGGTGGCGCACTACCCTCGGTGAGGGTGGAGGTGAACCCGACCAAACTGGCCAGCTACGGACTGACCATGGCGACCCTCCAGTCCATGCTGCGGCTGCAGAACTCAAACCTGGCCCGGGGACAGATCACGAATGGCGACGTCAGCGCGGACATCTTAATGAATGGCCAGATTTCGCATGCCGACGACTACAAACCTCTGATCATGGGTTATCACAACGGGGCGGCGGTGCGCCTGTCTGACGTGGCGGACGTGGTTGACTCGGTGCAGAACCTGCGCTCGGGAGGCTATCTGAATGGCAAGCGGGCGGTCGTACTGACGATCAGTCGACAACCCAACGCCAACATTATCGACACGGTGACACGCATCTACGAGCAGCTACCCTCGCTGGTGGCATCCATTCCCAAGGGCATCAACGCTACCGTGGTAATGGACCGTACCACCACGATTAAAGCGTCTGTCTTCAATGTGGAACGCACCTTGTTGATTTCGATTGTGCTGGTCATCCTGGTGGTCTTTGTATTTCTGCACAGCCCGCGCGCTGTATTAATTCCGGCGGTGGCGGTTCCCACCTCTCTGATCGGCACATTTGCGGTGATGTACCTGTGCGGTTTCAGCCTGGACAACCTGTCACTGATGGCGCTGACCATCTCTACCGGGTTTGTAGTGGACGACGCGATCGTGGTGATGGAGAACATCACCCGTCATATTGAAAACGGGATGGAGCCTTTTGCAGCGACGTTGCGCGGTTCCAAAGAGATCGGCTTTACGGTCATGACGATCAGCATGTCACTGATTGCGGTTTTTATTCCACTACTGCTGATGGGTGGAATCGTGGGCCGTTTGTTCCGCGAATTTGCCGTGACGCTATGCACGGCCATTGTGGTATCGATGGTACTCTCCCTAACCACTACGCCGATGATGTGTGCTCATCTACTGAAAAGCAAGAAAGATGAGAAGCCTGGACGCATGTCGCGTATGTCGGACGGGGTCTATCGATGGGGTTTGAACATTTATCGGAAGAGTCTGCGCTGGATGCTGCAGAACCCTGCCATGGTGCTCACGGTGCTGTTTTTGATCATTGCACTCAATGTGGTGATTGCGATCAAGATCCCCAAGGGGTTCTTCCCGCAGCAGGACACGGGCGCGTTGCAGGGCAATATGCGTGGGCCTGAAGACTCATCGTTTCCGGCGATGAACGCGACTCTGCGACAGGTAGAAGGGGTGATTGTGGCCGATCCCGCGGTGCAGAACGTGATCGGGTTCGTAGGGGGCGGTGCCACCAACACTGGAATGGTGAATGTCGTCCTGAAACCAGTAGAGAAACGAGATACCAACGCCGCCGGTGTGATCAACCGACTTCGTCCAAAGCTGAACCGGATCACCGGAGCGTCGATGTTTTTGCAGGCGGCGCAGGACATCAGGGTCGGAGGGCGCGGCAGCAATGCAATGTATCAGTTCACTATCCAGTCGGACGACGTGGCAGACCTGCAGTTGTGGGGACCGAGGTTGCTTGCGGCTATCACACGGCTGCCGGGCTTTCTGGATGTAAGCAGCGACCAGCAGAATGGCGGGTTGGATCAGCGTGTGACTTACGACCGGGTGACGGCGGCAAAGCTTGGGCAGAGTGTGAGTTCGCTGGACTCTGCGCTGTATTCGGAGTTTGGCCAGTCTCAGGTGTCGTTGATCTATACGCAATTGAACCAATACTACGTTGTGCTGGAGGTTGCGCCGGAGTACTGGGCAAGTCCCGAGGGCTTGAAAACTGTATATTTGCATCCGTCGGCCAGGAACCCTACGGCGGGCGGCAACACGCCCCTGCTGAGTATGGCCCAGGCGCAGGCCAATACGACGCCCCTGTCGTTGAGTCATACGGGACTGTTTCCCTCAGTGACGGTGTCGTTCAATCTGGCGCCAGGCCTCTCTCTGAGCGATGCGACACTGGCCATCGACAAGATGCAGGCAAACCTTGCCATTCCCCCAACGGTACGATGCTTCTTTGCAGGCACGGTGCAGGCCTATCAACAGTCGCTGGGTAGCGAGCCTATGCTGATTGTGACAGCTCTACTGAGCGTCTACATCGTTCTCGGCATACTGTACGAGAGCCTGGTGCATCCGCTAACTATTATCTCGACCCTGCCCTCGGCCAGCGCCGGTGCCATGCTGGCTCTGATGATCTTTCACCAGGATCTGAATGTCATTTCCATCATCGGCATCATATTGTTGATCGGGATCGTTAAAAAGAACGCGATCATGATGATTGACTTTGCGCTGCAGGCGGAACGCGAGCGGGGCATGAATCCGAAGGATGCGATCTTCGAAGCATGTCTGTTGCGCTTTCGTCCGATCATGATGACGACCATGGCGGCGCTATTTGGAGCGCTTCCGCTGGCCTTCGGAACCGGAACCGGCAGTGAACTGCGCCGGCCGCTGGGAATTACGATAGTGGGCGGTCTGGTAGTCAGCCAGATGCTAACGCTCTACACCACACCGGTGGTCTACCTTACGTTTGACCGTATCCGCCTGCGGGTAACAGCGTGGCGGCGCAAGAGCTTCGATTCCGTGGGCGGCCCGATTGGGGCGACTTCGGATTAAACTTAAATCACCATGGAAGTACAACTATGAGAAGTACCCGTCAACCCGTTGCATTCGCCCTCGCATTGGCAGCCCTTCTGTTAAGCGGCTGCCATGTAGGTCCTAAATACCAGAGGCCTCCGGCGATGGCTCAGGCGCCGCCTGCGGCTTACAAAGAAGCCCCCGCGCCGGATGCCGCAGCGGGCGACTGGAAGGTGGCCCAACCGCAGGACGCGATGTTGCACGGCAACTGGTGGGAGATCTACAACGATACGGAGTTGAATGGCCTGGAAGACAAGCTGAACATCAACAACCAGACGATCAAGGTGTACTTCGAAAACTTCATGCAGGCTAGAGCCATTGTGGCGGAGGTGCGTTCCCAGCTATTTCCAACGGTGAGTTTCGGCCCTTCGTTCTCGCGCTCGCAAGCCTCGGCTAACGCTGGCGGATCGAGCGGCCCGAAGGCGCAAAGCAACCTGATCACGCTGCCGTTCAATGCCTCATGGGAACCCGATCTGTGGGGCAGGATTCACAGCCAGGTGCGAGAAGCGCAGTACAACGCACAAGTGAGCGCGGCGGACCTGGAGAACGAGAGACTGAGCGAACAGGCCAGCCTGGCGGAGTACTTCTTCGAGATTCGTGGACAAGACGCGCTGATGGCGGTGTACCAGCAGACCGTGGCGGACGATCAGAAATCGCTGGATCTGACACGGTCGCAGTATGAGACCGGTGTGGGTACTCAGATTGCAGTGGTGGAGGCGCAAAACACACTACAGAATGCGCAGTCGGTATTAATTAATTTGGGCGTGGCACGCGCCCAGTACGAACATGCCATCGCGGTGTTGACGGGTGTCGATCCCTCCTCGTTCTCCGTTCCGGTGAGGGTATTGAGTGCGACTCCGCCGGCAATACCAATTGGCGTGCCCTCGCAGTTGTTGGAGCGCAGACCCGACATCGCTGCGTCGGAACGAATGATGGCTTCTGCGAACACGGCCATCGGGGTTGCTCAGACTGCCTTCTTCCCAACTCTGACGTTGAGCGCGCAGGGAGGACTGGAAAGCTCGACATTGATGCACCTCTTCGACTGGCCGAGCAGATTCTGGTCGGTTGGGCCCTCTTTGTCACAGGTCATTTATCAGGGTGGCCTACAGCGTGCCACAGCGATGCAATATGCAGCGGTCTACAACGGCGATGTCGATAGCTACCGACAGACCGTGTTGAGCGCATTCCAGCAAGTGGAGGATGCGCTGGCCGCCGTACGCATTCTTTCGCAACAGATTCAGCAACAGGAGCAGGCACTGAAGTCTGCGCAGCAGGTAGTTGATCTTGAAACGGCGCGCTACGAGACGGGGGTCGATCCTTACATCGACGTTGTGACGGCGCAGAACACCTTGTTGGCGGATCGGCAGACACTAACGACTCTGCATACCCAGGTGATGACAGCGTCAGTACAACTGATTGAGGCGCTGGGCGGAGGATGGGACAGCACGCAGTTGCCGACGCCGCAACAGGTTTCAGTAAAAATTACTCCAGCGGAGTCTGTGCTCCAGAAGTAAGTGACGCCAGAGATCGATCTCAATGCTGGGCATAGAACGCGAAACGAATGCGGCTGCACCCACCCACTGCGATAATCCGCAATGGATGGGGCCCCGAGCTGATGGTGGAGCTGCCCTTCGATGGTGGTTATGCTTTGGTGACCGCCAGGTGCTGCGGCATATAGTTGGCGATGCCGTTACTCTCGGATATACGAACCGGCAGAATTCGCACACTCGCCGATTTGAGTCCATCGCGCGAAGCCGTAACGATGATGGGTGCTGGTGCAGGATCGGTGGAGCGGATCAGCGTAGAACGTACCGCGACGCGATTGAGGCCGCACTCGGTATTCAGGTAGAGATTATTGGTTGAATCGAGGATCCCACTGTTGTAACCGCCGCGCCAGATGGCGGGGCCAGAGCAGGTGAAGTCGACCCTTGCGTAGTCTGTAGGGCAGCGCATGCCCTTGGCATCGACCACCTCGAAATCGATGAGCGCGATGTCTTCACCATCGGCCTGCAGGCCTTTGGGGCCGGTGATAGTAGTCATGCGGATGGCTGCCGCCGCACCTGCCGTGGTCAAAACCTGCTGGGCGACAATCATGTCGTTCCTGCCGACGGCTTTCAGCGTTCCGGGGACAAAATCGACCGCGGGGAATGCGAATATCCAACCGCTATCGGGTTTGGAGTTGACGCCGAGCGATTTGCCGTTGAGGAAGAGTTCTACCGACTTGGTGTTGGAGATGACGTAGACGGTCTTGGAGGTTTTGCTGCCATCGGGCTGAGCGGCGGGATAGGTCCAGTGACCCAGGATGTGCAGATCTGGCTGCGGGTTCTGGATGACACGGTAGGCGAAGTAGATCTCCTTGGGCAGGCGCATAGCGTCTACCTTGCCGCTTACGCGGCAGACTTCGGTGGAGTCCTGGCGACCATCGGCATCCTCGTCTGTGAAGTAGATGGAGCAGTAGGCGGACCAGCGGGAGTGGGCCGGATCGGTATTGGAGATACGGTTGCTCCAGTAAGCCCAATAGCGTTTAACTCCGTCGAGGGCGAAGTCCTCATTGTTATAAAGAAAGCCATCATGCTTCCAGGTGTCGTTAGGCCCCTTCTTGGCTTTGTAGAAGGGCGGCGAGAAGGCGTCCCACATGCGACGTGAGCATTCCTCGCGGAAATCCTCTGTTTCAACCAACGGTGCGCGGTCGCGGCGGTCCACACTATAACCGCGGAACATCTGCCCGGGTTGGGTGATGCGGTCGGTGCCATTGTCCTGGCCAATCATAATGCCGTAGTACTCGGCGATCGGCGTCAGCGCCTGATTCGATGGCACATCGTCATTGTCGCGGTAGCCCATGACGCGTCCGCCATGCGGATCATATTGCTTGCGCAGAGCGACCATCTGCTTCAACTCATCCGGTGTGACGATCGTGTTACCCGCCTCCCAAAAGACGATGCCAGGATTGTTGCGGAAGTAGATCATGGAATCGCGCATGACCTCGGCGCGCTGGTCCCACTGGCGGCCCGTGACCAGGCGTTCCTTGTCTCCTGCGGGGCATGCCTGAATGATGCCGAAACGGGTATAGCAGTCGGCATCGGTGCGCGTGGGCGAGATGTGCATCCAGCGCATGTAGTTGCCGTGGCAGTCACGGATCATCTTGGCCGTGTAGTCGTGCATCCAGTCGGGATAGCCAGCGCCGACAGCGGCCCATTCGTCTGCCGATCGTTCCGCGAAACCCTTGAGGTAGACAAACTTGTCGTTGATGAAGACGCCGCCGGTGCCAACGCCACCTTTGAACTCGGTCTTGCGGAATCCGGTTTCGATGCGGTTGACATCGACCACCTTGCCGCCCACTTTGAGGATGCTATAGACATCGTAGAGGTGGGGATCTTCGGGACTCCAGAAGCGGGCCTGCTTCAGCGGACCGGAGGCGGAGAGGATGATTTTTGCACCGTCGGCTACTTCAATGGGCTTGGCCAAGAATTGGGCGCTGACGTGACCATTGCTATCGACGACGGCCACCGCGAGGCCGACCGATGCGCTGCTGCCGGAGGTGTTATGGACCTCGGTATCGACGGTGATATCGGCGGATTTTTTTGGAATATCGAAGTTGTCGGCATAGACATAGACACCCTGGCTCTCCAGACCGTAGTAGAGCGGTAGGGTCTGATAGATATTGCCGGTGATATGCAGCCAGACGTGGCGATTGATGCCTCCGTGGTTGGGATTGAAGTCATTGGCGTTCCACTCGTATCCCTGACCGACGCATGCCGAGCCATCGGCGTTCTTGGGGTTGGCCATGCAGAAGGCACGTTCTCGGTAACCGCCTGAGTTGTCTACTTTGACGGCGAGGATGTTCTCCTGGCCATTGGGCAACAAGGCGTCGGTGATGTCGATGCCGTAGGCGGTGACGCCGTTCTCATACAGTCCAACATCTTTGCCATTGAGGTAGATGTCGCCAGCCTGGCGCATGCCTTCGAACTCGAGGAAGATGCGGGTTCCCGCCAGCTCGGCGGGCAGCTTGAAGTGCTTGCGATACCAGGCGAGTCCCTTATAGGTTCCGGTATCACCGCCGCCGTGAGAGATGAGCTTACGGAAGCTGTCAACATCGTTGTAGCTGTGCGGCGTGGCAATGGACGACCAGGCGGTGTCGTCGAAAGCTGAGGCCTCGGCTCCAGGTACATCTTGGCGGATGAACTTCCAGTCGAGGTTAAAATTCAGCGTGGTGCGCGGAGACTTGGGCGGAATGTAGGTAGCTGACAGTGCAGCGGTGGGGGCGGCAAACATGGGATACGTGCGACCCAGCACAACCGGTAGACCCATGGCAAGAAAGCTGGAGGCGCTGACAAATTCGCGGCGGGTTACTTTTCTGGGTGACATAGGTTCGGACTACCTTTCATGACTGGGGTGAGTCTATAAAACAGAAATTTAGGCGCAGCAAGGCACTGCATAACGGTAACTCATGAAGTATGTAGTCGTCGATGGCGGCGGTATATGGTTCTAAATGATGTGAATTGGAGTGTATGGTCTCCATGTAAGGCTAAAGTCGCATTGAAATTTTGACCGTTACACCAGAAGGATGTTTCGCCGCGGCCATTCAGCGATGCGCGGTGCGTACTCTTAGCTTGCGTCACAGCCGTGCTGGTAGACGCGTTGTAGACGCCACTGGGCGTCGGTGGCGAAGAGGATGCAGGCATCGCCCGTCTCGGTATTAATCCGCCATGTTAGGTCACCCTGGCGGTAGAGCTGATACTTACCCGAGCCGGCGAAGATCATCCCATTGGGCGGATTGCGGAGCATGGAGTCGGAGGCTGGAGGGTTCAAGCTGCTGCTCTGCAGTGATGTGCGTTGCGTAATGCGATCTGGACTGACGGTGGCCGGTTGGTTCCCCGAAGCTGCTTGGCCGTCTGCTTGGCTACGCACAACTGCTTCCCTGTGATTGACAGCGCTGGTGATGACGTGATGGATGGACCAGGCGGTTGCAACAACAACGATTACCGCGATCACAAGAATCCAGAAAATCTGCTTCATACCATCTCCTTGCGCGGGGTGCGAGCCATCCCGTGCAGGTAGCCTACTCCAGTATTCTCAAGCTCCCATGTTTCCTTGTCGAGGCAGAAACGGCTTGGATTGCAATGGTTGAACCATGGTTGATGCCCATGCACAAATGCTGTGGACGAATCCATGGTGCGTGTTTATACATTCAGGGATTTCGCAGCGTATCATCGTACTATGCCGAAGTACTCTATCGTCGTTCCGTTCCACAACGAAGAGGAGAATGTGACCACGCTCTACGACCGGGTGAAACTGGTGATGGAGCAGGTGGGCGAGTCTTTCGAAATGGTGTTTGTGGATGACGGCTCTTGCGACCGAACCTACCGGCTGCTGGAGGAGATTGCGGCGGTAGACAGCCGTGTGCTGGTGGTGAAGCTGCGCCGCAATTTTGGCCAGACCTCGGCCCTGGCCGCGGGCTTCGACCATGCACAGGGCGAGATGCTGATCTCCATGGATGGAGACCTGCAGCATGCGCCGGAGGAGATTCCCGAATTCCTGGCGCGCCTGGAAGAGGGTTACGACGTGGTGAGCGGTTGGCGGTCGCACCGCGCAGACAGCCTCTTTCTGCGCAGGATTCCATCGCGCTGTGCCAACTGGCTTGTGGCGCGCATCTCGGGTGTGGGTATCCACGATTTTGGGACGACGTTCAAGGCCTACCGGCGCGAAGTGATCCAGAACATTCCGCTGTACGGCGAGATGCACCGCTTTATACCTGCACTGGCTAGTTGGTACGGTGCCAGCATCTGCGAGGTCCCCATCAGTAACCCTAGGCGGCAGCACGGGCAGAGCCACTACAACCTGTCGCGCACAGTGCGCGTCTGCTTCGATCTACTGACCATCCGGTTTCTTCTGCGCTATATGACACGTCCACTGCACTTTTTCGGCTCGATCGGTGCGTTAGGCATGCTGGCCGGTGGCGGTCTGGCGGCATGGTTGCTGATCCTGAAGCTGATGACTGGACAGAGCCTGATGGTGGCCCACGGACCGATCTTCGTCATTGCCGGCGTGCTGATTCTGGCGGGAATCCAGATGCTTGGCATCGGCCTGCTGGGAGAGCTTGAGGTGCGCCACTTTCATAATCCGAGCCACCGCGCTCCCTATGCCGTGGACCGGGTGGTGCGGCTCAGTTCCAGTGAAGAGAACCAACTGCGGTAGCGTGCGGGATGAGATCCATGCGAGCGGCATTGATTCTTGTTGCAAGCCTATTGCTGTGCTCCGGGTTATCGGGGTGCCTGGTTGTTGGCTACACAAGCAGCGAAGGTTGGTGGATGTGGCCGGGAAATATCGTAGTCACGCTTCTGATCCTGCTGGTGATGCTGCTATTTAACCGCCGATAACAAAGCACGCCGTATTATCCTGTTGCCTATGCTGCTAAAAAATCTGCGCGCTGCGGTGCTCGACGCCAATCTGGAACTGGTGAAGCGTGGGCTTGTTCTTTACACCTTTGGCAATGCCAGCGGGATCGACCGCGAACAGGGGCTGGTGGTGATCAAGCCGTCTGGCGTGGACTACGATGACCTGCGACCCGAGATGATGGTGGTGACCGACCTGGAGGGGAAGATTGTCGAAGGGACGCTGAATCCATCATCAGATATGGATACGCACACCCTGCTGTATCGCGAGTTTCCGACCATTGGCGCGGTGGTGCATACCCACTCGGAGTTTGCCACCAGCTTTGCCCAGGCAGGGATGGCGATTCCAGCGCTGGGGACGACCCATGCGGATTATTTTTATGGGCCTGTGCCATGCACCGCGCCGCTCAGTGATAAGGCCATCGGCGGGCGGTATGTTCATGAGACGGGATTGGCGATTGTACGGCGATTTGCAGCAACGCCGGAGCATGCGGCGATCGATCCACTTGCCGTGCCTGCCTGCCTGGTGGCGGGACATGCACCGTTCTGCTGGGGCAGGGACGCGCATGAGGCTGCGCACAACGCGGTGGTGCTTGAATACTGCGCGAAGATGGCCTACAACACGCTGACATTGAAGGCCAACGCAGACGGGGTAAGCCAGGCGCTGCTGGACCGGCACTACTTCCGCAAGCATGGGCCGGGGAAGACGTACGGGCAAGGGTGAGGATGCAGCGGCGGTGTGACGGGGAACACAACACATTGAGATTTAATGGTTTGCTTATGTGCCGTTTGTGTAGAGTACAAAAGGCAGCAAAATTGCACAGATTGCGTCGCGAAATGCACGGAGTGCAAGGACTCTTTGCGCAAGCGGGAGTTGTCGGTTTCTGTGTGTGCCGAGCTTAATTACAGGTGATAGGCAGATGCGTTCAATGTGGCTGAAGGTGTCTCTTGGGTTGATGATTGGGGTGTTGGCGGGTTGTCCGTCGATGGTTGGAGTGAAGGCACACGCGCAGATGCCGGCGATGATCGTGCTGGCGCCAGATGTGGTCAACTCCCAGCCAAGCGCAGAGGCAGATCGCATTGCGGCGCTGGAGAAGCAAGTAGCTGCGCAGACGGCGGCGATTGCCACGGCACAGACCTCCGGCGACAACGCGTGGATGCTGACTTCAGCCGCACTGGTGCTACTGATGACCGGCCCTGGGCTGGCTTTGTTTTATGGGGGATTGGTCCGCAAGAAGAATGTACTGGGCACCATGATGCAGAGCTTCGCCATGATGGCGGTGATTACGGTGCTATGGGCGGTGGTGACCTACTCGCTGGCCTTTGGCAGCGGCAATGCATTTATCGGCGGATTGCACAATTTGTTTCTGCACGGAGTAGGACTTGACCCGAGTCCTTACGCGCCGACCATTCCGCTGCAGACGTTCATGGTGTATCAGTTGATGTTCGCCATCATCACGCCAGCGCTGATAACGGGCGCGTTTGCCGAGCGCATGAAGTTCTCCGCTATGCTGGTGTTCATGGTGCTGTGGGCGATTGTGGTGTACAGCCCGATGGCGCACATGGTGTGGGGCATAGGCGGACTGTTGAATGCAGCGGGCGGAAAGTTCCCGTGCATGGACTTTGCCGGGGGGACGGTGGTGCATGTGACCTCGGGTGTGTCTGCGCTGATAACAGCGCTATATCTGGGCAAACGAATTGGGTATCCGAAAGAGGCGATGCAGCCGCACTCTGTGGTGCTGAGCTTTATCGGCGCATGCCTGCTGTGGGTGGGCTGGTTCGGGTTCAACGCGGGATCGGCGCTGGCGGCGGGAACGCTTGCCACTTCTGCATTTGTGGCGACCCACTTTGGCGCGGCGGCGGCGGCCATTGGCTGGAGCGTGGCGGAGTGGATCCGCAATGGCAAGCCCTCTTGCCTGGGAGCGATCTCCGGCGCGGTGGCTGGGTTGGTAGCAATCACACCGGCCTCCGGATTTGTGTCGCCTATGGCTGCAATTGTGATCGGACTCATCGCTGGCGCGTTCTGTTTCTTCATGGTGGTCAAGGTAAAGTCTTGGTTCGGATATGACGATTCCCTGGACGCTTTCGGCGTGCATGGCGCGGGTGGAACGATTGGCGCACTGCTGACCGGGCTATTTGCCCGCAGCGCCATTAACCCGGTCTTCGGCGCAGGGAAGGCGACCGGCGTCCTGGAGGGCAACTATCACCAGATACTTAACCAGGCGATAGGTGTCGGGATTGCTTGGAGCCTGTCGATTGTAGGAACCCTGCTGATTTTGTTTGTCGTGGACAAGACGATTGGATTGAGAGTGAGCGAAGCTGAAGAGAGGGAAGGACTTGACCTGTCGCAGCATGGGGAGGAAGGTTACGAGTGGGCCCATTGACAGGGCTGTAACTTGACTGTTTTGACCGACTAAACGATGCAGGAAGAAATGGGGGTGTACAGCCTGAGTCGGGCGTACCCCTCTTTCTTGCTCGGGGGTGGCAGCATCAACCGGGCGAGGCGTACTATGCTAGAGCTTGCCTGAATGAAGACAAGCGAGAGGATGAATTAAATGCAAAAGATTGAAGCAATCATCCAGCCCTCGAAGCTGGATGCCGTGAAGGATGCGCTGGTAGAGATTGGCGTGCAGGGAATGACAATTCTGGAGGCACGCGGACATGGGCGGCAGAAGGGGCACACGGAGTTCTATCGCGGACGCGAGTACTCGGTGGACCTGCTGCCTAAGGTGAAGGTCGAGATGGTGGTGGCCGATGAGATGGCGGAGAAGGCGATCCAGACGATCCTGACGGCGGCACGTACGGGAACGATCGGCGATGGCAAGATATTTGTGTCGAAGATAGACGAGGCAATCCGAATCCGCAACGACGAGCGGGGCGAGATCGCGCTATAGAGGTAGTTACCGGTTTACGAGAGGTATGCTCCAAATCTCGGATGCGAGATGTGGACAAGCCGCACCCGGCTGGATTGATGGTGTCGGACTGATCGGGGCATGAGATGCGAGTTGGGCTTTGCTTAGCCGCGGGAGTAGTGCTGATTGCCAGTACTGCGTATGGGCAGTCGGCGGCGAGCAATCCCGGTCAATCGACGGCAAGTAAACCAGCCTTTGCCTCGGCTACGGTGACACCGTATGTTGTGCCTGATCCTACAAAGATGATTGCCGAAATAAGAGCTGGAAAGAGACCGGCAACGATCAAGTTCGGCCCGCATGTCGATACAGCGCAGGCCGAGTACGATATGCTGACGCTCCAGGATTTGATTGGCATTGCGTATGGGGAACAAACGGTTCAGATCCGCGGGCCAGATTGGCTGTAGGACAAGCGATTCGACATTGTGGCAAAGATGCCCGCCGGAGCCTCAGTCAACGATGCGCCAAAGATGCTCCAGGCACTGCTCGAAGATCGATTTAAGCTGGTGGTTCATCATGAGTCAAGGGTGCAGCAAGCACTGGCTTTGGAGGTTGACGAGGGAGGGCCGAAGTTAAACGCAGCGGCTACAATCCCTGAGCCTGTCAGCGGAAATATACCGGCCACCTCTACCACTCGGATCCTCGATACACGTGACGGGCCAGTCCGACTGCTCATCAATGACCAAAAGGGCTGCACACTGCAATCCGACAGGATGACCATGGCGGGGTTGGCCAACCTTTTGACAATTTTATTGCATGCGGGACAGTACGGAGGCGGAAGCGTCGATGACAATTGGCAGGTGGCTGTGGATATGACCGGATTGAAGGGCGAATATGCTTTCTCCCTCGATACAGATTTCGATTGTCCCACGCTTGAACGGCCCAATATTATTGCCATAACCACAGGTCACAATGCAATTTCTCCGGACATGCAACAAATGTGGGCATGGACGGAAGAGCAGAGAAACCACAACTATATAGGGCCTCCGGATACTACAAAAGTGCCCGATCATCCGAATTTCTTCCCATGGTTGCAGAAGCTGGGTCTCAAGCTGGAACTGAGCAAGGCTCCGGTGGAGATGCTGGTAGTCGATCATGTCACAAAGAATCCCACGGCGAACTGAGCACAAACAACGTATGCAGCGGTTGGCGTTTGCGCTGCCACAGTGTGGCTGTATGCTGGTAGTACTACCTCAAATCCAGCCATTCAGGCAGACCGGAACTCAGCCATGCAAGGACAGACCACAGGCGAGGGGTTGTGCGGCCAGTACCAGCGACGATTGCTGGACATCCGCGGAGCGTTTGCCACCGGGGCTAGCGGCGCAGTGACTGTGGCGGCGCGCGCGGCAGCAGTGGACGAATTGATCCTGGGACTGTGGGCGCTGGCTGTGGTTGAGACGCCTCTGCTGGGCCATGGGATTGCCCTGCTGGCCGTAGGAGGCTATGGGCGGCGCGAACTCTTTCCCTACTCCGATGTAGACCTGCTGTATCTGCTGGATGGGAAGGTGTCCGAGACGGAGATTAAGCAGCCGATCCGGCGCATCAGCCAGCAGCTGTGGGATTGCGGAATACGCTTGTCGCCGACGTCCAGAAAGCGCAGCGAAGCGGAGCGCTTCGATGAGGAGAATGCGGAGTTCACCGTGGCGTTGCTGGACCACAGGTTTCTGGGAGGGGACGCCTCTGTGTACCAGCGGATGGCCGAGGTTGGTTTCCCCAAGATGCTGGAGCGGGAAAACAAGGCGCTGGCGTCGGTGCTGTTGAAGTTGACCGATGAGCGTCACGCCAAGTATGGAGACACGCCGTTCCATCTGGAGCCGAGTATTAAGGACTGCCCCGGTGGCTTGCGCGACGTGCATGTATGCGCCTGGCTACAGCGGCTGGCTGATGTGGGGCGTGCACAGAAGACGGGCACGGACGATACGGGGGGTACTCTGCCGGCCGGCGACCGCGAAGAATTTCATCAGGCGGTCGAGTTTCTATTCACAGTGCGCTGCTTCCTGCACTATCGGCATGAGCGGGACGACAATACGCTGGACTGGCACGCTCAGGACGCGGCAGCGGCGATGGGGATAGGGTTGGGGGCACAGCGTATGCAGCAGTTGGCAGACCCGGCTGCGGAGGGGGTGCAGGCGGCCTACTGGATGCGGCTGTACTTCCGTCATGCGCGTAGCGTGGAGCGATGTTTGACGCAGATGCTGGACGGAGTTACAGGCAAGCCGCATAAGGTGCACTGGACTGCTACGGCGAAGGCCGCGTTTGCCAGGAGTCGGCGCAGTACGGACCCCGATCCGGTGGGATTCCGGGTGGCGAATGGGCGATTGCTGCTGGATGCCGCGACCTCGGTGGGCGATCCTGCGCAGGACCCGGACGTGGTGCTGCAATTGTTTGTGGCCATGGCACGTAGCGGGTGCTCTCTCGAGCGCGAAAGTGAGGAGCGCATCTCGCAGGGACTGCCTCTGCTATCGGCGCATCTGGAGGAGGGGCCGTCGCTGTGGCGGCATGTGCAGGAGATACTTCTGGGATTCCATGCCGGCAAGACGCTACGTGTGATGCATGCGCTGGGGATTCTCGAGTTGCTGATCCCGGAATTTCACGGCATCGACGCGCTCGTGATCCGCGACGCCTACCACCGCTATACGGTGGATGAGCACACCATGGTGGTGATTGACACGCTGCACGGGCTGGAGCAGCCGCAGACCGGCCAGATGAGCGTGTGGGCGGAGCGCTTCGGAGGAATACTGCGCGATGTGCAGCACCCGGCACTGCTCTTCCTTGCGGCTCTGCTGCATGATACGGGTAAGGCACGAAGCTCCGGCGATCACGCGCTGGAGAGCGCGCGGATGGCAGAGAGCGTGGCCGGGCGTCTGGTGCTGGATGCCTATGAGAGCGAGCTGATGCTGGGTCTGATCCGCAACCATCTGGAGATGTCGGCTGCGCTGCGCCGCGACATCTTCGATCTGGAGACGGTGCGTGCTTTCGCGGGTAAGGTGCAGACCCCAGAGGCGCTGCGCATGTTGTCGTTATTTACTTATGCAGACATTCAGGCGGTGCATCCCGATGCGTTGACTCCCTGGAAGGCCGAGAACCTGTGGCGACTGTATCTGGCCACGGCCAGCTTTCTGGATCGCAGCGTGGACGAAGAGCGCGTAGGTGCGCGCATCGGCAAGGAGTTGGTGAACCGAGTTGCGTCGCTGCTGCCGGGCAGACGCGCCGAGGTGGAGAAATTTCTAGAGGGATTTCCCGAACGCTATCTTCGCACACGCACGCCGGAACAGGTGCGTCTGCACTTCGACATGGCGGAACGCTTTGCCGAGGACCCGGTGCAAATCGAATTTCGCTATGCTCCGATGAGCAGTGAAATTACCCTGCTGGCACGCGATCGTCCGCTGCTGTTTGCCGATATGGCGGGTGCGTTGGCTGCCTGGGGCATGAACATCGTAACTGCGGACGCATTCAGCAACCTGCAGGGAATTGTGGTCGACAACTTCCGCTTTACCGACACATTTCGCACGTTGGAGATGAATACATCGGAGCACGCCGCGTTTGTGGCCAGCGTTCACGATGTCATGGCAGGCAAGATGGCAGTAGAGAAGCTGTTGAGCGGCCGGCGGCGCGGCCGGAGAAAGTCGCCCAAAGTCGTGGTCGAGGCACGGGTAGATTTCGACGACGAGGTATCGTCGCACAGCACGCTGCTGCAGGTGGTGGCACAGGATATACCCGGGTTGCTGCGTGCCATCAGCCTGGTGCTGGCGGAGCGTGGCTGCAATATTGAAGTAGCCCTGGTAGACACCGAGGGTGAGACGGCAATCGACGTCTTCTACATCACGCGCGATGGGGCCAAACTGAACGCTGCCGAGCAGAAAGAACTGAAAATATCCTTGCTGGCGGCCATGGATGCGAACGCGGCATAAGATTCAACTGCGGCATTTGGGTCGGATTATCTAAATTAAGGGCGCACTGGCAAGTAGCCCTGCAAATCTTGCAACCTGCAATCTGCGAATGCATTACAGCCTGGGATCGTTTTCGTCTTGCTATGCGTAACCTGCTGGGGAACGTATCTTAATCAATATCCGTCGGGCGGTTTATAGTAGTTATGAAGAGAGAATATGTCACTGAACTCAGATAGCGCTCTCCGCGATGGTTCTGCTGCAATGGAGCCTCAGGGAAACGACCGATATTTTTTCGGCTCACTCGATAGCTCCGCAACCAATCGGGAGAAGCTGCGCGAGGTGAACTGGGGGTACGACCAGACAGAGGGCATCGTGCTCGCGTCGCTGGATGCCGCGATCAACTGGGTGCGTAAAAGCTCGATCTGGCCGATGACCTTTGGCCTGGCCTGCTGCGCTATCGAGATGATGTCGATGGGCGGTTCTCGTTACGACATTGCGCGCTTTGGAGCGGAGGTATTCCGACCCTCACCGCGGCAAAGCGATCTGATGATCGTGGCAGGCCGCGTTTCGCAGAAGATGGCCCCCGTAGTGCGACGACTGTACGAACAAATGCCGGAGCCAAAGTGGGTAATCTCGATGGGCGCATGCGCCACTTCTGGCGGAGTTTTCAACAACTACGCAGTCGTCCAGGGCGTTAATCAGATCGTCCCTGTGGATATCTATGTCCCCGGCTGTCCTCCGCGTCCAGAGCAACTTCTCTATGCCATTACGCTGTTGCAGGAAAAGATCCAGGCGGAGCGTGGTTCTTTGCGCAAAGTATTGAATTTAAAAGATTAAATGTACCCATGAAGGGGTATGAATTTGAGAACCGAATACTTCGGTTCATGGATGATTGCGGATTTCGTTATGCAAGCAATTCCTAGGGACTTTGGTGGTAAACCGTTCTAATCTAAGGTCCAAAACAATTTAATTTTTAGCAGGACTGCTAACTGCGGTAAACTTTGGTCGACTAGATAAAACCGTATCAAGCTAACCTGAGTGCAACTGTATCAAACGTAGCATCTCAATTCGCGCTGTAAGAAGTGATCTCCGTGGAGGAAGTCAATGTTAGTTCGTCCGTTTCGTAGTTTTGGTCGGCTGTTGCTGGCAGCATGCGCAGTAAGCCTTTGTGCAGTCAGTCTGAGCGCACAGAAGCCTGCCGCAACTGGGGTAAGTCCATCTCGCGCAGATATTTTCATGGGTTACTCGTACTTTGGCGCACACGGGAAGATTACATCTGCGGGGATTCCATACTCCTCCATCGACTTAGGTGCCATCGGTAGTGCGGCGTATTACTTCAACCGTCATGAAGGAATCGAAGTCGTTTTTACAGATCATCCAGACGGCCAGAATGATGGAGCAGCGGGATTATCGGCGGGTCCGATCTTTCGCATGCCGATGCAGAACATGACGGTTTTCGCGCATGCATTGATTGGTGGTGAGAGATTGGGTGGGCCAAATAGCGAAGTCCCGGCCGCGTTGGAGCATGAGCCCTACACTTGGGGAACCGGGCTGACGTTTGGTGGTGGAATGGACTACGATATGCCATTCCTAAACAATCGCTTCAGCCTGCGACTCTTTGAGGCGGACTATCGCTTTATCCGAGTTAATTTCGGCCCCCTTGTCACCGTACCTACAACGGGTGTACTAGGCGGAATCACCAACCTGAACGCGATTGAAGTGAGCTCGGGCATTGTGGTCCATCTTGGCACCCTCACGCCGCCCCCGCCTGTTACTTATTCTTGTTCGGCATCTCCTACCCTGGTCTTCCCCGGTGACCCGATCACGGTAACCGGTACGGCGATGAACCTGAATCCGAACCCCAAGAAAGTTGTCAGCTACACCTGGACGTCGGATGGCGGCACCATCACCGGTACCTCGAACGTCGCAAATGTTAACACCGCGTCTGCGGTTCCGGGAACATACACGGTCAAGGGCCATGTCTCGCAGGGAGAAAAGCCGAAGCCCGGTCAGATTGCGGACTGCTCCACCACCTTCACAGTGCGGGCATACGATCCGCCGACCATCAGTTGCTCGGCGAATCCTACCTCGGTCAATCCAGGTGGCAGTGCGACAATTACGTCCAGTGCGGCCAGCCCGCAGAACCGTCCACTTACCTATCGTTACAACGCATCCGCCGGCTCCATTAGCAGTTCCACAGCGACAGCTACTCTGTCGACAGCAGGAGCAGCGCCAGGTACGATTCGTGTGACCTGCGGCGTATCGGACGACAAGGGACACCAAGTCTCTGCGACGACCAGCGTCAATGTGATTGCACCTCCGCCACCGCCGCCACCGCCAGCCCCGCAGGCCTCCAGCCTGTGCCCTGTGAGCTTCGAGCGAGATGCCAAACGCCCGACGCGCGTGGACAACGAAGCCAAGGCCTGCCTGGATGATGTCGCCCTCAGCCTGCAACGATCCTCCGATGCCAAACTGGCCTTGGTGGGCAACGAGGACACCACAGAGATAGCCGCAGAAGCCAAGGAAGCAGCCAAGCAAGCCAAGAAGAAGCATCCAGTAGTGACTCCGAGCGATGCTGCTCAGCGAGCCGTCAATACCAAGGACTACCTGGTGACAGA
>Ga0316229_1001797_pt1 | contig 20431 bp, 11 predicted proteins | sample TBH18023metaG_FD_206011 | JGI IMG/M metagenome (GOLD analysis project Ga0316229, IMG submission 206011) | Freshwater microbial communities from Trout Bog Lake, Wisconsin, USA - TBH18023 | ecosystem: Environmental > Aquatic > Freshwater > Lake > Hypolimnion/Profundal zone | place: USA: Wisconsin... | reverse complement strand
CATTACCTATTACACTTGATGTGGGATGTAACACAAAGAATCTCTTAAGTGACCCTTCCTATATTGGAATCCAAGAAGAAAGATTACGTGGCAAAGACTATGATTCTCTCATCGAAGAATTTATTACGGCTGTAAAAGAAGTATTCCCCAAAGCGCTACTTCAATGGGAAGATTTCGGAAACAGTACAGCATTCCACCTACTAGAAAAATATAGAAAAGCACTACCAAGCTTTAATGATGACATACAAGGAACAGCAGCCGTTGCACTCGCTGGTGTTATTGCCGCTCTCAAATTAACTAATTCACAGTTAAGTGAACAAAAGATACTATTTTTAGGTGCAGGCGAAGCAGGAACAGGAATTGCAGATCTCTGTGTAGCCGCCATGCAAGAAGAGGGCCTATCCCCTGCCAAGGCACGCAATAAATGCTGGTTTGTTGATTCTCAAGGACTCGTAGTAAAAAGCAGGTACGAAACGTTAGCCAATCACAAACTGCCTTACGCACATGAGCATAAATCAATTCAACATTTAATTGATGCTGTAAAAGAATTAAAGCCAACCATCTTGATTGGGGTATCTGCACAACCCGCAACATTTACTGAAGAAGTAATTCAGTATATGAGTAAAATAAATAACCGTCCCATTATTTTTGCATTATCAAATCCAACCTCAAAATCTGAATGTACAGCAGAACAAGCATACACCTGGTCAAATGGGGCTGCTATTTTTGCAAGCGGTAGTGCTTTTGCACCCATACAATTCAACGGCAAACGCATCGTACCAGGCCAAGGAAACAATGTTTACATTTTCCCAGGCATTGGCCTTGGAGCACTTGTTAGTGAGTCGACTGAAATAACAAATAAAATGTTTTTAACAGCTGCCCAAACGCTAGCTAAATTAGTAACACCCGAGGATCTCAAAGAGGGACGTGTTTATCCACCGCTAAGTTCGATTCGGGACGTTTCACTAGAAATTGCTACTGCGGTTGCAAGTGAAGCCTATGAATCAGGCACTGCACGTGCTAAACATCCTGCAAATATTAAAGAAGATATTAAAAACAGAATGTTCCAACCGGAGTATATTACTTATACATAGGCTAAAATTAATTGCTTTCGTTCATTCCTTTTTACTCTACGCTTGTGTAAATGAATCTTCGTAGAAGTGTACGAGCATTTTTAGTTACTAAACTCGATATCCCCCTTCATACCCCCTTTGGCATATCAGGTGGAGCACAAGCTATGGCGAACAATGTTCTTGTTAGCCTAACCCTAGATAATGGAGTTACAGGTTATGGAGAAGCTGCACCTTTACCTCCTTATAATGGAGAAACGCAAGCGGATGCGCTTAAGGTACTAAACCACGCATCAACATGGATCATAGGAAAAGACTGTTCAGATTGGAAAAATTTAGCTTCCGAATTTAGATCCCAGGGTGGAAATAGCTGCGGATCAGCTCAGTGCGCGTTTGAAATGGCACTACTTGATGCACTCACCCAAAGCGATGGCATACCTCTTTGGAAATTCTTTGGTGGTGCTTCAACAGATCTAGAAACGGATATGACCGTAACAACCGGCTCTCCTGCTGAAGCAAAAGAAGCTGCACGTGATATTTTAGCACGCGGGATTAACCAAATTAAAATTAAAGTCGGCGGACCTAAGGGTACCGATTACGATTTAGAACGGCTTGCAGCGATTCGTAGTATAGCACCAACATCTCCACTCATTCTTGATGGAAATGCTGGACTCAGTCGTGAAGCAGCAAAAACGTTAGTCGAAGGACTTAAAAAACTAGCTATTACACCTGCACTGCTAGAACAGTGGCTACCTAAAAATGACCTCGAAGGCATGGGTGAATTAGCAAGGTACAGCGGTTGGCTAGTCGCTGCAGATGAAAGCGTATGTTCTAAAGAAGATGCACAAAAAATTGCTGACCTAAAGGCTGCTCAGGTAATCAATATAAAACTTATGAAAGCGGGTATTGCTACTGCTCTAGATATTGCTTCTGTAGCTAAAAAAGAAGGCTTACGACTTATGATCGGTGGTAATGTAGAATCAATTTTAGCGATGACTGTTTCAGCCTGTTTTGCAGCAGGCTTAGGAGGCTTTTCGTTTGCCGACCTAGATACACCACTCTTCCTTGCTTCAAATCCATTCAAAGGAGGATTTACTCTTACAGGTGGAGCTATATCCGTAGCCCATATTAAAGCAGGACATAGCGTAAGCCCCCTCTAGAACACCTACTATAGGCATGACTAGACAGCAGGCGATTTAATCGCTAAGAATTTAGTAGATGAAGCTTTTCCTTTTTGTAGCAGGACTACTTAGCCTTCAATTAGCTGCTAGAGCAGAGCCCTACGAAGTAGTCATTCGCCATGGTACCATTATAGACGGAACGGGTAAACCAGCCTACTCAGCTGATGTAGCGGTAGATCAGGGTCATATTGTAAAAATCGGTACGATTTTAGAAAAAGGAAAAACAGAAATCGATGTATCCGGTCGTATCGTTTCACCTGGCTTTATTGATGTCCACACGCACGCAGATAATATTGTGCGCTATCCTTGGGCAGAAAATTTCTTACGCATGGGTGTTACTTCAATAGTTGTAGGAAACTGCGGTACTTCAGCATTAGACATCGGTAATCTTTTTAAAGAAATAGAAACAAAGCACATCACAATAAATGTAGAATCACTCATTGGTCATAATACGGTTCGAGAAGCAGCCATGGGAGGAATCTTTAACCGTGCTCCATCCGAAGAGGAAATGGCCAAAATGAAAGGCTTCATAGATCAAGCCATGCGAGATGGAGCAGTAGGATTTTCAACCGGGCTTATTTATCAGCCAGGTGTATTTTCAACGACCGATGAAATCGTAGAGCTAGCAAAAACTATCACTCCTTATGACGGAATCTACGCAAGTCACATGCGCTACGAAAACGCACATATATATAAAGCCTTAGATGAAGTGTTTCGTGTAGCTAAAGAAGCGCATGTAAGAGCAGAAATATCGCATATCAAACTAGCAGGTGAACCAGCATGGGGGCAAGCTCACCAGGTATTGGACTATATTCAAAAAGCACGCTCCCACGGGCTTTCGCTTACAGATGATCAGTATTCATATACGGCGTCCTCTACTACCATGAGTCAACTAATCCCTGATGAAGCAATTGTTAAGGGCGTAGAGGCATTTAATCGCATCATCAACGACCCAATAAGAAAAGCTGCCTTAATAGATCAGATGAAAGCCCAGCTTAAACGTAACGGAAGAAACGACTACACGTATGCAGTCATTGCATCCTTTAGGCACAATCCTTCTTTAAGTGGTTTATCTATTCCTCAAGCAGCAGCTAAACAGTACGGAACACAAAGCCTAGAAAACCAAATTAATGTTATTTTTGATTTATATAGGTTTGGTGGAGCAAGTGGTGTATTTCACGGCATGAACGAAACTGATCTCAAAGTTTTCATGGCCGATCCAAACACCATGATTGCGAGTGACAGCGGCATACGCGAATTCGGTAGAGATGTCCCCCATCCCCGAGGCTACGGAAATAATGCACGCGTCTTAGGACACTATGTAAGAGAGTTAAATTTACTAAGCCTAGAAGACGCTATTCGTAAAATGACGAGTCTACCTGCGCATACATTCAGATTTGAAAAGCGCGGTGAAATTAAAGAAGGCAACTGGGCTGATATTATCATCTTTGATCGTGAAAAAATTAATAGCTTAGCAACCTATGATGATCCTCATCACTACGCTGTAGGCGTGGATGATGTACTCGTTAACGGCGTCTTTGTGATTCAAGGGGGAAAATTAACCCACAATAGACCAGGCATGCCAATTCGTGTTAGTCACCCAACTACAATCGCAACACTTGATGAACTTCAGATTAAATTTAAAACCTTTGTCACCCAGCCACGCTTTGAAGGCGCAAGTTGGGGTATTAAAGTTTCTTCCCTTTCTACCGGTAAAACACTCATTGATTACAACTCAGCAACCAGGTTAAGCCCAGCTTCAAATAGTAAACTTTATACAGCGGCTCTCGCCTTAACCACACTAGGTAGGCAGTATACTATTAAAACCCCCCTTTTAAGTACAGCACAGCCCGATTCAAATCACACGCTACACGGAGATTTAGTAATCCAAGGACACGGAGATCCAAGTTGGAACTTTAGAAAAGAAGATAATAATTTTTGGAGTACCTTTCAGCCCTTTATCACCGTACTTAAAAATAAGCAAATAAACCACATTACGGGAAATATCATCGCGGATTCTACTTGGTTAAAACAACCACCCCAAGGTGCAAGTTGGACGGTTGATGATATGGATTATGATTTTGGTGCAGAAATTTCTGCCTTAACCCTTGCAGATAATTATATTAATATACGTATAACTTCTTCCGATACAATTAATAAAGCCTGCACAGTAGAACTTCTACAACCCCTCTCTGGACTAATAGTCGATAACCAGACAACAACAGGTACGAAAGATTCAAAAAGAGATATAAGGGTACAGCGTATTTTAGGTGAAAATATATTACGGGTTTCTGGTAATCTTCCCTTAGGTAGCTCTCCAGAATCAACCGAAGCCACCATCCCTAATCCAAGTCTTTGGTTCGCTCGCTGCCTAAAAACAGCGCTTATCCAGGCAGGCATTGTCGTAGACGGAGAGGTACAGTCCTACCGCTGGCCAAGTAAAACGGTTAAGGCAGATTACTTACTTGGTGAAATTACTTCACCACCCCTTTCAGAGATGCTAAAAAGTTTCTTAAAACCTTCTCAGAATTTAGAGACTGATCTCATTTTCGCTCAAGTCGGAGAATCAAAACGTACCACGCAAACACCTGCCTGGATAAGAACAGATGAACTAGCAGTTGATGCATTAAACGAGTATTTAGCTAACATACATTCACCTTCTGATGCTGTTCAATTTGATGAAGGATCAGGATTATCCCGAAATAATCTCACAACGGCAGCAGCTACAGTTAACTTACTTTCGAACATGTCTAAGGAACCTGCTTTTTCTGTCTTTTATGACGCGCTACCGATTGCTGGCGTAGATGGCTCACTTATAAGACGCATGCGAAATACTCCAGCACAGGGCAATCTGCATGCGAAAACAGGTGGGCTTCGCTGGGTTAGCTCATTATCGGGTTATGTCACGAGCCTATCTCACGAAAAGCTCGTATTTAGCTTTATTCTCAATCGCCATGTCTCAACCCCTGAACACCGTAATACGGACGATTTAGATCAACTCAGTTTGATGCTAGCTCGGTTTGATGGAAGCTCCTTAAAATAAGCAAACTTGGGGCTCGTTTAAGGCCATTTGCGTGATTTTGAAGCAATTTCGGCATGTAAATTGCACTTGGCTAATGTCTCAAGCCAGACAATAATACCTGCTTAGACACACACCAACCCAATAAGTTATAAAACACTAACTATGCAAAAATATCATAGCCTTATAGTATCCAGATTATTCCTCCTAGGATTAAGTCTGTTTCTTGCCCTAGGATTAATCAGTGTACATGCTGCTGAACCTACCGCAACTCCATCAACTGCTACTGCTTCATCTGATAGTGAACCAGCAAAACAGGATGATGTCGTTAAACTTGAAAAGTTTGTAATCACCGGTTCTAGCATCAAACGCGTCAGTGACGAAGGTGCACTACCACTTGATGTATTTACTTATCAAGAAATTGAATCCAAAGGTATCACTAGCGTTGAGCAGCTCATTAGCCAACTCAATGTAAATGGTAATGCCATGGACAATATGGCGAGTAATAGTGACGTTGTTACTTCAGGTACATCACGTGGTTATAACGGTGTCACCGCAGCAAACTTACGCTATCAAGGATCAAACGCTACACTCGTACTTTTAAACGGACGCCGCGTTTCACAAGGTGGTCTAAACGGTGCAGGTGTCGTGGATTTGAATTCGATTCCTTTTGAAGCAATTCAACGTGTTGAAATCTTAAAAGACGGAGCCTCTTCAACCTATGGTACAGAAGCGATCGGTGGTGTTATTAATTTCATCACACGTTCCGACTTCCAAGGTTTAATTTTAAACTCTGGATTTGATGCAACCCAAGAAGGTGGCGGCAATATTTATCGTTACTCATTAATTGGCGGCTACGGTAATCTAGCTAAAGACAAATTTAATATCATGGCATCACTTTCCATGACACAAAGTATGCTACTTTTAGGTACTCAGCGCTCATGGGTTAACACACAACAACCTGATCGCGGTCTCTCAGCAGATACGCGTGGTACACCATTTGCTACACTAAATGGTATTTCCAGTATTACAAACGTACTTAGCGGCGCATCCAAAAGCTCATTCTTCGATACTAATACAGGACTTAATGTTTCTACAGTTAATACACTAGTACTCAAAGGACCTTCGGCATTAGCAGGAACAGGTATGTACCCATATGACTGGCAACTCTGGTCGAACGCATCTGCTGAATATGGCGCTACTGTTGATACAGGTAAGGTTGCAGCACTTCAACAGCCTGTAAAAAATACTAATTTAATTACTCGTGGTAGCTACAAATTGGGTGACAACATTATTACCCTTGAAGGAACTTTTGGTCGCTCAGTATCCAATAAATTCTTCTCGGCTTCACAAATCACAAGTTCTGCAACCGCTACAACAACAAATCCTAGCGGAGGTTCACTACCAAACCCGCTTTATAATTTAGCTTACCCAAGTACTGGTGCAGATTACGCAAACGTATTTAGTACGCTTGTTCAGTACTTCCCACAATTAGCAGTAAATAACGGAGCTCCTATGCCAATCCGTTGGCGCTTCTACCCTGCAGGAGATCGTCAATATGCTACACACTCTGACTCTGATCGTGTACTCTTATCTTCAGAAGGACCTCTTTCATTTTTCCCATCAGGATGGGAATATCGTACAGGTATTTCACGCTCAGAAAGTAAAAGCTATTCAATCTTAACTAGTGGTTACTACTATACCCAAGGTTTTGCTAATCTGATTAACACTGGAGTGCTCGATCCATTCAGCTTTACACAGACACCAACTGCTATGAACGCGCTACAGCAGTTCTCTGCAGCAGGAGTTAGACTTTATAGTGGTGAATATACGACAAGTGAAGCAGATCTTACCCTATCTGGTCCACTGGCAAAACTTCCTGCAGGACAACTTATGTCTGCATTTGGTTTTGATTACCGTAAAGACTCTTACGGCATGAGTGGCGACACAGACCCAAACCTGATGACAGAAGCAGGTCTAATTGCTAACGCACCATTTGATAATATTAACGCAACTGGTGGCGCACTAGAGCGTACAGTACGCGCTGAATTCGCTGAATTAGATGTACCTATCGTACACGGCGTAAACTTTGATCCATCTGTTCGCTCAGATCTTTATAGTGGTTTTGGTCGTACGACTAATCCGAAGTATACCCTTCGTATTGCTCCAACCGACTATTTCTTAATGCGTGGTTCTTATAGCACTGGCTTTAGAGTTCCAAGCTTCGCTCAAGAATATTATCCAACAACAATAAGCCCTGGTACTGCAGCTATAACAGATCCAGTAACAAACACACAGGTCACAAACTACAATATTTGGACAGGTGGCAAAACAACATTACAACCTGAAACAGCGATTATGCGTTCATATGGTTTTGTTGCACAAGCTAACAAGCACCTATCCTTTAGCGTAGATTGGTGGGATATTAACCGTCAAAATACGATTGAATCACTTGGTGTAACAACGATCCTAGCTAACTATAAACTTTTCCCAGATCGCCTTATTCGCGATAGCTCAGGCAATCTAACAGCAATTGATAATACTTATTTAAACGCTGGGGAAAGTATCACCAAGGGCATTGAATATGGCATTAATGGCGATACAATGATCCATGGTGGTAAACTTATGGTCAGTGTTGATTTATCTGACCTTGTTAAGAAAACATCCCGTTTAGTAGCAAGTGCTCCATTCGATGGATCTGAAGTAGGTAGATTCGTACACGGCACATACGGAGAACTAGGTATTAAATATAAAGCCACGACTAACATTACATATGCACGTGGCAGATGGTCAGCTTCACTTACAGACATTTACCGTTGCGGCTATATGGACCAACAAGAAGGAAATATTTTTACAGGAGCCTACTATCCACTCCCTGTTAACTATAGTCCAAAAGTTAAGCCATATAACCTTGATAACTTGATGGTCAGTTACAAAGACTTCTACATCAAGGATCTTACTCTAAATGTTGGTGTTAAGAATATCTTCAATATCCACCCTCCATTTAGTGCTTACTATGATACTAACAGCGGCGCAGGTAGCGATTGGGATCCTCGTGTAGGCGACCCACGTGATCGTTCATTTGTAGTATCCGGAAAATACAAATGGTTCTAATAGCGTAATTTCAGTATACATTACTAAGGGCGATTCTTTACTGAGTCGCCCTTTTTGTTTAATTGAAACACAATCTACCTAACACACAAATTAGAGATTAAAGATTTATCAGCTACTTAAGACCTATACAGATTATTTACACCTAAGAATTCTTACCCAGCAATAAAAGCTAATCGCTAGTAGTAATTTTGATATATCGTTCTTTTATTCACGTTCACTAAGCATAAGATCAATAATCGTTCCAACTGGAACACTGCCATACTTTAAAAATCTTTCGTTAAAGTTTTCTGCCGAATAGCCCTCGCCCTCTTCTTTTTTTATTTTATCTCTAAAGGCTAATATTTGTGAGAATCCTGAAAAATAGCAGGTTAATTGAACGCTACTTAGCTGAGCTCTTCTCCACTTTATAGCAGCTTCTTCCTCAGACTGAAACCCATCATGAACAATTAACTTTTTAATTTCCGTCTCACCCATAGTTCCCTCATGTACTTCATGATCTACGATAGTGTTAAGAACAGACCTTAAATACCATTTCCAATACATAAGCATCAGCTCAGGAGCATTTCTGCCCCATCCACTTTCTAGCATCATACGTTCACTAAATACAGCCCACCCCTCAATCATCGTAGAATTACTAAATACAGCACGAATACGGCTAGGTGACTTATTCGCATGTTGTAATTGCACCAAATGACCAGGCATAGCTTCGTGGATAGTAAAAATTTGTGTAGTCCAATCATTGTACTCTCTAAGTAAACTTTCGACCTTATCAGAAGGATAAGTATCAGGTGGAATAATATTAAAATAACCCGGTGTAGCTGCATCGTAAGGGCCAGGAGATTCAGCGTTACCAAATGAGATACCACGCATATAAGCTGGCATTTCTCTTACCCCTAAGGGTAATGATGGATCTAGTTTAACTAAATGGTTTGCTTTAACGAACTGTGTTAAATCAGCAAGTAATACCCTGAGATGCTTAACATACTGGCTAGGATCACTATGCTGTCTTGATACGACATCAATCACTCTAGCTATTTTTAACATCTTATCCTGAGGTTTAACTTCATCTTTAAGGTACTTAGGCCATAATGTATCAGCTAAGGCATCCATTTTATTTATAACAGAGTCTTTCTCGCTTAAAGCATGTTGATACAATGCCTCGGCACCTAGACTGCCAGGGTTTTCAAAACTAAATTTTTCATTATATAGTTTAGCTCCTAATCTAAATGAACGTCCGCCTGTTTTACCAAGTGAAACCTGTACTTGATTAAGCCAAGTTATATAATCTGTGATAGCATTTCTTGCAGACAAAAGCGCTGCTAAGAATTGCTCCTTTTCGTGAGATGATAATCCAGATTCTTTTACTTTTTCCTCTAAACTCTTCCCTACCATCTTAAGGGCTCCTTGATTTTGATCTATTGCTAATTGGGTGTGCACAAAGCTAGGATTTTTTACACTCAACTTAGCTGCAGCATAATAATCAGGAACCCTACTAAGTCGTTTATAAATGACCCTCAGTCTATTATCTAGCGAAGTATAATTGCTTTCTAGTAAACGAGCAATAGGTCCAGCTATATTGTAGTGGGATGGATTCCACTCCCACTCTTTCAAAGTATTAAGCTGCCATAAGCTCGTTCTAAGCTCGAGATCTATAACAGCCCAGTCACTTCGGTTGCTAGAATTTAGAGTTTTGGGTTCATATGCATGTAGTTTATTTTCCCATGCGAGTATGAAGTATTCTGCATTCTTACGAGATTCTTCGTTGGGAATAACTGTCTGATCTGCATAATTATAATAGCCCTCATAAATTGCGTTATCAGGATTTTGTTTCCAGTAGGCATCTAAAAAATGTTCGCCGAACTCCTTGCTAAAGGACTGATCTATATCGCTATTAGCTAATGTCTGAGACTTAGCAATAATTGCGCATGTCAAAACGAGAAAAGTTAAAAAAATAGGACGAATAGTTGATATTTGCATTATTTAGATAATGGGGTATTATTAGTAAATTAATTTAATACTATAATATGTCTACTCCAACTAATATACAAGGTACACGAAACAAATGTGGCTGCGGTAAAACCAAAGATCCACAAGGCTATTGCGATGGTTCACATGCTAAGCCTGTCCAAGATACACGTAAAAAATGTGGCTGCGGCAAAACTAAGGATCCGCAGGGTTACTGCGATGGTTCACATGCTAAGTAATTTTAAGCTTTTAAAAAACCCGCATTAATGCGGGTTTTTTTATGCCTTATGCTTAATCTCTATACCATCCACTAGTATCAGTATTTTTAGGTGCCGATGCTTTAATATGCTCTGCTATCATTCTTATGAGTTCATCATTACTCATAGGCTGCCAGCCATGATGTGATCCTACAGGACCATAGTGAAAACTGGCTGTATTATGTGGATTGGTAGTGTGTGCTAGATATTCCTCAAAGAGATGAACTGCTAAATTAGAATAAAAACTGTCCGTTTCAGCAGCGCAGATATAGAATTTACCGCTTAGCTTTTCTCCAATTATAGTCCAATTTCTAGCTAGGTAGTCTCGTAAATCAAAGCCGTTCTCACGCATTTTTTCAGCTACGGCATGATCTATTTTCCCCGTAGTTAAGTCCCACACATTTAGGGGATAACCATTTTCATCAAACGTTGTGTGTTTCCACCACTCAAAACGACTATCTTGCATTGCGATAACTTTAGCACGTTGACTACCGTTTTTATTCATTAAGCCACCGCCAACAAAACCTTTTTCGTTTTTTTCAATAAATGCATTGTCTTCTTGATAGATATTAACCCCGCCATAATAGAGTCTAAAATCAAGTGGATCAGGTGAGAATGCCCACGCTCCATTAAAAAATTCGGGATGATATATTTGTAAAGCTAGAGATTCCCACCCTCCTGTAGAACTACCCGTTAGTGTACGAGCATAGGGTTGCTTAATAATTCTAAACTTATTTTCAATCTGTGGTATTAACTCTTGCATAATCGCATCCCCATACGGACCGCAATTAGGAGAATTAACTGCATAAGAATCATCGAAGTAAGGCGTAGGATGCTGAAACGTTACGATTATAACCCGAGGAAACTTTTCGGATAGCCAATGTTCAGAAAATGTTTTTTTAGATTCTGCATTTTTAGACTGAGCAATGCCCTTATTTTCGATTGAAGGATCTTGAAAGCCAAAAGGTGAACCAATACTAAAGTGATTTTGGACATATACGACCGGATAATACTGATTAGGGTGCTCATCATAACCCTTTGGAAGTAAAATAGTCGCACCTAAATACATAGGGTGACCCCAGAACTTACTGATCAAAGGACTTTCAAATTTAATTCGCTTAACCCATTTCGTATCCTCTGGAATTTCAATAGGTGCAATCGTGTGACTGAGTATTAATTGTACCGAATTAGCTGATTTTTTTGAAACATGAATATGCTCTACTTGGCTGTAGGTATTTCCGGGAGAGCGAGCAAAGTTCTGCCCTTCCCATTGATCCATATGAGCCCAGATTATATGTCCATCCGCACGTTTAAATTCTGTATACCGATTAAACAGGGCCTGAACATAATAATCCCCTTCTGGTAAATCACTCAGTTTAAGCTCTGGACTGCCTACTGCTTCACTATCCATGACAACAGAGCTACCTGGCTTCCAGGAAAGAACATCCTGAGCAAAGAGACTTTTACTTCCATCAATTCTAGGCTCTGCCGTTGCATTGGTACTTACATATAAATACAAACGTCCACGGAGTGTTTCTGATTCACTTGAAGGTCGAACAACTTCAATCGCACCGACTTGACTCACTCCCTCTGCTCTTAACTGTATAAAACAAGCTAAAGCAAACATGCCGACAAAAGATAAAGAACGTAAATAAATAAATGGCTTCATTGGGGTATTAAAATAAGACGCTAGTAACCCTATCTAAATTACCCCTATTTCCCAATTAAATACTGTTCTTTGATAGCTATAATTAAATAGTAACAACCTAGAATAGCGATAGTCCCCGAAACAGCGGCTATCACTAGCCTTAAGTAATTAGCCTCAAGCCGTTTTCTGAGGTAATAAAAGGCTGCGAATAAAGGAAGGACAACGAGTTGATGCCCACATTCAACTCCACAACTAAAAGATGCGAGTGATATCCATGTACCTATAGGTGGGAGACCGGCCATGGCATCTAGCAATCCTCCAGCAAAGCCTAGTCCATGAATTAGACCAAATCCGAAAGCCACACTTAGCCTAAAAAGTGAATGCGTTCTTTTCGGCCAAAAAACATTTTCTAGTGCGATGAAAATGATGCTAAGTGCAATCACGGGTTCAACAATACTAGACGGCAGCCTAACGATTCCAAATACACATAAAATAAGGGTTAGTGTATGCGCTAAAGTGAAAGCAAGGATAACACTTACCATTTCCCAGAGACTTAAAGTAACGACTACAAGTCCGGATATAAATAAAAGATGATCATAGCCGGTTAAAATATGCATGATCCCATGCTTAAAATAATCTTTTGCTATATGCATAGGTGATTGTGCGTGCGGCTCGATCTGATGGATTTTATTTATTCCAATATCCGGATGAAGACCTGTAGGAATATTTACCGCCTTCGATGTTAATAAAAACGTACTTAAATTAATTGCGTCTGATTTAAAACGAACAACATACGTTACACTCCATTTCAGTCCCGCGGAGTACTCCCACTCGTTAAGCATTGACTGCTCAAGGATAAGTTCGGTTGGGTTTTTTTCTAAAAGAGGAAACTCGTACTCGTATTGGTAAAATGTACTTTCAGGATTTTGTATAACAAGCGGCTCTTTAACTAACCGAAATACTCCAGGTAAACTTAATCCCGATGCACGCAACGTTAGATGCTTTAAAACATAATAAGCATGCTCTCCTACTGCCTGTTTCGATACTTTTCCGCCACTTGATTCAGTTTGATTTCCATGTGCTACCTGAATCTCTTTTTCGCTAACATCGATTGCGAGAAGAACTCGATTACTCTCACATTTTAACCAAAGACTATTCTGAAGTAGAGGATGCGAATAACATTTAAATTCAAAAAGGATAGTCCCGAGTAAGAGGAATAAAATGAATTTAAACTTTGGGAAGATCACGGTGCTTTACTAAATCGAATTAAGTACGAATCACTGCCTCAAATGTAGTTCAAAGCACCTTAAAATCAGATTAAGAAAGACGTAAAAATCAAAATAGTTTCTTACCAACAGCATACTTAGATACTTGAAGGCCAAGTATATTAGATAAGGTAGGAACAATATCTTCAACGGAAACTGGCTTATGAGAGACTTCAGGTTTTATTCCAACACCGTACCACAGTTGTGGTACATGCGTATCATACTCCCAAGGAGTACCATGATTTGTTCCTGCTATTGTTTTATCAATCACATAGGGTTTTAATATGTATACAACATCACTACTTCTGCCTGGAAAATAACTGCGCTGAGATTTTGCCAAAAGGGTGGTTCCTACAGGAGTGCTTGTCAGTTCACTACTCGCATAAGCCGTATAAATTTGTGGGAAAGTAAGCAGTACCTCTTTAATAACTTTTTCGGCTTCAGCTTGTGTTATACCTTTAGCTTTTAAAGCCGAAGGATGAAGTGTGTAACCAAAGTTGTCTCGCTTACACCAAAAATCATTAACAGGAGGTTCCCCAAACGCTTTTACAAGTGCTGCTTGAACCGTTTTATCAAGTAAAGCGGTGTTTAGACGAGAAGCAGTCTTTTTAGCTTCTGGATCTGTAACTCTCTCTGGAGCAGGACTAGCACCGTGATCGGCAGTAAGTACAATAAGACAATGATCTAAGCCTACGTGACTATCTAAGTAAGTAAGTAGTTGTGCGATTGAACGGTCTAAGCGCACCACACAGTCCATCAATTCTTGACTATCTATGCCATATGCATGACCTACAAAATCAATCTGGGAAAACCCAACACAAAGCATGTCGGGTGTCGCATGATTGCCTAAATTTTCTGCCTGTATTGCTTCTTCTACAAATAATTCAAGTACGTCTGTACTAAAAGGCGTCACATCAAACGCTTCATAGAAACTAGGCCCAATATAACCCTGGGAGCCTGTTATCTTCCTTGGAAATACTTTACCTAAACCATGAAAATCAGACTCTCCAGGAGCATCGTCTGGTCCTTGCACTTTCACATATTCTTTTTCAGGTAATAGACGGTCCCATGTTTTTCCAAAATAGTCGGTTACTAAGTGTCTTTCATTAAAGCCACTCGCCCACGTTGGTAATTCGTTCATGTAATACTTAGAACTGATAAAACGGTCATTCTCTAACCAGTAAGCCGCATTCGCTTTTTTGCCTCCCATTAAAATCGAAGCACGATCCTTATTAGCAATGGATATAACATGACTCGATTCTCCGTAGGACAACTTGAGTTCGTCTCCTAGTGTATTAACGAGTAAGTTACGGGGAGACCTTCCGGTGCGTGACTCGAGTAACTTACCACCTGGTGCATGTTGTGTTGATTTAGATGCACCAATAAGTGCTGAAGCCTCGTCTTCAACACAGTTTTTCTGATGCCAGTCAGTACGATCTAACCAATCATTACCGGCAATACCATGAATATTGGCATTAACTCCGGTTGCTATCGTAGCATGTCCTGGTGCTGTTTTAGTCACTGCATGCTGGTAATGACAATTCGTATAATCTAAACCGTGATCTAGAAAACGATTAAAGCCACCCTCAACGAAATAAGGCTTAAAACGTTCTAAATAATCATACCTAAATTGGTCGACACTAATCACAACGACCAATTTAGTTTTATGAGAAACGTCTCCTGTTAAGCCGTGAGGTGATTGTTCCTGAGCCCAGAGATTTGATACTACAAAAAGACTAAACAGAAAGTATTTATTCATTTTCTAGATGTTCTACTCTAGAAATTATTTTCTAAACGGAAAGCTTATATCTTCGTATTACTTTAAATCTACGATAAGATCATGTAACGAACCTGTGAACTTATAAGGAGACTCATAAGCTTTACTTACAGGCGACGCGAAGGATTGTCCCACACCAAATGAACCCATCATTTTGAGTCCTCCAGTAATATCAAAACCGAATTTTTCAAAACGTTTTTCTCCTACTAATTCAACATTAATATAGAGTTTTCCTGTGCCACCTACTCCTTCTTCTGAGCGGATGTACTCGAAAGCTAGTTCTACCTCGCCAGAAGGAATCTCCTTAGATGATACCAAACGTTCATGGTCGAAGGTTATGTTATTTTCGTATATCAAGTGATTATCTTTGATATAAAGAACAAACCCTCCTGCTCGGCTACCATCACTAATAAGTACGCCTTGAGCTCCTTTAGAAGGTATCGTGACATGCGCTGTAATCTTATGCGAAACGCCAAATTTTGGAGCAGCAAAAGGTTGCATACGAGGTAAGCCCATATGGTAGACAAAATGTTTTTTCTCACCCGTAGACACCGGCATATCAGCCCTCATCGTTCCACCACCTAAAGGATATATATTATTCCTCAGAGCTTCGTGTTCAAAGAGCTTTTTTAACTCAGTTAATTTTGCCGGATTTGTTGATGCCAAATCGTGAGCTTCACTAAAATCATCGCTGATATGATATAACTCCCAAGCATCTTTATCAAATCCACTGTCTTTAATTCTTGAACCTGTTTTCCACGGAATAGTATGCCGTGCTGCAGCAACCCAACCATCCTGATAAATCGAACGATTACCCCACTGTTCAAAGATTTGAACATGATGATTTGAAGGAGCATTGGCATCAAAAAAAGTTTGATCAAAGCTAACACCATTTAATGGTAATTGCTTAATTCCATCTACACTTTCAGGAGCCTCTATTCCTGCTACAGCATAGATTGTTGCAGCAATATCGTTAACGTGAGCAAACTGAGAACGTAATCCACCTTTATCCGTTATTTTACTAGGCCATGAAACAACAAGCGGATTTCTCGTTCCCCCGAAGTGGGAAGCAATTAATTTTTGCCATTTAAAAGGAGTGCATAAAGCCCACGCCCATCCAGATGCGTAGTGATTTTCGTGGAGCGGCCCACCTAGCTCATTCATATGAGCTAAGCGTTCATTAACTGAAGCTAAGCCATCTTGTTTTGTATGAAAATCATCGTTGCCTTCTAAACCACCTTCGCTACTCGCTCCATTATCTCCAGCAATATAAAATATAAGTGTATTGTTACCCGTGCTAGTGGAATGAGCTGCGTCTATGAGACGACCTACTTCGTAATCTGTTTGCTCAAGAAAACCTGCATATACCTCCATTTGATGAGCTAGAATTTTCTTCATATCTGCAGAATAACTATCCCAGCTAGGTAGCTCTTTAGGACGTGGTGTTAATTCTGCGTTAGCTGGAATAACACCCAGTTTTTTCTGATTTTCAAAAATTTGTTCGCGGAGCTTATCCCAACCTTGATCAAACTTACCCCTGTACTTCTGAATCCACTTATCAGCTACTTGAAGCGGTTCATGCGTAGCACCAGTTGCGAAATATAAAAAGTAAGGTCTATCTGAAGCAATTGAGTCATGGGTTTGTATCCATGAAATAGCATCATTAGCTAAATCATGTGTTAAATGGTACTGTGGATTATGCTTATTCGGCGCTTCAACAGCCGTTGTATTACGATATAAAATCGGATCATATTGATCAGCTTGCCCGTTTAAGAATCCATAAAAGTACTCAAATCCGACACTCGTTGGCCAACGATCAAACGGACCTGCTGGAGTAATTTCCCAGGTTGGCGTGTTGTGCCATTTACCAAACGCAGCCGTACTATAACCATTACGGCGCAGTACATCTGCAAATAAAGCTGTATTCTTTTTTAAGACGCCATCGTATCCAGGAAAACCACCGAAGCCTACGACACCAAATCCAGCAACATGATCATTACGACCAGTCAGTAGTGCAGCCCGTGTTGGGGAGCATTGGGCACTTACATGAAATTGATTGTAGCGCAGTCCCTCAGAAGCGAGCTTATCAAGTTGTGGCGTTTTTACTAATCCACCAAACGTTGAGGTTGCTCCAAAGCCTGCATCATCAAGTAAAACAACGATGATATTGGGGGCACCTTGCGCAGGATGAACGGCTTTAGGATAAGCCGGGCTTGAATCCTCTAAGGATTTCCCAACGACACCTTCAAAAGCAGGGTCTTGTTTAGGTAAGCTACCTGCAAAAACAGTACTTGTTGCTAAAACGGCTACTACAAAGCCAAGAGAAAATGGGGCTTTTTTCATCGTCCCCATATGAAGCTAAATCGAGTGTAAGAACAAGAATCGATTTAGCAGAACCGTATCGCCTTTATGTCCGATGCCGCTTACTTATCCTGCGTCAACCGTCTGTTTTTTAGCAGGCTTTCCATTGATACAAAAAGGACATGATTTTTCAAAAACGTAATCAGGGCTTTTTTGATCCTCGATCGTGAGTGGCATTTGGCAGCAGTAGCAAAGAATGGATTCTGTTTCTTTAAGCTGTGGATCCACACCAACTCGTCTATCAAATACAAAACATTCACCGTCGTAGTGAGCGCCGCCACATTCTTCAAAGTACTTTAAAATTCCACCTTCAAGTTGGTAAATTTGTTTAAAGCCTTGTTTTTGCATAAATGGCCCTGCTTTTTCACAACGAATACCACCCGTGCAAAACATAACGACTGGTTGATCTTTGAGTGCTTCTGGAAGTTGTTCTACCGCTTTAGGAAAGTCTCTAAAATGATTTATCTTGGGATTAAGAGCTCCACGGAATGTACCTGTACGCATTTCATATTCATTACGTGTATCAAGGAGCGTGATAGGCTTACCTTCATCTAACCACTGTTTTAATGTCTTGGGTGGTAACTTAGGCGCTGTGTAGCGAGCTGGATCAATACCCTCCACACCAAAAGCGATGATCTCTTTTTTTAGCTTCACCAGCATTCGCTTAAAAGGCTGCCGATCACTTATACTCTCTTTTGGTTTTAAATCTTCAAATCCTGGAATCGATCGTAAGAGTTCAACAAGCTCTTCCACGGGCTTTCTTTGCCCTGCGACAAACACATTTAATCCTTCTGGGCTGATAAGCACGGTCCCCTTTAGCCCACGCTCCAAACTAAAGGCAAGTACGCGGTCGCGTAGAGCAGGCATATCCGTAATCGGATTAAACTTATACATCGATATATTAAGGATCTCTTCCATAGGAGGTAGCTTGTAAAGCGTACGTCAGAATCAAAAAAAAGCGCCCTACTCGCAAGTATGATTTTAGGAGCGACGGATGGCTTGCCTGACACATTAATTAGGGTAAGCTTTATCTTTATCCAATGAACACTTACCTCACCTACGGCGTAGTATGCGCATTTTCTAACCTCATATTAAACGTTATCTTATACATATTAGGTTTTCATTCAGATCCAGCAAAGCTAGCTACCGCTAATATCATGAGCAGTGTGCTATCGATCGGCATTTGCGCTACCACCGTTTATCTCGGTCAAAAAGCTATCGATCAAAAAGTTCCTGCTGATCAACCCTTCGGTTTTGGCCAAGCTTTTCTTGCAGGCTTTTTAATTTCCGTAGTTGCAGGTGTCGTAGGCATTTTAACGAACTACACCTATATGGTGTACATCAATCCGAACTTCAAAGACGTCATCATTCAATCGCAATTAGACAAATTAGCTGCACGTGGTGTTTCAGGTACCGCACTTGATAACGCAGAAAAAGGAATGCGCATGTTTATGAAACCCATGATGCAATCCGTTTTTGCTGTATTTGGTACAATCTCGATTGGATCACTTGCTTCACTCGTGACCTCCTTCTTCACCAAGAGAAGCGAGAAAAAGTAACCACTTTTTTAAGTTACTTAAGCATTAGACTGGAGGCGCGGGTCGGAATTGAACCGACGCATAGAGCTTTTGCAGAGCTCGGCCTTACCACTTGGCTACCGCGCCACATCCAGACTGAAGGAACAACCTTACTGATAACATTTGATGCGTCAAGCGCGCCTATTCAGGAGCTTTTTACACTTCCAAGTTGCCTGCCTGCCTTAATTTACAACATATAAGGATATGGCCAAAACGCTTTTAGTCACAGGATCATCTGGGTTAATTGGTTCAGAAGTAAGTGCTTATTTCTCACGTGAATTAGGTTATACAATTCATGGTATAGATAATAATCAACGTGCTGTATTTTTTGGACCCCAGGGCGACACTCGCTGGAATCAGAAACGCCTTGAAAATGAACTCCCTGGTTTTGTTCATCATGAACTAGATATACGTGACCGTGCCAAAGTCTTAGCGCTTATTGAGTCGATTAAACCACATGCGATTGTTCATACCGCTGCACAGCCGAGTCACGACCGAGCAGCAGCAATCCCCTTTGATGATTTTGACACGAATGCAGTTGGCACTCTGAACCTACTTGAGGCCGTAAGACGACACTGCCCTGAATCCGCTTTTGTACATATGAGTACAAACAAGGTTTATGGTGATGCGCCTAACCGAATCGCTATGAAAGAAGAGGCAACACGCTGGGACTACGCAGATCCCGCGTACTCCCATGGAATTCCTGAAACTTTCACAATTGATCAATCTAAGCACTCCCTTTTCGGAGCCTCAAAAGTGGCCGCGGACGTCATGGTGCAAGAATATGGCCGTTATTTTAATATACCAAGCTGCTGTCTTCGTGGCGGTTGTTTAACGGGGCCTAATCACACAGGTGTAGAACTGCACGGTTTTTTAAGCTACTTAGTTAAATGTAATTTAGAGTCCAAAGAATACCGAATCTTTGGCTACAAAGGAAAACAAGTCAGAGATAATATCCACTCTTTAGACGTAGCACGGTTCATAGCAGCCTTCATCGCGAATCCTCGTGCAGGAGAGGTCTATAATTTAGGCGGAGGAAAATCAAATAGCGTTTCGATTCTTGAAGCTTTCAAAATTGCAGAATCTTTCACTGGCAAAAAACAAATCAGCACCTACGTTGAAGAAAATCGCGCTGGTGACCATATCTGCTACTACTCTGATCTTCGCAAAATGAAATCCCATTATCCATCGTGGGAT
>Ga0316229_1001787_pt1 | contig 20547 bp, 17 predicted proteins | sample TBH18023metaG_FD_206011 | JGI IMG/M metagenome (GOLD analysis project Ga0316229, IMG submission 206011) | Freshwater microbial communities from Trout Bog Lake, Wisconsin, USA - TBH18023 | ecosystem: Environmental > Aquatic > Freshwater > Lake > Hypolimnion/Profundal zone | place: USA: Wisconsin... | reverse complement strand
CAGGCCCTGCTGGCCGAGAGCGAGGAGATGGCCTGGATCGCCACCGAAGGCAACGCCTTCAACCACGTCACCGACCGGGTCGCGGACGTCGAGGCGCTGGCGCTGGCCCAGAAGGCCCTGGGCCGGCCCATGAAGGAGACCGTGGAGCGCTCCGCCAACGGCCGGGTGCTGCAGACCGCGTTCCGGGCCGCTCCGGTGGAACGGACCTTCCGCGCGGCCGAAGGCCACCTGGTGGTCGCGACCGTGCCCGGCTCGTTCTTCGAGTTCATCACCCGCAGGCCCAAGCCCGACGGGCGCCTGGATCTGAGCTTCGACACCAGCAACGCCCAGGCCATCTTCAAGATGACCTCGCCCGGAGGAGAGTAGGCATGCAGAACCCCGCCAGCATCCAGGAGGAACTCGCCGCCCTGATCGGGCCGGCGGCCGTCCTCACCGACCCGTCCGACCTGGAGAAGTACGAGACCGGCTGGCGCTACGGCAAGGGCAGGGCCCTGCTGGTGGTCCGGCCCGCCAGCACCGCCCAGGTGTCCCAGGTGCTGGCCTTCTGCCGGGAGCGCGGCCTCCGGGTGCTGCCCCAGGGCGCCAACACCGGCCTGGTGGGCGCCTCGGTGCCCGACGCCGGCGGCCGCATGGTGGTGCTGAGCCTCGAGCGGCTCAATCACCGCCTGCAGCTGGACGCGCTGGACCGGACCGTGACGGTCGACGCCGGCCTGCTGCTCAGCGCCCTGAACGAGGCCCTGGCGGAGCATGGGCTGACCTTTCCCGTGGACCTCCCGGCCGATCCGCAGATCGGCGGCATGATCGCCGCCAACACCGGCGGCGCGCGGCTGCTGCGCTACGGCGACGTGCGCCGCAACCTGCTGGGCCTGGAGGTGGTGCTGGCCGACGGCCAGGTGGTGGACGCCCTGACCGCCCTGCGCAAGAACAACACCGGCCTGGATTTCAAGCAGCTGTTCACCGGCACCTCGGGGGTGTTCGGGGTCATCACCGGCGCGGTACTGCAGGTGACCCCGCTGCCGCGCCAGCGGGCCGCGGCCCTGGTGGGCGTACGGCACGGCCCGGCCGCGCTCGGCCTGCTCCAGGCGCTGGAACAGGGCCTGTCCGAGCTGCTCGCCGCCTTCGAGGTGATGTCGCGCGCCGCCCTGGAACCGGTGTTCGGCGGCCACTCCCAGCTGCGCAACCCGTTCGGCGCGACACTCGCGCCCTACACCGTGCTGGTGGAGCTGGCCTCCACCCTGCCGGAATCCGCGCTGGACTTGGCGGACCTGCTGGAATCGGCCCTGGCCGAGCACCTGGAGGGGCACGAGGAGGACATCACCGACGTGATCATGGGGCGGCCCGACGAGTTCTGGGCTGTGCGCCACCACATCTCCGAAAGCCTGCGCGAGGAGGGCCGGGTGCTGGCCTTCGACATCGCCGTGCCGCGCTCCCGGCTGCCCGCCTTCACCGACGCCGTGAAAGCCTGGCTGGCGGCCGAGCAGCCCTGCTTCCGGGTCTGCGATTTCGGCCATTGGGGCGACGGCGGCACCCACCTGAACCTGGTCTGGCGGGAAGCGGACGCGCCCCTGCCCGCCGAGCGGCTGGTGCCCCTGGTGCAGCGCCGGATCTACGATCTGGCCGTGCTGGAGTTCAATGGCAGCTACAGCGCCGAGCACGGCGTCGGGCCGCACAACCAGGCCTGCTTCGATGCCTATACCGGCAAGGCCCAGAAGGCCGCGGGGGCGGCGTTGAAAGCCTGCTTCGATCCGGACGGCATGCTGGGGACGGTGCGGTTGTGGTAGGGGATGAGAAAAGCCGTGTCATTTCTTAATTTCGGTCCATGCTGAAGCCGCAGCCCATTTGCTGGTGTGCCGAGGAGCGTTATGTCCAACGACAAGAAGCCCAAGAAGGCCAAACCCGCGGTCGTTCACGGGGCCACGTCCCGCGGCAGCGATCTGGCCAGCAAGCTCGCCGACAGCGCCGCCAAGAAGACGGCCGTGCCCGCGAGCAAGAAGAAGAAGTAGCTGAACGATCCGGGTCAGCTCCCGGGCTCGGGATCGCAACTGTCCGGGCCCCGGTCGTTTATTTACCCTTATTGCCCCCGCGCGCATGGGCGATGGCGGTGCGGGCGGGCCGGATGCTCTGCTTCTCGGTGGCGCCGGTGCGCGGGCTGGCCTCCTTGCGCTTGGCTGCGTCCTTGGGGATGGCCGTGGGGATGGCCTTGAGGATCTCGGGGGAAACGCGCGGCTTTGCCATGGCCCATCGTACCCCAAGTCGTGAGCGCAGAAGAACTTTTACCATTTCGCCGGTGGTCCGGCATGAGCCGGCGTAACAAAATGACCTGAAAATCGCAGGTCATTTCGTAACGCCGCCTAAACTATGTCAATGACCCCAACTACCCTGCGCGCCGTGATGTCCGCCCTCCTGACCCCCGGGAGCGGATGCCCCTGGGACCTGAAACAGACCCACCAGACCCTGGCCCGCTACCTGCGGGAGGAGGCCGCGGAGGTGCTGGACGCTCTGGCCGAGCACGTGCCTGGGGATCCGGAAGCCGAGCGCCACCTGTGCGAGGAACTGGGCGACCTGTGGCTGCAGGTGGCCTTCCACGCCCAGCTGGCCGAGGACCGCGGCGCCTGGGACCTGGCCGACGTGGAGGCCATGATCGTGGAGAAGCTGGTGCGGCGCCATCCCCATGTGTTCGGCGCGGTCGAGGTGGACGGCGCCGAGGCGGTCCTGGCCAACTGGGCCGCCATCAAGCAGGACGAGAAGGCCGGGCGCGGCGAGGCCACCCCGCCGCGGCTGCTGGAAGGCATCCCGGCCAGCTTGTCGCCCGTGGACGCCGCCCTGGAGATCGGCCGGCGCTGCGCCAAGGTGGGCTTCGAATGGCCGGATATGGAAGGGGTGCTGGACAAGGTGAAGGAGGAGGTGGCGGAACTGCAGGCCGAATCCGATCTGGACCGGGTGGAGTCGGAGTACGGCGACGTGCTGTTCAGCCTCATCCAGTGGGCCCGCTACAAAGGCGTCGATCCGGACCGGGCGCTGCGCCGGCAGATGCGCCGGTTCCAGTCCCGCTTCAGCCACGTGGAGGACTTCGCCGCCGCAAACGGCGGCTGGGCGCGGCAGGACCTGGAAGGCATGGAGGCGGCTTGGCAGGCTGCCAAACGGGCGGAGGCCCGGCCCTGATGGCGGCCCCGCCCTTCTACCTCGTCCCGCTCACCCACGCGACCTGGGACGAGGCCGCGGACTGCGCCCGCAAGCTGCCGCCGGAAGCCATGGCCGAGCTGCGCCTGGACCGGTTTCCCGGGGAGGACCCGGAAGCCATGGTCATGGCCCTGGGCCGGCGCTGCCTGGTGTCCTGCCGCCGGGTGGAAGACGGCGGCGCCTGGCAGGGGGACGAGGCCGGGCGGCTGGAGCGCCTGCTGGCCGGAGCCCGGAGCCGCCCGGCCTGGGTGGATCTGGAGTGGGATCTGCCGGTGCCGGCGGCCCTGGCCGAGTGTCTGCCCCATGTGCGGCTGCTCCGCTCGGTCCACGTCGGTCCGGGGGTGTTCGACCTGGAGCGGCGTCTGGTCGACCTGCCCCGGGGCGACGCCTTCACCTGGGTGGGCCGCGCCGCCAGCCTGGTGGACAACGCCCGGCTGCGCGGGCCGCTGGCCTGGGCCCGGGACCGCAACCTGGCCCTTTCGGCCTTCCTCCTGGGCGCCAAGGGCATCCCCGGCCGCTGCATGCAGGCCGCCTGGGGCGGCAGCTTCACTTACGCCCGGGCCGATGACGGCCCGGCGGCGGCGCCGGGCGAAATCACCCTGGAGCGGATGCTGGGCTGGCGCTGCCACAAGCTGCACGCGGGCTACGGCCTGTGCGGCGTGCTGGGCCAGCCGGTGCTGCATTCCCTGGGGCCCGGCTACCACAATCCGCGCTTCCAGCGCAGCTTCAAGGACCTGCTCTACCTGCCCCTGGACTGCGGCGCAGCGGATGAAGCGGAAGCCGCCCTGGAGGCGCTGGACATTCTGGGGGCGAGCCTCACGACCCCGCTCAAGGAAACCCTGCCGCCCCGGCTGGGCCTGGCCGGCCCGCTGAACACCCTGTGCCGGCGCCGCCCGGGCGAGCCCTGGCAGGGCTCCAACACCGATTACATCGCCCTGGACGCCGCCCTGGCCGGGCTGGACCCCGGGCCGGTGCTGGTGCTGGGCGAGGGCGGGGTGGCCGAGACCACCCGGCAGGTTCTGCGCAGCCATGGCCGGCCCTGCCTGCTCGCCTCCCGCCGCTCGCCGCTGGAGCCGGACGCGGTGCGCGGGTTCGCGCCGGTGGGCGTGATCCAGGCCACCAGGCTGGGCATGGAAGCGGGCGACCCCCTGCCGTTCCCGGAGCTGGTGGAGGCCGCCGAAGCCTCGGCGCGCTGGGCGGTGGAGTGGATCTACAAGGAGGACACCGCCTTCGCCGTCTGGGCCCGGGACGGCGGCCGGCACCTGGTGGCGGGCGCCCAGCTGTTCGCGGCGCAGGCCGCGGGGCAATCGGCCGCCTTCATCCGGGAATGCGGAGGATAGTGGCGTATGCGGCTTCTGCTGGTGGAGGACAAGGACAGTTTCCGGCGGCTGCTGGTCCAGGCGCTGGGCTCGGCCTGGGAGGTCACCGCGGTGGGCGATCCCGGCGCGGCCCTGGCGGCCCTGGCCGAGGCGCCCTTCGAGATCCTGGTCACCGATCTGCGCCTGCCGGGGATGTCCGGCCTGGAACTGCTCAAGGCGGCCAAGCGCCGGCACCCGGCCCTGCGCGCGGTGCTGATGTCGGCCTTCGGCGAGCCCAGGGACATCGTCGAGGCCATGCGCTGGGGCGCCGACGATTTCCTGCCCAAGCCGTTCGACCTGGATCAGTTCGAGGCCGTGCTGGAGCGCACCCGGGCCCTGGCCGAAGCGCCGCCGCCGGATCCGCGCGAGCCCTGGATCATCCACTCGCCGGCCATGCGCGAACTGGACCTGGCCCTGGCCAAGGCGGCCGACACCGGCTTCGCCGTGCTGTTCCAGGGCGAGCCCGGCACCGGCAAGTCCCGGGCCGCCCGGCGCCTGCACGCCCTGCGCCATCCCCAGGCGCCCTACCTGTGCCTGTCGGCGCCCAGCCTGCCGGCAGAGGGTCCGGACCGGCGCCGGCTGGCCCTGCTCCAGGGCGGCAGCATCTACGTGTCGGAACTGGAGGCGCTGGCTCCAGGCGGCTGGGCGCCGCTGGTGCGGGCCATGGACAGCGAGCTGGGCCGGGGCATCCACTGGCTGGGCTCCTGCCGGGAGCTGAACGCCCTGCCGGAGCCCCTGCGCGAGCGCATGGGCGTCATCGCCTTCACCCTGCCGCCGCTGCGCGAGCGCCGGGAGGACATCCTGCCGATGTTCCGCGCCTTCCTGGACGACCGGGCGCGCCAGGACGGGCGGCCCGTGCCCATGCTGGAACGCGGCGTGGAGAAGGACCTGCTCCAGGCCGGCTGGCCCGGCAACCTGAACCAGCTGGCCTGGGCGGTGGCCTACGCCTGGCGCGCCAGCGCCGGACCGCTGCTGGCGCCGGTCCCCACCTTCGGCCGGGGCGCGGGGGAAGCGCTGGTCCTGCCCTGGCCGGCCCCCGGCACCCTGGCCGCCATGCTGGCCTCGGTGGCGCAGGTCGCCTCGGCGGCGCTGGTGCGCAAGGCCATGGAGGGCCACCGGGAGGATCCCGCCCAGGTGGCCCGCAGCCTGGGCCTCGGGCCCAGGCCCTTCGCCAGGATCCTGCGCGAACATCACATTTCCATGGAGGAGGAATGAACGTCAAGGGTGATGCGGTCCCGCCTTCAGAGGTCGCCGTCCAGGCGGTGCGGGATTGCGTCCAGGCCGGGGTGAAGGCGCTGTGCCGGGTGGTGGTGGGCAAGGACCAGGCCGTGCGCCGGGCGGTGGCGGTGATGCTGGCCGGGGGGCACCTGCTGATCGAGGACCTGCCCGGCGTGGGCAAGACCACCCTGGCCAAGGGGCTGAGCCGGCTGATGGGCGGCGCCTACCAGCGGGTCCAGGGCACCAACGACCTGCTGCCGTCGGACCTGCTGGGCATCCACCTGTGGGACGCGGCCAGCCAGGCTTTCCGCTTCCAGCAGGGGCCGGTGTTCGCCAACGTGCTGCTGCTGGACGAGCTGAACCGGATCGGCCCCAAGACCCAGAGCGCGCTGATGGAAGTGATGATGGAGGGCCAGGTCACCCTGGACCGCGGCACCTACCCGCTGCCGGACCCCTTCTTCGTCATCGCCACGCAGAACCCGACGGACCAGGCCGGCACCTTCCCGCTGCCGGAGAGCCAGATCGACCGGTTCGCCTGCGTCCTGCACCTGGGCTACCCCGACGGCGCCGCCGAGCGGCTGGTGTTCCGCGGCGAGGCCGGGGCGGAACGGCTGGACACCCTGGGGCCGGCCATGGACCTGATCGGCTGGCGCCTGGCCCGGAGCCTGGCCCACGGCGTGCACCTGTCCGAGCCCGCCATGGACTACATGGGACGGGTGGTGGCGCGCATCCGCAAGGACAAGGGGTTCTGTTCCACCCGCGCGGCCGGGCACTGGCTGGCCCTGGCCAAGGCCGAAGCCTGGCTCGATGCCCGCGATTTCGTCACCCCGGACGACCTGCAGGCGACCCTGGGCGACGTCATGGCCCACCGCGGCACCGTGGACGACCGCCGGCTCAACCGCGATGACCGGCGCGAGCAGCTCGCCCGCGTGCTCAATGAAGTGCCGGTCGGATGGAAGCCTTAACGTAGAATGGAAACCATGGAGTTCAAACCTGACGCGACCCCTGGCGCCGGCGGGCCCGCCGGCATCGGCGAGGTGCTGCGGCGCGAGCGCATCAATCAGGGGCTGTCGCTGTTCGTGCTGGCCCATGAACTCAACCTCAGCGTGCCGACCATCGAAGCGGTGGAAGCGGAGGACTGGGAACGCCTGCCCCCGGGGCGGGAGCGGCCGCACACCCGGCAGATCGCCGACCGGCTCGGGATCGACCTGGCGTCGTTTCCCGAACAGTGGAGCCAGCTGCCCGGCGCCATGGAGCAGGAACCGCCCGATCCGCGCCGGGACTTCCTGGAGCGGGTGCTGGTGAGCGCCATCACCGTGGGCTCCCTGGCCCTGCTGCTCTGGCTGGTGGTGCCCGGGCCCAGCCTCAAGCGGGCGCCGGCGCCGGCGGCCAAGGAAGTGGAAACCGGACCCGCCCCGTGGACCCCGACCGATCCGGCCGGCCCCTATCCGGTGGTGGGCGAGGTGCTGCCCGAAGTCCCGGTCAATGACGAAGGTGTGCTGATCTCCATGCGCGCCATGGACACCTGCAACGCCGTCGTGCTGGGCCTGCCCAAGGAACAGCAGGACCTGCATGGCGCCTCGGGCCCCGCCCAGCGGCGCACCCTGCGCATTTCCGAACCCTGGCGGCTGCGGGTGAAGGGGCCGTTCACCATTTCCCTCGACAACGCCGGCGTCGTGGCCCTGGAAGTGGCGGGGCGGCACATCCGCCACGGTCGCACCGTCGGCGAACCCTGGCTGGGCCGGTTCGGGCCCCTGGGCGAATGGATCCAGCCGCAGGAAGCGGCGCCCCAGAACCCCCCGACCGCCCCGGAAACCGATCCGGCCGACCCTTCAAGGGAGTAGACGTGCATCCGATCGTCCAGAAGTTCATCGAAGGCCAGCTGCCGGAAAACCTCGCCGCCACCCTGATGGCGGGCAACCTCCCGGTGCCGCCGCTGGACCTGCTCCAGGCCCTGGCCCACGCGGTGTTCCAGCCGACCCGCTACGAGGACAAGGCGGTGGAGACCCTGATGGGCATGCCGGAGAGCTTCCTGGCCAACGCCATCGTCGGACCGGTGCTGCCCGCGGATCCGCTCGGCCTGATCCTGATCCACCGCAAGCAGCCGGGTCTGCTGGAAACGGCGCTGCTGCACGAGAACATCACCGCCGAGTGGATCGAGCGGGCCGTGCCGTTCCTGCCCGGATCGGTCCTGGAAATCCCGCTGAACAACCAGGTCCTGTGGCTGGAACGCCCGGCCATCCTGGACCTGCTGGAGGCCCACCCGGAAGCCGAATACCAGATCAAGCGGCGGGTCAACGAATTCCGCCGCGACGTGCTGCGCCTGATCCCCGCGGAAGTGGCCCAGGAGCGCCTGGAGATCATCGACGAGGTGGAGGCCGGCCGGCTCGACCGCGCCTGGTCCGAGCTGCCGCTGCCCAAGGACAACGCCCACGACGATCCGGCCGATGGCCGCAGCCCGGAACTGCTGACCCGCGACGTGGAGCACGAGACCGGCGAGGCCATTCCGCTGCGGCTGGCCCAGCGGGTGATGAAACTGCGCACCAACCAGAAGATCATGCTGGCCATCAAGGGCGGCAAGGAGGAGCGCACCCTGCTCATCCGCGAAGCCAACCGGCTCATCCAGGTGAACGTGATGCGCAACGGGCGGATCACCGAAGGGGAAGTCACCTTCATCGCCCAGATGCGCAGCGTCAGCGACGAGGTGATCCGGATCATCGCCACCAACCGGGAATGGATGAAGAAATACCCGATCGTCAAGGCCATCGTGCTGAATCCCAAGACGCCGCTGGCGCTTTCCCTGAACTTCTTCAAGCGCCTGATCGACATCGATCTGAAAATGCTGGTCCTGGACAAGAACGTCGCCGAGATCCTGCGCCGGGAAGCCAAGCGCTACCTCGCTGCCAAGACCAGCCATTAATTCCGTTGCTGCGCCGACCCGTTTCCAACGCATTGTTCGGCGGCTTGATGGTCCGGTAATCCCATTGAATTGTTTGTATGTGGGCGGGAAAAAATATAGACGCACGGCAATGGGTCAATCCTTGGAAAGCCGCGCCAACACTGGGAAAAAGTTGACATCAATCTGCTCGTTGCGCCCTGCACTGGGAATGCAGCAGTGCTCCGATCACCTGATTCTCATAGGATCCTCCGGCTTCCCCACAGCGAAATCAGCAGGCTTCGCGGAAAACCTCCCGAGTGCCAAATGGCCCCTCACGATTTTCGCTTCCCGGGCCCGGGCAGGTAGACTGGAACCCTATGGAAAACCCAGCACCCACGCCGCTCCAGGCCTCCCAGTCGCTCAAGGCCTTCGCGGCAATGTTGACCGAGGGTCCACCCGGGCCGGAGCTGTTTGAGGCAATCATCGCTGGCCTGGCAAGCGAACGGAGCCTGGAGCACGCCTGGCTCATCCTGCGCCAGGCGCGCCCGGATCCGGTGCGGTGGGGCGCGTTGCAGGCCCGGATGAAGGCCGAATTGGAGCGCTCCCGGGCCCGGCGCATGATTCTCTGGCAGACCGATCCCAACCGGGTCACCCTGCGCCTGCGCTTTTCGGTGCGGGCTCCCGCCAGCGCCCAGCATCCGGCGGGCCTGCTGGCGCTGCTGGCGCGGATGCTCATGGATGCCGGGCTGCCGGTGGCGGTGGGCCTGGAGAAGAGCCTGCGCCCGGCGATCCACCTGGGGCACCCGCTGCCGCCCCTGGTGGAGGGCCTTGCCGAGTGGGCCGACGTGGTCCTGCTGGAACCGGCGCGGGCACCGCTGGCGGAACTGCCGGCGCTGGTCAACGCCCATGCGCCCGAGGGCCTGGCGCTGCTCCAGTGCCTGCAGGTGCCCAACTACGCCTCTCCGGTGGCGGACCTGTGCCGGGCGGCCCTGTGGCGCTTCACCTGCCCGGACGAGCACCTGGAGCGGGCCCGGGAGCGCATGGCGGCCTTCGTGGCCAGCGAGCGGTTCGAGATCGACAAGCCCGGCAAGATCAAAGGCGAGAAGGGCTCCAGGCCGGTGGATATCCGTCCGCTGCTGATCGATTGCCGCTGGGCCGGAGCCGGACTGCTGTTCGGCACCCGGGTCGCGCCGGGCGAGGCCGCCAATCCGCGCAAGCTGCTCGCGGCGATCCTGGGGCTGGAGATCCGGGATCTGGTCCGGGTGGACGTGGAACTGGCCGAGGATCCGCGCCTGCTGCAGGCCGAGAAGTTCCAGCCGAAACTGCACAACATGTTCGAGGACGCGGTGCTGCTGGGGGCGGGGGGCAACATCCGCATCGTCGAGGACGATGACGACGAGCCGATCGTCCTGGGCTGAGGATCAGTTGAAAAAAGTGTGAACCGTCTCGACCAGTTCCCGAGGGTCGGTGGATTTGACCAGGTGCCGGTCGAACCCTGCCGCCAAAGCGGCGGCGACGTCACTTTCCCGGCTGAATCCGGTCAAGGCGATGAGGTGGATGCCGCTGCCCAGGGCATCCCGGATCCGCGCGGCCACATCGAAGCCGCTCATGTCGGGCAGGCCGAGATCCACCAGGGCGAGGTCCGGGCACAGATCCACCGCTTTCTTGACGCCGGCGGCGCCGGTGGCGGCCACGGACACCCGATAGCCGAAGGCGACCAGCAGCATCTGCACCGTCATCACCACGCTCGGGTTGTCATCCACCACCAGGATGTGGTTGGCCTTTCCCCTGGGGCCGGGCGTGGCGGCCAGGGCCGGCTCCGTGGGCCGGACCGGGCCTTTGGCCGGATCCAGGGCCGGCAGGCAGAGGGTGAATTCACTGCCTTGGCCCAGACCATCGCTGGTGGCGGCAATGGACCCGCCATGCCGTTTGGCCAATTCCCGCACCAGGGTCAGACCCAGCCCGAGGCCCGCCCCCCGGTCGCCGTCCCCTTGCCTCCCCTGGTAGAACATCTCGAAGATGTGCTCCATCTGCTCAGGCGTCATGCCGATGCCGTTGTCCCCAACCCTCAGCACCGCCGAACTGCCACGCCGCTCCGCAATGATCCGGATCTCGCCGCCCGGCGGGGTGTGCTTGCAGGCGTTGGTGATGAGATTGCACATCATCTGTTCCACCCGGACCGGATCGCCGTCCACCTCCAGGGCCCGCCTCGGCAGGTCCACCCAGACCCTGTGGCGGCGCGCTTCGATCAGGGTGCGGCACACTTCCAGGGCGTGGCCAACCATCGAACTGAAATCCACCCGTTCCATGCGCAGTTCGATCTTGCCCCGTTCCAGGCGCGAGACGTCGAGCAGATCGTCCACCAGCTTGGCCATCTGGCCCGCCTGGCGCCCGATCAGCTCGTAGAGCGTCCTGAGTTCCGGATCCTCGGTCCCGCGCAGGCCGAGGATGTGCGCGGCGGTGCGGATGGGGGCGAGCGGGTTGCGCAGTTCGTGGGCCAGGATGGCCAGGAACTCGTCCTTGCGCCGGCCGGCCTCCTTCAGTGCCTCTTCCGCCGCGTGCTGGGCGGTGGCGTCATGGAACACCAGCACGGCGCCGGACAGGCTGGCATCGTTGTCGAAGATCGGCGTGGCGTTGTATTCGATCGGGATGGTCTCGCCATTCCGGCTCAGAAGCGCGCCGCAGCGTTCGGGGGCCCCGCCTTCCGTGCGGCGGAAACCCCGGGTCAGCAGGTTCGGCACCGGCTGGCGGGTGGCTTCGGAGAGGATGCTGAAGACGCTCTGCAGATTCGAGCCGGTGGCCCGGGCCCGGGTCCAGCCGGTCAGCTGTTCCGCCACCGGGTTCATGAAGGTGACCGCGCCATGCTCATCCGCCGTGATGACACCGTCGCCGATGCTGAGCAGGGTCGAACGGAACCGCTCCTCGCTCCGGCGCAGGGACCGTTCGGCGGCGATGAGGCTCTGGTAGTGCTTCTGTTCGGTCAGGTCGGCGAGGACCAGGCAGTAGATCTTTCCCGAGGCCTCGACCAGGATGTTGATCGCCACGGCGGCGGGCAGCTGGAGGCCATCTGCCCGTTCGAGCACCACCTCCCCGGTCGCCCGGGCCGAATCCGCCTGGCTGAGCAGGGAGCGCCAATCGCCGCGTTTCTCCGGCGGGACGAATTCAGCAAAATGCCGGCCCACGATCTGGTTGAGGTTCAACCGGACCATTTCGGCGAACCGGCGATTGCAGAAAAGGATCATGCCGTCCGGACCGAGCGTGACCGCCCCCTGGCGCATCTCCTCGATGAAGAGACGATACGGGCGTTCGGCGCCTTCCAGGGTATAGACTTCATTGGCCCCGCCGGCCCTGACGACCAGCGCATCCACTTCTCCGCTGCGGATGGCCTCAAGGGTGTCGTCGGCTTCCTGCAGCTTGCGCCGCAGGTCCTCGATCTCTCCTCGCAGGGTCATTTCCGTTTGCGGGTCCATGGTCAATGGAGAACCTCCGTGGCGGCGTGGGGGGAGCTACGGCTTCGAGCGCAAATCCAGCCCGAGCAGGACCCGTTCCAGGTTTGACAGATCGCCCACGACGCGTCGCAACGGCCGGGGCAGCTGCTTGATCAGCGTGGGCGCCGCGATGATCTGCTCGCCCTCGGCCAGGCTCGGGTTCTGGAAAATGTCGATGATCTCCAAGGAGTAGCGGTTTTTCAGATGCGCTTCGCAGGTTTCCTTGATGGTCGCGATGGCCGTCTGGGAGCGGGGGGTCATCCCCGTGATGTAGAGGCGCAGGACGTACTGCTGGGTTTCGGCGTCCTGCAGCGCCTGCTCAAACCTGCGGGTGGTTTCCGACTGCTCATGGTCTGGCATGGGCTCCCCCCTCGGCTAGGCGCGGTTGCCGGTGAACGGGCGCAGATCGAGGCCCACCAGGACCCGCTCGGTGTTCGACAGATCGCCGATGATCTTGCGCATCGGCGCCGGGAGTTTCCGGACCAGGGTGGGAATGGCCACGATCTGGTCGCCGTCGGCCAGTTGCGGCTGTTCCAGGAGGTCGATGACCTCGATGTGGTAATCCCCCGCCAGATGCTCTTCGCACAATTTCTTGAGATTGGCGAACGCGGTGAGGGATTTCGGGGTCTGGCCGGCAACGTAGAGGCGCAGGTTCCAGGTCGCGGGCGGCGAGTTCATGGCTTCCCCCTCAGGATCCCATTCCGCGCCTCGTGGTCGTGGCCGGCCCCCACTTTCCGGCTGGCGGCCATCTGGTCCTGGCCAAGGGCGATTTCCTGATCCGCGGATTCCAGTTCCAGGACGGCCCGGCGGATTTCCTCGGCCTTGGCCTCGTACTCGGACCTGATCGCGGCCACCCGAGCCTCCGCCAGCATGCGCTCGCGCTCCAGTTCCCGTTCCCGGCGCTCGATCTCCTGGCGCCTGGCCAGGGTTTCCGCGGCATCCTTGGCTTCCTGCACCAGCCTGGCGGATCCGGTCAGCACGCCGTGCTGGCCCAGGTAGGTGGGACGCAGCCTGACCCCGTCAGCGGTCAGCAGGAATTCGCGGATCTGGTTGGAGTGGGCCATGCCCCGGGATTTCAGGATGAACAGTCCACGGTTGCGTTCGCCGTTGGCCTCGATGTCCCGGACCAGCAGCCAGCTGTCGATGAGCGAGGAAATCCCCACATCGCTCTGCTCGATCCGTTCGGTGCTGGCGTTCAGGGCGGTGAAGAAGCAGGTGATGCCTTCGCCCTTCATGTAGTCCAGCAGGGCCATCAGCATCGAGTGGACCTCGTTCTCGTTGCCCTGGACCAGCAGGCTGGTCACCGGGTCCACCACCACGTTGGCCGGCTTGAAGTCGCGGATCTGCTTGAACATCGTGGCCAGATGCATCTCCAGCCCGTGCTGGGTCGGGCGGGTGGCGGAGAACAGGAGCAGCTTGCTGTCCAGGATCGGCTGAAGGTCGATGCCCACCGAGCGGAGGTTCCGGGCGGTCTGGCTCTGGGATTCTTCGAACGAGAAGTAGATCGAGCGTTCTCCGCGCGCGCAGGCGGCCGCCAGGAAGGTGGCGGCGGAGGTGGTCTTCCCGGTGCCGGCGGTGCCGGAAAGCAGGATGCTGCTGCCGCGGTAGAAGCCCCCGGCCAGCATGTCGTCGAGTTCCGGGATGCCGCTGGAAATGCGCTCGTTCGATGCCTGGTAGTTCAAGCCGACCGAGGTGACCGGGAGCACGTCGATGCCGCTCTCATCGATCAGGAACGGGTATTCGTTGGTGCCGTGGCTGGAACCGCGGTACTTGATCACCCGCAGGCGGCGGGTGGCAAGCTGCTCCTTGGCGCGGTGGTCGAGCACGATCACGCAGTCGGAGACGTACTCTTCCAGGCCCTGGCGGGTCAAGGTGGCATCGCCGCGCTCGCCGGTGATGACGGCGGTGACGCCCTTGTCCTTGAGCCAGCGGAACAGCCGGCGCAGCTCGGCGCGCAGGATCGAAGCGTTGCTGAAGCCGGCGAACAGCGACTCGATGGTGTCCAGCACGACCCGCTTGGCGCCGATGGTGTCGATGGCGTATTCCAGGCGGACGAACAGGCCATCCAGGTCATAGTCGCCGGCCTCTTCGATCTCGCTCCGCTCGATTCTTACGTAGCTCAAGGCCAACTGCTTGCGGTCGACCAGGGCCTGGAGGTCGAAGCCCAGCGAGCGGACGTTCTGGGCCAACTCCTCGGAGGTTTCCTCGAACGACATGAACACGCCGGGTTCGCCATACTGGGTCGCCCCCCGGACGATGAATTCCATCGCCAACAGCGTCTTGCCGCATCCGGCGCTGCCACAGATCAAGGTCGGACGGCCAGCGGGCAGCCCGCCCCCGGTGATTTCGTCAAGCCCCTTGATTCCGGTAGGGCACTTGGGAAGGGAGCGGTCGGTCGACATGCGATTCTCCATGCGCGCCCAACAGCCTATCGCCTATTGGGCACCAATATCACCCAACAATCGTGGCGGTTCGCTTGAAAAATCTGATGCTCAATAAAATACGAGCATATCGCTATATCGATGGGAGGTCTTGAGGTTGCTATTTCGGCTTGCCGAAATTGAACTCCATGTTCAGCCAGCCGGAGGCGGGCTTGCCGTTCTTGGTGCCGGGGGTGTAGGTGGAGGCCAGGGCCGCGTTCTGGGCCGAATCGTTGTAGCTGTTGTTGCCTTCCACACCCCTCAGGATCACCACCTTCAGCGGCCGGCCCGCGGCGTCCACGAACACCTTCAGGGCGACCTTGATCTCGGCGTCCTGCAGGTTGGCGGGCAGGGACTCCTTGGCGACCCTGGGAACCTGCGGGCTGCCCTGGTGGGTCACCAACGGCAGCGCGTCCTGGACCGGCGCCGGCGCGGCAGCCGGGACCGGCGCCGGGGCAGGGGCGGGCACCGCGGCCCGCACTGGCGCCGCGGCCACGCTCTGCGCCTGCTGGGCCAGCTTCTGCTTCTCCTTCAGGGCTTCAGCGCGCTGCCTGGCCAGATCCCTGGTCTTCTGCCGGGCGGCTTCCAGATCCCGCTTGGCGGCGGCCCGGGCTTCCTGGGTGGCGCCTTCCTCGGCCTGCTTGCCGAACATGTCCTCCAGGGTCTTCTGGGCCTCCTCCTGCTTGGCGATGTCCGCCAGCTTGGCGTCGTTGGCTTCCTTCTCCCGCTGGAACGCGGCGATCTTGGCCTGCATGCTCTGCAGTTCGAGCGCATGCTGCCGGTTGTCCTGCATGCTCTTGTAGAAGAAGCCGCCGAACAGGATGGCCACCACCGCCACGACGCCGCCCAGCAGGTAGTACACGGCCCGGTTCGAGCCCTTGGCCTTCGGCGCGGAGCTGCCGGCGGGCGGCAGGTACTGGGCGTAGTTGGCGGCCTGCTCCTGTTTCATCGCCTGGGCGTCGCCCTCGTTCTCTTCCCGGAACAGGGTGTGCATCAGGAACGCCATGTTGAAGGTCGTGGGGCTGTGCTCCCCTTCGTAGAGCACCTTCTCCAGGGCCCGGTTGAACTCCGCGGCGCTGGTGAACGCCGGGTCCACCATGACCAGGCGCCTGAGCAGCCCAAGGATCTCCGCGGGGATGCCTTCGTCCTCCTGGGCGGCCTTGAGCGTGGCCCGGCCCAGGGCCTCGGCGATGGCCGGTCCGGCCGGGAGCGGCTCCAGGGTCAGCAGCTCGAAGAAGATCGCGCCCAGGGCGAACAGGTCGCTCTGGAGCGGGTTGGCCGAGCCGGGGCCGCGGTAGGGCGCCAGGGCGGCATGGAGGCCGGGCGCCTTGGGCAGCAGGGACTGGATGACGGCGCCCGCCGGGGCGTCGAGGATCTGGGTGGAACCCTCGAAACCGACCCAGAGACTGTGCGGGGAGAGGCTGCCGTGGCGGATGTCCTTGTCGTGCATCAGGATCAGGCCCTGGGCCACGCTCTGCAGCACGGTCAGGGCGTGGTCCACGCCGAGCGGGACCTGCTCCTCCCGGGCCTTGTCGAGCACCTGGGCCAGGCTCCGCCCGGGCACGTAATCGAAGGTCATGCACGGCGTCTGGCGCGACTCGAACTGGCAGTTGGCGCCGAAGCTCCGGGCGGCGCCCAGCTGGGCGGCCACCCGCTGGATCTCCTGCCCGCGGGCGGCAAGGCCGGCCGCCAGCAGTTCGTCGGTGTATGCGCAGAGCAGCAGGTGGCGCTCGAAGGCGCTGCCCGTGATTGAGATCGCCCGGTGGACCCGGCCCCAGGGCGGGGTCGCCAGGACGTCAGCCAACAGGAAAGAGCCCAGGCGGTTGTAGGAAGCCATGCTGTTCTCTCCAATGATTGTGGTCCCCAAAAGATAGCGCCGATCGCCGCCCGGGTATAGGGGCTATTCCTGGGCCAGCCAGCGGTCGCCCACGGCCCGCCAAAGCTGGATCCACAGGTTGGCGGTGGCATTGACCCCGTTGGAGTAGGCCAGCTGGAGCTGGGCGAACGGCACGGACAGCTCGTCCCAGGGACCGATCCGGCGCGCCGTCTTCGGGTCGAAGCAGGCCAGCAGGGCCTCGTGCCGTTCGAACTTGACCTTGGCCCAGCGCAGCAGGGGCGGGCGCGGATCCAGCGGGGCGGTCACGGCCCAGAACGGTTCGCGGCTGAGGGTCAGCCGGGGCCGGTGTTCGTCGGCATAGGTTTCGAACGTGTCGCGCAGGGGCGTGGCGCCGCGCACGGCGGAAGGGTCCATGAGCAGCTGGACCTGGTGGGCCAGGGTGCCCAGTTCCCGCACCAGCCGCTCGGGCCTGCCGTTGTTTTCGCTGATGATGACGATCTGCTGAAACTGATCCTCGATCTCTTCCACCGTGGGCACCTGGTCGTTGGCCTGGCCCCTGGCGCCCTGGAGCAGGTCCCGCGGGTGGGCGGTCAGGAAGGCCTGCATCCGCACCGGCGCCAGGCGCACCGCCAGCATGGTCTGGGCCTCGTGGAAACCCGGGCTCCAGGCCGCCAGGCGCGGTGCCAGCAGGAGCATCATCCCGACAAGGGGCGCAGCATATCTCATGACGACCATTGTGGCGGAGTTCTGCGGATTTTGTTGACCGGCGGTGCCCGACTGCCGATCATCGGCGTCATGTTCTCCCGGGAACGTCTTTGGCAGCGCATCAGCGGCGAGGCATGCTGGCCCCTGGCCTGGGCCCTGGCCGGCGCCTGCGCGGTGCCCTGGGCCGTGGCGGAAACCTGGGACGGCCGGCTGCCGCCCGCGCTGGCGGCGGCGGGCTGGGCCGCGGTGCTGGCCTCGGCCCCGCTGGCGCTGCGCCGGCGCTGGGTCGGCCTGCCCCTGGCGCTGGCCCTGGCCTGGGGCACGCTGGGCGGGCTGTCCCGCCTGGCCCGCTGGGAAGCGGGGCTCCCGGAAGGCTTCCACCGTCTGCAGGGGGTGCTGGCGGCGCCCTGGACGGTGGACGCCGGCGGCCGGCGCGGGGCGCTCCGGGTGGACAGCCCCGCGTCCCTGCGCGGCGCCGTGCTGCCCCTGCGGCTCCCGGCGGAATGCGCGGCGCCGCCCGATCCCGGCACCCCGGTCAGCTTCCTGGGTGAGCTGCGGGCGGTGCAGCCGATGCCGGCCTTCCTGCCGGAGCGGCCCCTGTGGCGCGCCCGCGGCGACGGCGCGCCCCGGCGCATCCAGCTCCGCTCGGCCCGGCTGATGACCGTGCTTGGCCCGGCCCGGCCCTGGCCCAGGCTGCAGCTGGCCATGCTGGTCCAGCGTCGGTTCCGGGAACTGCCGCTCCAGGGCGCCGCCCGGGACCTCTGGGGCGCGCTCACCCTGGGCCTGCCGCCGGCGCGCGAGGACAGCTTCACCCCGTTCACCGAAAGCGGGACCATCCACACCCTGGTGGTTTCCGGCCTGCAGGTCACCCTGGTCATGGGCGGCCTCGCCGCCGCCTGGCGCCGGCTGTTCCACCTGGGCACCGCCACGGCGGCCTGCGCCGGCGGGCTGCTCTACTGCGCCGTGGTGGGGTTCACCGCCCCGGTGTGGCGCGGGCTGCTCATGGGCGTCGCCTTGGCGGCCGGCCGGAGCACCGGATGGAAGCTGCCGCCGGTGCTAACCCTGCACGGGGCACTGCTGGCCTGGCTGCTGGTCTATCCCGCGGCCGGCTGCGAGCCGGGCTTCCTGCTGGCCTGGCTCGCCCTGGTGGGGCTGGTCTGGGCCTGGGAACCCCTGGCCGGCCTCTGCTCACCGCTGCTGGGGCGCTGCGCGCCGCCGTTCGCCCGGCTTCTGGCGCCCTGGCTCACCACCCTGCCGCTGCTGGCGCTGCTGCACGGCGGCGCGCCGCTCTGGGGCGTGGCGGCCAACCTGGTCCTGCTGCCCCTGGTCGCGCTGCTGGCGCCGCTCGGCCTGGTCCTGATCTTCCTGCCCGTGCCCGGGCTGGTGCAGGCCATGGGCGGGCTGCTGGGCTGGACCGGGGAGCGCCTGGTGCCGGCCTTCGCCCGGATCGTGCCGCTGGCCACCGGCCGCCTGTGGCCCTGGATCGCGCTGCTGCTGGGCTGGATCCTGCTGGCCCAGCTGCATGCCCTGCTGCGCCGGACGCGCTGGCTGTGCGTGGCGCAGGGCGCCGCTTCCCTGGGCCTGCTGGCCGCGGGCGGGGTGGGCCGGGCGCCGCGGGCGCTGAGCCTGGAGGCGGTCGACATCGGCCAGGGTGACGCGCTGCTGCTGCGGGTTCCCGGCGGCGACGCGACCCTGGTGGACACCGGCCCGGATCCGCGCGCCGCCCGCCGCATCGCCCGGGTGCTGAGCCGGCGCGGGGTGCGCGAGCCGGTCCACCTGGTGCTCAGCCACCCGCACCTGGACCACGCCGGCGGCTGGGCCACCCTGGCCCGGCTGTGGCCCCCTGCCTCGACCGCCCTGCCGGCCATGGCCGCGCCGGGCGCGCCCTGGGGCCCCTACGGCCCGCCGGGGGCGGCGGGCCGGGCCGAAGTGCTGGAGCGCGGCCAGGCCTGGCAGCGTGGCGCGGCGGCATTCTCGGTGCGCTGGCCGCCCGGGCCCCTGGCGGTGGGCGATTTCAACATGGTTTCGGCCGTGCTCCGGGTGCGCTGGCGCGACCGGGAAATCTGGCTCATGGGGGATGCGCTGGCCGTCCAGGAACGCGACCTGTTGGCCCTGGGCGATCCCGGGGCGCCTGGCTTGCGCCGGCTGCTGAAGGCGGGCCACCACGGCAGCCGCAGCGCCTCCGACCCGGCCTGGATCGAGGCGCTGCGGCCGGAACTGAGCCTGGTGTCGGCCGGGCGGAGCAACGCCTTCGACCATCCCCATGCCGAAGCCATGGCCGCCCTGCGCTCGACCGGCAGCCGAGTCTACGTCACCGGCACCCGCCGGGGCGTGCGGGTGGAAGTGGACGGGGACGGCTGGCTGGTGGAGACCGGCGACGGCCGCAGGCTCTGGTTCGGCCCGTGATCGACGCAAGCCGGTCCCTGGGATAGAGCAGACCGACAAATAGAAATCATTTCTATTGACTGTTGCCACAAACAGAACTAATTTCTAATTAGAAATTAGTTCTGAGGGAAAGTATGAAAGCAAGATGTCTGAATCGTGCAGCTTATGTGATCTTGTGCGGTACCGTGCTGACAGGAGCTCCTGCCACCACCAGCGGTGCCATTTCGGGACGGGTCCTGGATGACCAGGGGAAGGCCGTGGCCGGAGCCGTCGTTGTCCTGGAGAGCCAGGTATCGGGCTATCGCCAGGCCGTGCGGACCGATGCCCAGGGCCAATTCATCCTCTACAACGTGCCCACCAACGACTACCGCCTGAACGTCGGGGCCCCCGGGTTCGACCCGGCGGAACGCACCCTGGCGGTCCGCTCCAATCTGCCCCAGCGGCAGGACTTCACTTTGATGGGCGCTTCGGCGACCGTGGCGGTCGAAGCCCAGGCCAGCCTGCTCGAGAACCATCCTTCCAGTCACCTGGAGATCGACAAGACCACCATCGAGAAGACCCCGGCGGCGGTGCAGAGCCGGGCCCTGGAGGGCATCCTGCTCACCACGCCGGGCTTCATCCAGGACGAGAACGGCCGCTTCCATTTCCGGGGCAGCCACGGCCAGGTGATGTACAGCGTGGACGGCGTGCCGGTGACCGATCAGGTCCAGGCCACCTTTTCCAACTCCATGGATCCGGCCCAGGTGGAAAGCATGGAGGTGATCACCGGGGGCATCAGCGCCGAGTACGGCGGCAAGCCCGGCGCGGTGGTCAACCTCACCTCGAAATCCGGGCTGGGCACCCCCAACGGGTTCGAGGGCGAGGTTTCCCTCGGCGCGGCCCGCTTCAATACCCTGGAAGCAGGGAGCAGCCTGCGGGGCGGGAACGATGGCTTCGGCTACTTCATTTCGGCCGCGGGCTCCCGAAGCGACCGGTTCCTGGACCCGGTCAACTTCGACAACCTGCACAACCACGGGGCCACCGGCCGTTTGTTCAGCCGCTTTGACTGGGTGCTGTCCGACAGGGATGTCTTGCGCGT
>Ga0316229_1001785_pt1 | contig 20551 bp, 18 predicted proteins | sample TBH18023metaG_FD_206011 | JGI IMG/M metagenome (GOLD analysis project Ga0316229, IMG submission 206011) | Freshwater microbial communities from Trout Bog Lake, Wisconsin, USA - TBH18023 | ecosystem: Environmental > Aquatic > Freshwater > Lake > Hypolimnion/Profundal zone | place: USA: Wisconsin... | reverse complement strand
CTACCTGCCACGGCGTCTTCAACCCAAGGGCCATCGAGAAAAATTCTTTGTCTTGCACCCCAAGGAGTCTCCAGTATCCTCTCTGAAAAACCACGCTTTTTCACGAAGAGCCTAAAAAACCGTTTCATTATGGGATAAGTCTCACAATTCCCTCAATAAATGCCAGCATAAAATTGCACCCCAAGCATTAGCGATAAGGAACAGTCGATTTCGATGAATTGCCACCACCCAATTACCCGCTAAAACCCACCCATGTCCACCGAAGCAACATCCCAAATCCAAGAACTTGAATCCCAAATTCAGCAACTCCGGGTCAGCCAGCTATCAGAGCTAAAAGAGAAGCTACATCAAGCCAGGCTTTCCGTAGCGGCTCTGGAAGCTGAAATAGCCAAGCTCACCGGCAAACCAACTCCTGCGGGCGTCATTGTTCGTCAAACCCGCACACGAACCAACCCAGCAGACATTCGTGCAGGGATACTCAAGGCGCTTTCATTGGCACCTACCGGACTGAGCCAAAAAGAAATTGCTGACACGACAGAGATTAGCTACCAGACGGTTGCGATGTTCCTGAAGCACAACCTGAAGGACTTCAAATTCACCGACTCACTGAAATCGAAAAGGTATTTTTTGAGGTAGGTTGGAATACCGAAAAAATCTTGAAAAGGAAAAAAGTGGAGAGACAATGCCGTTAAACAGCCCACCCACGACGACCTAGAACAGGAAACCTAATGGGGAATCCCGATTGCGTCAGCAACTTAAATATTTACGAGACTCGCTATGACAATAGATGATCTGCGCAAACAATCGTGGGATTATTTCCAAATGCAGGCGGGACAGCGCCTGACAACTTTCAACTTCTATATTGCCATATTTCCTCTCCATTGCGGTAGCTTGAGGCATTTACGGCTGAACTCCTCTGCCTTCACCCGTGACTCGAAGTTTTTGAACATCCTTTTACCATTCACCAAACCGAGATCGACACGGTAGCCGACATTGCCGCTGGCATGCCGTTTTTCGTAAACTGAGAACGATTTTTTGGCGCTCATCAAGATACGTGCCTCGCTTGTCAAATCTCAACCGCCGTGATTTTCGTAAGTCCCTCTCGTTGAGGAACAGCCAGCAGTCGGACTCGAACTGACGACCGTCTGATTACAAATCTACTTGTGAGGCTGTCTCCCTGTGTTCCAAAATGTCCACATAAGTCACAATAAATGAGTTATAAGCAGTTGGAAACAAGGATAATAGCAAACTTATCGAAAAGACAGGAGTGGACAAATTAAAACATTGAAGGACACAAAAAGTGATGCCAAAGTGATGCCCTAAATGAGCGAGTTCGGCAAAACAGATGTCCGGTATTGGAAAGATCGCGTGTATCGCCGCAAGCGGGCTGACGGCGAGGATCCCCACTGGACTGCCCAGATGCAGTTCCTCAGAAGGCGAGAGCAATTCCCGTTAGGCACGCCCAACAAGGTTGCAGCGGCAGCGAAAGCCCGGGACATTTATTTGAGCCTTCATTCGCTTGGATGGGACGAAACCTTGGCCGCGTATAAACCGCAAGCAAAGGAGGCCATTCCTGTGAATTCGACCGTGGGTGACCTTATCCGGGAGATCAGTGCAACGGTCAACTACCGCGTAACCACGTTTGCCGTGTATTGCGCCTCACTCCGGCAGATCGCAGCCGATATCGCCAAGATAAAGGGTGGAAAGGAAAGATACGCTCCCAAGAGTGAGGGTAACAAAAAATGGCGAGAGAAGGTCGATGCGATTCCGTTGGATGTCCTGACCGCCGATGCGATACAGCAGTGGAAACTTGCCTACCTCAAGCCGCACAAGGTCTCCCCGGCTGAACACAGCCGTGCGACGAATTCTGTCAACGCCCATATCCGCAATGCCCGGTCGTTGTTCACTCCGAAGGCCCTTGAGCTTGCCCGTAAGCGCCTCGCTTTACCCAACACCATCCCCTTCGCTGGTGTGAAGTTGGAAAGGCGGCGCACAACCACGCGCTACAGCAGCCGGATTGATCCCTCTGCGCTGATCCGCGATGCCAAGAAGGAGTTGAGCGAAGTTCCCGGTTGCCGGGAGCAATTCAAGATATTCTGCCTGGCGCTCCTCTGTGGGTTACGGAAGCGCGAGATCGACACTCTGCTCTGGACGTCTGTGGATTTTGGTAAAGCGGTTGTTCGGATTGAGCGGACCAAATATTTTCAGCCCAAGAGCGAGGAGAGCGCCGCTGAGGTCGATCTGGCACCGGAACTGGTGGCAATTTTCAAAGCATATCGGAAGAAGGCGAAGAGCGAGTTTGTCATCGAGTCCAAGAACGCCCCCCGATACCACATCAGCAGGGCCAACTACCGAGCAGAAAGCGACTTTAAGGCCCTTTACGCCTGGCTAGAGAGCAAGGGCGTGTCGGCCCGGAAGAAGCTTCACGAACTCAGAAAGGAGTGCGGATCCGTTATCGCCAACAGTTTAGGGATTTTTGCTGCATCCCGGGCTCTGCGGCATTCTGACATCCGGATTACCTCGCAGTATTATTCGGACAAGAAAGTCAGGATCACCACGGGACTGGATGCAATCCTCTCCACGGGTGTTGCGGCAAAGTAGTTGTCCGGGAGGGGAGGGGTTTGGTGGATCCACTGGAGATCAGGAGCACCACCGAGCTCGACGCTATGGGGTTCACCTTTTCTGGGCCACCGGAAGTGTTAGAGAAGGTGTTAAAGGCCCAACCGGCTGTATGGAGCTGTTGCATCAATAATTCCTTTTCCTTTTTCTGGTGCTTTTGGCCTTCAGCAGCTATCGAAGCGGCCCGTTAGTTTCACTTTTCCATGCTCACAATTCGCAATCTCAAAAAAACCGTTGGTGGCCGCACCCTGTTTGAAAACGCCTCCATGCAGGTTAATTACGGCGAACGCGTGGCGTTAGTCGGTCCTAATGGCACAGGGAAATCGACCCTCTTCGGCATTATCCTGCGCGTTGACGAACCCGACGCGGGGACCATGGACCGCGACGAATGGACCATGGTCGGGTATCTTCCCCAAGAGAGCGAGCCGGTCGGGAACGAAATCGTGCTCGATGTGGCTACGGGCAGGGCGGGTGAACTGGTCTTGCTAGAAAAACGCCTGCACGAGTTGGAGAAGGCGGGCACCGTGGACATCCCGGAATACATGGAAGCCCACGCCAAACACGACGCGCTCAACGATCCCCAGGTTGAGGCCAAGGCCAAGAAAATCCTGCGCGGGCTGGGCTATCGAGAAGATCAATTTGAGCGCCGCGCTTGTGAGATGAGTGGAGGGTGGGTGATGCGCGCCCATCTGGCCCGGTTACTCGTGATGGAGCCCGATCTCCTTCTGCTCGACGAACCGACCAACCACCTCGACCTCCTCTCACTGCTCTGGCTTCAGGAATATTTGAAGACGTATTCGGGTGCCATCCTTCTCATTTCACATGACCGGCAGTTTATGGACGAGATCATTGAGACCGTCTATGAGATCGACGAAACGCGGCTCATCTCCTACACCGGAAACTACTCTGATTTCCTGCGCCAGCGCGAGGCCAACTACGTTCAGCAACTCGCCGCCTTTAACAACCAGCAAAAGGAAATCCGCGCGTTGCAAGAGTTCTACGAGCGGTTCCGCCAAGTCGCATCCAAGGCTTCGCAAGCCATGAGCAAGCTCAAGCAAATTGAGCGGATGGACAAGATCGAGAAACCCGTTCCGCCGCGCAAGCCGTTCCGCTTCAACATCCCTCAGCCGCCACGCGGCGGTCAGCGGGCGATCACGCTCGAAGGGATCCACATGGCCTACGGTGCGCACAAAGTCTACCAAGGCATTGATCTCACCATTGAACGCGGCGAGCGCACCGTCCTTGTCGGGCCGAACGGGGCGGGAAAATCAACCCTGTTGAAAATCCTCGCTGGAGTCATTGAGTTCCAGAAGGGCGAACGCAAACTCGGTCACAATGCCAAGATTGGCTATTTTAGCCAGCACCGGGCCGACACTCTCGATGCCAACAAGACCGTTCTTGAAGAGGTTATGGATAGTGCCCCGAAGATCCGCGAAGACGAAGCGCGCGGCATTCTCGGTTCGTTTCTTTTCCGCAAAGACGACATCTATAAAAAGACCGGCATCTTAAGCGGCGGTGAGAAGAGTCGGCTCAACCTCATCAAATTCCTGGTGGACCCACCGAACCTCCTCCTCATGGACGAGCCGACGACCCATCTCGACATCCACAGCGTCGAGTCACTCATCCTCGCGCTCGCATGCTACGAAGGCACGCTGGTCTTCATCTCCCACGATGTCCATTTCATCCGAAAGCTGGCCACGAAAGTGATCCACGTGCATTCAGGCCAGATCTACCCCTACCCAGGTGGATACGACTACTATCTCGAAAAATCCGGAGCCAGCAATGACCGGGCTGCATTGACTGCAAAATAGTAATCCACCCCAAAGAAGATTATTTTCCCGTGACGTCGAAGCAGACGACATCGCCGTTATTGTTGCGGCAATAGATTCTGCCGTTGGCCAGAACGGGAGTTACCCAGGTCTTTTTTGGCACTGCCTGAATCCGGGCGACTTCCTTGTAGACATCTGGAGTTGCGTCGGCAATGACAAGAACGCCATCCTCGCCCAGGATGATGAGCCTGCCGTCGGCCACCATCAGCGAACCGTGTAAATGCCGCAGACGGGCCGAGAAGAAAGTTGCGATCATGGATCGCTTCATAAAAAACTTCGCTCTTATTGTCAAACAACTGAACCGGAAATCAATCTTGATCCACTTGCTCAAAGCAGCTCCGACATCAGCCAAGGGTTTGACCTCTTTCGTCCCCGGCTTTACGCTTTTCCCATGATCGTCGGCCCCATCCGCGCAAGCAAGACGCACCAAGTCGTTGTGTAGGCCGGGAAAGGCCTTGCCAAACCGTGGGTTGAAGTGAAAATCGCAAATGTTTACTTCGCCTCACCATGAACATGAAAACAACGGGGAAATCCCGGCCAAGAGGAGGAGAAATCCAACCCGTCGCGAATCGCTTACTGCTGGTGATGTTATGCATCAGTGTGTCCTGTTGTCCCGCGCTTGCCCAGTCGCCTGACACGGGTCCTGCTCCCGGCGGCGAGTCCCTCCTCAAAAACGGGGCTTTCGAGAAAGGCAGCGAGGGATGGGAGGCGGTTTGGGCTCGCGATCCGTCCGCCGTCAAGGCCGTCCTCGATCCAGCTGAGCACCATGGCAGCGCCCAGTCCCTGCGCATCGAACATACCGGGGAGAAAGACTGGAGCCTCGCGCATTCTCTCCATCTGAAAGTCCAGCCCGGTGAGATATACGAACTGACCGCGTGGGTCCGCGTCCAGGGCACGGGCGGCACAACGCTTGGCGTCGTCAGCCGGGATGCCGCAGGCAAGGTCATCAACTGGACATACGGCGCGATGTCCACTCATGGGACAAAGGAATGGTGTTTCCAGCGTTCGCGTTTCGTCATTGCGCCGGGAATCGCGACGATTTGTCCGCGCCTCATCGGAAATGGTCCTGCCACTATCTGGTGCGACGATTTTGCCCTTACACGGCAGGGGAGCCTGGCTGCGTTGCGCAAAGCGCCTTTGCCGGGGCCGGTGACGATCCGCAATGCGGCATTGGAGGTTTCTCTCCATACTGCCGACGCCACGTTTGCCGTGAAAGATCGCCGGACAAACCGGACATGGGTTCAGCAGGTGGACGAGGCTTTTCTGATTGTCCTCGATGCAAAGGCCGAGGGACAGAAGATAGATCTGAAACTCCTCGACCCGGTGTCAATGCGGCAGTTGACGGCCCGGGCGTCGCTCGATGAGGACACCCCGGAGATGACCGTCGCGGTCCGCGCCGAAGGAGAGATGAATGCCCCTCTTGCCTGGCCCTCCCCGTTTGCATCTGCCAAGGGCCAATGGCTCATTCTGCCGATGAATGAGGGGATAAGTTTCCCTACCGATGATGAGTCTCTTTCCACGGCGCACTTCATCTTATATAGCGGCCATGGGCTTTGCATGCCGTGGTATGGGACAGTGGAGGGTGGAGCAGGTTGGATGGCCATCGTCGAGACGCCGGACGACGCGGCCGTGGATGTTCCTCGCCGCGATGCCCTCCTCTGCCTCGCTCCAGAGTGGCAGCCGCAGAAGCAGCATTTCGGCCCGGAGCGCGTCATTCGCTATGTCTTTCTCGACGGCGGCGGTTATGTCGCCATGGCAAAGCGGTATCGCCAGTATGCGAAGAAGACAGGGCTTTTCAAAACACTGGAAGAGAAGCGCAAGACCATCCCCGCCGTGGATTTGCTCGTGGGTGCCGTGAATATTTGGTGCTGGGATCCGCAGGCCGCCCCATGGTGCCACGAAATGCAGACCCTCGGCATTCAGCACATCCTTTGGAGCGCAGCGCTGCCGCCAGACCAGATCAAAGCGCTAAACGCCATGGGTGTCCTCACCAGCCGCTACGACCTCTACCAGGACGCCATGAACCCCGAGAACTTCCCGTTGCTCCGCTGGATTCATTCCGACTGGACGAGCGATGCTTGGAAGAACCATGACCTCATGATCGGTGCGGATGGCGAATGGGTGCGCGGTTGGCAGGTTGAGGCAAAGGACGGGAGCATGATTCCGTGCGGCACGCTTTGCGACCGGGAAGCCCTGGCCTACGCGAAGCAACGCATCCCTGCCGATTTGGCAACACATCCCTACCACTGCCGGTTTATCGACACCACCACCGCCAGCCCCTGGCGCGAGTGCTATGATTCAAAGCACCCCATGACGCGCACCGATAGCAAACACTACAAGATGGAACTGCTCCGGTACGTCAGCGAAGGATGCGGCTTGGTCTGCGGCAGCGAGACCGGTCACGATGCAGCCGTCCCGTTCGTCGATTATTTCGAGGGCATGCTTAGCCTTGGTCCCTACCGCATTCCCGACGCTGGCCGCGACATGGCGCGAATCTGGGACGATGTCCCGGAGAATGTCGCAAAATTTCAAACCGGTCACACATATCGCTTGCCGCTTTGGGAACTCGTTTACCACGACTGCGTGGTCGCTCAATGGTATTGGGGCGACTACAATAACAAACTGCCGAAGCTCTGGGATCGCCGGGATCTCTGGAACGCCCTCTACGGCACACCCCCGATGTTCATGTTTGATCGAAAGATTTGGGACGCAAACAAGGACCGGTTCGTGAAGAGCTACCAGACGACAGCTCCGGTAGCGCGCGCGACGGGCTATTCTGAGATGCTCTCCCACGAGTGGTTGACGCCCGACCACGCAGTCCAGCGGACGCGCTTTGCAAACGGGGTGGTGGTAACCGTTAACTTTGGCGATGCTCCCTGCTCACTGCCTGGGGGATTACGTCTTCCTTCGCTGGGTTGCCATGTGGACGGGATAAAGCAGCAATAGGATGGACCGGTTCAATCCATCTCACGCTCTGCAATGAGACCCTCCATCACTTCAATGAGGTCACCATGATCGTCGGCCAGCCCATCCCCTTTGAAGCCCGCACCAAGTTGCGCATCCCTTGGCATATGGGCGCTGGAAATTGGGCGTGGTGGGTGACAGAGATCAGGTTGAGCAACGGGGATGCGCCGGATGCCACACTGCGGCGGTTGGCTGATCTGCGTGATCTTACGGAGCGTCAAAGCGATCTCGATTCTCTGCGAGGTATTGAGGGGACCGCCGCCGCCCTTTACTTCGAGCATTTCGGCACAATGCTCTCCGAGCGTGCAGGAATGGATTTTTCGTTTAACGAACGAAACCGACGTCCTCCGCGCGATCCCCTCAATGCCCTGCTTTCGATGGGTTACAGCATCCTCTCCAAGGAATTAACCGGGATGTGCCATGCGGTTGGACTCGATCCATTCCTGGGCTTTTACCATCAACCTCGGTATGGGAGGCCCGCTCTGGCACTGGACCTGATGGAAGAGTTTCGTCCCCTGATTGCCGATAGTGTGGCGATTTCGCTGCTTAATCGCGGCGAACTTACCGTGGGGCATTTTTCGCGGAGCGCCTCCGGTTGTTTTCTCCGGGAGGAGGGGCGGCGTATTTTCTGGGAGGCATGGTTCCGGCGGCTCGATACCGAGGTAACGCATCCTCAGTTTGGATATGCAATGAGTTACCGTCGGATGCTCGAAGTGCAAGCCCGGCAACTGTGGCGTTATGTCAGAGGGGAAGCCGAGCGGTATTTTGGATTTACCACCCGTTGACCCATGCGCCACCGAATCCTAGTCTGCTACGATATCTCATCGGACAAGCGCCGGGACAAGGTTGCCAAGGCGTGCGAGAGCTATGGAGCGCGGATTCAATTTTCGGTGTTCGAATGTCCTCTGGACGAGCTTCGATTGCAGAAGTAGAAGGGACAACTTGAGGAATTGATCAATCGCGATGAAGATCAGGTGCTCTTGGTGACGCTGGGGCCTGAATCGGGGGATGCCTCATTGCGAATTGATGCGATTGGCCGACCCTATATGCAGCGCTCGCGAGTTGTAGTCGTGTAAGATCGGCGCAAGGGCGGCGGGATAAATTGGCTTGCAGTTTGTGGCCGATAAGGCTGAGATTACAAATGCCCACCGGGCACCGACCACTTCTCTTCCGCCATTGGGGAAGCACGCTCTTTGACTTCGCGAGTGCGGCAGTGCGAGATACGCTACGAGAGCGCGCTCGCACGCTCCTGTTGACGGGCATTCCAAGCCTGCGGGAACCTGCGGCGCGGCATTTATTCGCAACGATGCCGACTAGCGCTCGCTGGAGATGTCAGAAGTTATTGTGCTTCTGGTGTTTCCAGCGAGCGCAGTCGCCGCATACGCGGACGAAGTCAGCGTGAGGCGGCCGGCAACAACACGATGCCGCCGCAGTCTTGGATGTCGCCGCATACGCGGACGAAGTCAGCGTGAGGCGGACGAAGTCAGTGATTACTGGTCCCGATGGGAAGATGTCGCCGCATACGCGGACGAAGTCAGCGTGAGGCGGTCCATATTGGCAACCAACGCAGACGATCAGAGCAGTTCGGGGTGGTGTGCTTCGAGCCAAGTTTGGACAGATTGGCGAAGTTCCGAGGCGTATTCCACCAGTTCACGGGCCTCCTCCGGGCTGACGGCCCCAGCCATGTCGTATTCGGCGGTGTTCCGCTTGGCGCGGCAGGAGTCGAGATAGTCAGCTTCATCCCGCCGATTCTCACTCATGATGAGCGGCAGAGATTGCAGGGTGCGAAAATGGGCGAGGTTCTTTTCCGGGCGATAGCCTTCCGCGTACAGAAGGATGGTGCAGAGTTTCAGCGCGGCGTTGTAGGCGATCCCGAATTGCCAATCTGCGGAGAGACGTTCCGTTCGGGCATCTTCGAGATCGCGGTCGGCAATCGCAAAAAGTTCAGCAATCTGTGACGGGCTGGTGCGATACGGGCGCAGCCACCCGTTTTTAGCCCAGTTTTCCAAGCTCATCGGCATCTCCTGTTATCCATATCTTTGGGGCGGAAAGCACGTTGGCGATGAATGCATCTCCGCTGAGTGCTTTGTTCGAAAGGGTTTCACGTGATAGAACGTGCGGGTTGATCTCGCGCCCAAGCGACAACGCGACGGGCCTAAGCCGGGGAGCAAGCGTCCGCAGGCCGACGTTACCAATGACAAATAGGTCAACGTCGCTTGCCGCTCCAGTGGTTCCAGAGGCTGAGGAGCCAAACACGAACGACATCTCAATGCCGGGAACGTTGCCCAATGCATCCGCCAACTGCTCTCGCAGTCCTGTGGTTTTCAGCGCAATCCCCTGGAGTTCTGGAAAGATGGGATGTTGGGTGTTGGCGCGGTAGTAAAGACGGTTCCCATCCCGGCGTGCGGTCAGCAAATCCACCTTCTTCAATCTGGCCACCTCCTGCTGGATCGTGCCAAGGGTCAGGTTGCTGCGGCGGGATAGTTCGCGCAGATGAAATTCTCTGGACGGGTCGGAAAAAAGCAGGCGCAGGATTTCAGCGCGTGCTTTTGGAAAAATGGCCTCGATGGAACTCATGCGGACTGACAGGATTTACCATACGACCGACCGGATACGCCATACGTAAATTTGAAAAAATCGAAGATATGCAGCGTGACGATCAGAACGTCGCACCGCCAATAGCCGGAGTAGAATCCTGTCCGTTTTCCGTAATACAACAACTAAAGGCACCCACGGCGCGTTTTGTGTTAACCAATTTTCCGCACCTGTTAACCCGTTGGTCAGACAAACAGAGAGGTGAGAGAGGATTTCAGGGTTTAATCGGATCGCTAAAAAAAGAACCCGCCGTTAAGCGGGTTCCTTTTTTATCCATCAGAGGGTCGCTCTTTGAGTCAGCGCCTTTGAGTATCAAGGTAACTTTTCTTCGTTTTCTGAGACCACTTCACGGCTTCTACCTCGTCATTGGCTACTCCGGTAGGAGTGTGCGAAAGGAGGGGCATCCAGTCAACAGTGAAAACGGATTGATGAGGATTGAGGGAATAATCTCCAATGGTTAACGCCTCACTACAATGAGAAATGGCGCTTCTGCTGTCTCCACCCTTCCTTTCGCCTCAGGAATATCCTGGGGCTCCTGAAGCGATTATGGGGGTGGTCTGGACATGGAAGAAAAATCAGACGAGCGAATCATTTTTACACGGCAAACCAGAAAATTAACCCTTCCTTAACCAAATAAGTGGCTTCTCGAAACAATCCCTTAACAATTCTGGTGTCTTCTTAATTTGAAACACCTCTGTGAAGATGCCCAAATGAATACGATACGAAAACTGACACTTCTCGTCGCTATTACGTCGGCCTTGCTTGTGGAAGGATGCGTTTGTCCCGGTCCTCGCTACGGTTACGGTGGCCCTTATCGCGGTTCATACTATGGAGCACCCTACTGCGACCCTTACTATGGCGGACCCTACTATGTCGCGCCCTGCATCTACCCTTGGTTTCCCGTTTTTTTTGGGCCTTGGTTTTGGCACGGCAGATTTCTTGGAGGCTGGCACCGATAGGCAACCATTTATTACGAAAAACCGAATGAAAAGACAATCATCTCGCAGCGCTGCTCAGCTATTTTTGAATCGACCACGCCTTTGGAAAAAGGTATGCAGTTATCCTATGAAGCGACTTCATTTTTTTCTCTCACTGCTTGCACTCATTTTCTTCGCTGGCTGCGCCGGGATCGACCATTCTGAGCGCTCTGCACTGCTTCAGCACAATGTTTCTCCGGTGGTTTATGACAAAATGATGCAACGGGTAGCCCTGACATTAGGCGATGTTATCGAGTTATCTCAAAGGAAAGTGCCACCTGGGATTATTATTCGTTATCTTTATTCATCACGTGCAGTTTATTTTTTGGATAAATCAGTGATTGCCAGCCTGAACCAAGCGCACGTAAGCCAGGAGGTGTTGGATTATCTTTTGCAAACGCCCTCCCTATTTGGTCCGAGGCCTTATTATCCAAGGCCTTATTACTATGGGCGTGCTTGGTATCCCGGCGATGCCTACTACCCTGGCTATCCGTATTATCCCCAACCTTATGGCGGCCCGGTGATTGTTGTTGGATCGCGGTGGCGTTGAAGGGGGCAGGCGTGGACAGACGATAGACAGTAATTTAATTGAAAATGCCATTCGCCCGAGTGCTCTTGAAAAAAAAGATCTTTTTATTTTTCAGGCATCCTGAGGCGGGCGACCGGAATGCGGAGATCAACCCACTACTGGGCAGTTGCCGCCGACACAGGATAAATCCATTTTATCACCTGATGGATTTGTTCACACGTTTGACAGCAGCAAAGATCACCCGGATCAAAGCATTCACGCGAGCAGCATGGGTCAAAGCGATGGATAAATTGGTCTTGCAGACTGCTCGAGTAATTTGGCCGCCTCTTTTGTCAAAGAGTAATCTGAGGCGGATCCGGTTGACATCCATCTCTAATTTGCGAAATTCCGAGGCCATTTTTTATGAGTGATACCAGTCAACAACACAGGCACAACAAACCACCAATTTTTGCAGGACGTCTCGGCGTGTTTGCGCTGTTCCTGCTGGCCGGTATCGGTTTGGGCATGTTGGTGGAATGGAGAATCTGGCGAAATCCACAGCAGGCCATGCCTCAGAACCCCAGCGAGGGCACCCCCCTAAAGCAGGGACCGTGGGGCGACCTGTATTACGTGCCGTTCACAATCGCTGCACCTGATGAAATTCTTCCCGTCCGCAAACTTGAAGAAAACGGCACCCATTGGTTTTTTAGAAATTTCTCCCGGGACGACCTTGATGCATTCCTTCGGTCCGCAAAGGTGCCTGATCAACTGCAAAATGACCTGCTTGATCCTGCATGTCTCAAAATCAAACCCGATGGGATCGACCTGATGCCCCGGTTTGAAACGCTGGTGTCGCTCCCACCGAATTCACGAAAGAAGATTTACCAGCGCCTCGCGTTGGATTCGGAAAACAATTCCGAGATTTACTTTTTGAACAAGGCAACATTGCAGACACGTTTTGGAAGCAGCGACGTATCGGAGGAGACCATTACACTTTTCAAGAAGCTGTGCTGCGAGCATGGGAACTATCTAGTTTTCTCAGGATTGCCGTCCCTGATTGCACAGATTCCAAAATTTGATGAGAAGGTGCGTTTCATGAAGGCCCTGACGAGACAGAAAACCCTGCAGTTACGGTTGCGTATAACGCAGGACTCGAACATCAACTCGATTGCAAAATACTGGAGCAGGGGCTGCTACGCCACGGATATCCGCACCATGCTGGAATCGTTCGCAAAAGTAAAAGGTGGGGCATGGGTCGGCATCTTGGATGTGTTACCGCCACTTCCTGCGTCGGAGCTTTATTTTTTCCCTATCATTCAGGACAATCCGCTTAATGGACCACCAGTGAAACGCGATTGCCATTGGACATCGTTTAACTTTTTCCGGGATGTGCCAGACAATGGCTTCTCAAATCCCGATTACATTCTCCACGAGCTCAAAACGGATTACTATCCCGCCCCGGGCGATCCTATGTATGGCGATCTGGTCCTGCTGATTAAACCTGATGGCAGCATCATTCACTCGGCAATTTATCTTGCTGATGACATTGTTTTCACAAAAAACGGGAACACTGTTATGACTCCATGGATGCTCTCGACGGTGAATGATCTCCTCGATCAATATTCCTTCCAAGTCCAGCCGAGCGAACACCTCACGGTGACTTACTACCGAAACAAGCTCATTTGATTTGTTGATTCAACATCCTCCTTGGACGCCCTCGCCACCAGCAACTTCTCCCAACGGGTGGTGAAGGCCTGTGATTTCCGGTTCTGCCGCATCCGCCACTGCTGCTGAAACCCCATCGAGCCGTAGCGCACAGTGTTGGTGCCGTAGCGGCGGTTGACTTTATCCACGAGAGCATCGAGTCGAGCGACGGGGCTGTTGGGCTTCGCTCCCAACAAAGTGAGCTGGGCCGTGGCTTCTGAACTGAGTTCCGTGAGGTATACTCCCACCTTTCGATATTGATACCCAGGACGATAGATCTTCCGTAGCAGAACCGATGCGGCTGAGAGTAGATCAGGCGTGTGGTTGGTCGGTTCCGGCAAGGCAGTTTGTGCAACAGGGTAATGCTGTGGCAGATCGGCTCGAAATGGGCTCGTCTCAAGGTGGACTTGGATGCGCCCGGCCAACTGGCCCCCGGCGCGGAGTTTTTCGGCGGCCCGGGCCGTGTAGGTTGCCAATGCCTCCTCCAAGCCCTCCAGAGCCTCTATGGGCTCGCCAAACGACCTTGCCGTGGCGATTCCCTTCTGGGGATCAGGCGCTTCCTCCAGCGTTAGGCACGAAACGCCATTGAGTTCGCGGGCAGTCCGTTCACCCACCACGCCCAATTCCCGACGCACCCATGCCATGTCGGCCTGCTTCAAATCGAAGGCGGTCTGGATGCCAGCGGCAGACAACCGCGCGGCAAGCCGTCTTCCTATCCCCCAAACATCCCCGCATGGCACACGGGCCAGTACAGCATCTGAATCGAGGGCGGCAGTCAGATCGAACACGCCTTGGAGCGCGGGCGTTTTCTTGGCGATCCGGTTGGCCAGCTTCGCCAGCGTTTTGGTCGAAGCAATGCCGACGGATACAGGGATGCCCGTCCATTGACGAACCCTCGCTCGCAGTTCCCGGCAAAAGGACTCACCCTGCCACGGCTCCAAGCCCAAGAAGGCTTCGTCGATGGAATAGACCTCCATGCTGGGTGCCAAAGGCCGCAGGGTGGCCATCACGCGCGCCGACATGTCGCCGTAGAGGGCGTAGTTGGAACTGAGCACCTGAACGCCGTGTCGCCGGAAGGTCTCCTCATTCTTGAACGCCGGGGCACCCATCTCGATTCCCAGCAGCTTGGCCTCCTCGCTCCGGGCGATGACACAGCCGTCGTTGTTGCTCAGCACCACCACAGGTTTTCCGATGAGACGCGGGTTGAATACGCGCTCGCAGGAGGCGTAGTAGGGTAGGAGCGCGATTTCCTTTTGGGAAATCCACTGCTCCCCCCTCCGAACCGGACTTGCGCCTTTCAACGCATCCGGCTCTCCATCAGATTTGCTATCTCTAGCCGTGAAGATCGGGGATACATCCACGCGGTTTTCTGTCCGGGTCTTCGGCCTTGTAGCGTTTCCACGCGGTGGTGGATAACAACTGCACGGTCTTGTCCCCGAAACGGATTCCGATGGAGGCTCCCATTTTCAGGCGGGCATAGGTTCGGGTGCGTCTCGCCCGATTCTTTGACGCGAGTGTCTTTACCAGGCTGTCTTTGCACAACCAGTGGAGGCGATTCCCGACGTGTCTCCAATTCTTTGCACGTGAGTAATAGTTACTCACGCCGCGAAGTTCTTGGATGTAGCGCCGAATGATCTCCTCTTCGGTCAGGTTCAGCAGGATCGACCGTGGCCGGGTTCTGCAATTCTGGATGGTGTCGATGTAGCCTCGCTCCCAAGCGAACTTGAGGGCGCGTTCCATCGGCCATTCCAGCGTTGCTGATCCACTCATCATCGACCGCCGACTACCGCCTAGCGTCCTGACGACGCGTTTCGGGTCGGTCACGATCTTGATGTCGTATCCGAGGAAACGAGTTCCTTCGGAGCCGTGGACGATACCTGTCTTATCTGCGGCCAGTTCCACTTTCAACGTCTGCGTCATGAAGGCAGTCAGCTCAACAAGGGTTTGCTGAGCGTCGGCCTTCGCGCCGATGATGGCGATGACGAAATCATCGGCATACCGGACAAAGCGCATCCGCCTGAAGTTGGGATCGTGAGTCACCGATGGCGGACACTTGAGGTATTCCTCCTTCAAGTGCCTGATTTTCGGTTCGAGTTTCTTGGCCTGTTCCAGTTGGCCCGATGCTTTCAGGTCGCGGGAGCGGCAGCGCGCATCCTTGTACCGGTTGTATCGTTTCATATACTCCGGGTGATAGGCGCGTTTGTCTCCCTTGTTGAAGGCACAGACCTTCCGTTCCAGCCATTCGTCCAGTTCATGCAGGTAAGCTTTTCCGGCACCATTTCTTAAATGGGGCTTCTTTTTGACATCCATTTTGAGATGTGCCTCATGTTACACCTTGGAGAAAGAAGACTTAGAGAATAAGCGGAATCAGGATGCGGAAAATAGTTACGGCCCCGTAACCTTCAAGCGCATAAACCTTTTTTGGGTGCTATTTATTGGAATTAAATCCTGCACAACCACCGCTTGGGAAACGCCGTCGGGATTGTTATTCACGCTCACAACAGTCGTGTAACCTGAACCCGAGTTCCATATCTGCAAGTCGTCCGAAACTTCGACGATATAATCGATGTCAGTTGCCGCTATAACTTGTGTATAAGTCAGCGTTAGATAACTGTTTTGGGAAGCATCCGTCATCAATTCAAGAACAGGCAGCCCCGATATGGCCATCGTCATAGGATTCAGGTTGAGTGCATACTTCATCAGGTTTGGAATTTCATCCCCAGCCGGAGCCGCCGCGTCACCGCAGATCGTAGAATCGGCAAGCTGTACCGACGTAAACATTCGATTTTGCCATGCGGCATAAGGAGTTTCTACAATGATCGTCAAAACTGCGCTGCCTGTCCCAATCTCATTGCTGGCGCTAATGGTGACGCTGCTGGTGCCGGTGACAGTGGCCGTTCCTGTGATCAAGCCTGTGGCAGTGTCCACGCCTAGGCCGTTGGGTAGCCCCGTCGCTCCGTATCCGGTCGGGTTGTTGTTTGCCGCGATCTGGTAACTGAACGCCTTGCCTTGTATTGCCCTCGCGCTCAACGCACTGATGACCACGGGGGGCGATGGCAGCACAATAATCGTCAGGGTTGCGCTACCTGTTCCACTCGGGTTGCTCGCGCTGATGGTGACGCTGCTTGTGCCGCTTATCGTGGGTGCCCCGCTGATCAAACCGGTGCCAGTATCCACGCTCAAGCCACCTGGCAATCCTGTTGCTCCGTAGCTTGTTGGGCTGTTGGTTGCCACGATCTGGTAGCTGAATGCAAAACCGCTGGTCGCCACAACAGAAGAAAATGGCAACTCGAATACTGTCCCGTAGTTGCTGCTCCCACCAGAGTAGGTGGTCCCATAGAAATTTCCGTCACCCCCCAACACCAACGCACCTTGTGGATTCGCACCGCCAACCCCACCAGTAAATGTGTAGAGCATGGTGAACAACCCGCCCGGCGTGATTTTGAAAACGGTCCCGTAGTTGCTGCTCCCACCGGAGTCGGTGTTTCCATAGAAATTCCCATCACTCCCCAACACTAAGGCTGCGGTGGGATTGCAACCAAGCGTTGTGCCACTCGTTCCGCTAAATGAACAAAGCGTCGCGAGCGAACCACTCGGCGTGATCTTGAAAACGGTACCGTAGTTGCTACTCCCACCGAGATAGGTGGTCCCATAGAAATTTCCATCACTCCCCAACATCAAAGCTGCGCTGGGATTGCTGCCGAGCGTTGTGCCACTCGTTCCGCTAAATGAACAAAGCGTTGTAAACGAGCCACTCGGCGTGATCTTGAAAACGGTACCGTAGTTGCTGTTTCCACCGGAGTAGGTGGTCCCGTAGAAATTGCCGTCACTCCCCTGAAGCAACCCTCCATAGGGATTTCTTCCAGTGGAACTTCTAAACGAATAAAGCGTCGTGAGCGAACCGCTCGGCGTGATCTTGAAAACGGTGCCATAGCCCCTGCTTCCACCGGAGTAGGTGGTCCCGTAGAAATTGCCGTCACTGCCTTGTATCAACCCCGCATAAGGATTTTTTCCGTTGCTACTGTTAAAAGAACAAAGCGTCGTGAGCGAACCGCTCGGCGTGATCTTGAAAACAGTGCCGTTGTTACTACTCCCACCTGAGTAAGTGGTCCCATAAAAATTCCCATCACTCCCCAACAGCAAGGCTGCGGCGGGATTGCTGCCGAGCGTCGCTCCGCTCGTTCCAGTAAATGAACAAACCGTTGTGAGCGAACCGCTCGAGGTTATTTTGTAAATGCTGCCGTTGTTGCTGCTCCCGCCGGCCAAGGTCGTTCCGTAGAAATTTCCATCGCTCCCCATAACCAATCCCGCATACGGATTTTTTCCATTGGCGCTGTTAAATGAACTGAGTGTTGTCAATGGTCTGAGAATCACCGGCGGAGGCGGCAACACTGTAATCGTCAGGGTTACACTGGTGGTGCCGCCGGGGTTGGTTGCGTTGATGGTAACGCTACTTACCCCTGTCACCGTCGGGGTCCCGCTGATCAAACCGGTCGCAGTGTTCACAATAAGCCCTGTGGGCAAACCGGTGGCGCCGTAGCTTGTCGGGTTATTGGTGGCTACGATCTGGTAGCTGAAGGGGCTCCCGTCGGTGGCTGTCACGATCAAGGAACTGGTGATCACGGGTAACGGCAACACGATAATCGTCAAGGGTACACTGCCGGTGCCACTGATGTTGATCGCGCTAATGGTTGCATTGGTTGTGCCCGTTGCCGTCGCTGTTCCACTAATCAGCCCTGTTAGCGAGTTTACGCTGAGTCCATCCGGCAATCCACTAGCTCCAAAGCTGGTGGGATTGTTGGTGGCAACAATCTGGTAACTGAATGCCGCGCCGTAAGCACCCGTCACACTTGATGCGCTGGTAATTGATGGCACAGGAGGGGCCACCACAGCAAGCACCAGGGTTGCGGTGCCCGTTCCCATGGTGTTGCTTGCATTGATAGTCACATTGCTTGTGCCTATCATCGTGGGGGTTCCGCTGATCAACCCTGTTGCCGGGTTCACGCTGAGACCATTCGGCAATCCGTCGGCTCCATAGCTGGCGGGATTGTTGGTGGCGACAATCTGGTAACTAAACGCCGCGCCGTAAGTTCCCGTGGTTGTCAGCGTGTTGGTGATGAGAGGTGGACCTGCGAGCGCATTGATTAATGCGTTCCCAATGGGGGTTCCCCAACCGGTGCAGAGATCGTAGCCGCTCGTCGCGGAATACTTGGAGGGGCTGCTGCTGCTGTTGTTGTTGCCGGTAGTGGTATCGTGGAATTCAGAGGAATAGCTCGATCCTTTTCCTATCGCGTAGAGAGCTGGATTGATGAACCCAATAGAGGATTGACCATTCGTTGCGGCCTGTTGATTGAGCAACGCAGTGAAAGCAGCCCACAGTGGCGCTGCGCAACTGGTGCCGCCAAAGGCTCCCGAAGCGCCATTGTTGTAACAAACGTAGACATTATCCCCCACCAATGCGACATCTGGAACATTCCGCATGGTCGTAGAGCCCTGATTAGCAGCCATGCTGATCCCCTGCTGCCAGACGGGAATCGAGTAGTAAGTGCTGATCCCTCCGCTGCTCCCGGTGCCGTTGTTCCAGTTCCATACGGTTTCAGAAACATACGATCCACCAGCGCCGGTGGTGGTCAACGATGTTGCGCCAACCTGGGTGATGTTTGGGCTATCCGAGGGAAACGGGATGGACCCGGTATACGCATCGGCATCACCCGAGGCATTGAAGAAGGACTGACCTTGCGCCGCCATCTGCTGAAAGATCACCTCCGCCGTTGGGTTTGCTCCACCGCCTCCCCAAGAACAACTGAGTTGCTTGGAGAGATTATCGTTAGCCATACGGCTGAGCAAACTCACAAAGTTGCTCGTCGAGTTAGGCGCTTCATATACATAGATTGCCGAGAGTCCAGGGGCCATCGCGATCGCCGTCTCAATGTCCAAGCAAACCTCACTATTGTTTGTGCCGGTTGTGCTGATGCCGCCATTTACAGGCACGTTGATCAATGGAACATCGGGAAGACCGAATTGTGTTTTATAGGCTGTGATGTCGCTGGCATAGTAACTGTCAAATTGCAGCAACCCAATGCTCTGCCCGGCACCGGTCAACGTCGTTCCCGGAACGTAGGCTGCCCTGAAATCATTCCCCGCATACGCACCTCCTGATGCAGAGCCGGATTGAGGTGTGGCATTGTTGACCACCGCACCGGTGGGCCTGATTTTATGATTTGGACGCGGCAGCGAGTAGTCGTCCAAGCCGTCGATATGCAGGACTTGAACCGCCAAGTCGAGCGAGGGTTCCGCATCGGGCGCATAAAAGGTGCGGCCTTCCTTCGGATGTTGGTAAACACGCAGGGTGACATGGAAGGCTTGTTCGATCTCTTGGATTGAGCCTTCCACGTCGAGAACCACGCGGTTAGGGTGCGTGGCGGTCACTGTCAGACCGTTGGCTTTGGCAAAATCTTGCATAGCCTGATAATCCTGCTCGGTGGGGCCAAACTTCTCGGTAAACTGCTGGGGCGTAAGGAAGTGACGGTAATTGGGGCTGGCCGGATCATAGAGTTCTTGGAGCAGTGCGGTGAGATCCGCCTGGTTGCGCATCGGCAACCCGATGGAAATATGCAGCCGTTTGGTGGACTCATAGTGACCGATTGGAGCCAGTTGCCCAACGGCAGAGGGCAAATGACCATGGAGTATTTGCCTTTCCACCGACCAAGCCCTCGGAACAAACAGCAAGCACACCAGAAAAAAGAGCGTGGAGAAAAGATGTCGAATATCTCCCTTGCCGATCTGGCGGCAAAGGCAGCGACCGAATATCTGACCGGGAGAGATCACAATAGCGTATGGTCACATGCCTATTGGATTGGTTCTAGCGGAAAGTGCAAAGTGCCAGCATCGCTTGAGGCTGACAGATAAACACTGTAAATCCCAACGTCGACCATTATAAAAATCGTTCCAGAGACCAGGACTTCCAGAAGCGAAAAAGCAGATTTTTTTTGGTGAGGGAGATACATAGGAACGAAAGGCGGCAGATAAAACGGATAGCCCTATTCAGAGCAAATGCCATGCTGAGAGCTAGGCGGCACTCAGTCCGAGCTTACGAGATCGCGACAAATCTTTCGGGCGACAAATGGGCGACAGAACGCCAACAGCTCTTGCTTTGGGACTTCATCTCACGACACAAGTTGCATAAAACAAACAACTTAGAAAGACAGCCAGCAGTCGGACTCGAACCGACGACCGTCTGATTACAAATCTACTTGTGAGGCTGTCTCCCTGTGTTCCAAAATGTCCACATAAGTCACAATAAATGAGTTATAAGCAGTTGGAAACAAGGATAATAGCAAACTTATCGAAAAGAC